>Ga0172381_10001548_pt1 | contig 26802 bp, 26 predicted proteins | sample Leawel6488metaG_FD_119754 | JGI IMG/M metagenome (GOLD analysis project Ga0172381, IMG submission 119754) | Leachate microbial communities from a municipal landfill in Southern Ontario, Canada - Leachate well 64-88 metaG | ecosystem: Engineered > Solid waste > Landfill > Unclassified | place... | reverse complement strand
GGCAGGGGGTTTGGATAAATCCGCCCAAGCCATGGGGGTTGGAAAAGCGATAACGATAATCAAGATGGCTATTTCCGACGGACACAATAAGCGCATTGAAATGATCAAAAAAAGGCTGCTCAACAGAGCGAGAACTGCCGAGTATGAAGCGGACTTATATTCATAAGGGATCTATGGCTATAAAAACAAAAATACAGTGGGCTACTGCGACGTGGAATCCATTTATTGGTTGTACCAAGGTGAGCCCGGCTTGTGACAATTGTTATGCTGAGCGCTGGGCCAAGCGTGCCGGCCGGGATTTCAGCAAGGTGGCGAGATCTTCATCTGTCACGTTTCATTCCCCGCTGGCTTGGAAGGAACCGCAACGGATTTTTGTTTGCTCCTTAAGCGATTTTTTTCATGCGGATATTTTAAGGGCGGATAGACATGCTGCTATAAAAATTATGCGCCAGGCGCCGCAGCATATTTATATGCTGCTGACTAAGCGGCCGGAGAATATAAAATCACAATTGGCTGGCACGGCATGGGCCGACGGACTTCCTGCGAATGTATGGGTAGGCGTTACCGTAGAGGATCAACAACAGGCCGAAAAGCGCATTCCTATCCTGCTGCGCGTACCTGCTCAGGTTCGGTTTTTAAGTTGTGAGCCTCTGTTGGGTCCGATTGATTTATGGAGCGCTATATATGAAAGAAAGCCAGGAACATTTACCAGCGCCTTTGCCTGGGGGAAGGATGGTGTGCAGTGGGTAATTGTTGGGGGAGAGAGTGGCGCAAAAGCCCGGAGCGACATGCAAGCCACATGGGTCCGCGCCCTGCGCGATCAGTGCGCAGCTGCCGAGGTCCCATTTATGTTTAAACAATGGGGAGAGTGGAACGGCGGGGTTAGAATGGGCAAGGACAAGGCGGGAAGGCTGCTGGACGGCGTTGAATATAACGGGGTGCCGGAAGTACGCAGGTGCAGGGTATGCGGGTGCACCGAGGACCATGCCTGCCTTGGTGGGTGTTCGTGGGTTAAGGCAGATTTATGTTCTGCTTGTGTAAAATAAAGGGGGAACGATGGACGATGTGAAATTAAATTCTGTTAAGGTTCAACGGCTGCCAAGGGTGGACTGGAAGGCGGGATATTTTACTATGCGCGGCTGGGTGGTGATCCTTTCTATTGCGCTGGCAGTGGTTGTGTTGTTTTCAGGTGGATTGATTTATTATTTCTCTGGAGCGCGCTGAAACTTGCCGGGGCTTATCATTGTTTCACCCGTAACTCAAACAGCCAGCCGGGATCTTGCAAGTTGTGTGATTGCCCGGGAACTCCAGAGAAACTACGTGGCGGTGTGGATGGACACACTCGGTATGAAAAATGCTACAGGCCCAGGAGAGGCAGGCGGCGCTAGGCAAAATGTTCATACTTAACAGACTCCAAAGACGGTCTTAAGCCCGTCCCACGTAAAATTTTTAAGGATTTATGAAAAAAAATATTGTGATTAAATACCACAGCGAGTCAGCGCCGACTTATGTAAATCCGGATATTAAGATCGGCAGGAATATGCACTGCCCCTGCGGCTCGGGGAAGAAGTTTAAGCATTGTTGTTTGGAGAAAAAGAATGCACCTCTCCGGGAATTGCTTATTAAGGCGGGGAAACAGAACGTTGGGACAGAGAAAAACTTTGAGGCGCAGAATGGGTTACGGAGAGCGGTTACGAAGATATTTCCCGCTTTGCGAAGGACCCGCGGTTAAACTTCGCGCTGCGCCCGCATGTTTTACGCTTGACATTTGACAATCGGGGAAGTATAATTTTCAGCATGGACGGAGAACAACAGATTGTCCCAAGCGCCGCGGGAGGGTTAACCCCCCCATCACAACCCCCCGCGGCGCCATCGGAAACGGTTAAGGTAGGGAAGAACAGGTTTTCAGCGGTTTATGTTCCGGGTAAAGGCGGGAAGGCCGGGGAAGTGATTAAGCTTTCCGAGCAGGAAGCAGTAGTTTTAAACGCATTTTTAACCTCGCATTGTTATGAAGTGGCCGCAAAAGAAGCTGGGGTGACGGTACAGAGCGTTAAAAGAATGCTCCGGCGCCCAGGACCCAAAAGCCACTTGGCGGAGGTTATACGCAAAGCCGCCGTAATGCAGAATATGGACGCTGCTTGGCTCGCAAAAGAAATGGTAGCTGTTTGGGAAGGCTCTATTACCCCAAACGAGATACAAATGAAAGCGGCCAAGATAATCCGAGATCTGGTAGTTCCCAAAACTGGCGGCGGGGTTACTGTTAATGTGCAACAGAATTCAAGTTATGAAGGGCTTGGTAAAGAGGCTTTAAATGCTGAATGGGCTGACGCCAGAGCAACAGGAGCTTAGGGAATTTGACAGGGTGCAGGGATTGCGCAGTACTTTTTACCTTGGGCGGCGCATACTCGGGTATCAGCTTGACCCGCAACCGCATAAAGAAATTTGCAGTTTTATTGACGATAAAAATAAAAAGAGCAAGCTGCTACTCGCGCCCCGCGGGTGTTTTAAAACTTCCATAATATCGCAGATTTATGTTACCCGCCGTATTATTGAAAATCCGGATATAAGAATTTTATTGGACAGCGTAGCACTCAACAACAGCCAGGATAATTTGCGTGTTGTACGCCGCGCCTTTGAAGGGAACGTGAAATTAAGGGAGCTGTATGGCGAGTTCCATGGGAAATCGGATACATGGAACGATACGGAGTTTGTTGTTTGCAAGCGGAAAAATACCCGCCTTGCCGCTCCCACCGTGCGCGCCGCCGGTATTGATAAGATTCAAATCGGTCCGCACTACGATTTAATTATCGCGGACGATCTTCACAACAAGGACAACTACAGAACCATAGAACAGGTGCAGAAGGTGAAAGAACATATGCGCTTGGTGTTCGGGTTGCTTGATCCGGGCGGTGAGTTTATAATCGGCGGACACCGGTGGAGTTACGTGGACGCATTTAGCATGGTGATGGGAGATACCAATAAGCCGGAGGAATTGGAATTTGCGAAATTATTTGCCGGGAATTGTTTAGTACGCGGCGCGCGATATTCCGATGGAAGATTATATTTCCCGCGGGTGCATACCGAGGAACACCTGCACAGGCAGCGAACGGCCCTGGGACCTGAGCTGTACGCGGCCATGCTGGATAATGAGCCCGCTACTACCGGCGCCGGACAAAGATTCAGCCAGCGCCATTTTAAGCGATTCAAGGAGCCGTTGCAGGCGTTGAACGAGACTACCAAGGAATTACTGCCAAAGCTCAACTGGTATTTAACGGTAGACCCGGGAGGATCTAAAAAAGGGAATGACTATTGGGTTGAATTTGAGGCTGCTATTGACGCGGCCGGCAATAAGTTTTTTACGCGGTATTTGAAAAAAATAAGTAAGTCCACTACCGCCGCGGAAGATATTTATCGTTGGGCCATGCAGAAGCAGAAGGATGGGACACCGTATCAAAAAATAGGGTTTGAGGTAGCCGGACAGCAGGGGACTACACTTTTATCTATTAAAGAATATCTTTGGGAAAAGTACAAAGTAGCGCTGCCGTTTGTGGAGCTGGTGCATTCTACAGACTCGAAAGAAGCCAGGATAGAAGCGCTGGCGCCGGAATATGACATGGGAAAGATTTACCATTCCGAACAAATGAGCGAAGCCTACGGCCTAGAGGACCAGTTAATAAAGTATGGCAAAAGCGAGGATGATGTTGCAGACGCCGCGGCTATGATCAAAGAAGTGGCCCGCGCCCCTCGCGTGCTGATAACGGAGCATTTACCGAAAAATTTGGATGAACGAATTGCGAAAAACATAACCGACAGGTTTGCGGGAAAGGGAAAGATGGTGAGGGTTCACCCGATTTTGGGAAGTGATTATTAAACCAATGGAGGAAAAATGCCAGATGAAAAAGTGATGTATATTGCGAAACTTCAAGACGGGACGTTGGTGGAGATACACAAGGAGAAGGGGCTCCACCGGGCTTATAACTCCGCCGGCGTACAGGTGGGGCTGCCGTTTGTGGATTTAAGCAACCTGCTTAAAGACCTGCGCGCCGAGCTGGTGCCGGCCGAGACAGAGAAGCCCGCGGACGAGACAGAGAAGCCTGCGGCTGAGACAGACGCAGCCAGTCTTACGCGCCGGATTCTTCCCTCGGTTCCTCCCGATGCTGAGAAATAACAGCCTGCGGCCGAGACAGAGAAGCCCGCGGACGAGACGGAGAAGCCTGCGGACGAGCCGGAACAGACCCCCGACATGGTGCGCGGCCATGCAGTGCGGCCCAGACAGGAGCCGGGAAATCCGGAGCTTAATTAAGCACTGATAAAAATCGGACTTGACAACTCCCGGTAATCGGACTATAATAAAACCTATGGAAATGCTTTGCATAATAACTTTATCCGCAGTGCTTATAGTGCGAGAGTATCAAAGCTACATGGAACGACGTGAACTGCTGGATAGAATTATGTGCGCCGATTACCGGGAGTTTAAACGCAGTGAGAGGAAGCCGGTAGAGCCGAATAACGTGAATATGACGGACGCAGACCTGAAAAAAGCAGAAATAGATTTGCAGAAATAAGGCACTAATGTTTGACTTCATTTTTTCTCCATGGAAGCACGGCACTCCCCGAGAGCATGTTGTTGGATTTTACAAAGAAAATAAAGATCTGCATGAAGCCAACTGCAAACAGTGGCTTTACAATCTTTCAATGCAGCGGGGAAACCAGTGGGCCAGTTATTCCGAAGATGGCAAATTAATTGTCCCCGGAGCGCCTACCTGGCGCCTCCGCCTTGTGTACAATAAACTATTGCCCCTTTCTATCACGCAACGCCATAAGCTTATGCCGGATAACCCCACGATAAATGTGCGGCCGGCAGGCACCGGCAGCGAAATTGATAAGAAGAATGCAGATACAGCCCGCGCGCTTTTAAGGGCCAAGTGGAAAGAAGAAGATTTCCAGGAAGAACTGGAAGAAATGACACGATGGATGGTGCCATGCACCATGGGCTACATGCTCACGCTCTGGGATGGAAGGTCGGGAACTGAGCTTGCGGAAGGTGTAGGGACCGGGGAGCAGATGTTTGAAGCGCCCAGCCCGTTTGAGATAATTCCTGATTACACCGAGACAAGATTTAAACACCTGCGGAGATTTTTACGGTTTAAGGTGCGAAGCTTGGAGTATATAAAATACCGATATGGCAAGGACGTAAAGGCGCAAAAGATAGATCCAGCCAGCATGTTCCAGTTAAAGGCCCAGGCATTATCTACCGGCCGCCAGCAAGACGTGGAGAAGATGTTTGATAAACACGCTGTTGTGATGGATTTGTGGGAAATGCCGAGCAAAGAATATCCAAATGGATTTCACCATGTTTGCACGGAAGATGTTGACCTGACCGCACCGGCAGGGCAGAAGAATGTTGTGGCGCCGGACACCCTGGACCCATATTATTTTTTGAGCAATAAAGTAAAAAGATATTTCCTACCCTTGGACGCGGCGCAGATGATACAAATGCCGGGTATGTTGGTGGGCACGAATTGCGTGGAGCAGGCTATTCCGGCGCAATGCTGCTACAACAAAGGTGTGTCAACTATCCAGGAGAACGCGAACAGGCTTGGAAGAACTAAGGTTTTGGCTCCTGCCGGCAAGATACCCAAAGGGGCCATGATAGAGAACCCTGCGGAGATCATAACCGAGTATGATGAGTCAGTAGAAGGTGAGATCATAATAGTTAAGCCCCCGGAAATGGCGCAGTATCATTTAAATCATATTTACAAACAGCCCGCGGAAATGCAGGACAGTTTTGGAATTCACGAAGCCACACAAGGCGTTTTGCCCCGCCGCGCCACCAGTGGCAAGGCCATAGGATTTTTAATAGGACAAGACGACGAAAGACACCTTGACCCAAAATCCGACGTGGATAAAGTTATTGGGCACGCTTTCACAAAGGCTTTGAATTTAATGGCCAATGGTTATACCGAGGACCGCATAAAAGATTTAATCGGGGATGATGGTAAGCTGGTTTCCAGAAGTCTTAAAGGTGAAGAACTGCGCGTTATTGACGTGACCATTACGCGCGACACAGCTTTGCCGAAAAGCGCCGCGGACAGGATGGACCTGGCTATGGAAATTCTGGATAAGAAGGCCACCAAGGAGCAGATGGATATTGTGTTTGCGATAATGCAGGCGCAAAACATTGAAGACCTTAAGGCGATACTTACCGGCAGTTCCGAGGCGGAAGAAATTTATGCCCGGATGGAAAATTTCGACATGATGAAGCTGATCTCCCGGCCGGTGTCCTTGGGGGAGAATCACTTAATGCACATTGGAATTCACGAAGGCATGTTGAAAAACCCCAATACAAGCGCCGACGCGAAAATGCTTGATATGGCGCATATACAAAGCCACCAGCAACAGATGGGGGTGGAGTCCGCGCAGGGCCAAGTACCGGCGCAGCCAGGCGCCATGGTGGAGCCTGAGCAAGCCAGCGAACCTTTACCGCCGCCGTCGCCGGCCGCCGCGCCAAGCGGGGTGCTGGTAAGCAAATAGGACTTGACAAGATTATTTAAATCTGCAAAAATAAAGTGATAATAAAAAAGGAGTGCTATGAAAAAAATAGTTAACCAGTTTCTTTTGGTGTTTTTTATCACGCTGATGGCAATGGCATTTTTCAGTCAGGGGGCGTTTGCCTTACAGCGTTTTGAAGATGAGAACGTGAGCATTATCACGAAGCTCTGCCCGCAGTATCTGGGCTGGAAGCTGGAAGTAGGAAGCACTACTCAGACGGTGCCTTGGTATTACAAGATCTCGGCGATAGTTACCGGCATAGGCGAAACAAGTGTTTCTCCGGTGACTACGGCCTACTCAACCTACGGGCCGCTTTCTTCTACCAACTCGGTAAGAATAATGTGGGCGCCGGTGAACGGGGCCACGTCGTATCAGTTGTACAAGTCAGTGGATAACAGTTCGTTCTACCTGCTCACCAACTCCGCCGCGCTCACTTATGTTGATTACGGCGCTACGCTTGGCGCAGCCTTCTCGGCCGCTTCTCCGCGCGGCGGGAATCTGACCGTGGAAAATAATATTGCCGTCGGAGGGGACGTTACCATTGCCGGCGATCTAACCGTGAGCGGGACGTTAAGCCCGTACACGACCGGTACCTTTACGGCAGAAGACGCGACGTTGACTTACGGCCTGGCCGCCGCCACCGCAGTGTTTTCCGGAGCAGTATCTGCGGCCTCATACGGCGCAGTATCAGGCACTTCCGGAGCGTTCAGCACCACCTTGGCTGTTACCCAAACCTCAACGCTTACGGGTAACGTGTACACGGGGGCAGCTAACTTTAAAAGCACCAACACGGCTTCCACCGGCGCCTGGGCATTCCCGGCTACGGTATCAGTTGCGGGCGCAAGCACATTCACAGGCGCGGTGACAGCCAGCACCACTACCTTTACAGGCGGCGCGGCATTGCTGACTAAAACTTTTGCTCAGCTTAATGCTATGGCACCATCCCCTGCGCAGGCAGGCGTGATGTACGATTGTTCAGATTGTACGTCGGTTGCGATATCTTCCGGTTCTGGTGTAGGGGCATTTGTAAACATCGGCTCCACGACCGTGCATATTGCGATACATTAGTCAGTAAAAATTTAATCGGCGCCGGGATAAGCTCCGGCCAAGCGGGCCTAAATCCCCCCGATGAAACGGCTTATTAGGAAGCCACAAAACGTGAAAGCGTTTTGTGGCTTTTTTTATAGGCCAGATTTTAGTGAGTGACCAAGCCGGGCAAACGCGAAAGCGCCGGCAGTCCGAGTCAGGGAGAAGATAAAATGCTAGATAATGACCAAGACGAACGCAACGCGGGCGGAGGCGCCTCCGGAGCGGGATCCAGTCAGGGCGACGGTATAGGAGCCGCCGCCGCAAGCTTAAGAGCCGCGGATCCGGAGAAAGCGCCGGACGCGCAGGCAGGAGCCGACACACACGCCGATAAGCCCGCCGCGGGAACCGAGGATAAAACCAATCCGCCGGCCGCATGGGACCACGACGAAATTGTCTGGCATGGCCAGAAAGTGAAAATGACTCGCCAGGAGATCATAGACCACGCCCAGCGTGCGTACAATGTGACCCAGGGTGAGCAAGCGAATTCAAAGACAAGGAAGGAGCTGACCGAGAAATTAACGCAGTTGAATGAACTGATAGAGGAAGCCAGGAAAAGCCCTGATCATGCGGAAGCTGACGGCGATCCTATTGCCGTGTTGCGGAAGGAAATTGACGAACTGAAAGAAGTTCGCAAGCTGGAGGCTTGGGATAAGTATTTCTCTCCAGTGAAAGCCAAGCACCCTGACATACCGGAAGATTTTCTGGTATCAAAATTCCAAGCCCGGGTGTTAAGCAAGGAAGTTGAAAATACCGAGGAAGGGCTGATGAAGACCGCTGATGATATATCGAATGGGTTTAGCGGAACGGTGGACAAGCGCATTGAAGCACTGCTTAATGACGCCACTAACCCTAAAATAAAAGCCCATAATGATAAGGTTGTTGCGGCCTATCTTGCGGAAAAACAGAGGCTTGCTAATTCCGGCGGTGAGAAGGGCGCGGGTATATCCGGAGGCGCCGAGGGCAAGGTTAAAACTATATCAGAGACAGCAGCTGAGCTAAGAGCCGGTTAAGTTCCCCTTGAAAAATCACAGGAGGGTTTACTATGGGTTTTCAAGCATTTGAAGCAGCGACGGGTATTTTGCAGAAGATGTACGGTCCTTTGGTTAATCAGATAAACGACGAGATTCCTCCGCTCTGGAAGATTCTCTCCCCCAATTCCGATCTGGTAGTGGGGCAGGAAGTTGAGTTTTCGGCGCAGATAGAGAACCCCCAAGGTGTCTACTCGCGCAGAACCGCTTCACAGACGCTTGGCGCCGCAGTTCCCGGCAAGTACCTGGCGCTGACCGTGGGTACCGGCCGCATGTACGCCATTATGGAATTCGACAATAAAATGTTGAAAGCCGCCGGGCAGTCTCCCGCCGGCCGCCGCGCATACGTGAACTACCTTGAAGCCGAAACCAAGGGGTTAAAAAATACCGTCATACAGGAGCTCGGCCGCCAGCTTTTCGGCAGCAAGACTGGTTTTGTGGCCGTGTGTACCGCCACTTCCACCGGCGCCTACACCATAACATTCGCCGCGGGAACCGACATGAGGAAGTTCATCGAGGGGCAGCACCTTGATATTCTCACGACCGCCACCGGGGTTGCGATAGCCAACGGTACAGACAGGACCATCACCGCAGTTGACGTTGCCAACCTCCAGATCACACTTGACACCGCTGGCGGAGTAGTTACCTGCGACACCAGCATGAGCGTTACCCGACAGGGCGCTTACAATGCGGAAATGACCGGCTTAGCCGAGATAGTATCAGACACCGCAGACATATATGGGGTGACCACGGCCCTACAGCGCCGCTGGAAAGCATACGTCGGCGGCACTACCGGAGCTTTTACGTTGAAGGCGATGGCGAAAGTGGCCTTGGCCGCCGGCCAGCAGTCCGGAGTGTTCACTGATCTTATAGTGAGCCCGGCCACATACATGCAGCAGTATTGGAACAGTGTTACCGGTACGCCGCAGTTTGACGTGCGCAAGGGACCTGTTGAAAACCTTGGTGCCGGGTACTGGAAGATCAACATGATGATCGAGGGTCACAGCATGGAGTGGATCAGCGACCCCAACTGCCCGTCGGATAAGATATACGGGCTGCGGAAAGAAGATATAGGCATTCAGCACCTTGGGCCTATGGCCTTCATGGATGAGGGCAACGGCATACTTATGTCGAACGCCGCTGGCGCGTCCGGCACGCCTACTTCCAAGGCGGTTCTGGAGTATTACCCCGAGGTTATCTGCAAGCGCAGAAACAGCCTTTGGGTTATGCCCGGAGTTTCAGACATGGCCGGCTGGTAGATAGGAAGAGTAGTTGCATAGACCCGCCGGCGCGAACATAATTCGCGCCGGCGGTTTTACCAAAGGACGCCATGAATATCCAAGACCAGATAATACTTTTCTACAAAAAAATAAGGCAAGACCCGACCAATAGCTCGCTGGGCTCAACCGAGGCGGTAGAATATATAAACATTAGGCGAAGAAGCGAAGCTGTTGAAACCAAATTTTATGACGTAACCGATAAAATAACAGCATCAGGCGGAGAAACTTATTTCACCCTGCTTGACACATTTTTAGACTTACAGGACGCGCGAGATTGTGTTATGCGCAACGGAAAACCTGTTACGATAAAATCACTCGCGGATTGGGCTTCGGAAACAAGTGATGGGGTTATACCGGGAGTTATAGCTTTTGGCGTAAATGATGGCGGATGGGGGATGATCCATGGAAATACTTTTTATATTTATCCCGCGGCGGTATCAGGTGACGCTTTTGTGTTCTGGGGCGCAGCTGAGCCACCGGCGCTTGTAGGGGTTAGCGGCGGTGATATGTACCTGAACAACATCCAAGCCGAGTTAACGGTTCTGGGGGCAGCCATGGACGCTTTGGAGGACTTGCAGGAGCCGATAGGCGAGTTGCTGGTATCAACATATAAGAGCCTTAAGAAGATAGTTGCCAAGCGCGCGAAGCCGCGCGGGCCCAGGTTGGAGAATCCCCCAGATGACTGTTAGCCGTACCGGCCGGCAGCCGGAGGATGGGGACATACAAAGAACCACACTAGCCGCAGATATTTTAAGCAGAGATCCGCGCGGTACTGAGAATACAGGAATTTTACGAGCAGGCAATATTGCCGGGACTTTTAAAAGAAGCGAACGCTTGGCGACAAAGTTTGGCAGCGGTAAATTTGGCGTAGGCAGATTTTCCAGGAAGAGGATCATCCGGGAAAAGAATTTATGAAAAAGATTTTTATCGTGGTTTTTATTCTAGCTAGCGCTGCGCTGGCTTTTGCGGCGGACACCTATACTCCGAACTATGTTTTGCGCCGTCCAGATCTGGATATTGAGGACGAAGTTACCCCCTGGGGCGAGAAGTACAATACCAATTTCACGCTGATAGATACCGCCATTGGCGCGGTAGCCGCCAGCACAGGGACCATGAGCGCGCAGATAACGGCTTTGCAGGTGTCTACCAGCACCATAGCGGCAGATTATGCCAAGCTTGCCAGCACGCAGACGTTCACCGGGGATAATAATTTTGCAGATCATATTTCTGTTTTAAATCATTACGAAATTCAAGGCTCAACATATTTAGGAATAGTTGGGCCAGGTTCTGTTTCCGTGGGACATTGGGCTGGCCGTGCGAATATATCCGGAGCCGCAAACGCATACATTGGAGACAATGCCGGAACTGCCAATATTTCCTCACATAACAATACTTTCATAGGCAATGGCTCAGCTTATTCATTAACATTAGGCGACAGGAACACTTTTTTAGGGACCGGCGCTGGCCGACTCGCAGGAGCCTTTGGAATAAGATCTTCATCGAATGTGATGATCGGATATTATGCCGGAAGTGAGTTACACTCCGGATCTGGTAATATATTTATCGGAGACAGCGCAGACGCTCCGACGGACACACAGAACGATTATCTTAATATTGGAGGGGTAATTACGGGGTCTATGGTGGCCGGCAGCACCATTACTTTTGCCCGTGCCATATCCGCACCCTCTATTTATGGTGACGGGTCAAATATCACGGGTTTACCAGCCTCGGGGCTGACCTCCCCGGCTACTTTCTATATAGTCCCCGCGTCGGCATACTTGGTAAATCCTGCGAGTTTTACGGTGTTGACAGGCACATATTTAGTTTCCCCGGCCTCCTTCTCTATTTTAACCGGCGCATACTTATCTTCTCCGGCTACGTTTAGCTATTTAATCTCACCTGCCACCTTCACAATTTCAGGAGATAACCTTGGAAATCACACAGCTACGAAGATTATATCTGCCGATTTTGGCATAACATCATCAACGGGAATAAATGCCGCTTATTACCAGATAAATGGCAGTACAGTTTTGGCTTATCCGCATGGTGGGACTTTGGCAGTAGGTATGCTTGCGGGCAGTTCAGATACGGGTGCTAACCCGTATAATACTTATGTAGGGCACAATGCCGGAAACGCCAACACTGCAAACGGGGGGAATACGTTTGTCGGGGCTGAAGCTGGTCAGTACCATGTAACTGGCGCGAATAACATCTTTATTGGGTACGCTTCAGGATATAACCATACAGACGGGTATGGAAATATATTCATAGGGCAAAATATAGCCGCTCCATCGGCTACCAGCGCGTATAGTTTAAATATCGGGGATTTAATTCTAGGAGTCCTAAATGCCAGTTCGGTTACGATTAAAGGCACATTATACGCTAATTCTTTTAACGGACCGTCCTTGAAATTAAGCGGTTCTACAAACTTATCAATTTCTTCAGAGGCTTCCACTTCACTTGGAGGTGGACTTCGTATCTCCACTAACGTCTACATAGTGGGCTTCAGTTCAGCTTCAAAATATTATGGGGATGGATCATCGCTTACTGGTGTGTCTTCGGCTTCCGGGCTGACCTCACCCGCCACTTTTTACATAGTACCCTCGTCGGCATACCTGGTAAATCCTGCGAGTTTTACAGTGCTGACAGGAACATATTTAACAAGCCCGGCTACCTTCAGTTACCTGGTATCACCCGCCTCCTTCACATATTTAAATAATGCGAGCGCTTTCCTTGCCGCGCCGGCGACGTTTACATATCTAAATAACGCAAGCGCTTTTCTCTCGGCCCCTGCGACCTTCTCGTACCTAATTTCCCCTGCCACGTTTACTATACTATCGGGAACTTATCTAACAAGCCCGGCGACATTTACCATATTGACGGGTTCGTATCTTACGGCCCCCGCCACGTTCACTTACTTAAATAATGCAGCGGCCTTCCTAACTTCCCCGGCCACTTTCGCGTATCTAATTTCCCCTGCAAGCTTCACTCTCACTGGCATCAACTACGCTACATCGTCCACAACTTACTCCGGACAAAATACATTTTTATCCACGGTAACGGTGTCAAAAAATATTGACGTTGGGCGTGCCGGAAACGATGCAAGGATAAAAATTTTTGTGACAGATTCTGCATCTTACACTTCGGGAATAATTATAGCTGACAAAGTAGGTGGGTATGGTTCCATGATTGTGGCAAACTCTATGGAAGGCGTGGCAGTTAATTCAAACGGCGATGTCACAGGAGGGCAAGATTTTTATTTTAATGCCTATAGCAATTCTGACGTCTATCTCGGTTATGGTGGGGGAAAGGTATCAATAGGGAGTACGGTCCCCACATCTAAACTCTACGTCTCGTCATGGACCTCGTCCCTTGGATATATAGATAGAACCGAATACCCTGAATCAAAAGAAATAGCCTATGAAGCTGTTAAGTCCATGGGAAAAAAGACTAATGGTGGACGTGGCGTAGACCATGAAAAATTATCTAACTTCATCAGGAGTGAAGGCCGATACGAATACTGGAACTCGGTCACGAATAAAAAAGAAACCGGCGTTGAGCTTGGTAGAAATTTGACGGCCTCGGTGTCGGCGCAAAACGAGGTACTTAAAGACCTCATTAATAGGATCGACGCGCAAGAAGCGCTTGCAAAAATATTGCAAAAAAGGATATCCGAGCTGGAAAAGAAGTGAAGATATGCCCGATAAAACAATAGAGGAAAAGGTCCGGGACCACGATGAAGATATCCGCAACCTCAACCGGATAACTGGCGAAATCGTAAGCGCTTTACGATCCCTGCATGAAAAATACCGCAAGGGACATGAGTATCAGCTTATGGAAACACGCTTGCAAACTGAGGAAATAAAAGATTTTGTAACGACAACTATAAAGCCGCTGAAGAAGGAGATTGAAGATGTGAAAGTTCGCGTAACATGTTTTGAACTTTTAAAATCACAAGCAATTGCTTGTTATAAATGGACTGTTTGGGTTATTGGTATAATAGGGGGGTCTGGAACCCTGTATGCAGTGGCAAAACAATGGCAACACCACGGCCATAAAATTGTAGATAAGGTGATTAAACCATGAGCACACCATCTGAAGTGCGGCGCGCCTGCGCTAAGATATTAGCCAGGGAAGATCTGGAACCACATGATGGAATAACATATTGCAATATCGCACTTCATGCAATTATGTCCTATTTGGGATTGCAAGATTTTTGTGTTAATGAAAAGCGCGAAGTGATGATGGCTAATGATATAGCCGAAAAGCTAGAGAATACCTGTAAGGAACTTGGGTTCACAGAAGCGTTTGAGGCTGCGAATTCCGGGGGTATTGTGGTAGCCGCTATGAAAATGCCCATACACGGCCATGTGGCCCTGCTGTACCCATTCCCAGGGCTTTACACCAGCGGCAAGTGGCAACGCTGGGACGTGCCCTGCGTGGCCAATATAGGGGGTTTAGACGACAAGGGCGCGAGCATGGACGGCATTAGACCGATAAACTGGTGTTTTGGCACCAAACCCCGATTGTGGCTGGTAAGGGAGTAATCAATGACACAGTGCCTCAGTATTGACCATGTGATTTTTGAGAAGTTTAAAACCGAAGATGGTATTGAGTATGTCGCCATAACACGGTTTGACAGGTCAGGTGACAAAATGTCTCCGGTGGAAATAAAAGTAGGGGATGAAGCCAAAGGTATTGAATTTCTTAATCAGATAGCCGGGCTGCTTGGCATAAGCCCGGTATTTAAAAATGAGCATTAAAACTATATGGTCTTTTTATCTCACGAAGCATAGCGTGCAAAGGATTTTCAGGTATGCCGAAACCAGTATTAAACCAAGTGTCAAAAGTGTGTTTGAAAAACATATCCGTAACCGCTTGGTCAGAAGTAGACGGGTGGTTTCCGATGATCCAGAAAATGTTAAAATGGTTCAGAGGTTACAAGGAGAAAAAATGAAAAAGTTAATCATGTTTTTTATTATACTCGCAGGGTGTGCCACGGTCCCGGTTAAAGCGGCCGATACCTCACTGTTTAACTTTGGGGACTTTTTTGGATCTATGCGGGCCGGCTACGCCATAAATCAACATTTGGAGAAATCGACCGTGCTATACACACCGTTTAAAAGTTTTCACAACACCGCCGGGCTGGAACTGCTGAATATAAACATCGGGTACGATGGGTTACAGAAACGCCCATTGGTGGCTGCCGGCCTGCGTATGGACAATATTGACGGTATAGTATGGGGCGGCGCCTGGGGGAAAGCGCATGTGACGACGGCTAAGCTGCCATCGTTTGAATTTGGACCGTATATTTCTGGCTGGCCCATTAAAACCGACAATGGGTATAAAATGAGTTTCTTTTATGGTGTTGCGGCCGCAATAGGATTTCAGACAGGAGGAAAATAATTATGGACATACTTTTAAAACTGATTCCCCAAAGCATGGAGGAATGGGCAGTAGCCGCGGCTATTGCGGCTGTTCTTGGAATGGCCATAGCCCGAGCACCGGAATGGATCGATGCTTTTTTGTCAAAAAATATTGACGCCATATTCGCCAAGCTGGGTCCGGATGAAGATTGGCTATTTGTGCAGTTTCTGACTTACTTGGAACGTAAATATGGCCCATACGCAAATGCCGATAAGGTGCGTTTAGCGATAGATCGTTTACTGGATTTATTGCCGCTGCATTATAGGGTGTTTGCCGGGGAAAAGGTCCGGGGCAGACTTTACGAACTGGTAACAAAGGTGTTTGAAGCCGCCAAGGAGCGTATAGAGAAGGAAGCGCAGGAACATACCAGCACCCTTCCTCCGGCCGCAGGAGCAGCGTAATGGACCCCTTTAACGCAAGCATGAAGCTTGGCGTCGGTGGAAGATTTAAGCGGCTTAAGGCACAACTGGCCGCTAAAGGCGCAGAAAACCCCGCAGCGCTGGCCGCATGGATAGGCCGTAGGAAATATGGCGGTAAAAGATTTCAAGCACTTTCAGCTAAAGGTAGAAAATAATGAGGGTACCAGTGCAGCGTCCCGGGGTTAAGACTGAGTTTACGTTTGGCCCATGGGAAAACGGCATTAATGAGCAAGCGGACCCCGGCGTTCTGGGGCCGGGGGATCTCCGCGCGGCGTTTAACTTACTTTTCGATGAAGTTACCGGCCTGGCTACAAAACGGCTGGGGAATAAACCAGTGGCAATAAATCCTATAGGGTATGTGCCTGCCAAATTCGGATATGTATTTAAGAAGACCGACGGGACGGAATATTTTATTATTTCCGACGGCGAAACGATTTATTACAGCACAGATTTGGTGACGTTCACGCTATTAATTACCGGCTTGGACGAAACCGCATATTTACAATTTGAAACCGCCGAAAACAAGTGCTGGATATTTAATGGCACAGATCCGGATATGTGGTTTGACGGGACCAATTTTATATCCATGGCGCATGAGTCCGGAGCGTTAAGCGCCGATTCCTCTACCACTACCACAATTGTTGACGCTACGCTGATTCAAGGCTATGGCAATGATTATTGGAAAAACCAAAAGGTTGTTATTACGGACGGCGCCGCGGCCGGAGCAGAAAGAGTGGTTACAGGATTTGTAGAGGCAACCGGCACGCTGTCATTTGCGGCCATAGCGGGTGTAACGGGAACCGTGGGGTACATGGTGGGGTTGATAATGCCAAAGGGCAGGATAGCGAGGTACGCGCAGGGCACTATGTTTATTGGAGGGACCAGCGAGAACCGTAGTGAGATACGATTTAACCGGCAAGACGACCCAGATACCGGCATTCGGATGAGCTTAGATAATCCGCGCGCATGGCCAGCGGCCTACCAGTTGGCTATCACGCAAGACGACGGGGACCAGGTGTGGACGTTTTCTCCGTGTTATAGGAACAGGGTGTTAGTTACAAAGGGTACGGCTATTTATCGCCTTGAACCGGATTCAACCTTTCAATATCTACCGGTGTTAATTACGCAGGAGATCGGCTGCCGGTACCCGGATAGTTGGGCGGTTAAGGATGAACTGCTGCATTTCATGGGCAATGAAAGAAGCGGGTTGTTGGACCTTTACGTTACGGACATGGTAAGCGTGAAACCGCGGCACAAAGATGGACGGTTACTACCAAGTTTTCAAGAAATGTTCCGGAGCGAGCCAGTTTATAAATACGTAGCCCGCGCCAGTGCGGACCAGTTTGACACCGGGGATAAAAGCACGCTTTGTAAAGCGAGTGCCGGCCGGCTGGAATGCAGGGAGTTGTCCACAAAGACGGATTGGGATGGGGTTATTGGAACAGCAAAAGTGAGCGCCGCGGCAAGCGAAGCGCTGGACAGCGTGAGTATTGACGGAATACCGGCATGGCCGCAGAAGTATGAGTGTAATGCGCTGCCGCAAAACACTTCCCCTGTATGGACCATGTATAAATATGGAGCCGTTACGGAGTCCGCCGCTAACGGCACACTTGTAGATACGATATATCCCGGAGCATATATAACATACTATCGGGATAGTGTGTTTAACGCTTCCAAAAATTCCTTTGTTGTTTTTAAAGTTAATCCCGATGGGCGCATTGGCTCTGTGCTGTACAGGATATATGTGCAAAATGGAAGCAAGCGAGCCTTAGTGGAGCTGAATGATGGTAGGATTTGGGTAAATGGTGTTAACGCTGCCGCTTATGGCTGGCAACAAATAAACACAGTCCATATCCTACTAGATAAATCAGGATTTTTATCGGTATATTTGGAAGGTGTAAGAATTTTTGGACCAACTGTGGCGGTGACTCCATCGGCAGGAGTGTCTCCCGAGGGAACATATAGCACCAACTGCATTGCCATTAGAGGATTTAATAGAGCCAACAATGGTTATGACAACATTCAGACGTATTTTATATACGAAGACGCGGATTTTGCTTATACCTGTGCGCAGCTGCCGGCTACACTGCCCACCACCGGCAGCGTGACTGTTAAGCTGGACTACACCCGCGCGCCTGACGCTTTTGGGAAATTCTGGTTAACCTTGGGGCATGACTTCTCCGGCACCTGCGAAGCGGGTGGAAGCGCCACTACAATTATTGACGCGGATATTCCCGGTGAAGATGATTTTTGGAATGGGCGCGTGATAACCGTTACCAGCGGCGCGTATGTGGGGGAAGGATTGGTTACGGATTATGTTGCGAATACGCACACCTTGACCGTGAGCGGACTTGGCGGATCTCCGGGGACCGGGGCGACATTTAAAATAAACCGCGCTGGCACAGTGGCTATTGAAACGCAGAGCAGCGCGGACGACGTGACATATTCCGCCTTAGCCGCGCTTGTAAATGGCGCCCAGCCGGCTTCCTCCCTGGCGCGGTACCTTAAGCTTAAATTTACGTTGACGCGAGCTGATGTAGCCAACGGCCCCGAGCTGGCAAAATTGATAGGTGGATTTCTCTGGCGGATGGGCGCGGTGCAGATAGGTGTTAATATTTCCGCTTGGAGAAAGTTTCTGGCCGATATAGCAATTCCTGCCGGCGCCGCATTGGCTACAAAGATACGACTAGCAACAACCTTAACAACTCCCCTGGAAGCTGATTGGGGCGCGTGGACCACGATCGCAAATACCAACAACATCGGCACCATTTTAAGTGACGTTACATTCCCAATTACTGTAGGGGAAGGCCGATGGTTAGATGTTAAGGTGGAAGGCGGTCCCAGCGCTTTTGGTGTTACGTCCAATTTGGAAAACTTCCTGCTGAATTGGCAGGAGGGTTCTTCTTCCCGGCTGATGATAACGTCTTTTATTTATAAAAAAAGACTATACATTACCGGCATTTCCTCCGCGGCCGCGGCCAATGACAGAATGTTTGTTTTAAACACCAAGCAGGCATGGAGTAAATTTACCGGACAGTATATTAATAGGCTATTTTCTTTCCGTGGGTTGATCCATGGGTTATCATCCGTGGATGAAAATATTTACCAGATGGAAGTGTCCGGCGCTTACCAGGATTATGCCGGGCCATATCCGGTGGTGGCATATCTGGAACCTGCGGCGCTTGATTTTGGAAATCAAGAATACGAAGTCCGTAACGTGAAGGTTGGCAGCGTAGGCGTGACTTCCAGCATAGAGGTTTTTTTATCATATGACGGGGTTACGTTCACAAGTATGGGCGTACTGGCATTCACTACGACCGGCACACAAAACTTACGTATACCGCATGGCAGGACAGGTAAACGGCATTTTATACGACTCCTGGGCGCCGGAGGGGAACCTATGGCAATAAATATGCTGAAGGTTGCGGGCATAGTAAAGGCGGAACAATAATGCCAAGCAGCCGAGTTACAAAAACCTACGGATTAAACGGCGAGCCCGAGGCGCGCATTGAGCAGGAATTTGAGAATGTTTACAAGACCAAGTTGGATGAGCAGTTAGTTAAGTTCTTTTCGGTGCCAAACGTGACGACGCTTGCGAAGGAAAAGCCAGTGCTTGTAAAAACCGGCGGGAAGTGGTATATTTATATTCGCATAGACGACACACTTTATAAGACGGCAGATTTGACGACAGCTTAAGGAGATTATATGGCGAAATTTACCCCTGTTTACCAGAGTGTTTACGATGCGGCTTTAGCGCGACAGCGAGACAGTGAAGCGCGCCAGCGTGCGGCGGCGACCAATAGCGCCGCGCGAGCCGGGGTAATGACCAGCGGGGTAAGCCAGATACCGCAGGAGGCTATTGGCCAGGAAGCGCTTAGGAGCGAAGCGGATCTGGGGGCTAAGGTGGCGCAGGCGCAAGAGGGTGAGCGGTTGCAGGATAAGGAATTTGAACAGCGGAAGGAATTAATGAATTTGCAAGCTACGTTAACCGAAGCAGCGGCGGCGAGGGAACGGGAATTATTGCGCAAGCAGGGGAAGTCTGATATTACGGGGCAGATCGTTGGCGGTGTAGTGGGCGGCGCAGGCGGCGCTATAGCGAAAAAATATTTCTCGTAAGGATAAATTATGGCTAAAGACATTCTGGGCTCGGGACTTAAAAGTTTGGCTATGCGAAGGAAGACTCCCTTTGAACTTGACGCAGAAGCCGCTGGCGCAAATGAGGATATGCTGAAAAGTTTAACCCGGCCAATGCCGAATTCCGCTGGTTACGTCGCACCCTCTGCCGATGAAGCCACGTCGGAGCCGGATAAGGCCGAAACGCCTGGCTGGCGCCAGTTGGCATCATCCGGGCTTAGCGGCGCGGCTGCCGGCGTTATGGCCAATGTAGGAAAGGCGATACCCGGCCAGGAGTGGAGACAGGGATTTTTGAAGGGGATAGTGGGGACTGGTGTGGTGGCGGCCGGGCAGGCTGCGCTGGCAGCTAAAAACAAAGCAGCTACGCAGGGCTTGACTGATAAGCTTTATTTGATCGCGGCCAAGAAACAAACCCCGGCTGAGGCAGCCGCTATAGCCAAAGCAAAATCCGACGCTATCCAGCCCAATAAAATGGAGCAGATTAATGCACAGACAGTTTCCCGGAAGGATATAGAGAATCTTAAAGGGGGAATGAGCGATAAAGATTTTGCTGAGATAAATTTAAAAGTGCAAGAGGCGGTTATGAAAGATCCCAAATTCCGCTGGCGCCAACCCACCGAAATGGAATTTTACGATATGTTGGCCGCCAAGAAACAGGAAACTTATTCTGGAAAAAAACCTCCGGTTAAACCCGTAGAACATCTGCCGCCGCTGCCTCCTAAATAAAATGGCTTACACTAAAGCTGAACTCGCTGCCGCATATAGAAGCGCAAACCCTGGCTTCGGAAATGAGACCAAACCTGATGATGAGATATTGGCGAAGATCGCCAAGTTTCCTAATGCGCAGGATTGGCTTTCGCAGCTTGGGCCAGAACCTGTTTCAAAATTCCAACAGATGAAAGACTTGGCGGCCTCTGCCGGCGCCCTACTGGCGCAGCCCGCGCGTGCCGCCGCCTCCGTCGTAGCCGGCCAGATAAAATCCGCCGCGGCTAAACCTATACAAACTATCTTCCCACCTGCCGAAGATTTAAATAAGGCAAATGAGGCTTTAAATGTTCGACCTTGGGTAGAGAAAAACGTGAGTAAGCCCATAATGCGCGCGATCGCTCCGGTTGGCGGAGAAATTAAGGGCAAAAATATTCTGCCGGAAGATCAGGATATACTTGGCCGAACCGCGCTGGAAACATTAAATGAGTTGGTGCCAATGTCTCCGGCTGAGGCGGCCGGGTGGATAGTTACCCCCAAGGCTATGGAAGTAGGTGTTAAAGGCGGACTACTTGCCCTGTCAAAAGTTGCTCCTATGCAGGCGCTGAAAATGGTTTCTCCGATAATGGATTTAGGCGGCGTAGACGCTTTGTTTTCAAAAATAAAAACAGCGACTGAAAGAAAGACCGGGTTTAAAATACCGGACGCAACCTGGGCGCCATTACAAGACGACATGGCCCGCGCGATATTAAAGCGAAAAATGGACGTACCGTTGGAGCAAGTTGCTCCCGAAAGACAAGCTCCGCCGACAGAGCCCCTTCCCCCCGCCGCCGCGCTTCCGGCGCCGGAAGCGGCCATGCCCACCATAAAACCAGCTATTGCAGCCCCGGAGGCCCCTATTGCGCCTGCGCCCGCTGCCAAAACATTGATATTGCCGGCCGAGACTCCACTACCGGCTGCTCAGCAGGAGATTTTTTTGCAGACGCAGGCGGACGTATTGCGGACTGTTAAGGATCGGTTGGGGTTGACCAGCCGGCAGGTTATAGATTTGGTCCAGGATAAGGCCAAGGACGGCATTACGCTGCGCAATGTGGTTACGCGGGGCATTGCGGCTGGGAAGGACACGAAGGCTATGGCGGACGAGTATGGTGCCTTTGTGGAAGGGGTGCAGAAGACGGTGGCCGCGCAGATCCCACCCGCCGCCGGCAAATATTTATGGGACATGCCCGCAAAAGATTTATTGTCCGCGGTTAAAGCTGAAAAAGGAAACCCGGCTCCGGAATGGAAAACAAAAGAGGAAATAGGTAAGGATTTAAAGAAATATCCCGAAGGCGAAGCTTATAGACTATGGGCCGCCGAGAAAGAAATTGACGCCCGCGGACCACACCACCGGCTGTCGGAAGAAGTTGTTAAAAAGTTTAAACTCCAATCGCAGATTGATGATATGATCGCCCGGGAGGTAGCTGATAAAGCCGCTATACTTAAAGACGTGCAGGACGCCCGCGGCGGAAAGCAGCCGCTTAGGGACTTGGTTAAACGCATGGGGTATATCAACGAAGCGTCCCTGCTTAAACATTTGGATATTGTTTCCGGGAAAGACTGGCGCGGCCGAGAATTCCCGGAGGAACTTGCCGGCATCGTTAAAAAGAATGGCGCAGTTTCGGTGGAAGACTTTGTAAATGCTGCGCACCATTCAGATCTGCTTGAAGTGGCAGACCCGGCCTTGGCGTTTGACGGGTTGCTGCTGGAATGGAAGATGAAAAATTATCCCGAAGCCGCATTTAATGAAATAATAAAGAAGCGGGACCGGGCGATATATGGCTCGACGTATATGGCGAAGAAACAGCCAAATTTAGATCTCCCCGGGCAAACATTCATCCCCGGCACTGGACCGGCTATGCCTACAGGGAAGATAAGGCCGGAAGGATTTGTGGATGAGGCTGCGTTCCTGGAGGGCTTCACTGATCAACCTGATTCCCCCGGCTTATTTTCAGCGATAGAGGAAGCTGAGGCCGCCGGCAAAGAATTAACTACGGAAGTAAAGAAAGCTCCCGCCGGCGAGGCCGCCTCAGTGGCGCCGGTGCTTGATAAGACCGAAGCTGTATTCCAGCCCATCACAATTGACAAGAATTTCAAACTATGGCGTGCCACGGAAATGATCATACAGAAATACGCCCTGCGCTATGGCGAGGACAAGTACCGGCCCCGCGGCGCCGTGGGCGTCTTCTACCCGGACACCAAGAACATATTTTTGCAGGCAGCTAACAATGTTTATGTGGCAGTGCATGAAGTGGTGCATTTTATTGACGACAAAACCGACTGGTTTAAGCGTTTAATGGTTGTTGTGGGCCGCGCAGAAAATCGCAATCCCATATATGACCCTTCCACAAAGGGAATAAGAAAACTACTGACGCAATTTTACCTTGAAACCTACCCCGGCGCCAAGGCTGCGCACCCACTTAAAAAGCGCATTAAAGAGGGCGCGGCCATGCTGGTGGAAATGGCAGCCGAGCGCCCGGAAATGCTTACTGCGCCTGAATGGAAGCCGCTGGCCGACATGATACTGCGCCCGGGAGGAAAGTTTTACAACAAGGATTTCCACGATTTGGAACGGGACGGCTTGGCGGTAATGGACCAGTACAGAAGGCTATCTCCAAACGCACAAATAGGCGCGCGGAAGACGGACAAGGACCGCGCGCACAATGAGGAAACTTTATTTACCAAATGGGATAAATTTCAGGAAGTGATGTTTGACGCGCCGCATAAGTTTTTAAAGTTGGATGAGATTACCGGCCAGAAGAATACCCCTGCCAGCGTTTATAATGCGATTCAGGCGGTGAAATATTCCGGAGCTATACTCAACAGCCACTTTAACCCAAAGCGGGGATTGTGGATTTTGCTGAATAAGGGATTTGTGAAGGTGGGGGAACGCAATCTGGGCACACTTTTAAAAGAAATAGGCACGCTCCAGAACGCGGATATGATGGATAACTGGCTGATAGCGCGCCGCGTTCATGCCGGCTATCAAAAGATGGAAGTTATACGGCAGAAGATACTGGCGATCACCGGAGGCGCATACGACATTGAAAACCCTACCCCCCGCGCTTTGGTAGTATGGCTTAGTTCAGCTCAGGCAAAATTGGCCCCAGAAGATTATGCTGAAATTGCTGTTAATATCCGGTCTAATGCTCGTGACTATGCCGAGATAGCGCGTATAGTAAAAAACGATAACATTGGGAAGGATTTGGCCCGTAAAGCATATGAAGATGGACTGCGGGATTTCCCTGCGGCTAAGTGGGCCGAGATCCACGACGAAATAAAAAATGCCTGCATTGACATGGGTGAAGATGTGGGGATGATCTCCCACGAACGCGCCGCGCAGTGGCGCAGTGATAAAACCTACGCTTCGTTCCGCCGTGATGTTGAGACCTTGGCGCAGGATAATGGCATTCAAACATCGGGTCCGTCTGCATCGTTATCGTTCGGTAAAAAGCGTGTGGGTAGTGAACTTGCATACGAAGGTCCGCTTGGTGGGCTAATAAAGAATGTTTTTGAAGTGACTAAAAAAACAATGATCCAACGCGCTAAAAATAGAATTTATGCCATGACCGAGAAAAACCCCGAGATCCTGGCCACAACTTTTATGAAGGACCCCCGAGGGCTCATAAGGGTGCCCAATGGCCGCGGTGGATTTGATTACCCGCAGCTTGCGGATAAGAAAATAATAATGGCCATGGATGATGGCAAACTTAAGCCCTTGATTGTGTTGGACCAGCAACTTATGGACGTACTTAAACTAACCATGCTGGACCCGCAGACCGCCGGCGCTGTAGAGAAGGCTGTACGATATATTGCCGTTACGTTTACCAGAGGAACCACAGCCACGTTCGTTCCGTTCTCGGTAACTAACATTCCCCGCGATACCGTAACGGGATTTATTCAGTCGGACACAAAGCTTATTCCATTTTTTGACCATTACAAAACTATAATGGCAATGGCCCGTAACGACGGCAGCCCGCGTGCGCTCGCGGTAAATCAGTATTTAATACTCACCGGCGGGCGGCAGACGCTGGCGCATATGTATGACGGGGACCCCACGGCTGATGAAATGTACCGTCGTCTTCTAGGCGTGGAAACTAAGATGGAAAAGGCGCTGCGCTGGGCCGACAATTTTGGCGAAATAATAACTACGCCCTCAAAGGTTGGTGAAGACTTAAACAGGGGTGTTGAATTTGCAAATTCCGTAGAGCAGGGTGACGACATTTTAACTTCACTTGAAAAAGCCGCGCAGGTAACAGATCCTTTTTCACATATTGGAACGCTCGGCGGCACGCTTGGCAGGAATTTTGTGCGCGCCGGATCGTTTATTAACCCTGGCTTTCAGGTGCTTCACCAATTTGCAAAAACAGCCCTTGATCCAAAGAAGACAACCCGTATGACGATCGCTATGGCGGCATATGCGGCAATGATGCTGGCCGGCACCTATTCCATAAGGACCGCAAGCAAGAAACAGCGAGCTAATTACAAGGGAATGCAGGTTGGCCTACGATCTGGAACCATATGGTACCCGCTCCCGGGTAGAACTGCCCGGGACAAAGGCCGCCTTGGAAAACTTTCTGTTTCAAGTAATTATGCTGTAGCCGGCAACCTGATAAATTTACTGGTGCAGGAATTCATGGGATATGATGAATTTAGCGGGGATGAGTATATGCAGGCGGCAACAGCCTGGGTGCCGGACCAATTTAATTTGGCTCAGGCGAACAGGATATTTTTTAGCTGGCTGCCTGTAGCCATACTGCCTACCATGACGGTTGCGACTGGTGTAAAAACATTTCCCAAGTCTATGCCATTGACACCTAAAATTTTACAAGGGCTGCCTAGGAAAGAACAGTTTAACGATAACACCAGCTGGGCCGGGAAGGCCATAGCCAATGTTTTACCCGCCGCCCTAAACCTTAATCCCATAGAGGTTGATTACCTTATAGAAGGGCACCTTGGCCGCACCAGCAGATTTATTACCGGCCGCACCGGGATGAAAATATTCACAAATCCGCTATATTCCGATCTGTACATAAGCGGAACCCGAGATCTGGAATTTTATTACAAGCTGCGTGACGCAATAGCCGAACAGCAGAATAGTTTCCAACAAAAATTAAAAGATGCGGCGATCGCGCAAGGCCGTGAGCTTGACGTTGATCCCGATACAGATGTTCTAAGCCTGGTGGACGCTGCAAAAAAAGCCAGTGTCATATTTGACGGCCCGCCGCCAGAATTTCTACGGCTTATCGCCTTCAAGGGGAGAGTTGTTGATATTGATAAAAAGCTGGCGTACTACCGCTACTGGTCCAGAATTAAAAATCCCGGCCCCGCTGCCCGGAAAGAAGTGGACACGCTCAGCGACATGATTCTCGACGACATAAACCTGTTGAAGCAGGAGTATGAAAAATAGCACTTGACAAGGTTTATAGTTCGTGGTATACTTTTACCACAAAGAAGTTAGGCCGGGTCAAGCGGCTTTTTTATTTTATGCAGGAGCCTAGCGACTTGACCGCGAAAGCTCCTGCACTTTTTTAAGATTTGAGGACGTCGGTGTGGATGGACACACAGTAAAGACTTTCCGCGAGGAAGTCGGCAGGTGGTGCAAGTCCACCTTATACTGCACAAGAGGTAGATACACGTTCAAGCCGTGTGGTGTGCAGCAGCTGGAATCAAGCCCAGCCCGTCCTCTTAAAGATAAAAGGAGAAAACAACATGAAAGTAACCTTAGAAATGTTAAGTAAAATAAAAAAACCCTGTAAGGATGGTGCAGAGTGGTTTAAAAATCAGAACACGAAAGACTTGGTAACACTGGTAAAACTGGCAATAAAGGCCGGTATACCTACCATGAAGTTCGCCAATTGGGGATTAGTGAGATTAATGACAAGAAGCCAAATGGTTAAGTACGCTTGCTTCTCTGCTTTGCAAGTTTCCTTTTTATGGGAGAAAAAGTACCCGGAACAATTTAAAATCTGGAAGAAGTGGTTTGACGCTGGCTGCCCCAAGGATGGATCTATTGAGGCGCGGCAGGCCGCCTACGCCGCCTACGCCGCCTACGCCGCCGACGCCGCCGACGCCGACGCCGACGCCGCCGCCGACGCCGACGCCGCCGACGCCGACGCCGCCGCCGCT
>Ga0172381_10001547_pt1 | contig 26807 bp, 26 predicted proteins | sample Leawel6488metaG_FD_119754 | JGI IMG/M metagenome (GOLD analysis project Ga0172381, IMG submission 119754) | Leachate microbial communities from a municipal landfill in Southern Ontario, Canada - Leachate well 64-88 metaG | ecosystem: Engineered > Solid waste > Landfill > Unclassified | place... | reverse complement strand
TAAAAAACAAATTCCTTGGCTATCTTTTTTTTCTGCCACTGGTAAATTAAATTTTTTAGCAAGATTACGAACTTCTGTTTTTTTTAAATGACCAATTGGAAATAAAATTTTATTTAACTGCTCTTGTTTTAAAGTCCAAAGAAAATAACTTTGATCTTTTGAAGGATCAACGCCTTTTAATAAGTTTGTAGATGGACAAGGCCCGGCCTTTGCCCAAAGGGCAAAAGTCGGACCTTGTCCAATAATACCTTGTCTAATTTGTGCATAATGTCCAGTAGCTACAAAATCTGCTCCCATAGAAATTGCTTTCTTTAAAAATGCGCCGAATTTTACTTCTTTATTACACATCACATCTGGATTAGGTGTTCTACCAGCTTTGTATTCCGCAATCATATGATCAGCAACTTCTTTTTTATACACATCCGCCAAATCAAAAGTTAAAAATGGAATATCCAGATGTGCCGCGACACGCATAGCATCGTGACGTTCTTCTTCTTCATTGCATTCTAAAAAATCTGGATGCCAAGTTCGTATAAAAACCCCAACGACTTCATATCCTTGTTTTTTTAATAGGGCTGCTGAAACAGCACTATCTACTCCACCCGACAAACCAACAAATACTGTTTTTTTCATAAAAAGTGCAGAATAGTTATTTTTTCGGCATACACGACACTAGATTCATAAACCACATTCAGGTTAGAGTGCGAGCCGTGGAAAATAACCATTCTGCACTTTTTTGAGTTTATAGTTTCATCAGCTTTTTGTAAAGCTCATAAGTTGCATAAGCGTCAGAAAGAGCGCTGTGCGGTTTTTCATTTTTTACACCAAATTTTTTACACATTTCTCGTAAAGAAAAATGTTTCATATTTTTATTTTTATGCAACTTTGCCCAAGCGACAGAAATCGTATCAAGTTTATGATAATGCATACTATTTTTTAGATTCTTTTTTGCAAAATTATATTCTAAAAAACCAGAATCAAAAGAAACATTTTGCCCAATCATAATGCAATCATTTACTTTTTTTAATAAAATTTGTATCGCATTTTCTAAAGAAGAAGCTTGTCTCCAATCTTTTTTATTATAATGAGTAATTTTTAGAGACACAGGGTCGGCATTTTTTATGCGTTTCGGTTTTATTTTTATTTCAAACTTTTCAATTACTTTTAATCTGGGAGTTGTTATAACACAACCAATTTCAATAATTTCATGTTTAGTGAAATCAAGTCCAGTTGTTTCCAAATCTATAAAAGCTAAATTGTGTTTTTTCATAAATTTCCTAAAATATAAAATGTTGCTTTTTCCAACATACGCTACTTTCAGATACTTAATGAAGTCAGGTTCGTGTGCGAATCGTGAAAAAGTAACATTTTATATTTTTATTTTAAATATTTTTGTTTATTAATTTTATGTTCTTCAAAAGTTGAAGCATAGTGAATATTTCCATCGGCATCGTGTAAATAGTAAAAATAATTAGAAATTTTCGGATAAATCGCTGCTTTAATTGCTTCTATCCCCGGATTAGAAATTGGATTTTTGGGTAATCCTTTTGTTTTATAGGTTTCTGGCGCAGCATCTACTTGCAAAGGCATACCTTTGGCAAGTCTTTTCCATAAAATTCCAGAAATATATTCTCTATCAATATCCCCTTTTGATTCCTCCTCAATTAAGGAAGCCATAATTATTATTTCTTTTTCAGTTTTACCGGAAAAAACAATTTCAGATTTAATTAAATTTATTTTTTTTTCAAAATTATCACTCATCGCATCAAGCACATCTTCTTCTGAATCTGTAGTCAAGAAAAAATAAGTATCTGGAAAAAGATACCCTTCTTTTTCTTTTGCTTCTAACAAAAATATATTTTGATTAAAATTCGGAAGTTTCAAATTAAAAACTTTCGCTATCTCCGAAATATTAAAACCTTCTGGGATAGTTACTCTGACTGGCGCTAAATTTCGTTCCGCTTTTGAAATACGTTTAGCAACTTCAAAAACAGATATTTTATTTTCAAAAAAATAATCTCCTGAAGCTATATATTTTTCTCCGCCAAAAATAATAACAAAAGTTTCAAAAACAACTCTTGAACGAATTATATTATTCTCTTTAAAATATTTTGAAATATATCTTAAGCTTGAATTTTCTTTTATATTAATAATTTTCCCCACTGGAAAATCTTTTGGTGCACTTAAAAAGAAAAAATAAAAAAAAGCCAAAAAAATAACCACACCGCTAATGTAAAAATTAGTTTTTTTCAGTTTAAACTTGAATTTGGACATTAAATGTCCAAATTTATTTTGTTCATTTTGTAAAGGCAAATTTTCCATAGATAATTAAGTCGGCAAATTCGTAGGAGGAGAAGCTTCTTTTGATTCTATGCGTTCCAAAGTAGGAACTTTCAATATCTGACCAGGGAAATGCCATAGTGTTGCCAATTCTTCTGAATTTAAAACCATAATATGGTGATGAAAAAAGTTTGGAAAAATTAAAGGAGAAAGTGGCCAAGGCAAATGTATTTTGTGTCGCATTGGTGGATGAAAAAATTCTCGTTCTCTATATTCCAAAAGCATTCTATCTGCTAAACGCATAACTTTTTTACTAGAAAGATTAAAAAAGGAAGCAATAAAATTCGTACCGAAAACATCTGCTTGAGTTGGATTAAGACGTTCCAGCTCATTTACAAAAGGCATCGCATATTGTCGAAAAATAAGACGAATATTTCTTCTATTGTTCATTTTAAATACTTCTTTTTTTGCAACATAACATATTCTAATTCCAGTATCAAAACCAATTTTCATCATTTTTCTTCCTGCCCCTTCAAGCTGGGGTTTCAAGTAGTCCGGTATACGAATTTCTGTAACATCTTTCCCTCCTATTCCCGAAGCCTTATGAATACGAGTAAATTCTTTCAATTGTTTTCTTAAAACTAATTCTCCTTCCTTTATCCAGTCGTGAGTTTTTGTAAACAAACCAGCGTGTTCTGGAAATTTCTTTTTAGAAGGAGTAACAACAATTTGCATCCACATTTGTTCACCTTTACCTATTGAACCAAAAAGTTCCACCACTGGAGAAACAGGGTCAACTTTATATTCTTCTTTCGGATCTTTATCCAAACCAAAATCAACATAAGTTTTGATTGGATATACATCCGGATTTTTTAATTTAAATTCACAACCCCACAAATTCCATTTACTGCCTTCTTTTATCTGATCAACAGCCAAAGTATAATCTTCCACTTCTTTAATTTGCGCTTGTGGAAATTGGGCATACATTTGAGTCTCAATCAAACCCTTTACACGTGAAGGTGTGCGTATATAAAAATGTACTTGTCCATCAATAGAAGCTATTTCTAATGAAAACCAAAACCAAACAGCACCTAACCAATATTTTTCAAGTCCACTTTTATTACTAAAATGATACAAAGCATTGGTTATAAAAAGTTCCATCGCTTTTGGAGATCTTAAAACATCTCTAGGTGGAATTATTTCAAGCAAAACCCAAGTAATTCCAGAAATAAAATTTGCTTGCACATAGTGAAGCCAAAAAAAGTTAGCTATTCTAGCCAAAGTAAAAGCAATAAATACAGGCAAAAGAAATAAAAATATTTTGTAGACCCAAAGAGCGATGATATCAAACTGCCAGATTAAATAACCTAAAATCGCAATGGCCAACAAAACCCAAAGTTCTTTCGCTATTTTTGTAATGGCTTCCATTACTTATATTTTAATATAAAAGATAAGTAAAGTAAATTAAGCTAAAGTATAAAGTCCGTTTTTGGTCTTTTTAAAGTATTTTGGATTTACTAGATTTACTAGAATAGTATTTTTTTTGAAATATCTTTCTTTCATCACTTTTTCTACAACATCTTCTTTAGAAAGAGGTCCTTCTCTTTTTAGAATGTCTCTAATAACCTCGCGTGCAATTCCTGTTTTATATCCCCATTCAGCCAAAGCGTATAATCCACGACCAACAAGCACAAAACGAGAATCTTTTATCAATTCATTGTGACAAGTTGCATAATGAATCTTCTTGCCAAAAGTTTTTGAAATAGCATCCGCTACTTCTCTAAAATGCATTGGAGAACCATGTTTGCGCATAACCAAGAAAGCATAATCTTTCACTCCACGAGTGCGAACATTTGGAGAACTTGCTTTTCCCCATTCCCCCAATGGATTTTTTGAAATAGTTTTTGAAATAGAAAGCCATCTTTTGGCAATTTCTTCATTTTTAAAATTTTCCGCTATGTCTTTCATTTGGTCAAAAAACTTTTTTATCATTTCTGTTTCCAAAACCAAATCTTCATCATTTAAACTTGCATAAAGTCTTTTTAAAGAAGAATGAACTTTTTCTGCCATATCATCATCCACACTCCAACGAGTTTTAAAGTGTTCATCTTCTCTGTGTTTTTTAAAGTAATCTCCTAACTCCAAGTAAAAATGAATATGATTTTGAGTGTTTTTATCTTTTGAAATATGCGCTAAAAGTTCGCTTTCAGAAACAATAGAACCCAGAGAATGGATTAACTGTTTAAGTTCATCAAAAATAATTTGTTCTTCTTTATAGGCGGAAGATTTTTTTATCAAAGCTAAAGCAGAATCTTCAATTTGACGAACACGCTCTCTGGTAATATTATATTTCTTACCAATTTCCTCAAGAGTTTTTCTTTCGGCATCAACAGTCAAACCAAAACGATTCATAATAACATCGCGGGTTCTATCTTGGAGGTGAGAAGTGATTTTTTTGGTAACTTGTTTTGGTTTAAATGATATTGTTGACATAATTTTTATAATATATTTTTTATTAATAGAATTTAAAACTCTATATTCTTGATAATACACCTAATTAGTCTAATGTCAAATTTATTTTAGACAAAAAATTACTAATTTCTTTTTTTATCTCTTTGCGCTTTTACTCTATCCAATTCGGTTAAATATTTTTTACGAATTCTAACCGACTTTGGAGTAATTTCCAAATACTCGTCATTATTCATGACTTCCAATCCTCTTTCTATACTTAAAGTAAAAGGCGGATTTAAATAAATAGCTTCATCGGTGCCAGAAGCTCTCATATTAGACAGCTGTTTACCTTTAGTGGGATTAACAGACATATCGTCTCCTTTCAGAACATTCCCAATTACCATTCCTTCATATACTTCCGTTCCGTGTTCAATATACATAATACCACGTTCTTGTAAATTTGCAATAGCAAAGGCTACTGCTTTCCCAGGAACCATAGAAACCATAGAACCATATTCCCTTTTTCTTATTTCATCTGCATATTCTCCAAAACCGGTAAAACGTGAAGACATTATTCCCTCACCTTTTGTATCTATAATAAATTCTCCACGATAACCCAATAATCCGCGAGTTGGAATATCAAAAATAATCCTAGCGATACCTTCTTTTTCTATCATATTTTTCATTAAGCCTCTGCGCTTGCCAATTTTTTCTATGACTGTTCCAGAAAATTCCATCGGCACATCAATCACTAATTCTTCATAAGGTTCGGTTTTAATTCCATCTTTTTCTTTAATGATAACTTCCGGTTGGGAAACTTGCATTTCAAATCCTTCACGACGCATATTCTCTAATAAAATAGCAACATGCAATTCTCCTCTTCCGTAAACTTTAAAAAAACTTGGACCGCTAGAGGGAGCTTGCCCCGTCATAGGCGGGGAAAAATCCACTTTTAATCCGACATTTATTTCAAGTTCTTTTTCCAATCTTTCTTTAATTTGCCTAGAAGTAACAAATTTTCCTTCGCGTCCGGCAAACGGAGAATCATTTACTAAAAAATTAAGTGATAAAGTCGGTTCATCAATCGCAATATGAGGCAACTGTTCTACACTTTCATCTTCACAAATAGTTTCTCCAATATAGATATCAGGAATCCCCGCCAAAAGCACAATATCTCCGGACGTAGCAAAAGAAGCTTCTTTTCTATTTATTCCTTCAAAGCTAAAAAGTTTTGTTATCTTACCTGTTCTGGTTCCGTTTTCTCCTTTTATAAAAACTTGGCTTCCAGATGAAATTTTTCCAGAATAAATTCTAGCCACGGCCATTCTACCTAAAAAATTATCATAGCCTAAATTAAAAACTTGAGCAGACATTTTTCCATCTTGATTCAAAGAAGCCGGAGAAACTTTTTCCAAAATTATATCCAATAATGGAGACAAGTCTTCACTTTTATCACCTAATTTTTTAAAAGCTTTCCCTTCGCGCCCTATCGCATAAACAGTTTCAAAATCCGCTTGCTCATTATTTGCGCCTAATTCAAAAAATAATTCCAAAACTTCTTCGTGCACTCTATGCGGGTCAGAAGCTGGTTTGTCTATTTTATTTATAACTACTATCGGTTTCAATCCAAGCTCAAGAGATTTTTTTAAAACAAATCTGGTTTGTGGCATTGGTCCTTCAACAGCATCTACCAACAAAAGAACGGAATCTACCGCTCTAAGCACTCGCTCCACTTCAGAACCGAAATCTGCGTGTCCAGGAGTATCTACAATGTTTATTTTAGTTCCTTTGTATGTAATAGAAGTATTTTTTGAATAAATAGTAATACCACGTTCTTTTTCTAGAGCGTTTGAATCCATTGATATTCCTTCATCTTGAAGTCCGCCATTTTGTTTCATCAAGGCATCCGTTAAAGTCGTTTTGCCGTGGTCCACGTGAGCGATGATTGCTATGTTTCTGATTTCCATAATTGAAATAAAAAAAGCCCGTAGGCTCAAATTAAACTTATTGTTATAATAGCATACTTTTTATAAAATAACAAATAAAACAAAAAGCCGTTTCCCAAGCGACTTTTTGCGCTTAGAAAACGGCTATGGATTATTATAACGCCTTACAGCGTTTATTACTGAAATTTTTTTTGAAAAATTTAAAAAATTTTTACCTACCGCAAGAAGAAGCAACGAACAACTTAATATTACAATTTTAGTTTTCACAATAACCTCCAAGTTTTTAGTTTTTCAAATTATTTTTTTAATAAAAATAAAAACAACTTATTCACAAAAAGAATACCATATCTTATGGCATATGTAAAGTGCGCCGTCTGGACAAAGTTAGAACCCTAATAAAGACTAATTATAATGATTTTTTATCAAAATAGATTAATATTGAGTTATCCACATTTGATACCTAGTTGTTGAATTTTTTCTAAGAATGATGTATACTATGTCTATTCATTAGAAAACGCCCACCTGTGGGGCGTTTTTATTTTGTTTACTGAGCAATAATAATTTCCTTTTCTATTATTTTCTTTAATAAATTCAAATCTACAAACACTACCCTGTCTTTATATATTGTCGTTAAATTTCTTAATTTTGTAGATAATCTTGAATTACCATTAATTTTAGTAGGACTAGAAAAAATATAAACTTTAGATTTTTCATTATCTGTCATTATTTTTTCAATCAATGGTTTAAAATCTCCATCTCCAGTAAAAATTAACGCTCTTACTGCTTTATTTTGAGAGGTTATAATTACGTCTATTGTTAAATCAACATCGCAGTTGCATTTCCAATCGAACCTTCCTGGAATTTTTTTAACAAATTCATTTTTACAGTTTGAACATATAACATTATATATTCTATCTTTTTGTTTGTATTTTTTGAATATCTTTGGCTTAACAAAGCAAGTCTCACATATTAGGGAATTAAATTCATTAATCCTAACTTCATCTCCTTGTTCTATACCTAAATAAAAATAGTTTCCCTTTGAAAGATAATTGGCAGTTAAATGATCTGACAATTTTTTCCAATCAACAATAAATCCTAAAAAATCGGCTGTGCCTTCAGTGTTTTGAACATCTATAAATGCATAAGTTTCTAATTCTTCCATACCTAAAATTTAGCATAAAAATAACTAAGAGAAAAGTGTTCAATGTTATTAAACTATTGGTGCGCCGGGTAGGATTCGAACCTACGTAGCCCGAAGGCGACAGATTTACAGTCTGTTGTAATTGACCACTCTACCACCGACGCATTGGTATAAAATAGCATAAAATATATTTTTTTGCATCTATAGAAAAATTTTTACCACAATACATTGACTTTTTTTGATAAAGTTGTAATCTGGAAGCAGATGATTTTTGTAATTACTTTCCAATAAATCAAAGTAATATAACAACTTAAATTAAGGAGGATCTTATGAGCATAAGACCTGTAGAAAAAATCGACAATCTAGTTCCTGTGAAGCACGTTATGATTTCTGTTTCCGACAAAAGTTATTTATCAATATTGGTCCAAGGACTTTTAAATAATTGCCCTGACGTAATAATTTATTCAAGTGGCGGAACTTTTAAAGAAATAAAAGAAATCATAGGTGAAAAACAAGCCAATCTCCATTTAATGGAGGTATCTGAATATACCAGACTTCCAGAAACTGAAGGCGGCTTAGTAAAAACACTTCATCATAAATTGTTTCTGGGGTACTTAACGGAAACATATTGTGAAGCGCACCAGAAAGATCTGGAACGTGAAAATGCCGTACCAATTGATCTCGTAGTGATTAATTTGTATCCATTTAAAGAAGTCGTAAAAAAAGATGGTGCAACAATTGAAGACGCTAGGGGTAACATTGATGTCGGTGGACCATCCGCCCTAAGAGCGGCAGCAAAAAATTGGCATCGCGTTATGACCTTAACAAACCCAAACGATTATTTTGATTTTTTGCAGATGTTACAAAATGGATGTACCTGTTTATACTCAAGATACCAAGCTTTCAAAAAGACTTTCCTGGCTTTGAGTTCGTATGATTTCGCGATTTATGACTACTTTGAAGATATTAAACCTGAGATCATAAAAGAAACATACGAAATTAATAATCAATAACCTATTAACGGTAATAGCAAAAAGCCTATTATACTCGTTAATAGGTTTTTTGTTTGTCTATTAAGGTTCCAACATCCTCCCCCTCGGCCGTAGCCTATGGGCGAGGCAGACAGCGCACAAAATTAAAATAATTTCCGTTATGTTATAATCTCTTTATGTTATATCAAAATATTTTTGGTTGGCTTGGGGCTTTTTTATTTGCAATTTGTGCAATTCCACAAGTAATAAAAACTTGGAAAAGTAAAAAGGCAGATGATTTATCTATGTTTTTTCTTTTATTTTGGCTCGGTGGAGAAATTTTTACGATGTTTTATATATTAGCTGATGATATGTCTTTAGGAATAACTCACTTTCCTTTATATATAAATTACATTTTTAATACAATTTTAGTTTTATATCTTATATACGCAAAAAAATTCTACAAATAAAATCCCGAAGATAACTCTCGGGATTTTATTTTACACCTTAGTTGAAGATTTTAAATGAATCGGACTTTTTATTTTATTTGTCTGTCCTTTGGCATGAGTTTTTTTAGTTTCAATTAGAAGTTCATTATTTCGGACCGAAACAAAAACAGCATCTCCTTCTTTCACATCATTTGAAATAATGTGAGAAGCAACTGGATTTAAAATTTTATTTTGAATTAAACGATTAAGCGGACGTGCACCAAAATGTGGATCATATCCTTCTTTAGCCAAATAAGACAAAGCTTCTTCTGAAATTTTAAAATCTATTTTTTTAGCTAGAAGTCTTTCTTGCACCACCTTGATACGCAAATGAACTATTTCTTTTATCGCTTCTTCGGAAAGAATGTCAAAAACAATTACTTCATCTATGCGATTGATAAATTCCGGTCGGAAATAATCTTTCATCGCTTCCATAACTTTATCTTTCATATTACTGTAATCTTGTTTGTCCGAATTATTTGAAAAACCGATTGATTCCATTTTATCTATAAATTGTGAACCAATATTGGAAGTGAGAATGATAATAGAATTTTTAAAATTTACCACTCTTCCTTTACCATCCGTTAATCTTCCTTCATCAATCACTTGCAATAACATATTGAAAACTTCTGGATGCGCTTTTTCTATTTCATCAAAAAGTATCACAGAAAAAGGACGATGGCGAACAGATTCTGTAAGTTGTCCTGCTTCATCATAACCAACATATCCTGGAGGTGAGCCAACTAATTTTGAAATTGAATGTTTTTCCATATATTCGGACATATCAACGCGAATAAGAGCGCTTTCGTCATTAAACATAAATTGAGCAAGTGCCTTGGTAAGTTCTGTTTTCCCAACTCCCGTCGGACCTAAAAATATAAAGGAACCACTTGGTCTATTCGGGTCTCCAATCCCAGCGCGCGAACGACGGATGACATCCGAAACTCTTTTGATTGCTTCATCTTGACCAACTACCCTCTTTTTTAATTCTTCCTCCATTCTTTGTAATTTTGCACGATCTTCTTCAAGCATTTTAGTAAGTGGAATACCTGTCCAACGAGAAACCACTTCGGCAATATCTTCCGCTGTCACTTCTTCTTTCAAAATTTTTCTAGATTTTTGTAATTTTTTCAAACGAACTGATTTTGTTTCTAATTCTTTTCTAAAAACGGGAATTTTTCCATAACGAATTTCCGCCGCTTTAGCTAAATCAGCTTTCATTTCTGCATCTTCCGCAGATAAACGTAAAATATCTAATTCTTTTTTAATAGCACGAATTTCAGCAACTGTTTCTTTTTCATTTTGCCATTTCAATTCAAGCTCTTTAGTTTTTTCATGTAAGTTTGCTATTTCTTTATCAATTTCTTTTATTCTATTTTTTGTTAATTTGTTATCTTCTTTAGAACTATTCTCAATTTCTTTTTTCAATGCTTCTTTTTCAATTTCTAAACGCATTATTTTTCTATGCGCATCTTCCAAAACAGGCGGTTTATTTTCTAACGCAATTTTCAGAGAAGAAGAAGCCTCGTCAATTAAATCTACCGCTTTATCCGGCAAAAATCTGTTCGTCACATAACGAGTGGAAAAATTTACCGCTGCAATAATTGCATCATCGGTAATTCGCACTCCGTGAAAAAGTTCATACTTTTCTTTTAATCCGCGCAAAATAGTAATCGCATCATCTACGCTTGGTTCATCAATATAAACTGGCTGAAAACGACGAGCTAGGGCTGGATCTTTTTCTATATATTTTTGATATTCTTTTAAAGTGGTTGCGCCAATGGCTCTTAATTCTCCACGAGATAAAGCCGGTTTTAACATATTGGAAGCATCCATTGTTCCTTCTGAACCACCAGCTCCAACAATAGTATGAATTTCATCAATAAACAAAATAACTTTACTATCAGCTCTTTCTATTTCTTTCATAATTCCTTTTAATCTTTCTTCAAATTCCCCGCGATATTTTGTGCCGGCAATAAGCGAGCCTAAATCAAGAGAGACCAATTCCTTTTCTCTCAAAGATTCCGGCACATTTCCTTTAGCAATACGTTCAGCTAAACCTTCTACTACAGCTGTTTTCCCTGTTCCCGCTTCTCCAATCAAAATCGGATTATTTTTTGTTCTACGAGAAAGTATTTGCACTATACGCATTATTTCATTATCTCTTCCAATAACCGGATCTAATTTGTCTTCTTTTGCCAATTTAGTTAAATTGCGAGTGTATTTTAAAAGCAATTTAAATTTTTTTGGCTCTGAGGTTTCGGTAATATTTTGGCTACGAAGTTCTTCCAAAACTTTTATCACTGATTCTTTATGAATTCTAAATCGCGCTAAAATTTCTCTGGCTTCTCCAGCTATTTCCAGCATTGCAATAAAAAGATGTTCAGTAGAAACAAATTCATCTTTCATATATTCTGCCAATTTTACCGAATGTTCTATTGTTTGTGCTAAATCTGGATTAAGATAAATTTGATAAGCGGGAGAAAGAGTGCTATTTGACTCTGGTGTTTCTATGGATTCCAAAATAGAATCAGTTAAAAAAGTCGTATCAATTTCTAATTTATCCAAAATAGAATTTACCATACTTTCATCTTGCAATAGCAAAGCAGCCAATAAGTGCAAAGAAGAAACGTGATTCTGCCCACGTTCAATAGCTAGCTCGTGTGCTTTTTTGATTGCTTCTTTTGATTTAGTTGTAAATTTATGAAGTGGTGGCATAGAATAAGTTATAAAGTAGAAAACAAAAAGTAAAAATATTTTAAAGCGTTTTGGTTTCTATCGTTTTTAAGGCTTCAGTGATTAAATCAATAGAAGCAAAAGTAATTTCATTAGACAAAGCGATACCTAACACCTCTCCATCTAAATTCAACACTAGACCTCCAGCATTAGATTTAGAAACATTAATTTTCATATCTTTATTTCCATCAAACATAAAAGAAGAAACTGTGTTGCCTAAAACTAAAATCTTTTGCCCCATTTTCATTTCACCTAAATTGCCAAAAGTCGGAGCAACATAGGCAATTTTATCTTCTCCATTTACCGCTTCCCCTATTTTCAAAAAAGTAAAACCTTTTTCATTAGAAGAAATAAAACTTGCTTTAAATTTTCCACTACTATTTTTTATATATAAATTTTTTTCTCCAAGAATTAAAGAAGTGTCAGCTACAATAATACCTGCATCTGAAATTACAAAACCCTCACCGGCTGAAACTTCACTTGCCTTTCCTTCTAAATCAAATCCATCTTTAGTAATAATAAAAATAGCTGATTCGTTTTTAGCAATTGCATCTACTACTAAATCTTCTTCTTTTATCACAACTGTCTGAACTGTGTTTTTTCCTTCAGCAGGTACTATTTTTTCAACTGTTTGTCTAACAACACGATTTATAGGAACAGTTACTGAAGAAGGAGCTTGTTGCATTAAAGTCACCGTAGTAATTCCTGTCGCGATTGAAGTGACAAAAGAAAGCAATATTGCGAGTAATATAAGTTGTGGTTTATTTAAATCTTTTATATCCATCCCGTTAGAAATTAATTACTAATACACGAATCTCGTTAGCTTAACGGAAATTTAAAGATTTCCTATTTCTAACGGGATCCATCCCTTAATAATACCACTTTTTTAGTTTTTGCAAAACTTGAGATAAAGCTTTGACTGTGTAATCTATATCAGCTTTAGTTGTTTTTTTACCTAAAGAAAAACGCACTCCGCCTATTTCTTTATCTAATTCTGGATTTATTGCCTGTATTACATATGAACCTTCTTTGCCAGAACTTTTACAAGCACTTTTTGATGAAGCCATAATTCCTTTTGCGGAAAGTTCTATAACAAGCAAATCGCTTGGAATTTTTGGAAATGTAATATTTACATTATTTGGTAATCTATTTTGTAAATCGCCGTTTATAATCACTCCCGTGTCAAAGACGGGCTTTGACATATTCTTGTCAAGGCCCGTCTTTGACATTTTTTGCAACTTCTTAAAAAAATAATCACGAAGTTTTGTTAAACGTTTATTTTCTTTCCCGCCTAGACTCGTCCTAGTCGAAGCTGGTTCTTTATTTTTCTCTATTAACTTTAATGCTTTAGAAAATTTTAAAATCTCCGGTAAATTTTCTGTTCCCGGACGTAAACTCATTTCCTGGTCTCCTCCACCAAATATTGGAGAAAGAGATACCGTTTTTTTCTTGTAAAGAATTCCTACTCTACCTGCTCCTTCTATTTTTGCGCCAGAAAGAGAAAGCAGATCTACTCCTAATTTTTCCACATTTAGATCTAAATAATTTACAGCTTGCACGGCATCTGTATGAAACAGGCAAGGCCTGTTATTTTTATTATAATGCCTTATTTCTTTAGCAATTTCACGAATTGGCTGAATTGTTCCAATTTCATTATTGGCATACATTACTGAAACAAGCACGGTATTTTTCTTTATCGCTTTTTTTATTTTTTTAGGATCTACTATCCCATTTTTCTCTACAGGTATAATAGAAATTTCCGCTAACTTTCTTTTTTGCAACATTTTAAAAGTTTCCAAAACAGAAGGATGTTCTATATTAGTGGTAATAATATGGGGTTTGGAGAAGGCCACTCTTTTACCTAAAGGTAAAGGAAAGGCCTTTGCCAACACCACTCCCTGTATAGCGAGATTATTACTTTCTGTTCCACCACTGGTAAAAATTATTTCTTCTGGTCTGCATTTTAAAATAGCAGAAATTTCTTTTCTAGCATTTTGAAGTTTTCTTTTTGCTTCTACTCCCAATAAATGGATAGAACTTGGATTAGGAAGTACTGAAGCGGAATAATCTAAATATATCAATTTATTTGATTTAGCCATAGAAATAGTATATATTAAAAACATATGTATTTAAAGCCTGAAATTATTTTTTTAGCTTTCTTGGAAATAATCGTTTTAATTAACGTTTTTTGGATTTTTAGAACAGAAAAACGATTAAAAAGATTTTTTAGCGGTAAAAAAGGAAAAGATTTGGAAGAAAATATTTTTGTTTTAGAAAAAAATATAGAGGATCTAAAAACTGCTAAAGAAAATACTGAAAAAGAATTAATTACAGTTAATAAAAAACTGAAAAAAAGTATCAGGGGGCTTGAAACAATTCGCTTTAATCCTTTCCCAGACCAGGGAAGCAACCAAAGTTTTGCGGTTGGAATGGTAAATGAAGATGGAGACGGAGTAGTATTCTCAAGTCTATATTCCCGTGAAAGAATGAGTATTTTTGCTAAACCAGTAAAAAATGGTAAATCTGAATATGAACTTACCGCTGAAGAAAAAGAAGTGTTAAAAAAAGCTAAAATATAATGGATAAAAAAAATGAAAATAAAAATATAGAGAGACCACCAATCGTTGTAATTATGGGACATATTGACCACGGCAAATCTACCCTACTTGATTACATAAGAAAAACAAATATCGTAGAAAAAGAAGTTGGAGGAATTACTCAAAATATTTCTGCTTATGAAGTTATTCACCCTTCTGAAAAAAAAGAGGATAAAAAAATAACTTTTATAGATACACCCGGACACGAATCATTTTCCAAAATGCGTGAACGTGGTGCACAAATTGCAGACATCGCTGTTCTTATCGTTTCAGCGGAGGACGGAGTAAAGCCACAAACTATTGAAGCCTGGAAAACAATAGAAAAAAATAAAATCCCCTGTATTGTTGCTATAAATAAGATAGACAAACCAAATGCCAATATTGAAAAAACAAAAACGGAATTGGCAGAAAATGAAATTTATCTTGAAAATTATGGTGGAAAAATTCCTTTTGTAGAAATTTCTGCAAAAATTGGCACAGGGGTAAATGAATTACTTTCTTTAATTATTCTTTTGTCTGAGATGGAAAATTTTACAGGAAATAAAAATGAAAATGCTTCCGGTTTTGTGCTTGAAGCGAACCTTGATGCTAAACGTGGAATTCAAGCAACTCTAATTATTAAAAATGGTTCTTTAAAAAAAGGAATGGTGGTAGCGGTAGAAGATAGTATTTGTTCTGTGAATATTATGGAAAACTTTTTGGGGAAACCAATAGAAGAAGCAACTTTTTCTTCTCCTATTCGTTTAATCGGTTTTTGCAAAATTCCTCAAATAGGTGCTGAATTTAAATCTTTTGAAAATAAAAAAGAGGCAGAAAAATATGTTAATTCCTTAAATATTAAAGAAAGTTCTTATGGAAATTCTATTAAGGAACGTCCCTTAGATTCTAAGAATAATAAAAAAATAATTCCGATTATTCTGAAAGCCGATATTTCAGGTTCAATAGAAGCTATTGAAAAAGAAATAAATAAAATTAACCATAAGCTTAACGCCACAGAAAATAAAACTGCAGAATTTAAAATTATTCAAAAAGGCATTGGCCCAATCAGTGAATCTGATATAAAAAAAATAGGCGGATGCGAAAATGTTTTGGTCATAGGTTTTAATGTAAAAACAGATAAAAGTGCTTTGGAACTAGCGGAAAAACGCGGGATAACAGTTTCTTTCTTTGATATTATTTACAAAATGACTGAATGGTTAGAAATAGAAATGGAAAATAGAAGACCCAAAATTGAAACAATAGAAACAACTGGTGCAGCTAAAATTATTAAAATCTTTAGTCGCACCAAAGAACGCCAAATAGCTGGAGCAAAAGTTTTAAAGGGACGTATGGTTTTAGATAAAGTGGTAAAAATTATGCGCAGAGATTTTGAAATCGGACGCGGAAAAATAATAAATTTAGAAAAAAATAAAACAAAAGTCCGAGAGATTGAAGAAGGTGCAGAATTTGGAATGATGCTTGAATCAAAAATAGAAATTGTTGAAGGAGATATAATTGAATTGTTTAACATTACTCAAAAATAAAAGAAAAGAAATGGAAAGAAATGAAAAAATAGCGAATTTGATTAAAGAGCTGGGAGCTGTATTTTTAGAACGTGAAAACAACCACACTTCTTTAATAACAGTCACTTCTTGTTCTGTTTCCCCTGATACTAAAAAAGCGACTATTTTTATAACTGTATTGCCTGATGAAAAAGAAAGAGTCGCCTTGGAATTTGTAAAAAGAAAACGTGGAGATTTGCGAGAATATTTAAAAAAGAATTTACGAATAAAAATAATTCCTTTTATAGATATAGAGATAGATAAAGGAGAGAAAAATAGACAAAAAATTGATGAACTGCTGAGAAATTAGTTGCTAGGTTCTAGTTTCTAGGTTATAGTAAAAATACAAAAATTATGGCCTGGTAGCCAAGTGGTAAGGCATTCCTCTGCAAAAGGAATATACGGCGGTTCAATTCCGCCCCAGGCCTCAATTGTAATTTGAAAATAAAAATATATAATAGATTAGTTAGTTTTTTGCCCGGATGGCGGAACTGGTATACGCGCACGACTTAAAATCGTGTCTCGCAAGGGATGTGGGTTCGATTCCCACTCCGGGCACAAGTCCTCCTGACAAGGAGGATTTAGGAGGTTAAAATTTTAAACCCCTCTTTATCTCCCCTTGTCAGGGAAGAAAAAATTTCATCCGCCCATAGCTCAGCTGGTAGAGCAGATCCCTCTTAAGGATAAGGTCGGGGGTTCGATCCCCTCTGGGCGGACACAAATGAATATGCTGGGATGGCGAAATTGGCAGACGCACTTGCCTTAGGAGCAAGCGAGAGAAATCTCATGGGAGTTCAAGTCTCCCTCCCAGCACTTGACTTTTATAGCAATAAATGCTATACTTTTTACATGAATAATATAAGTAAAAAAACAATATTTTTTGGACTGGGATTGTTATTTATATCCGTTTTCGGTGTGACAATTTTTGTACCAACAGAAGTGGAAGCCTATAAATTTATAAGAATGGGAACAGGAGAAGTTAAAGAATTTAATTACGATTATACTAATAAAAGTAATTCAAAAAAATTGGTTTCATCCCCATCAAAATCTAATTACACTAATTCAACCGAAAATAAAACATCAGATAATTCTTCTTCAAGTAATGTAAATAAAAATTCCAACAATAATACTGTCACTAGAACAATAGAAAAAACGGATTTGAATAAAACTGGAGAAAACAATAACAGCGAAGATGAAGTTTCAGTTAACAGCGACATAAATAAAGGTTACGGAAATCTTACCGCTAATGCTTTGTTCGGTTCAAATAGTTTTATGCCTACTGGTTTAGCTCAATGGATTATTTTGATAGCCATAATTATAGCAATAATCTTTTTGTGGAGATATGTTTTTGGCGAAGAAAAATATATGTCTGAACCATTAAAGCACGCTTAACATAACAAAAAACAAGCCACAAAAATGGCTTGTTTTTTTTATTGTGGTTAAAAATTTTAGTTTACTTCTGGCAAATCAACTGTTCCTTCTTTTGGATCTATTCCTGATATATTGAAAGTATCCATTATCATATTGAGAATTGAAAATACTCCCATCATTATAACTATTCCTATAATCCCCCAAATCATATGACTTTTTCCAGTAGTCTTCTTTTCTTCATTTTCTTGGTTAGAAATAAATTCAAAAACTCCATACAAGAAGAAAGCTACAGCCAAAGCAAAAAGAAGTATAATAATCGGGTTTATGATAAGCTCATTTACGTTTGACACAAAAGAATCAACACTTGCATGAGCTACATTTATAAAGAATAAATCCATTTTGTTAATTAGAACATTTAACTTAACTAATCAATTAACACAGATGGGATATTGATGGTGGCATCTTCTGTAGCAGAATCTAAACCAAAAGTATTTTTAATAATTCCAACGATTCCCCACATAGCGACAATAACTACTAAACCGATAATACCATAAATTATTCGGTCTCTTCCTTTTTTCTTTGCTTCTTCATCGTCATTAATAACATAAGAAACAACTCCCCAAACAAAGTAAGCTATTCCTAATACTATAATAATTGGGATAGCTGTATCCAAAATATTTCCTAATGTACAAACAATACTCTGAATAGTCCCAGAGTCAACATTGTCACAACCAGTTGAGTTCTGAGCTAGTGCCATAAAAGGCGCAAAACCTAAAGCTAAACTAGACAAACCAATTAATTTCTTTTTCATAATTATTTTATAAAACTAATAATAAATTTAAACGACCTTATAATACTAATAATATAACAATATTATATCATAGAACAAATTAAATAATACAAGCCCTTTTACTGCAACTGTGGAATAGCATAATTTATCCCAAAAGTTGACCCTAAGATGTTCACCAACCCCCAAACAGCCACCATTACCGTCAAACCTATAATTCCCCAAATCATAAACTGTTTTCCCTTCTGTCTTTTTGCCTCTTCTTGATCATTAATTACATACTGGACTACTCCCCAAACAAATATAACCACAGCTAAAGCAACAATTAGTGGAATTATAGAACCATAAATCAAACAAGTCACATATCCAAGCAAATCACCCAATTTTGGACTATCAGCCAAAGCACAATCCAGAGAACCGGTCCCTGTTAAAGCGCTATTCTTTTGTATAAACTCTGAAACAACTCCAGTGTTTGTTTCAAAACCAAAAGTATCTATCACAATTGTTACCAAACCTTCCAAAGCAGAGATAACCACAAAACCAATCAAGCCATAAATTATTCTATTTTTCCCTTTTTTCTTTGCTTCTTCTTCGTCACCAATAACGTAAGAAACAATCCCCCAGATAAAATAAACAATTCCCAAAACAACCAAAACTGGGATAATCATATTTAAAATATTTCCAATTTTACACAATACATCTCCTATATCTGTGACTGTTTCACTACAGGTAGTAGAACTAGCAGCAAAAGTTAACATTGGCAAAACAGAGATACTCAAAACAAAAATAAATTTTTTAAAATTTTTCATAATTATAACGCTTTTACAGTATCTGTTATTAACTGAGCGATAGCCCACGACCCCAAGAGTATCGCTACACCTATCAAAGTATAAAGCAAAGAATCTTTGGCTTTTCCTAATTTTTCTGAATTGCCTCGAGCGGAGACAAAAAGGAAACCGGAATAAATGATAGCCAAAACTACAACAGGCATTCCTATTTTTATTATTCCTTCTAAAATTGTTTTAATTAGTCCGGTAATACTTTTTGATTTTATGGGATTAATTATAGTCTCATCGCCAAAAGACAAAATTGGCACAGTAAACATAAAAGTCGTTAATAAAATTCCAAACATATTTTTCTTTATATAATTTTTCATTTTCATAATTATATTATATTCTTAATTATTCAAAAAATCCAAACCAATCAATACCTATATCATTCCTAGCACCTGTTATTGATAATAATGCTCGTACTATTAGAAAAGCTGCTGCGCAAGCAACTAAACCGATAGCCACATTAATAAGTATCTTTTTAGCCTTACCTCTTTTTTCGGTGCTTCCGCCAGAAGTCATAAGCTCAAAACCAGCATAAGCAAACATTATGGCAGCCAAAGGCAGAATCAAATATTTAAAGAGGTAATCAATTACGTCATTAATTAAAGTAAGAATATCATCAAAACCGCAAGGATCTTTTGCCGCTCCTCCCATATCAACCCCATTAACAATTTCTCCTTCTGCATATTTTTCTACTCCGCATTTAACCAAACTAGAACCTGAACCACCTGAACCACCTGAACCACCTGAACCACCTGAATCGCCTGTAGTAGTAAAAGTATGAGTGGAAGTCAAAACAAAAAGTTCTTCAGAATTAAACAATCTGTATTTGTAAGTCGTTCCAGATGAAAGACCTGTCAGAGCAAGGATACAATTTCCAGAACTATCTATAGAGAGAATACCACTTTGGATATCAAAATCATTATTACTTTTAACACCATATTCTAATTTTAATTTAAGATTTTGTGGATTTTTATTATAAACAACCCCTTTAAAAACTGCCGAATTTTCGGTGATATCTGTCATATAAATACTTGCTAAAAGCTTAGTATCAGTAGAAACTATTTCCGGTTCTTCGCTATTACTACCAGATGTATAAGTTGTAGTAAAAGGTATTGTCCTAATATAATCAGGTCCTGTCTTAAGACTTAAAATATCTCCATAATATTTTGTACTGGAATCGTCATTAAAATAACCAACCGCTCTAAAATAATAAGTTGAAAAAAGATTTAATTCCGGACTAGTATAAAAATCATTCGCTTCCTCTATGTCAGATTCCCTAACTATTTTTATAGTTTCTTCTCTATCTTCACTATTATCTAAATCAGAATCTCCTTTTTTAAATTCAAAATAAGTTGTAAATCCTTTTTTATCAACATTTCCTGCATAAACTCCGGAAAATATAAAAGAAGTGGAACTTAAAACAGAATATCCAGTTGTTTCTATTTCAATTTCTGTTTCATCGTCTTCGGCAAAAACTTTTACATTACCAAAAACAAAAGAAACCAAGAAAAAACTTATTAAAACAAATAATGTGACCAAAAGAAAATTGAGCTTGTTTTTTTTCATAAAATTATTTTCTTAATAATAAATTAAGCTTCGCATTTGCATCAGTTATTGCCCCTTCTTCATCCATACTGTTGGAAAGCACTTTCTCTATCATTCCTTTAAAGATATCATCAGTATCTTTTGTAGAAGGGTCAGGCCAGGTTTTAGCAAAAAGAGCAGAAGTGTAAAAAGTTGGCAAATAAGCATCTGTAGGCATAGTTTTAAACAAATCTCTGCGAGACGGAGCTATGCCCAAAGAAGTAGAAAGAGCAGAAACAAAATCACTTTTAGCCAATAGAGAGGCAGCTGTAAAGGCTGTATTGAGATTTTTAGAAGAAGATGAGATAGCGACTCCCATTACCCTACCGAAAGTCAATTTGAAATTACTATTTTTAATTTGAGGGATAGAGGTAATTAAAAAATCTTGATTGGGATTTTTTTTAATTAAAGATTGAAGCTCACTTGCATAACCAAAATAAAATGCTAAATCTTCGGCACTAAAAGCATCTCCTGAATCAGGAAAGGATCTGTTCCAGGAATAAAGATTGTTTAAAGGATTGGCAAAATTTGTGTAAAATTCTAAAACAGAATTTAATTTATACTTACTAATGTTGTCTTTCAAAACTGAAACAAAAGTTCCTCCTTCTTCTTCAGCTACAATTGAACTTCCTGTCTGCATAAAAAGCGTCGTTAAAATATCTTTAGCGTGCGAGATATTTGAAAACTGTCCCATTGCCACAGCACTTTTTAGAAGTTTACTTTCTTCATCTTTTTTTGTTAAAACTGGAACCAAATCAATAAGTTCTTCCCAATAGGTCGGAGGAGAAACAATACCATTGGCATCAAGTATACTTCTGTTGTAATACATCATCATTGGATCTATTGTAAGTGGAAAGGCTAAAATACCGTCAGTGGTCAAAAAAACTTCACTAACACTAACAAAATTAGTTTTAAAAGAATCAATTGTTAAATTTTGGTAAGAAATTGGATAAATTTTATTTCTATATTTGAAAGCTAAATCATCCGAAATAAAAAATAAATCTGGACCATTTCCTTCAGCTAAAGCTTCTAATAAATCATTATCAAAAGTATCTGCGGATTTTTGGACATATTTTAAAACAAAAGTAGGATTGGCTTCGTTAAAATCTTCAAGCAAAGAAGACATTATACTGGATTTTACTGTCCCCCACAAAACAACCGTTCCTGTTGCGGTATTTTCTTCTTCTCCAATAGGTATCGCTCCAGAAAAAACAAAAACACTAAAAATAGCGAAGGCAATAAAAATAACTAAAATTATAATTTGAAAATTTCCTTTCATGAATTAATTTGCATTTTACTTTAAAAACTTTATAACTTTCTACTTTATGAATTTACTAATATCATACCATAATGGTGTATTCCTGCATCTATTTCGCGTTCCAAAACAAAACCTTCTTTTTCAAACATTTCTTTTGCTTTATTTTTGGAAATAATTTTATCAGTGCTTGGACCTATCGGATATGAACTGTCTGACCAGTCTATTAGTAAAACTTTTCCAATGGGTTTTAATATTCTTTTTATTTCTGTAATTAATTTATCTTTCTCTTCCACTTGAAAAAGTATATTAGAAACAATAACTGCATCTACTATACTGTCTTTTAATTTAGTTCCACCTATTTTTTCAATATCTCCCAAAAGATACTCAATATTGTTCAGATGATTTTCTGTCGCTTTATTTTTAATAGTAATTAAAAAATCTTTCTGAATTTCAATAGCATAAACTTTTCCTCTTGAAACCATTTCAGCAGCTGGAATGGTATAGAAACCAGATCCAGCACCTAAATCAGCCACTATCATATTTTCACTTAAACCAAAAGCTTTTAAATTTTTTACTGGGTCAGTGAACATAAGATAATTATAACCTTTTAAATAAAATCAAACAACTCTAAAGATGTCAAAGCCCGTCTTTGACATTATTTGACATTTGCTATTGCTGATAAACTTGTCAAAGACGGCCTTTGACAAGTATAATAACTTATATGAACAATAGAGATTTTAAGGAATTTTCTCCAAAAAGCATTTACCATGTCTATAATAGAGGCAATAACAAAGAAAAAATATTTTTTGATGAACAAGATTATAGGGCTTTTCTTTTTAGACTTGGTTTATGTTTAGAGTTTGCTGAAGAAGAATTAAATAAAGAAAAATTAACTGCTATGCCCTATTCTAGAATTAGAATTACTAATACAGATAAAAAAGATTTTACACTTCATGCGTTTTGCCTAATGCCAAATCATTTTCATTTTCTGATTGAGCAAGTTGGAGATACCCCAATTTCAAAACTAATTTCAAAACTTTGTACAAGTTATTCAAAATATATTAATAAAAAATACAAACGAGTCGGACATGTTTTTCAAGACAAATTTAAAGCAGTACTTATTGAAAATGATCCTCAACTTATGTGGACTTCTGCCTATATTCATATGAATCCAGTAAAAGATAAATTAGTAAAAAATCCTGGAGAATATAAATGGAGTAGTTATAACGATTTTGCATCTGATAGAAATTTATCAATAGTTAGTAAAGAACTATTGATAGAAACCTTTGGTGGTCAAAAAAGTTTTATAAAAGAAACACTAAATTTTAACGTAAAGCAAGAAATTTAGTCAATTAGTCAAGGGGCATCCTTGACACCTTTTGGCATTTTATAAATTTTTTATAATTGAGTCTTTTATCTGAAGTAAAATATTTTCTGGTACTTTAAATTCTGGATTTCTTTTGAAACTCTTTCCAAAATTGTCATCTTTAAATGACAAACCAAATACTTCTTTAACACCAAAATATCTCGGAACAAGATGGATATGAAGATGTTTAGTATTATTGTTAAGAGCTAAGTAATTAAACATAGAAGGATTAAAGGTTTTTATTAGAGAATTTTTGACTTCTTTTCCTAATTTATAAAATTCCACAAATGCTTCTTCAGAAATATTTAAAAGATCGAGAGTTTCATCTTTATACCAAAAATATATCCTACCTGGTACAGTTTGATCTTCGTGAAGAAATATATCCCAGTATTTTCCATTTAATATTTTAAGCTTTTCAAACATAGATAAAATAAAATATTACAAACACGTAAGTGAAGCAATACCATCGCCTGTGCGAAGACGCATAATGGTTACTCCTTGTGTTTGTCTGCCTAAAGATGAAATATCTTTCAAGGCTGTTCTAATGACTTGTCCTTTCTTTGACATCGCTATTAATTCTTCTTCTTTTCCAGTTAATACTTTTGCCACAATAAGCTTGCCAGTTTTCGGTGTAACTTTTGCTGTTTTAATTCCAGAACCTCCTCTTTTTTGAACTTTATATTCTTTTAAAGAAGTTTTTTTACCAAAACCATTTGCACTCATTGTCAAAAACATTCCAACATCTTTATTTTCCCCGCCCGAACAACCGTCCGGTCGGGTAGGTTTTTTAATAACATCTACACTGATAACTTCATCTTTATTAAGTTTTATTCCACGCACTCCTCCTGCAGTTCTTCCCATTTCTCTTATATCTGATTCTTTAAATCTAATTGATTGCCCTCCTGTTGTGGCTATCATAACTTCATCTCCTTTTTCGGTAAGTAAAGCAGAAACAAGCTGATCTCCTTTATCTAAACGAATAGCAATAATTCCGCTACGACGCACATCTTTGAAACTAACACTGGACATTTTTTTAGCTGTGCCATTTTTTGTTACTAACATCAAAGAAGAACCATTCTTTTCAAAATCCTTCGGCATTGGCAAAATTGAAGTGACTTTTTCATCGTTGTTTAATTGCAAAAAATTCATAACCGACTTTCCTTTTGTGGCTCGACGTCCTTCTGGAATATCATACATTTTAATTTGATAAGCTTTTCCTAAATTGGTGAAGAAAAGTAAATCACTATGAGTGGAACCAGAAATTAACATCGTCACAAAATCCTCTTCCTTAGTTTCTAAATCCACCACTCCGACTCCACCCCTTTTTTGTGAATGATATTCGGACGGATCGGTGCGTTTTAGATAACCACCTGCGGTAAATACAAGTACTGTCTCTTTTTCTGGGATTAAATCTTCGTCTGAAATTTCTTTATTCCCACTCTTCACTATTTTTGTTCTACGTTCATCTGCATATTTTTCACGAATTTCTTTTAATTCAGAAGAAATTAAACCTAAAATTTTCTTTGGACTTGCCAAAAGATCCTTTGTTTCTTTGATAAATTTCTGTTTTTCAGCAAGTTCATTTTCTACAGCTTTTCTTTCTAATCCAGCCAACTTTTGCAATCTCATTTCTAAAATAGCAACAGTCTGTAATTCAGAAAATTTAAATTCTTTCATTAAATTAACTTTAGCTATTTGGCTATCTTTAGAACCACGAATAACAGTAATAACACGATCTATTTTATCAAGCGCTTTTTTGAGACCAAGCAAAATATGTTCTCGTTCCTCTGCTTTACGTAAATCATATTCAGATCTTCTTTTTATAACATCTTTTCTGTGTGCAATAAAAAGAGAAAGGATAGATTTTAGAGAAAGAGTCTGTGGCACACCATCTACTAAAGCCACAATATTAAAATTGAAATTTGATTCAAGCTGAGTATTTTTGTAAATATAATTTAAAACTTTTTCAGGGACTGAACTGTTTTTTAAATCAATAACTATTCTAATATCTTTTGTTGATTCATCTCTCAAACCTTTTACTCCATCTAATTTTTTTTCTTGCACTAATTCAGCAATAGACATTATTAAACTCGCTTTATTTACGCGATAAGGAATTGAGGTAATAATAATTTGAAAATTTCCACCTTTTTGTTCCACAATTTCCGCTTCTCCACGACAAACTACACCACCACGTCCAGTTCCATAAGCATGAAGCAAATCTTTATAGTTATAAGCAACACCGCCGGTAGGAAAATCCGGACCTTTAACAAATTGCATCAAATCTTCGGTAGTTGCATCTTCATTTTCTATTAAATATCTGGTTGCATCTACTATTTCTGCTAAATTGTGTGGTGGGATATTTGTAGCCATACCAACCGCAATACCAAGTGTTCCATTTAAAAGCAAGGATGGCACAGCTGTAGGAAGAACTACAGGTTCTTTACGGGTTTGATCATAATTTGGACGAAAATCAACAGTTTCTTTTTCTAAATCTTGTAAAAGCAAAGAAGAAACTTTAGACATTTTTGCCTCAGTATAACGCATAGCTGCAGCACTATCCCCATCAATGGAACCAAAGTTTCCTTGACCAATAACAAAAGGATAACGATAAGAAAATTCTTGTGCCATACCAACCATAGTGTCATAAACAGCAACATCTCCATGTGGATGATATTTTCCAAGTACATCTCCCACAATAGCAGCAGACTTTCTAAAACGCGCAGTATAATTAAGTCCCATTTCATTCATACCAAACAAAATTCGGCGATGAACTGGTTTTAATCCATCTCTAACATCTGGCAAGGCTCGAGAAGTAATAACTGACATGGCATATGCCAAGTAAGATTCTTTCATTTCTAAAACCACATCAACTGGTATAATTTCATCTTTTCGTGTTTCAATTGGTTCAATAATTTTTTTTGCCATAATTTATTCTATTACAGAAGAATCGGTATCTGAGACACTTTTATATCCATCTACCATGTTATCTTTTAATACAGAAAAAGGTTTTAAGTCCCCTTTCATTTTTATTTGAGTATCATTATCTGCTAGGTCTTCCCCTAAACTAAAAACCCAAAGAGCTATCATAATAATGGCTAATATAAAAATAACCAAATGTAAAACTTGTCTTCTAACTTCTTCCGGTTGTCTTCTCAAATGACGAATTATTTTTTTCATAAATATATTTTTAAAAAATTATTTATATTGGTTTTAACACGACCACTTCCCCTTCTTTTCCCTCTAAATCTTTTTGTTTTAGAGTTAATTTTTCCACTGTCTCTATTTTTTCTTCTCCGATTTCTTTTAAGAATACTTTTAGAGAACTATCATCGTAACTCATCGGGATAATTAATTTGGATTCAAGAGATAGCGCCAACTTGGCAGCCGTTTTTGCATCAAGCAATTCCACATTGTTGGAAACATTTTTCCCTCCTACTGGAATAAAAAGAATATC
>Ga0172381_10001546_pt1 | contig 26807 bp, 27 predicted proteins | sample Leawel6488metaG_FD_119754 | JGI IMG/M metagenome (GOLD analysis project Ga0172381, IMG submission 119754) | Leachate microbial communities from a municipal landfill in Southern Ontario, Canada - Leachate well 64-88 metaG | ecosystem: Engineered > Solid waste > Landfill > Unclassified | place... | reverse complement strand
GTAATGATTTTAATGTGTTAGGTGTGAAAATAAATGTAAAAGCAAAAAACAGACATACACCCCTAAAACACCCCTAGGCTATCTACCTATTTTATAAGAGCTGTGCTGTAATACAACCAACATGCAAAACAAATCCGAGGACACAAAAAAAAGAGAGACATTGGGCAGAGAAGCAGGGGAAATTGCGCGGGCGGACACTTTAAAGCACTGTAAAGCGATAGGCCTCACGCCTCGCAAGGTTTTGCGCCGGATTAAAGAGGGATTGGACGCAAAAGAGAATAAGATTTTTTACGACAAGGATCGTGGAAGGTGTGTCGTTGGGCCGGATCAGATAAATCATACAGCGCGGGCGAAAGCGGTTGACCAGGCAATAAGCGTTTTTGGGATAAATGCTCCTGAAAAAAGCAAGATAGAGTTTCCTGATGAAAACGGAAAGCCACAAAAAATAGGCGGGTTATTCACAGACATGGAGCGAGCCACAAGGCTTGTTTATCTTTTAACCCAGGCAGCTAAACGGAAGAATGCTGAATGCAAAACACAGCCGCAAAAATTGAAGAAATAAACTATCTAATCGGCGCAATGGACGACGATGAGAAGGCGGAATTAGATGAATTATTGTCGTCTGAGCTTCCCGCCTGGGTTCCATTACCGGGGCCACAGACAGTAGCCTATGAGTCTGAGGCGGATATTATTTATTACGGTGGCTCGGCAGGCGGTGGAAAATCAGACCTTCTTTTGGGGTTGGGGCTTACTAAACATAAACATTCAATAATTTATCGCAGACAATCGACACAGTTAATCGGTATACAATCACGCCTCCTCGATGAAATAATCAAATCTCGGAAGGGGTGGAATGGGCAAAATGACATTTTAACATTTCCTGATCGGAAAGTTGAATTTGGTTCATGTAATAATATTGGGGATGAGATTAAATATCAAGGAAGACCACATGATTTTATAGGGTTCGATGAAATAACTCACTTTCTTGAATCACAATTTCGGTTTCTAGTTGGTTGGCTCAGAACAACAATCCCTGGTCAGCGATGTCAAATAGTTTGCGCTGGTAACCCTCCGACAACTACAGATGGCCAGTGGGTTGTAACTTTTTGGGCTCCATGGCTTGATCCAAAACATCCAAACCCAGCACTGCCGGGGGAGTTGCGCTGGTTTACAACCATTGACGGCAAAGATGTTGAATGTAAAAACGGTGATCCAATAATTATTGGAGGCCGCTCTGTTAAGCCATTATCCCGAACGTTTATATCATCGAAAGTAACCGACAATCCATTTTTAATGCAAACAGGTTATGAGGCGACATTACAATCATTACCCGAGCCGCTAAGATCACAGATGCTTAACGGTGATTTTGCTGCGGGAATGGAAGATAGCGCGTGGCAGGTTATTCCTACGTCATGGGTTGATGCGGCAATGGAGCGCTGGACCCCAGAAGGCAAAAAAGGGAAAATGGATTCCGTTGGAGCCGATGTTGCTCGCGGTGGCCAAGATAAAACAACATGCGCAACTCGTTACGGGAATTGGTATGACCAAATAAAGTGTTGGCCGGGATCACAGACACCAGATGGGTCGACCGCGGCAGGATTAATATTTTCATGTGTTAAAGATCAGGCACCCGTGCATGTTGATGCGTTGGGTGTTGGCGGGGAAACTGTTGGGCACCTAGAAAGTGCCGGAATACAGACAATAGCTGTTAGTGGTTATGACACAAAAAACTGCGATATTGAGTATGATAAGGCTACTGGTAAATTAAGGTTTAGAAATTTACGGGCTAAAATATTTTGGCGCTTCCGTGAGTCCCTTGACCCTATTTCTGGGGATAACGTGGCGCTTCCTCCTGATCCTGAGTTAAAAGCAGATTTGTGTTGTGCAATGTGGAAGCTCACGCCAGGAGGAATATTGATCGAGCAAAAAGAAGATATTAAAAAAAGAATACACCGCTCCCCCGACAAGGGTGACGCTGTGTTATACTGTTCAATATCAACACCGAAACGGTCAATGTTGCAAAATAAAGAAACAGAAACTTCCAAAGAATGGTCACCATGGGATAATTTATAGGAGTAATATGATTAAACTTAAAAAAATAGACTGTTTTAACAACAATAAAAGTTCTTTGTGGGGCCAGATCGAAGATGTTTTTCGTCGGTCGGCGCCAAAGACAATAATTGTTGATGATGATATGATTGACCGGTTGTACAGCGCGGTTGTATTTGGCGATATTGATGTTTTATCGTTGACCGATGAAAATGGTTTGGCCGCTATTATTTTAACGATTATCAGAGAGGATTCTGTGTTGGGATCACGAGAGTTACTTATTTACGCCGGAGCTGCGTTCAGGAAACTATCATGGCAAGATTGGGCGCAATGTATAAACTGTGTGTCTAAATACGCGGCAGCGCATAAATGCAAAGAAATAACCGCACTGACGATGGTTCCTAAGGTTTACGATATGGCGGCACGTGTTGGCGGGAATATAAACACACGGTATATTTCTATACCGGTGGAGGGGAAATGATTAAATATTTATTGGATAGAAAAATAAGGCTCGGTTTTGTTGCATGTTTTGGCGGTGGTGGAGGGGGCGGGACGACAGTGGCCGCAACAACTCCTAGCGAAAGTGACGCCGAAGTGCAGGCCGCTAAAGAAAAAGAACGGACGTTGGCCCGTCTTAGGAAGGGCAGAAGTTCGACTATTCTTACGTCCGGAATGGGGGTGGTTGATAACAAAGTGGGCGGGAAAACTCTTTTAGGTGAATAATGGCAAGCCGTAACCAAAAACAAGTAATTAAAACACAGCCGGTCGATATTCAGCGTTATAACGAATCTCCGGTAAGCGCGACAAATCCCGTTGACGTTGATATTATTAATCCGGCAACGGGGGAAACGCCTGTATCAGTTGCAAATGGGTCTGATAAAACACAAGGGGCTACCTCTGATGCAATAGTTGCGGCGGGCGCAGTCGGGACTATATCAGCAAAGCTTCGCCGATTGACCAGTGATATTGGTGATTTATTAACTGCTATCACAGGGACAATTAAAACATATTCTTATTTTAGAACTGGCGCCTCAACTTTTCAAATTCCGGTGATGGATGCCAATACCCATGTGTTATTGGGGATTGATGTTGCCCACAGCAAAATCCATAGCGGTGATTCTTTTTACAGAAAAGACTGGCTGGATTTAACAAATGGTCAGGTTTACGATATTCTTTGCGTTACTCCCGATACCGCTCGATACGCCCATATAGTAGTAGAATTTGCATCAGAATTAGAGAGTAATATTAAAGTTTATGAAGGGGCTACGGCGTCTAATAATGGAACGGCTATAACGGTGTTTAATAGAAATAGGAATAGTGCAACAAACTCAACTACTTTATTGTACCATACTCCAACCGTGGCTGGCGGAGCAGAGGGTATGAATATAGCAAATTATAAAATTGGGTCAAGCCGAGCTGTTGGCGGTAATGAAGGTTCACGTTTAGAGATAATATTAAAAAGAAACACTAAATATTTAATAAGAATAACAAACGACACGGCAAACGCTAATTGGTTTGCATTTTTGGCAGATTGGTATGAGCACACAAATTTAACAGCGTAATAGGAGGTATTTGATGAAAAGGATATTTAGCGTAATATTAGTAATTTTATTGATTTATATTTCGGAAATAATTGCGTTTGCGTTAACGCCGGGATCATGCACTCAGTCGGCCAAAAATTACCAGAACTCCGGAATGAGAACAATCACTCTTGTGTGCAGTGGGTCTCCGGATGATGGGGCAATTCCAAATATAGCGATAAGCACGGCCAATACTGCTCTAATTACTGGTTACAGGCTTGAGCAGGTTGAGGCCTACCCAACTGTAGGGGGTACGGCTCCAGATGCAGCTGATGTATTTATTTTGACCGATACTGGGATTGATTTGCTTGGGTCGGTCGATGGAAGCACAACAGCGTATATGGGGTTAAATCTTATTCACGCTACCCTGACAAAGAGAGCCTATCCGGATATTTATCTGACTGGCTCAACGAGTCACGCACATTATTCACCGATGATTACAGGTGTGTTGACGTTGAAGGTGCTTAATCAGGCAACAGCTTCGGCAAATTACACAATAGTATTGACATTTCAGAAACAGACAGAAAATAATTAATAACGATTTATTAAGGAGGGCTTGAAATGAAAAGATTGACAGTTTTTACAGTAATATTCATGTTTTTGTTTTTGGTAGTTATGCCAGGGCAGGCGTTAAATACTGGCGATGAGCAAAACTTTTCCAAAAAGGTAACAGTAAAACTCGGCAGTCCGAGTGATTCAAAGGTTGCCGTGCAGGTGACGGGTGGTTCGTTAAATGTGGGTGCGGGAACACCGGGGACAACCGCCGGACAGAACGATGTTTATGTCACCGGAACTTTGGAGGTTGATGGAGCTGTTGATCTCGCCGCGTCTACTCTCAAATTAAGGGGCGTTACTTATACTCTTCCGGCGGCTGATGGAACAGCGAGTTATTACCTTCAGACGAATGGTTCTGGCACTCTTTCATGGGCAACGGCAACGGGAACGGGAAACACCCTTGATCAAGCTTACGACCAAGGCGGAGCGGGAGCGGGAGCGGTAATTACTGTTGATTCCGACGCTTTACAATTAAACGGTTCACATGCAACCAATGATACGTTTTTTGTTAACAAAACCACTGGTTCCGGTGATTCTATCCAAATCACCAATGCAGGCACAGGATATGACATCCATGGTACTTCCGGGACGTGGTTTGTCACTAAGGCAGGATTGGTCACCGGTTCGGCAGGAACTTTTTCAGGTGCGGTATCTGCCGGGTCGTTTGGGGTTACGGGAGTAACTACTATTGGAAATGGGACAAGCAGTGTTGCGGTTAATTCTTCTACTTGGGATGTTTCTACCGCCGGGGCATTTACCGGCGTGGCCTCTCTTGATTTGACTGGAGATATGACTTTCGCCACGACGAAGGGTATTAAATCTAGTACTACAACTGCGCAAACGGTGTTGTTCCAAGGATACGATGTTGATAATACTACATATCGTCCAGCAATGACTATAACCAATGGTGATACAATCGCTGTTGCAGTAGGCGACGGGCTTGAAACGGTAGCGATAAACTCAACAACCTGGGATGTGTCCACGGCTGGCGCGTTTACTGGCGTGGCTGATATTACTGGCACGGCAGGAGAAGCGTTAGGGATTACCTTGGCCTCTGATGGGGCTGCCGATGATCTGACAATTTCAGTAACCGGGGCAACGGATTCGAGCGTTATCCTTGCTTCGTCCGGGACGGGCGCTGATGCAATAAGTTTGCAGGCTAGTGCCGGGGGGATTGATGTAGATGCACCAGCTGCGCAGGATGTAAATATTGCCGGTGGACAGGTTGCCATTGTTAGCAAAGATGACGCGGCAAGTGCAATTAGTTTGACGGCAAACATCGGCGTTTCTGAAACAATCGTTATTACGAATACTCAAGGAACCGGAGAGTCTGCCATAACTTTAACTGCTACCGCTGGCGGCGTAAACGTTGATGCCGCCGCAGCCAAAGATTTGGATTTAGCTGGTGGCCAGGTGAAACTTGTCTCCAAAGATAACGCCGCGGGAGCTATTTCTTTTACCGCTAATATTGGGTCTTCGGAGACTATTACCACCACAAATACACAGGGAACAGCAGAAGGCGCTATTGCTCTTACTGCTACTGCCGGTGGAGTTGATATTGACGCGGCTGCTGCTAAAAACATTGATATTTCTGGTGGGCAGGTGCTTGTTAGTTCTAAAGATAACGCGGCTTCGGCCATTGCTTTAACCGCAAATGTTGGCACGAGCGAAACAATAGTAGTTACAAACACACAGGGTACCGATGCCGCAGCTATCGCATTAACCGCTACTGCCGGTGGAATCACGCAGACGGTAGCCGCTGGCAAAGCAATTACACTTAACGGCACTGTTAATATTAAAGTTGGTTCAAATATTGCGTCACCAGCAGGCGGGGAACTTACGTTAGGAGAAGGGCAGTATTTTTTAATCACCGGGACGAACAATATCACAAGTATTGCCGCTGCATCGTCTACCGCTGGCCGTGAAGTAACGTTAAGATTTGATAATGTTTTAACTTTTACAGATGGTGGTAATCTAAAGATTGCCGGAAACTTTGTTACGTCTGCGGATGATACTGTCACTTTGATTTGCGATGGCACAAATTGGTATGAAAAGGCACGTTCAGCTAATTAATGAGGTCTTGGAGCAATATTAACGATAACGGGGGCTTCAATGGCAGAGCAAGACCAAAAACTTATCACGCTCGTTACAAGCAGACAAAGCCAGCTTGAGAACGAAAAGAGCAATTTTAATGACCGGATGCAGGATGTCGCGGACTTCGTTTCCCCTCATAGAGACGATATTCGTGGCAACCTGATGAAGGGAGAGAAGAAGGGCTCTAAAATATTTGACGGCACTGCTGTGGGTGCCGCTGTCTTGGCAACAGACGGCATCCATGGCTATCATGTTTCCCCTGCCTTTGCTTGGTTTAAGTATGCAATGAATCGCAAGCAGGTTAATAACATCCCTGAAATCAGATCGTGGTTGGATGAAATTGAATTTAACATGTTTATGGTCCTGCTGCGGTCGAACTTCTATAATGAAATGTGGGGGTATATTTACGACGGCTTCACGTTAGGCACGGCGGCAATGTATCAGGAGGAAGACATTGCCCAGGGAAGGACTTGCTTTGAGGCTGTTCATCCGGGGGAAATATTCATTGCTGAAAATCGCTATGGCGAAGTTGATGTTTTGCACCGGAAACGTAAGAGATCGGCTAAGCAAATGGTGGAAATGTTTGGCGCGAAAAACGTACCAATTTTAGTGCAGGAGGCGTATAAAACAGCTCCATTCACCGAATTTGAAATCATTCATGCTGTATTTCCCCGGACTGAATATGATACACGGAAAGCAGACAGAAAGAACAAGCCTTTCGCATCTGTATGGCTGATGCCGGCGGGAAACCATATCTGTAAAATAGATGGATTTGACACATTTCCCTACCATGTCTGGCGGTATTTAAAAACAGGCAAAGAACCATATGGTGTTTCTCCGGCTATTTTGGCAATGGCGGATATTAGGGGAATTAATTTAATGTCAAAAACGCTCCTGGGCGCGGCTCAGTTGGCAGTTGATCCGGCCTATAATGTTCCATCTTACCTTTTAGGGAAAACGCAATTAAAGCCTCATGGGTTGAATTACATGCAAAATCCCAGTGACAGGATTACGCCTGTGAACGATGGCAGTAAATTCCCCATTGGGTTAGACCGGGAAGAGGCAAAGCAGAAATCAATAAAAGAACGCTTCCATGTTGATACATTTTTAATGCTTTCTCAGATGTCTGGTGGGCAGAAAACCGCCTATGAAGTTTCGGAAATGATGGCAGAGAAAGCGGCTATTTTAGGGGCGGAACTTGGAAGTTTTAATACTCAGTTGGATGGTATTCTTGACTCAGTTTATGACATTGAAATGAAGCAAAGCGTCCCACGGATGCCAAAGATGCCGGATATTTTATTGCAAATGGCGCAAGATGATCCGGGGTTAAGGTTTGACCCCGTTTACATGGGGCCGTTGGCACAGGCCCAGAGAGAAAGATTTAGTAAGGACGGAATCAGAAAGTTTTTTGCGGAGATAAGGCTATTGGTCGATCTTCAAATGTCCGTTGAAGGATCGGCGCCGATCATGGATAATTTTGATTTTGACGAAGCCGGAAGGATTTTAGGAGATTCAAACAATTTACCGGCTGCCATTCTTCGCCCCAAAGAAAAAGTGGTTAAGTTGCGCCAGGGGAGAGCACAGGCACAGCAGGAGGCCACACAGCAAGAGCAGGCAATGACCATGATGCAAGGGCTCAAAACTGCTTCTGAGGCCGACAGGAATATGGACGGAAAGTTATCTGAAGGAATAACACAGGCAATGGGTGGACAAAATGCGGCAGCTTAATGAAGAAACCATCACATTATTAAGAGCGGCTTTTTCAACAAGTGCTGGTAAAGAGGCTCTTTTATGGATCCTGAACGAGTGTGGCACATTCAACCAAATCCCAGTTGACGAAACTGCCGTGGCGCTTAAGAATTTCAGTCTCGGATTGCTTCAGGCGTTGGGCGGCGGCGGTATTTTAGAGGGAAGCGTAAAACAATTTGTTGATACTTTATCACGGCAGCCGGTGGAGAAGAAAGAAACTGATGGATAACCTTATTGCCCAAAAAGCAAAACTTTGAAGGAGGAATTTATAAATGAGTGAAAACGATGGCGGCGGAAACAATGCCGGAGGAAGCGGAGCAGTTGAATATCCTGGATGGATGTCAAGTTTACCGGACGCCCATAAAACCAATGCGTCATTTGCCCAATTTAAGGAAGCTCCTCAAGTTTGGGATAAGTTTGACTCACTGTTAAAGGCCGAAGGCAAATCTATTGCTATTCCTGACGAGAAATCGACTGATGAAGAAAGAGCGGCTTTCTATACAAAGTTAGGAAGGCCGGAAACACCTGACAAATATTCCATCACGAAGCCCGAAGGACTCCCGGAGATTTTCAAATACGATCCGGCTATTGAAGCCGCGTTCAAGAAACACTCTCACGATTCCGGAAAGTCTGACGCTCAAACCAAAGCAGATTGGGAGTGGTACTGGAACACAGCCAAAGAAGGGGCAATTCAGCAACAGAAAGCAGAAGCCCAAGCTAACGAAAAGGCCATTAACCAACTGAAAGACGAATGGAAGGGTGACACTTTCAAGGTAAATTCTGAGTTGGCGGCCAGGGCATTTAAAAAATTTTCTGGTGAAAATCCTGATGCGGCAAAATTTGTTGAAGAAACGAAGGTAGGAGGGGTCCCCTTGGGTAATCATCCTATTTTCCTGAAAGTGTTTGCTGCGGTTGGCCAGGCTATCGGAGATGATTCCAGTGGTGATGGTCGTGATGGTGGAACGGGGACTTTGTCTGACGAAGATAAAGCAAAGACGTTTTTCCCGAATACGAAATTTAAATAAGGAGGACATTAAATGTCTACTGTAACAAGTACCTATAGCCTTTTAGAACAGGCAAAAAGAATTGATGCTTCCGGCAATCAGGCACAGATTGCAGAAGTGCTCAATAGAAAGATGGGGCAGATACTTATGGATGCCCCGTGGTTGCCGTCCAATGATATTTGGACGAATAAAACTACCCGGCGGGCCTCGTTGCCTACCGGGACCAGGAGAAAGCTGAATCAGCGAATTAGTGCTTCAGTGTCCCGCACTACCGAAGTCAACGACGTAATCGAAAACATCGAAGACTGGTGTGAGCCCGATGCTCTTTTGGTCGATTCCATGCCTTCTCCGGCAATGTTCCGGAAAGGTGAAGTTGACGCCTTTATAGAAGGGCTCGGGCAAACTGCCGTAGGAGATATTATTTATGGCGATAATGGCGCCGACCCTGATTGTATGCAGGGGATTGAAGCGCGTCTCGGTACACTGGATAGTCGTTTTGTCATTGGGGCCGGTGGGACAGGCAGTGATTTGACAAGTATTCTCGGCGTTACCTGGGGGCAGGCAAGCGCTTATCTGATTTACCCTAAGAACATGGCCTCTAATCTTGGCGTTCTCCATGAGGATGAGGGAAGAGTGACCAGCGAGACCTCCGCCGGTAAGATGGTTGTTTACCGTGATCATTTTGCTATCCGGTTGGGCATGGTTGTTCGTGATCCTAGGGCGATTATTCGTTATGCGAATATCGAAAGTGCAGGCGCTGATAATACTTTCAACGAAGACGACCTGATCAAGTTAACAAATGCCTGGAATAAAGGTCCGGGGTCTCGGCTGTATGTAAACGATACTATTTTGTCTCAGATGCAGATCCGGGCAAAAGACAAGAGTAATATCTATTACACACCCGGCGGGAATGCGTTGTCTGGCGAACCGCCCCTGTATTTTAACGGCATCCCGATTAGAGAAATTTCCCGGGAAATCCTACTGAACACCGAGGATGCTATTTCCTAAGCATCCATCTTATGAAAGGAGAAAAACCAAAATGAGAGATGATCAATTAATTTTTAGTGACGCCCAAATAATCGTTGCCAACGCTACAACCGTGGTTTCCACAAACGTAGTCGATATCGGGATTATGTACGATCATAAAGGGGTTGCCCTTTTGTCCCATGGCCCGGAAAACGGCAACGACAGGCTTATTATAACCTGTGAAGTGACTCCGACCGCCGGAACAGCGCTTTATCTGGAATTAACAGACTGCGCGACCTTTGACGGGACATACAAACCGACCGGTATCGGCATAGATTCAGCGAATGCGATTCCAATTGCCACGCTGGTTCCCGGATATGAACTCCTGAATGTTCCTCTGCCAAGAGGTCTGCGGGAGTTTTTACAGATCCTCTATACCACTACCGGCAACTGGACCGGCTCAGTTGGTGCATTCAGCGCCTATATTGCAACCGGTGTGACAACCAAAAACCAAACTCCTTTGAGAGTTTAACCAAGTGTGCCGGGGGCGGGGAAACTCGCTCCCGGTTTTGGAGGGAATATGCAATTTATCGTGGTTAATGATTTTAAATTCGGTGGTGTGATCCGGAAGTCAGGAAGTGTTTTAACTGTCCAGAAAAAGGATGTTCAGTCTGAGATAACGAAGGGCAAAAAGCAGATAAAACAGGCGGACGGGACTTTTAAAGACGGTAATTGGCTTTCAGGTCTTTTAAACCATTGTACGCCGGATGATGATGAAGCCGAACTTCTGATATTTGGTGAAGTTAAGGAAGCCGAAGAAGTGTCCGAAGATGACAGAATTGCGGAAATTTATGCCGAAATGGACAAACTTGGAGCGGCGTATGATCGCCGGTGGAAACTTGCCCGGTTAGAGAACGAACTGGTGAAGGCAAAAAAACTTAACGGGGTGTAATAATGGGTGAAGTACAGATTTGTAATCTTGCCCTAATGAAAGTGGGCAATCTGTCTATAACCTCGCTTGAAGACGCCACTAAAGAGGGTAGAGCGTGTAAACTTCTCTATCCCTTGGTAAGAGACGAACTCATGGCTTCTCACCCGTGGAACTTTGCCATGTCTCGGGCGGATATAGGAGCTGCGTTATTGGCCACACCTGCATTCCAATGGGACTATGCCTATACGGTTCCCGGTGATTGCCTGCGAGTTTGGGAGTTTTACGGTTCCACCGCCGAGTGGGTTGTGGAAAACGGGACATTCCTGACAAACGAATCCGAAGAAATCTATATTCGATACATCAAACTCATTACCGATTCGTCAAAGTTTAGCCCTTCTTTTATTTCCTGTTTGGCCACAAAGTTGGCAGCGGAGTTGGATGGCAAATTGTCTGACGGTAAAAAGAGGGCTTCCTTTCTTCAGGAACTTTACAGCAGGCTTCTTCCGGATGCGTATTCTCTCAACGCTGTTGAAGGCAATCCCCCAATCCATACAGATATGCAATCTCTGGATAAGGGCAATTTTAGTTGGCAAACTGAGGGGCGCTAATGGCCGGGTTGCAGTTTATAAAAACAAATTTTACATCTGGGGAATGGTCAAGTAAGCTTGAAGGGCGCGTTGATTTGGCGAAATATCCAAACGCTCAATACCGGATGGAAAACTTTCTCATTGACCCTCGCGGCCCGGCAATTTTCCGCCCGGGATTCAGATATATTGCCGGTACAAAAACAAATGCAACAGTATCTCGTTTAATCCCTTTTGAGTTTTCAACAACTCAAGCCTATGTCCTTGAGTTTGGAGATTATTACATTCGGTTCTATCGTAACCAAGCACAGATAACCAGTGGAGGTGTTGCTTATGAAATTTCCTCCCCATACGCCGCAGCTGATCTTGCCGGTATAAAATATTGTCAATCCGCCGATGTTTTATATTTATTTCATTCATCTTATCCGATCCAGAAGCTATCCCGTACTGGCCATACTGCGTGGGTATTGTCGCAGATTGTTTTTCGTTCTCCCGCCGTTAAAGAGGGGGTAATAAAACCAGTTGCCACACTAACCTTATCTGCATTAACTGGTTCCGGAATAACATTCACGTCAAGCGCTGGGGTATTCCAAAGTGGCGATACCCACAGGATCATAACATCCGGGGTTGGCCGGGCTTCAATCGTTGGTTTTACATCATCCACTGTAGTCACATGCGATATTATGGATGATTTTACGTCACTTGGTCCCATTGCATCACAGTCTTGGAGTCTTTTAGGTAGCCCCAGTAGTGCAATAACTCCGTCTATAAAAGAGCCGGTAGGGGCAATATGTACATTAACTTCAACAGCTTCTGCTGAAATATTTTCAAATCTTCTTACAACCGATGCGGATGATAATTGGATTGCGTCAGCACACGGGACAAATGAATATTACCTGGTGAACACATCAACTGTTTATACCGCAGTAATGCCAGATGCTGTTTATGAAAATAATGCTGCTATGCTTAAGGGGTTAGTTTCTTCTCTTGGTTTATTCCAATGGGGATGGGGAGACAATGACACCCTTGGTTATAATACAATTTATGTTCGCCTTCTGGATGAGACTGACCCAGATACAAAGAGCCCCGTTGGGTCTCCTGATTCTGACTATTTAAAGTGGGCAGACGTAACCGCTGCCGGAGAAGTTTTTAGAAGTACTGATGTTGGAAAATATATCCGGATTCACTCTGGGTTTATAAAAATAACCACATACACATCGGCTATAATAGTTAAGGGAGAAATAATAAAGGAACTTGATTATATTACCGAAACTACAGCGTGGACTTTAGAGGAAGACGTCTGGAATTCCACAAACGGTTACCCTTCCTGCGGTACGTTCTTTGAAGAAAGGTTCTGTGTGGCCGGTTCTCTCGCCTATCCCGAAACAATCTGGGGTTCCGTGGTCGGTGATTATGAAAACTTTACCCCTGGCGTTGATGATGCTGATTCTTTTGAATTTACATTGGCTGGCCGACAGGTGAACGTGATCCAGTGGATTGAGCCAAGAGAATACCTAATCATCGGAACTACCGGCGCTGAATGGCGTTTAGGGCCAGAAGACACCGGGGCCGCGCTAACTCCTCTCAATGTTGTGGCGAAACAGCAAACACCGTTTGGAAGTTATAATATGCCTCCGGAAACAGTTGGGACGGCCACTTTATTTTTACAACGTGCCGGTAAAAAAATAAGAGAGTTCACTTATCAATGGGAATCTGACGGATATGTGGCGCCGGATTTAACTATTTTGGCGGAACATATTACTGCTGCCGGCATAAAAGGAATGGCTTATCAGCAAGAGCCGTTTTCCACTATATGGGCGTATGACAACGTTGGCGCACTTTTGGCGCTTACCTATTTGAGGGACCAAGATGTTATTGGATGGTGCCAATATCCAATAGGAACGGCAGAAGTTGAAAGTCTTTGTTGTATTCCCGGTGATGGCTACGATGAATTATGGGCAATAATCAAACGCACTGTTAATGGTTCGACTGTACGTTACGTTGAAATGATGGAAGAGGTTTGTGATGATACGGAAGATGAATATATTGTAAATAAGGGTTTAAATGCGTTCTTTGTAGATTCCGGAATAACCTATGCAGGAGCGGCCACCGCAACAATAACTGGGCTTGATCATTTAGAAGGAGAAACAGTTTCTGTTCTGGCGGCTGGAGGGGTTCAGTCAAATAAGATTGTCTCTGGCGGCCAAATTACGTTAAATACTGCCGCCACTCCGGTACATGTTGGGCTGCCATATACTGGACTTTTGCAGACAATGCGGCTGGATATTACGTTAAGAGACGGTACGGCGCAAGGGCGGCTTAAAAACATCCACGAGATAATTATGCGTGTTTATCGTTCTGGAGCATTTAAGGTAGGTCGGGACGAAAGCAATTTGGATGTTGTAATTGACAGAGAGAAAGTTATTACGCTAGGCGCTCCGTATGATTTATTTACAGGGGACTTGCCGATAGGATATGACAGCGATTGGGAAAGTGACGCCCGCGTAATGATTATCCAAGACAAACCGATGCCGCTTACTGTTATAGCGATAATGGCGGAGGTCAGCATAAAGTGATAGTCATTGAACGCACAACCGATGCTGAATATATTAAATCGTGCGTAACTCACCCTAAAATATGGGAACACAGCACTGATGATGGTGGACTAAAGCGGGATGAATACACTCCGATAATTGCTGATGCTGTTTATTGGTTAAAGCCAATCGAAAATAATATTTCTTATGGGGTATTTTTTCTTCATCCCCACAACTTTATTTGTTTTGAAGCCCATACCTGTCTGCTTCCTGATATATGGGGGCGATCTGTTGAATGTGGGCTTTCCGGGATAGAATGGATGTTTAGCAATACTTCCTGCCAACGTATTATTACCAGTGTCCCGAGTTATAACAAATTGGCCCTAAGATTCGCGGAAAAATGTGGTTTTAAGCAATATGGGGTGAACCCTCAAAGTTATTTAAAAAACGGAAAGTTACATGACCTTATCATGTTGGGGATAAGCAGGGGGGGGACGCAATGCCAGCAGCAGTAGTTTATGTGATAGCGGCTGCCGCGGTAGTTAGCGCGGCAGGGGCCATTTATTCAGGCGAACAAAGTAGAAAGGCGTCCAGCCAAAATGCTGATATTCAAGAGCAGGCGGCGGCCAATGCCGAAGCCAAAGCAAAGTATGATGAAGACCGGCACCGGCAGAGTGTGGAGAAACTTCTTAGCGCTCAACGCGCTCTTTATGGGAAATCCGGGTTAGATATGAGCGGATCGCCTCTATTGGTCATGGAAGATACAGCCGCACAGGGGGAGCTTGACGCTCTCGCTATTCGGTATGGTGGCGATGTTTCCGCAGCACAGAGCAGAAGCGCGGCCAATCTTTCCCGGATGCAGGCAAGCTCTTATCAAACATCAAGTTATTTTCAAGCAGGGAGTTCGTTATTAACCGGAGCGGCGGCGTACGGGAAAGCATCGGCGGTCACAACAAAAACACCATAGGGGGTTAATTTGCCAAAGATACCAGCTTATACCAGACAATATTCGATCACAAGCGAGCCCACCGGAGCATTACAGAACGTGGGCAGTGCGGGGATGGTGGGCGATGCTATATCCGGGTTAAGTAACTCAATAGGGAATGTTGCTGACGTTCTTGTGCAGCGGGATACTGAACTTAAAAAACAGAAGCAAGATAGCATTTTAATCGAAAAAGGTTCGCAGATAACTGACGACATTTTAAATTTTGAAATGTCCTATGAAAAGGAAAATAAGGGTATCAACGCCGCAGGTAGTCAAGAAAAAGTTGCAAAATATACATCTACTTTATTTGATAAATACAGAGTTGAGGATGACGAAGTTGTCAATAATAAATTAAAGCAGCATATAGCTGCGCATGATCAGGGACTTAAGACAAAACTGGCCGGGTTCGAGGCCAGCGAATTAAAGAATTATGCCACTGATGTTAGGGTGCTGGATTTTGAAACATCAAAGAAAATGGCCCAGACCGGTGACGTTTCAACGGCTGTCGTTAATTATAAAAAGACTCTGGAAACCCAGAAAAATAATTATTCACTTTCTCCCGAAGATTACCAAATTGAACTTAAAAAAGGCGTTAGCGGGATTTATGAAAGTTATATCAATGAATTGATTATAAAAGACCCAGTAAGCGCGGGGAAAGTGTTTGAAGTGGCCAAACCTGAACTTCTTACCGACACCCAAGAGCGCCTTGAAAAAGTGCTAACTCCCGCTGTTACAATGCGCCAGGGGAGTGATGTGGGAACCGAAGTTTTTAAAACCGATACTTCCGGAAAACTTGAAATAATGACTGATGCTGTAAGAGCGAAAAAACTTGCCCCGGAAGCGGAAAAGTTCGCCATAAATCAAGTCAAGGAACTTTATAATGAGCGGAAAATCGATACCGAAAACGCAAATAAAGCAGTTTTTGACGATGCTTACGCCATTTTGACAAAAAAGTCTTTGGAAGGTGACGGGAGATTAAACAGTATTAACGATATTCCACAAACTACATGGGCGAAAATGATGTCTGTTGACCCTAAAACCACGATGCAAATTCAGAACCATATCAGCACCGAACAACGCCAGCAGGCGAATATTAACAAAGCGGAAGTCCGGGAAGCGAAAAAAGAACAAAGACTACAACAGGCAGAGAATGAGAGTTCAATATTAATCGCCGATGACTTTGCAACCAGGGATTTAAAAAAGGAGTTGGCAACCGGGAAAATTAATTCAACTCAATATATTAAATTATTAACTGCTCAGCAGAAACTTGACCCGGTTAAACGTGATTCTGTAAAACAGGCATTATCAAAAATAAATACCGGAACTTCTTTGAAGAAAGCATTGAACGGTGGTGATGCAAACGATCTGGCTATCTGGAAAAATAAGTATTCTGATTTGGTAAAGGCTTTCGCTTACAAAAACGCCGATGATCCGAATTTTGATAATAAATTAAGTGAATTTGTCGAGAAGCGTGTTCTTTCTGATATGGTGACCAGTTGGTTTGCTGGTGATGAGGCTGACCGTATTGCGAAGTTTAACGCGGCAAAGGCGGAGTCTGGAGAATTGCCGCAGAAAAGGAAGACAGATAAAAAACCGATTACCAAAGAAGAAGCCATTGCCGAATTAAAGCGTAGGGGTAAAATGTAATGCCCGATTTAAGCAATTACACAGACGATGAATTGATGCAGTCCGCAGGTGTGGCGCCTGCCGTTTCTTCTATGTCTGACGATGATCTTCTTAAGATAGCAAATCAGCCGGATAAGGCGGACCTACCACCTTCTACTCCTTTAATCTACAGAAACGATCTTGATGTTAATGCAAAAAGCATACGTGATTTTGCAGGCCCAGACTTGGAAAAGAAGTTCTGGAATGCTGCCTCTATCGCGGCTACTTATGATATTCCGGAAAGCGCAGCTCTCGACCTTCACGATTCTTTTGTGAATAAAATTGGTGAAGCTAATTTGTGGGATAAAGCAGTGGGGTCATTTAAGGCTGGATGGGGCGATATGTACTCTTCCATCGGCGGAATAATGAAACGTAAGGGCGTTGCCCCTGAATGGGCCGATAATTATGTTGATTTCGGCGAACGATTAAAAAGGGCATATATCCCGGCCACTGACCAGAGCGAGTTTACCTGGCGCAAAATGAAAGACCCGGAATGGTACGCAACAACTATTATGCGTTCTGTTCCTTTTACTTTATCTCTTGTCCCCGCTGCCGTTGTCGGGGCTTACGGTGGGGCTGCGGTCGCAGGAGTTGCTGGGTTGGGCGCATTTGGAACCACGGTATTGGGTGCAATTGGAGGGGCGGTATTGTCTCGCCCGGTAGAAGCATCTTTTGAGGCGCAAGGGGCGTTTGAAGAAGCTAAGCAAAAAGGTTTTGACGATATTGAAGCCGAAGGTACTGCCGGAAAAGTTTTTTGGGATAATATGAAGTTAGTTGGACTGGACGCGGCAGAATTTGCAACTGCATTCTTGCCAATGGGTAAAATTGCCGGTTCAACGGTAAAGAGAGCAATAGGGAAACGTGTTCTTGCGGCTACAGGGAAACTGGGCGCGGTTGGTGCAATGGAGATGGGAGAAGAACGCTATCAGGAAGCAGCGGTTATGAACGCTACCGGGCAAGACACTTCCTTTTTTGATTTTAGCGATCCAAGATTAAACGAAGCCGGTGCAGCGGGTGCTGTTTTTGGTGTTGGCCTAGGTGGGGCCGGTAGTGTCTGGACAGCTCTGCATGGGAAAGTTACCGAAACAATGACCGGGAAACCAAAGTTTGTGTATGATAAAGCAAAAGAAGCCGCTATTGCCCAGGGAGTAGAAGGAACGGCGGCGGAAGTGCAGGCGCTGGATGCCGTGGCAAGCACACCGGAAGGGAAAGCGCACATTGAAAGCGTTGTGTCTGACTTAAAAGACCTTGCCGAAGGACGACCGGCAAAAGAAAAGGCGTTAAAAACAGAGGGAGACAACCTGCCTTTTATCTTCGGAGTCAACGAGGATGCCAACGGAGAGGTTTCAACTTTTACCATGGCCGATCCTGTCAGTGGCCAGACGTTTGACGTACCTGCCCTGAAGACAGAAGAAAAAGACAAAATTAGCATGAAACCGGACATGGCTGCAGTAAATGTGAAACTTAAAGAAATCAGACAAGCGGACGAAATTGACACGCAGATTGACCAACTTATCAAAGGCGAAGAGGATATTGACGCGGCATCCGGACGGATGTTCGGGGAAACCGAGCAAGTTGAAGATGTGCCGGACTTTGAGGACGAAGCAGCCCCGCAGACCATCATTGACCGTGTAAAAACAATAAATGATTCCATGGGCGAAAAAGGAAGTGTCGATTTGTCCCCGCTGGTTGACCTTGGCCGGTCGATCTGGGCGGAGGGACACCAAACCATTGAGGCATTTACTGCGAGGGCAAAGGAGCTTCTTGGAGACGTTTGGAATAAGGTTCAGTATCATATTCAGGCAGCGTGGAACGTCTTGAATAATGAGCGCGGTTCTGTTAATATCGGAGGCGTGACAGAAAAACCGGGGACGGCCAACACACCACCTGAGACAACCCCGAAGGCCGTGGGTGGAGTTGAAGTATATCACGGAACGCCTCACGAGTTTGATAAATTTTCGATGCAGGCAATAGGAACTGGTGAAGGTGGTCAATCTTTTGGGTGGGGATTATATTTCTCAGACTCAAAAGATATAGCGAATCATTACGCCAAACGATTAAACAAAGAAAATGTATCTTTTTTAGGCGAAATTCCAGCAGATGCCAAAGATGGATTTCATAACCTTGAATGGTTTATTGGAAGGACAAAACAACATCCTAACTCGCCAGCGATTAACAATGCACAAGATATTAAAGATTTTCTTAAAGAAAATAAAGAAAACCTTAACATAAAAAGAAACAAAGATGCAAAATTAGATGATATACTTCAAAGTATAGAGTATCTCATAAATAAATATCCCGATAAAATAATATTCCCGAATTTCAAAAATTTAAAAGTACGCCTAAATACATCCCAAGACAAACTTCTTGATTTCGATGAACCACTTACAAATGACATACTTAATCGCGTAATTGAAAAAGCAAGCGAGCGTGGCATAAAATTAAATAAACCCGATTTCATGATTAGAAAAAATGATGACGAATTAACAACTACTAATCAAATAGGGGCGAATGGTGATGTTTTATACAAGGTGATTAAAGATGAACTTGGCTATAATTTATTTGATTCTGATAAAAAAGCATCATTGTTTTTGAAAGACCTTGGTTTTGATGGAATCAAATATAAAAGCAGCGAATTGTTTGGTGGAAAAAGAAGTAAAACAATAAATAATTATGTAATTTTCAATGAAGATATAATTGATTTACTCCCTAACCCAACTCGCCCCCCGGAGGTTGGGGGGCAGACGCTGTATTCCGGCGTTGACCCTACTCAAATCATACCTGTTTTAAAATCACTAAAAAATAATATTCAAGAAGCTATGCCGCACCTTGAGGCTTTGGGACTGAAGGCTTACGAGTCAGGCAAAAACACGTTTGAGGCGTGGTCTGGCCAGATGAAGTCTTACCTTGGCGACCTCTGGGAATCCTTCAAAGATGTAATGGCTCAGGTCTGGGAGTCCGTCAAGTCCTTCAATGAGCAGTTGGGGGAGCGGGGAAGCTTTTCAACAAAAAAGACAATCAGGGAATCAACGGGGCAAGTAAAACCAACAGATAAAAAAGTTTCCGAATATGACGCATTAACAGGAAAACTTAAAAGAGAATCGGTTGTTGCAAAAAAGGCAGATCAAAAACTAAATTCGGAATTAAAGGAAGCTTTTAAGGAAGCCGCTCAGGATGCCCGCGAAGCGTTTAAGGCAGGAAAAGAGGAGGAGCTGGCAAAAGCAAAAGACCGGATGAATAAACTTTACCGGCGGCAGGAATCAATCCGGAATGTCCGGGAGTATTTTAATTTCACTGATTCAGATATGAGTAAAGTTTCCCGGAAAAATCCTTTATTTATGAGTGATTTTGAGTTTCACGAATATCTCGGAAACGTCAGAACAAAGGCAATGGAACTGGCCGATAACCAGCAAGCAAAAGCTGAATTAATGAAACTGATCGAAGATCGACGTTTGCAGAAGGTGGACAATTACCGGAAAGCAATGCAACTGCCTTCAATTAACGACATGACCACGGAGCAGCTTCGGGAGTTTGCAAAACTGCTTGAGCCTTTTCAGGATGATGACGTTTTCCTGACTCAGAGGGAACTTGAGACGGTTGACCGGACTGATGCTTTAAAGGGTGCTCGGACGTGGAGAGAAGCCAGAGAGTCCATGGTTAAGGAAATTCAAACCCGGCGCCCAGAAGTCGAGCTGAAAGATTTGGCAGGCGTTAAGGTGGCATGGAACGCAAGTTGGAAATGGGATTCTGTATTGAGAGAGCAAGACCCATTCTTTGAGCTTTTGGTTCACGATATGACGACGGCGCAATTATCTGCAGATATGAAGATTCAGGATGTCGAAACGCAGGTCTTTGATCTGGCGAAGAAAGCAGATAAAAGCAGGGTTCGTACTGTTTCAGAGAAACTCATCCCGCAGGATAAACAGATTTTTCAATGGTTGGAAGCGCCAGCGGAAGAAAAGAATGCTATTGCCCAGCAAATGACACCCGAACAATTAAATTACGCAGATTTTATGATCAATTATTTTGCTGATGCTCTTGATTACCTCATGTCAATTAAAGCGGTTGAGAAGGGCAGAGAAAACTACATTACCCATGTTCGCAAGTCTTTTATGGAAAACGCCAGAAATAAGGGAATCGTAAAGGCCACATCTGAAATATTCACCCAAATGGAAGAAGACCAAATGACCTTTAATATTCTGGATGATGATACCGGCAATATTTTGCCTTTGGAAAAGTTCTTTCAGTTTCAAATGCACAGAAACGGTGGGATTGATCCGACGACAAACGTGACGCGGGCCTTTAGGACTTATGTGCGGACCTTTGAAAGAAAAAAAATGTATGATGCGATTATTCCGAAACTGGATATTTATACGCAATCCTTGACTCCGACATTTTACACTCCGCGTGGGCTGGAAATTGATGCTTCTCTGAAAAAGTTCGTCAATACCTACATCAATAACAAAAAGGGCCGGCATATATCTTTCAACTCCGTTATTCGGCAGGGTGGTCCGGTAGACGTAATGTTGAGAGCGGCAAAGACTTTTACATCAATGCTTGATCTGGGGTTTTTTGTTCCGGCGCAGGCCATAAATTTCATGGGTGAACAGTTAACTACCTTTGTGCCTTTGGGGTTTACTGACTACGCCAAATCAATCGTTTTACTAAGGACAGACAAAGGAAAGCGTATTGCTAAAAAGTATGAGGCTTTTACCGGTCGCTCTTTGTGGGAAAATTTTTCCGCTCCCGAAAAGCAAATAAACGAAAGAATCATGGCTGGCATGTTTGGATTTTTCCATATTTCGACAGTGGCAGCAAATAAACAGTTTCTTTTAGCGTCAATGACTGAGCAAGAATGGAATAACGAAGAACTATCAACGGAAAGACTTGCTGAAATAAAATTAGAAATGGGACGTTTTCGGTCTGTCCCCGGGGACGAATCAATTATTGGAAGCACATCTTTAGGGAAAAGTGTTGCTCAATATAAAACATGGGCTGTTTCTCCAACAAGAACATTAATAACCGATCTAGAGACTATGGCAAAAACTCTTTCCCAAAAGAAATATGGTGAAGCGTTTACTGCGAAGGAAGCACGGGAAGTTTACCGGATTATTGGCACGACTGCAAGCATGGTTATGGTCGTTGCCCTTGCCGGGGCGGAAGACGATGACAATTCGGTAATTGGTAAAATGAAAAAAAGAGCAATCAGAGAAGTGTTTTCGCTAACCGCGGGAATGGATCCTGCTTTTTGGTTATCATGGAGAACGGCAAGTTATCTAAAGCAATTAGGAACTGCGTTAAAGAACCTGTTATTTTTGGAAACTTACAAAACAAAAGAAGGGCTAAAGGGAGTCGGCCAACTCAAAAAGGCGGTTATCCCAGGTGCAATAAGAAACATTATTCCAGAAGAGGAGAAATAAAATGAAGCGAATATTTTTAGCAATTTTAATTTTGGTTATGTCGGCGGTCCCATCGTTTAGCACTGTCACGACAGAAACCACGAGGGTAGCGTACACCTGCAACGGAACATCAACAACTTACGCTTATACATTCCCCGTTCTCGAAGACGCCGATCTTTTAGTCATAAAGACGCTTACGGCTACCGGTGCGGAATCAATGCTGGCGCTGACTACTGACTACACAGTTACCGGTTCTGGTGGGACGTCGGGGAATGTTGTTTTAACGGCAGGTAGTAAGTGCGCGTCCGGATACACTCTGACGATCATGCGTAATATGGAAGTTACCCAGGAAACCGATTATATTGACGGGGAGTCATTCAGTGCTGAATCACTGGAAGATGCTCTTGATAAATCCGCGATGATTCAACAGCAAATAAAAGAAGAGCTTGGGCGGGTTCCTAAACTTCCGAAAACGTCAACAATTACAAGTATTGCTCTGCCGACTCCTTCGGCAAATTCATATATTGGTTGGAATGCTGGAGCCACCGGATTATCAAATATATCCGGCCCTGTAGTCACCACGGCAACACAGTACGAAGTTGATGCGCTTGTTTCTTATGGTGGCGGTACTTCTTACACTTCCGCCACAATTAATACTGCTCTTACTGCAATAGGAACAGACAAAGCAACTCTTTTGCTTCGTCCTGGGGCATGGGCGATTACTGCCGCAGTAGTCTTCCCTGATAATGTCGACGTGGAGATGCCAACAGGAGCTATTCTTACAATCGCTACTGGAATAACCGTAACTATTAACGGGTCGTTTGACGCTGATCTATCGCAGCATTTTGTATGCGTCGGAACTGGAAAAGTGGCAGGTCTTAAAGAGTCATATCCTGACTGGTTTGCTGATACACAAAAAGCGATGGATTCTATTACTGCCGGAGGCGTATTATCTCTTTCTGGAACAACGACACTAACCTCTACATTAACTGTTGCAAACAGTAATACAACCATAAGGGGAAATGGAGATTCTTCTATACTTATCGGCGCAGCGGGTGTTACTCCCTTAATTACAATAACCGGAGAGCGAACCGTACTGGAGAAATTTCAGTTACAGGGTATTGCCACCGACGAAACCGCTCCTACTAAGTGGGGGGTGGCAGTTAACGCGGATAATGTAATCATTAGAGACATGCTAATATCAGGCCCTGTGGCGGGCAGTGGTTTTAATATAGGGATAGTTGTTGGGTCAGGTCAAGCAGGCGTGGAAATCCTTAATAATAGGATAGAAAGAATAAAGGGAACTAATTCAGGTTATGGGTATGCTGTACTTTTAATTAAGAACCTAAATTGTATCGTCTCCGGCAATAAAATAGTGGGGACATCTACTAATTTACGCCACCATGTCTATCTATCACAGGGGTGCGAGAAATGTATTGTATCAAATAATCATCTCACTGGTGGAACGCAGTCAGCGATTTCTATTTATTCTACAACAGCACAGGCCCCCAATCAATACAACATTATATCAGGTAATCTAATTAGTGATTTAACGGCAACCGTTGGGGCAGGTATAGACTTAACAGGTTGGTCGCCTAATAATTTAGTGAGTGGAAATTTCATTTATGGAACAACGGCGAGCCATGGTATCTTAGTATGGAACACAGAGCATGATGCTACTAAAAACCCTTCATACAATCAAATTGAGGGGAATAAAATATATTGGGTGGGTTTGTCAGGGATATGTGTTATTGGTAGTTCGTATAATTTGATTTCTGGCAATCACATACTTGAAGCAAATCATACTCTTCCATCTGTAAGTTCCGCTATAGATATCGCTATGGATGGAGTTATATCCTCTAGTTATACAACAATTACTGGTAATCATTGCAGTGGAACTAATCAGTATGCCTCTCTGAATATTGAATCCGGCTGCACGAATACTAACGCGACGGGCAATTATTTCAGAGCTGGCACATTTACTTATGCAGTAAAAGGTTCATCTACTGCTACAAATAGTATTATTAAAAACAACCTAGGATTTATAACCGAAAACTCTGGCTCGACTGCTGCGGCTGCAACCGGAATGGTTATAAATCATGGACTATCCATAGTTCCCACATCAGTAACTATCACTCCAGTAGGTCTTACGGCAGGTGATATTTTTGTTAGTGGGGTTGATGCCACATCATTTATAATAAACTTTACAAGTGGGGGTAATAGGACATTCTATTGGACAGCGTCAAAACAGACCCCTTAACTGTTGATGGTGATATTAAGGACTGAATTAATGGCACCAGAAACAAAAAAAGGAAGAAGTTTTTTAGCGGGAGCGGCGGCAGCCTTATAGTATAAAAATAGAGAGACGGTTCCCCTCAATGGTGGGGCGTGCGCGAACACGGCCTTTCAGCAACCGCCAAGGGTAGATAAAATAAAATCAGGAGAATGTCAATGGTATGCCAAGATCATTCAGAGTTGGTTAAAACAGTAGGGAAAATGGACGGCAAGCTCGATATGCTAATTATCGGCCAAGGCAAAACTCAAGAGCAAATTGCAGACCTGTATTGCATTGCCAACAGAACCGATAAGGAGGCCGCTGTTGAAAAGACAAAAGTTCGGCCTGTTTTTTGGGGAATTGCTGCCGTGGGGCTTGTTCTTATTGATATTATCATAAGGACGTTTATCAAATGAAACTTGAGTTAATCCGCAAAGAATTTACTGAACATTCAACTATTGGCGATTTGCTGATTGATGGCCAGTTCTTTTGCTTTACGCTGGAGGATGTTGTTAGAGACGTTAAAATTCCCGGGCAGACCGCAATCCCTTACGGTTCTTATGAAGTCATTACCGATTATTCAAACAGATTTAAGAAGGTCATGCCTTTACTTCTAAATGTGCCGGGATTTGATGGTGTAAGAATTCACTCTGGCAACACGGATAAAGACACTGAAGGGTGCGTTTTGATTGGATTTACAAAAACTAAAGACTTCATTGGAGAGAGTAAAAAGGCCTTTCTTGAATTCCTGCCAAAACTACAGGCCGGATTAAAAGAGGGGAAAGTTAGAATTAACATAGATAAAGCGTGAGGTAATATTATGTGGTGGTTCTGTCAAATATTCGGATGCCCGTTCAGGAAAGAAAACGAATGCGCCGCGGTAAAGCGCGAAGCTGAAAAAGACAAGGAATTAGAGTGGCGCAGAAAAGTTATGATCAAAGAGGGTATAAATTATGGTGGATCATTTATGTTGAAGGCCAGAAACCTTCTTAAAAACTCCCTCTGGTGGGTGATCGTTACCACCATCATGGTTGCCTGTCTTTTATCTTGTATCGTCTCGGGGGCGATATGGGGAGCGGTAAATGGGGTAAAATTGTGGAGCATTGAAGTAACTAGATTAGCGCGTCTTGAAAAATTAACAAAATAGGAGGGATTTATGTTAAATGATATGTCAGCGGGGATGAAGGTGGCAGTGTTAATTTTACTTATCACTTTTGCATATTTATTTTCTGTCACATTTTTAACAATGACTGATGCTGGTGCAGAACAGGCTAAGACAATCACACCCTTTCTTTTGGGAACTGTGATCGGAACATTGGTCGGATTTTATTATGGAAATAAAAGCAAACAGCAAGATGTGAAGCCAGTAGACACAGAAGGTAATCAAACAGAAATTAAAGGTTAAGGAGAGCTTATGAAGAAGCAAATCAGTATTTTTATCGCGTGTATTTTTATGATCGTTTCGTGCGCGGCGATAACCGGAACAAAGGAACTCACGCCGAAGCAGCAGGCCACGGTTTGGATGTCAACGTATAACTCAGTGTATGACTCGGCCATGGCAACGATGACAAACCCGAACTCGACTCAAGTGCAAAAGGATTTGGCCTTGAAGAAAAAAGCCATCTTAACTCAAATATATAACCCGTTAAAGTTATATGTCGCCATCGTTGAAGGTGGAGGTGTCCCGGCCACAGAAGACGCAAAGGTTATCAATGACTTGATTGACCAGCTTTCTGCGCTGGTTACAGGAGGTTTATAATGGACGCAGCAACAGTATTAGCAATATCAGAACTGGCTAAATTGAGTATGACAGCTTATCTGGCATACCTAAAGCAAGTTGGCTTGACCGACGATCAGATTGAAACAACTTTTCAGTCGGCAAAGAAAGCAATGCTTGAGCGTGACCCGGTGAATATACCCAACCGATAACTCGACTGCCATGTGTACACATCCCCGCCGCTTACTTAGGGAGGGGTAATCCCTATTTTGTGTTAAAGGTAGGTTCGTTTATCTACTGATACTTAAAGTAATAAGTTGTTAATCAATTTAACTTAATAACAAACAACATGTTTTTTAATGAACCAGTAAAAACCTGCGCGGTATATCCTCTTGTTATGCCTCATCACATAAACAACGCCGGGTCTTCGCTTGCTTGGGGTCTTTTATTCCACCGCACTCTCGCAAACTGGTGGCCTTTTTTCCTTCATAAGTGGATACAGGGCCAAAGCTAAATTAATCTGTGATTGTCTGTCCTGTGGTATATCAACACCAATATTTATACCCATTTCGTCCTTTCCACGCCTGGCATAACAACGGCGCTGCACCTGATCGCTCACTCCGTTCGCTCCGGCTAATTTTTTCGTTATTTCTTCACCTCACACGCCTTGATTATTACCACAGACAGGTCTTTAAAAAATATGCCTAGCCTTTCTTCCGG
>Ga0172381_10001545_pt1 | contig 26817 bp, 32 predicted proteins | sample Leawel6488metaG_FD_119754 | JGI IMG/M metagenome (GOLD analysis project Ga0172381, IMG submission 119754) | Leachate microbial communities from a municipal landfill in Southern Ontario, Canada - Leachate well 64-88 metaG | ecosystem: Engineered > Solid waste > Landfill > Unclassified | place... | reverse complement strand
TATTACAGTCCTAGCTCTTGTTTTAATAGTTGCAATATATTACTTCCAAGGCAAATCAGGAATTCATTTGCCATCTGGATTACAATTATCAATAATTTTGTTTATTTATGGTGGTGTTTTTCTTGGAGGAGTACAAAACTTCTATCTTAGATTTTGGTGGTGGGATTCTTTATTACATTTGTTCTCTGGTTTTACTTTGGCATTAATTGCTTTTGGAATAATGTATTTCTTATATAAAACTGAAAAGATTAAAGCTAATTTTGTTTTTATCGCAGTAATAGTCTTTAGCCTTTCTATGACTATTGGAACAGTTTGGGAAGTTTATGAATTTGCTGCAGATAATACCTTTGGATTAAACATGCAAAAAGCAAGAAACTTATGTCCAGCAACTGGTGCTTGTGATTCTAGATTAGGATTATTAGACACCATGAAAGACACTATACTTAATGCAGTGGGGGCATTGTTAGTTTCCATTTTAGGATACATCTATCTAAAGAATGGAGAACAGTTTTTTCTAAATAAAATCATGAAAAGATTTGTTAGAAAAAATCCACGCTTATTTTTTAAATAAAAATTATTTAGTATGAGTAAATTCCATTTAATTTTCTTTGGGAATGAAAGAACTTTCTTTTACAAAAGAAAGGGCTTCCCGCACTGGACAGGTACCCCCCCGAAAACACCCCCTGTTTCTAATACAATATATTATTGGCGACTAAAATGAAAGATAATAGTTTAATTGTTAAAGAAGATCTGACTCGAAAGATACATACTTTTAGAAATATCAATGTCATGCTGGATAGCGATCTTGCAGAACTCTATAACGTACCTACTGGTAGATTAAATGAAGCGGTTAAAAGAAATATAGGAAGATTTCCTGAGGATTTTATGTTTCAACTAACCTCTAAGGAATTTGAAATTTTAATGGAATTGACCGGGAATACCAGTATTAATGGTAATCGTTCGATATCGCAATTTGCGATATCAAATAAAGATTCAAAAATCTTGAAGTCACAATTTGTGACCACAAATCCAGATAACTCTAGCAATTTACCTGTTAATATTAGTAATAATGATAATCGTTCGATATCACAATTTGTGATATCAAAAACAGGAAGAGGTGGAAGACAGAAATTACCATTCGTTTTTACAGAACAAGGAGTTGCTATGCTTTCTGGAGTTCTAAAGAGTGAAAGAGCAATACAAGTAAACATCTATATCATGAGAGCCTTTGTAGCCATGAGAAAATTTATTCAAGGAAATGCAGATGTGTTTAGAATGGACCATTTTGAAAAAATACAAATTGGTCAACAATTACAGATTAATCACATAAATAAAAATATTGGAGCAATATTTTCTGCAATGGAGGATAAAGTTATTTTAAAAAAACAAAAACTTTTTTATGATGGTCAGACCTTTGATGCTTACAAGTTTGTTAATAATATACTAAAGAGTGCAAAAAAATCAATAATCCTTATGGATAATTACGTGGATGAATCTGTTTTAGTTCTATTTTCAGAACTTAATGTAAAAGTCGCAATATATACTGAAAACTTAACTGAGAAATTAAAACTTGATATTGAGAAGTACAATCAACAGTATCCAAAGATAGAAATTAAGACCTTCAAGAAATGTCACGACAGATTCTTGATTATAGATCACAAAGAAATCTATCACTTTGGAGCGTCCATTAAAGATCTTGGAAAGAAATGGTTTGTTTTCTCTAAAATGGATAAAACATTAATACCTTTGATATTAAAAAAATTGAACTAAAGCTTATATGTTTTAATAGTCTTCTATATATAATTATTTATTACAGTTAAGCTTTTTTTAAGTTTTTAAAAACCTGGAGTAATACCCCTATGCAAAAAAATATAGTAATTAAAGGTGCCAGAGAGCACAATCTAAAAAACATTAATGTAGAGATACCTAGAGATAAACTAGTAGTTATCACTGGGCTTTCAGGGTCTGGAAAGTCAACCTTAGCGTTTGACACAATCTATGCTGATGGCCAGAGAAGGTATGTTGAATCCTTGTCCGCTTATGCAAGACAGTTTCTTGGAATGATGAAGAAACCAGATGTTGATTCCATAGAAGGATTATCTCCTGCAATTTCTATTGAACAAAAGACAACTTCCAAAAACCCTCGTTCAACTGTTGGAACAGTAACAGAGCTTTATGATTACTTAAGACTTCTTTATGCAAGAATAGGAATACCTTATTGTCCTGAACACAATATTCAAATCAAATCTTTATCTCCACAAAAGATGACTGAAAATATTCTAAAAGAATATGATGAAGAAATATACATCCTTGCGCCTATTGTTCAAAAGAAAAAAGGAACTTATGAAAAGTTGTTTGTTGATCTTAACAAAGAAGGATTTTTAAGAGTAAGAGTAAATGGAGAAATTGCAAGAACCGATGAAGATATTAAGATTGACAGATATAGAATGCATGATATTGATGTAGTGATTGATAGAATAAACCCTAAAGATGATCAGACAAGACTATACCAAGACATTGAGCAAGGTATTTCCAAGTCTGATGGTCTAATTAAGATTGTAACAGTAAAAGACTTTGAAAAAAACAAAGACAAAGCTAAAGAAAAGCTTTTCTCTGCTAAGATGTCTTGTCCTGTCTGTGGTCTTTCCTTTGAAGAACTACAACCAAGAATGTTTTCTTTTAATTCTCCGTTTGGCGCTTGTGAAGAGTGTTCTGGTTTAGGAATTAAGATGGATTTTGATCAGGACTTAATAATTCCAGACAAAACAAAATCAATTGCTGATGGAGCAATTATGATTTATAGAAATGCAGTTGATGGTTGGAGAGGACAACACCTTGCAACAGTTGCTAAACACTATAAATTTTCAGCAATGACTCCAATCAAGGATTTAACTAAAGAACAATATGATATCTTGATGTACGGTACAAAAGATAATATTCAATTTAATTTAGAAGGAAAAAACGGAACTTCTAGTTTCAATTACACAGGTGCTTGGGAAGGAATAATTCCTCAGTCTAAAAGACTATATAAGCAAACAGAATCTGATTACAGAAGACATGATATGGAAAAGTACATGAGAACTTCCATCTGTCCAGTGTGTCAAGGAAAAAGATTAAAGGAAAAGATATTAGCTGTCAGAGTAATTGATAAATCAATAATTGATATTACTAATCTTTCAATTGGTGACACTGTTGATTTCTTTAAGAAATTAAAACTTGAAGACAAGCAAAAAGAAATTGCAAAGCACATCCTAAAAGAAATTAATTCTCGTTTAGAGTTTTTAGAGAAAGTTGGATTAAGTTACTTAACTCTTTCAAGGTCTTCTGGATCATTGTCAGGAGGAGAAGCACAAAGAATACGTTTGGCAACAAATCTTGGAACAAATCTTACAGGTGTATTATATGTCCTTGATGAACCTTCTATTGGTTTACATCAAAGAGACAATCAAAAATTAATTGATACTCTTTGTAAGTTAAGGGATTTGGGAAATACCGTAATCGTTGTTGAGCATGATGAGGACACAATAAGACAAGCAGACTTTGTTATTGACATGGGACCAGGAGCAGGAATCTATGGTGGAGAAGTTGTTGCTATTGGGACACCTGAACAAATTGAGAAAAATAAAAAATCATTAACAGGCCAATACCTTTGTGGTAAAGAGTTTATCCACACACCAAAAACAAGAAAACCAGCTCTTGATTACCTTAAAGTGATTGGTGCAAGCGAGAACAATCTAAAACAAATTAATCTAGACATTCCAACAGGAGTATTAACTTGTATTACTGGTGTTTCTGGTTCAGGTAAGTCTTCTCTAGTCTACGAAACAATCTATCCATTCCTTATGAATAAATTCTATGATTCTAAGATGGATGTTGGTAAAGTTAAAGAAATAATTATTCCAAAGATTGCAGATAAAGTAATCTCTATTGATCAATCTCCAATTGGTAGAACTCCAAGATCTAATCCATCAACATACACTAAGCTCTTTGATGATATTAGAGTAGTTTTTGCAATGACTAATGATGCAAAACTTAGAGGTTATGACATTGGAAGATTTTCATTTAATGTTAAAGGAGGAAGATGTGAGGCATGTCAAGGTGATGGACAGATTAAGATTGAGATGAACTTCCTTCCTGATATTTACGTTGATTGTGAAGAATGTAAAGGTAAAAGATATAATGCTGAGACTCTTGAAATTGTTTACAAGAAGAAAAGCATTGCAGATGTTTTAGATATGTCTGTTGATGAAGCATATACTTTCTTTGAAAATCATCCTAATATTAAAAGAAAGTTACAGACTCTTGTCGATGTTGGTTTAGGTTACATAAAGTTAGGACAAAGTTCAACAACTCTTTCGGGTGGAGAAGCACAAAGAATAAAACTAACTAAAGAACTTTCCAAGAGAGACACAGGAAACACAATTTACCTTCTTGATGAGCCAACAACTGGTCTTCATTTCCACGATGTTAAGAAATTGATTGATGTTCTAAACAGACTTGTAGAAAAAGGAAACACAGTTGTTGTTATTGAACATAATCTTGACGTTATTAAGTCAGCAGACTACATAATCGACCTTGGACCAGAAGGTGGACAAGGTGGAGGAAAGATTGTTGCTACAGGAACTCCTGAAGAAATTGCAAAGAACAGCAAAAGCCACACAGGGACTTTCTTAAAAAAAGTTTTAGATAAGAAATAGTAAAAACACTACTTTCTATCTATCATAATAAACATACTTGCAGCATCTTTGGACTTAAAAAATGGAGTTATTGTAAATTCTTCTGAAGTGTCTCTTTTAAAATATTTATCTAAATATTTCCTCGCTTCTTTTTCTATATTTTCAATTTCATTAATCATTCTTTTCTTATCTTTAAATGGAATATGATTAGTTGTATCTTCTTCTCCTGTAACTAATTGTTTTAATTTACTTAACATTCCAAATTTCTTTTGGTTTCTTGCTTTTCTTGATTCAATACCTAATACTCTTTCTTTACTTGGTATTTCAATATATGTTCTTCCCCTAGGTTTAAGGAAAATCGCAGAAATAAAAACATTATATGCAGGATATAACGTATGAACTCCAGAGCTCTTAGAAGCTATCACTAGATCAAAATTATTACTTATTTCTTTAATCACAGAATTATATTTCTTTGAATTATCAAAAATGTCTTCTAATACTAATCCTTGAGAATGATCCTTAAAAATTATCTGTTTTTCAATTAATTCTGGTTTCACAGTTTTATGAATACCTATAACTTCAATTACCGGATTAATTCCCCACTTGTTCATATCTTTTTTAAACTCAGAAATATATTCTCCTTGAGCTGGTCCAATAAAAAGTACTTTTGGATTCTTAATATTTTTTCTCTTTAAAAACTCAATTGGATGATGATCTAATCTCCCATCAAATACTTCAGTATATCTTCTAACTGACCCATCATGTATCCAAATATCTTTAGCAGGGTCTTTTATCATCTCATTAACGAAACCTTTCTTTCTTCTACCAAAGATTGGCTTAAATAATTTAGGTGACATAATTATCATTTGTTTAATACATACTTTATGCTTAGATTTCTTTTAAAGTGTATTCTTTCTTTCCTAGACCAATTGCTTCTCCATACTCAAATGATTTTTGACCACCAAACACTTTTCTTTTTTCTTTTTCATTTAATAGATCATAACATGCTTTGTCAAGAGCAACAGGATCAGTTCCTGCAAGCACACCAATGTCTTTTGCTATTATCTTTGTGTGAGACATACAGTCGCAGTTGTCTGTAATGTTTAACAAGAAGTTAATGTAAACTAATTGACCATCATCTCCTTGCTTAGTTGCAGCAAGAGCATACTCACAAAGCTTTTCTTCAAATGTTCCTGGAAGTGTTGACAACCAATTAATTGTACAAGCATTATGTGGACAAATTGCTATACATTTTGCACAGCCAATACATTTTTCTGTATTAATATGTGGAATTAGTGTATCAATATCACAAGCACCAACTGGACAACTGTTTGCACATAAGTGGCATTTCTTACAATTGATTGGGTTAATTATTGGTTTAGAATTTGCATGCATTGCAAGTTTTCCTGCTCTTGCTGCAAAACCCATACCAAGTTGTTTGATTGCTCCTCCAAAACCAGATAGTCCATGTCCTTTAAAGTGAGACATTACAATTATTTGATTATATTCATGATAAGCTTTACCAAGTTTACAACTCTTGAAATGTTTTTGATTAATCTCTACTTCTTGAATTTCTTCTCCCAACTCTCCATCTGCTATAACAATTGGAAGATCAGAAAATCCATGTTCTTTAGCAAGAGCAATATGAGTTGCCTTTACTGTTCTCTTTCCTTTGTAAAGAACATTTGTTTCAATATACACTGGTTTACATTTATGTATTTGCAAGTATCCAATAAGTGAATGAAAATTCTTTGGATGAATGAAAGTAGAATTGCCTTCTTCTCCGAAATGTACCTTAATTGCTACATCTCCAACAAACCCTGGATTAACTTTTCTAAACAGTTCAACAACTGCAGAATTAATCTCGGTTGTGTTTGAATAGTTTTCAATTGCTTTAAAATATACATCTGACATAACTTCTCACAATAATATAAATTACAAATAAGATTATAAAATAATTGATTCTTAAATAATTGTGAACATATATGACAATTACCAAAATTAAAGATATTTCTAAATCAGTTAAAAGTTATTATGATGGATCTACAGAATATGAATGGAATAGATTAGCTCAAGATCCATACCACAGTTTAGAATGGGATACAACTCAAATATTTCTTAAGAAACACCTACCTAAGAAAGGATTAATACTTGATGCAGGAGCAGGTCCTGGAAGATATACTATTGATTTAGCAAAAAAAGGTTATGATGTTGTTCTTTTAGATTATTCTAAAGGGAATGTTGAACTTGCTAAAACAAAAGTTAAAAAAGCAAAACAAGAAAAGAAAGTTAAAGAATTTATACAAGGAACAATTGTAAATCTTTCTCAGTTTAAGGATAATTCTTTTGATGCGATAATTTGTCTTGGAGGTCCATTGTCTCATGTAGAGAAAAAAGACAGACAAAAAGCAATTAATGAACTTATAAGAGTTGCAAAGAAGAATGCCCCAATATTTGTTTCAGTTATGGGGAAATATGCAATATTATTAGAATGTATTAGAAGATGGCCTGAAGAAATAAAAACCAATTTTAAAAAATTAATTATTGATGGAGATGATTATAATTGGGGATCTAAAAAATTTAAGAAATCATATTGCCACTTTTTTACAGTTGATGAATTAGAAAAGTTATTTCCAAAAAATAAAACAAAGTTATTAGAAACTGTTGGTCTTGAAGGATTTACATCAACTCAAGCAAAAGAGTATAATGAAATCAAAGATAAAACAATAAAACAAAATTGGTTAAATGCACATAAAATACTATGTACATTAAAAACCACAGCAGATATTTCTAATCATATGTTGATTATTGTAAAAAAGAAATAAAGATCTTTATTTTATCTTTATTTCATTTTGTTTCTTTTCACAGTAATGGCACTTGAGAGTAATCTTACTTTTGTCAAGGCAATAGAATTTACTGCTTATCTTCTCGTGATTGCTTATACAGTTTGGATTATTGCATACCAAGATATTTTCTACAACGTCAGGAACTACAACGGGATATTTTTTAAACACACTTGAGTTTCTGATGATGTTTATTGTTGAGTCTTTGGAAATGAGCGCAATCTTGTTTAGCTCTTCTTGACTTAGTTCTTTGTTTTCAATCTTGATTAAGTCTTTCTTTCCAGTCTTTTTACTTTCCAAATTGTTTGCAATAACTACCAACTCTCCAAGCTGATTGAGATTTAGAATCTTTGCAATCTCGTTTGCTTTTCCTGACACGATGTGATCAATTACAACTCCATTACTTATTGTTCCTACTTTTCTTTCGCTCATTTTATCACCTTTAAAAGAATACTAATAATTGCTTCTCTAACTGGCACTCCATTGTCTGCTTGCTTGAAATAAATGTTGTGTGGAGTGTTATCAACGTCTGTTGTTATCTCATAAACTCTTGGCAAAGGATGCATGACAAGAAGCCCAGGGTTATTTTCTCCATCAAGAAGTGCTTTTGTGATTGTGTATTTCTTCTTTAGTGGTTCCATATCTATTGGCTCAACAATTCTTTCAAGTTGTGTTCTAGTTACATAAAGAATATCTAAATCTTTTAAATTACCTTTTGCGTCTTCTAAGATTTCATATTTAATTCCTTTACTGTCAAGCATCTCAAGATACTCTTTACCTATCTGAAACTGAGGGGCTGCAATAAATTTTATTTTCTTTGGTTTGTAAAGTGTTATTGCTTCAACCAGAGAATGAACTGTTCTTCCATATTTTGGATCTCCAAAGAAACCAATTGTTAGTCCTTCAAGTTTTCCTTTTTCTTTCTTAATTGTGTAAAGATCAAGAAGTGTTTGAGTGGGGTGTTGATTAGTTCCATCTCCTCCATTAACTATTGGCTTGTTTGCTATTTCGCTTGAAAGACGTGATGCTCCTTCAATCTTTGTTCTCATAACTACAAGGTCTGAGTAACCAGCAATTACTTTAATTGCATCACTAAATGTTTCTCCTTTCTTAGCTGAGGTATTTTGAACATCTTCAAAACCTATAGTGTTTCCTCCAAGCTTCTTAACTGCTGTTTCAAAAGACATTTTTGTTCTTGTGGATGGTTCAAAGAAAAGACTTGCAATTACTTTTCCTTTTAGAATGTCTTTATATTTTTCTGGATTGTCTTCTATATCTTTTGCTACATCCAAGATATAGTTTATTTGATCAACTTCTAGATCATGAATTGAAATTATGTGTTTTATTTCTTTCATTTTGTTTTACCCCCTTATGTTATTTAAATATAAGATTACTGCAGCTTCTGTCCATAATCTATTTTCTGCTTGATCAAAGACAATACTGTTTTTTCCATCAATGACTTCAGTCGTAACTTCATTTCCTCTTTCTGCGGGAAGACAATGTAAGAATTTTGCGTTGTTTGTTAATGCCATCAATTCCTCATTAACTTGATATGATCTAAACAACTTTAGTCTTTCTTCCTTCTCTGCTTCTTGTCCCATTGATGTCCAAACATCTGTGTAAACAAAGTCTGTTTCTTTAGCCATTTCTTTTGGATCATTACTTGAGAAATATTTTCTATCTTTATGAGTTTCTAAAAACTCTTTTACTCTAGAATTACTTTCAAGTTCATAACCAACAGGGATTGCAACCTTAACTGTAAATCCTAATTTTAATCCACAAATAGCAAGAGATGCACAAACATTATTTCCATCACCAACAAAAGCAACACTTGTATGTTTTATTTTTTCTGGATTTATCTTTCCATCTGAGTAGATTGCGCCTGTGTGTTCAAGGATTGTTAAGTAATCAGCAAGTGCTTGGCAAGGATGATATTTATCTGACAAAAGATTAATTACCGGAACTTTAGAATATTTTGCCCATTCTTCTAAGAGTTCTTGCTTATAGACTCTTCCTGCTAAAGCACAAGTGTATCTTTCTAAGGTTTTAACGGTGTCAGCAAGAGATTCTTTCCCTACAGAAAACTGCGCATTAGTTAGAACAAAAGCTTGTCCTCCAATGGCGTTAACTCCAGCGTACATTGATGCCATAGTTCTTGTTGAACTCTTCTCAAAGTACATATATACACTTTTTCCTTTTATCTTGTCTAAGAACTTCTCTGGATTTGATTTTATCTTTTTTGATAACTCCAGAATCTCCATAATTTCCTCTTTACTAAAATCAAGTAAAGTCAACAGATGTCTAGTCATAGATATAACCCCCATTTTTTATTAATTAGTCTGAAAGAAAGAGAAAAAAAATTGATTTTGAAAAAATAGAATTTGAGAATAATAAAAAAAGATTTTGATTTTGAAGAAAAAAGCCGTTCAAAACCAAATTTCGTTTCCATTTTATATATGAGGTAACGAACTATTTATAAAGTTATTTCTCATTCTAAGTGTTTTGTACAATTATGAAGTATTATCTTATGCTTTCTATCTTCATCTATTTCAAAAATTGAAACTGCAGTGTTTCTTAGCATCTTTGAAGACCCGTCTAATCTTTTTCTCCCTTTGATTGCAGAAAAAAGAGCTCTTGCAAACCCTGCATGCGATACTACAAGAACAGTTTCCTTCTTGTGTTTCTTATAAAGATAATCAATAAAGTCTTTTGCTCTCTTCTGTAAATCAGGATTACTTTCTAAATCGTATTTCTTAACTTTATTTATAAAAAAACTAGACGGAATTGGCTTTTCTTTACTATAACCTATTGTTGATGCCTTTATACCATTTAATTTTCCAAAATCTCTTTCTCTTAGTTTTTCTGTATGAATTAGTGGAGTATTTGTATGATACTTATGAACTGCTTTAGCAGTATCGCTTGCTCTTTTTAAATCACTAGAATAAATAACATCTATTTTTTCAGTCTTTAGTCTTTTTCCAAGTTTCTGTGCTTGTTTCTTTCCTTCAATAGATAATTTGCCCTGATTTTGGCCCTGCAAAATGCCTTCAATATTTCCTATGGTTTCTCCATGTCTTGTAAGAATGATTCTCATAATCTATACTCTTTTTATTGTTCTAAATCTTTTAAGTAATGCTTCTTTTTTACTTAAATGTTTTAATACTATTTCTTCAACAGCATTATTCTTGTGTTTTGATTCCCATTTAAATTTTTTTTCTTTAGGATCATATACTATTAATTCAACTTTTGAATTATCAACAAATGGAGTTTTTTTTTCTAAATCTTGTATCAAAAATAGAAATGAAAAATGATTGTTCTTAGAATTTCCTTTAATTTGTCTTGGAGCAATTGAAAGATATTTATGACCATTTGGATATTCTACAAAAGTAATTACTTGCTCTGAAGAATGATCTTATTTTTTTGAAGTAATCAAAGTTAAATCTTTACTGACCTTTTTTATAATTAAATCAGATTCTTTTGCTTTATCAAATTCTATGGTCATATAAATTGCTACTTTGTTAATATAAAAAAGAAAGCTTAATTGCTTTCTTCTATGCTTTCTGCATACATTAATTCATTTGGCTTCTTTTTTTCAAAAAATTCAATTGCTCTTTTTAGTTCTTTGTTTTTTGGATCTTTTGCATATTTGTGAATATCAATCTTCTTCTTGTATGCTTCGCAAGATTGAACTAAAGCTTTTGCACCTGCTTGTGTGCCGTCTGGATGAGCATGACAACCAGCACCCATTGTTGTTATGAAATCAACACTTCCCATAACATCAATAAATGGTTTAAGAAGAGTTGGGTTAAGTCCACCAGAAATTATTGGAGCACATTTCTTTACTCCTCTCCAACTATCATCTTCAAGTATCAAATGGTGTGCCATATCTGCTTTTACTAATTTAATAATATCTTTATCATGCTCTGGAACTTTTGCCCAAGATTGATTAAAGAAATGTCCTTTTGCTGCCAAGTCTAATATACCATCAGCAGCAGTTATGTCTTCATCTGGAGTTCCTGCCATCTTTCCAACACCTGCAGTTCCTGTGTGTATTCCTGAAGCTCCTGCAAGTCTTGCAAATTTAGACAACACTAAGACTGAGAACCCAAAAACATTCTCTGGTCTTGTGTATGCTCCGTGTGATGCTCTGTGATAATGAATGAAAACATCAGGATATCTTCTTCTAAGTGTTTGAACTGCCATCCATCCCGCAGTTATTCCATCAATCAAGAAAGCATAAGATCCTTTTTCAAATCCTGCATTTCTTATCATCTCACATCTTTTAATCATTGTATCAAAATCAGCTGCTGAAACATTAAAGGAATGAACTTTTTTCTTCCCTGTTTTCTTAACTGCTTTATCCATTGCTTCCTTAACATGTTTAACCATCTTTTCATAAGGGCAAAAATCTTGATCTGCTTGTGGCTCATCATTCTTAACGAAATCTCCTCCACCTGCCCAGAAATCATAGCACACTTCTGCGTATTCTGCACTTGTTAACCCCATCTTTGGTTTAATTATTGTTCCTAAGATTGGTCTATCATAAACCTTTAAGTATTTTCTCATATCATCTAAAGTATAACTTGGACCATCAAATTGTTCAAGCATGCTTGGTGGAAACCAAACATCTAAAAGTTTCAATGCAGAAACTTCTTTCATTCCAAGAACATTTCCAACAACATAGGTTAAAATGTTTTGAACATTCCCCATTCTATCAAATAATCTCCAGGGAAATGCAATCCATACTAATTCTTTCTCTAAGTCTATCTTATAGACTAAAGCATTCATTTGAACAGAAAATGGAGTTTCAGTATTTACTTTAAAATTAGTTCCAGTAGAAGACTCTGCAGCAATCTCTGCAGCTGCTTGTAATGTGTTTAATGCTTTTCCTGGTTTGAAGTGATACACAGTAAGCATGTATTCTCCATTCTTTAATTGCTTATCTGTCATTTCTAAATTAACATAAGCTTTCTGCTTATCATTTAAAGTTTTATATAATTCTTTTTCTTTAGCATTCATAAGTATTCCTCCAATAATCTGTACTTAAATAGATTATGAACGGTTTTAAAAAGTTTATGGTTAGAAGAATTATTTACCTATGAGAACAAAAATACTTCCTGAAATTGATAATGTAGAGATTACTACCGAGAATCTAGACAATACTAATATTTCTTCTGAAAAATCTGTAGAAGTATATATTCTTAATGAAAATAAAGAATTTATTATTGTTTTCTCTGGACCTAAAGACGAATTCTGTAAAGTACTTACTGGTAATCTAAAAGAAAAAGAAACCTTTGAAGAAGCAGCAATAAGACAAGCAAAAGAAAAACTTGGAATAGATGTACAGATTATTTCTGTTTCTAAACACACCTATGAATCTGATATTGGAAAAGGCAAAAGTATAATTGCAAAGTTAAATCCTCCTCATCAGCACTTAAAAATGCAAACTGAAGAAATTTCAGGATATAAGTGGATTAGAAAAGAAAAGATTTACCAATACATTGGAAAGCTAGACCAATTAGTGCAAGCAGAAAAGATCTTTAAGGAATTTAGAGAATATTTTTAATATGAACTTTATAGAAATAAATGATCCTGTTTATGGAAAACATATAATCAAAGAACCAATTCTAATTGATTTAATTAATTCTAAAGCTATGCAAAGAATTGGAAGAATTGGAAATAAAGGCTTTCCAAAAGATCTTTCTGATATATATTTTACAAGATTAGAACATTCTCTTGGAGTTTTAATAATATTAGATTATGTAAAGCAGAAATTGAAGAAAAAGTTGCAGGACTATTACATGATATTAACCATGCTGCATTTTCACATACTTTTGATGTTCTAATAGGTGCATTAGAAGAGAATCACCAAGATGATAATTTTTATAATTACATAAAAAACAATTCTGAGATTAAAGAAATTCTTGAAAAACATAATTTTGATATTAATAAATTAGAAGATCTAGATAAATATACACTTTTAGAACAACCTACTCCTGAAACTTGTGCAGATAGATTAGATTATTCAATTAGAGAATACTACTATAGAACTAAAGAACCTAATTTTATAAAAAACATCTTTGTTAATCTAACAGTTATAGACGGAAAAATGATTTTTAAGAATAAAGAATCCGCAAAGTCTTTTGCAAATGCATATATGTATGTAATTATTAATGATTTCAACGATCCAATAAAAATAGAAAAAAAATTTATATTTATTGATGTTCTAAAAAGAGCACTTGATTTAAAGATAATTTCTTTATCTGATTTTATGGATGATGAAGATAAAGTAATTAATAAAGTATATGCAAGTAATGATGAATTCATAGTAAAAACACTAACCAAATTAAGAAACAATGACATTCAAGTAACAGAACCAAGATATTCAAAAAAAAGACATATTAATCCTAGATATTTAGATAATGATAAAATAGTTACATTGATAGAAACTGATCCTGAATTTAAAGAACTAATTGAAAATTATTTAAAATAACTCTTTTTTCTTTTTATTTAATCTTTTATAGAATTCTTTTGATTTTTGATACTGCGCATCAATGAATTGATTCAATTGCTTCTTCCAAACTTTTCTTGGTTGGCTTTTAACGTAGTTTGCCCATTTTTCTATAAACTCATCATGAGTTTTGTCTCTTCTATAATAATATACTAAATCAGGAGATTTAAACTTCCCAGCTTTTGTTAAAATATCTCTATCTATTAACTTCTTTATTCTATTTATTTCTTTTTCGTCTATCTCTTTAGAATATATCTTTCTTAAATGATTAGCATCATCAATATCTTTTGAAGACTTCAAAAGCTGTTCTTTAAATGCAATTGTGCTTTCAATACTTCCAAAATAAACAGGAAGACCAGTTAATGGTAATTTCTTTCTTGTAATCAAAGCAACTCTATCCGCTTCTGTTTTTGGAAACTTAAACTCCATATCTGGAATCATTGTTCCTTTTCGCACAAATCTAATTGTATCTTTGCTTTTTAAATATAATTCCCAAATTAATTCACAATCGTCTCCTTGTATACAAGTAAATTTGTGTTTATAAATATCTATAAAGAATTTTTTAAAAATATCTTCTGTCATTTCTTCAACAATTAGATCAATATCTTCTGTTCCTCTAACTCTTCCATTAGAAATTGCAAGAAATCCAGAAACGATTGCATATTTGGAATATTTCTGTAATACTTTCGTAAAGTCAATTACAAATTTATCCAATATATTTCTATCACTAATTAATTCTGGCATAAATAACTATTATTTTTTAAGTTTATAAATCTAACTAAGGTAGCTGTCCAGTGCAAAAAAACTAAGTTTATTCTTTTAGAAGTACTGGATTAAATATTCTTATTCTTTTAGTCTTTGGATCATAAAAACAATTTTCTGGAGAAATGTCTGAAATAGTAGTTCCAGGTTCTACTCCAAATTTTTTATAATTCCTTTTAAGATATTCATTTACTCTTGTTTCAAATTCTCTAAGTTTTCTATTTATACCGGTATATTCTGTTACAGAAATTTCTTTTCTATGTTCTAATGTTTCTGGATGATGACCATATTGATAGTCATAACAAATATAACTTACCCCTTTTTCTCTATCTAAAAATCCAAATTTGAATGGAACTGTTTTTATTCCACTTTCTTTGTGTTCTTTAAGATATTCTGTAATAATGTTTAATGCCTTACTCTCAGTTATTGCATCTTCCCATGTATAACTTAATGTAAACTGATCAGTTTTTTCTCTAGAAATTTTTTCTTCTTTTATATAATATCTTTTTGTACCTAACTTATTATTCACTTCTAAGATAAATGCTCTTTGTGTATGTACTCCATCTGATTTATAACTCATTTGCTTATAAATTGAAAATCTTTTCTGAGAATCTTCATGAAACATTTTAATTTGTGTTTTTGATAAATCTAATAATGCGTCGATAATTTCTTTATTATTTAAAATCTTATTTCCTTTTCTTGTTCCAACAGTTCTTTTTGGCCCTGTTTCTCTTATCTTAAATGGTTTATTCAATTTTGGTGGCATAATCTAAGTCTCTTTATTTGTTTTATTAAATAGAATATAAGATAGTATTCTTTTTAAATGTTTTTGATATATTTAAAAATTGTTTAATTACTTATTATATTGTTATGACGATTGATTTCTCTAAACTTCCAAGTAATCCTGGTTGTTATTTGTTTAAAGAGGTAACTGGAATAATTATCTATGTAGGTAAGGCTAAAAACCTAAAGAAAAGAGTATCTTCTTATTTTCTTAATAAAGACCAAGGAGCAAAGACTAGTGCTCTTGTTTCTAATATCTCAACTATAGATTTCATAATTACTAATAACGAACTTGAAGCTTTCATCCTTGAAAACACATTAATTAAAAAACATTTACCAAAGTATAATATTGATCTTAAGAGTGGACAAAGATATGCTTATGTACAGATTACTAAAGATAGTTTTCCTAGACTTGCAATTTTAAGAGAAAAACCAAATGGAAAAGAAGAAAATGTATTTGGACCTTTTGTTTCTGGACAAAGTAGAACAGAACTTGTAAGATACTTAAATAAAAAATTTAAGTTAAGAACTTGTAAACGTCTTCCAAAAACACCTTGTACAAGATACCATATAGGGTACTGTACAGGCCCTTGTATTGGAAAGATAACTAAAGAAGAATACTCTAACACAATTGAAAACGTTAAAAAGATTTTACAAGGAAAATCCTCAGAACTTGCAATTTCTTTAAAGAAAGAAATGAGTAGTTATTCTAAGAATCAAGATTTTGAGAAAGCTTTAACCTTGAGAGATCAAATAAACGCAATTGAATACATTTCTCAGAAACAAACAATGGAAAGGCAACTAAAGTTTGATCAAGATATTATTAATTTCATAATTAAAGATAACAAAATATATCTTCTTTTATTTAATATCGATAAAGGAACACTTGTAAACAAAAAAGAATTTACTTTTGATAACTCATTAGTCGATATCTCAGTTATTGATGATTTCTTAATCAAATATTATGGTAACTCAAATAATGAAATACCAAAAGAACTAATCCTTCCAGTAATTCCAGAAAAAGGAACAAAAGATTATTTAGAAAAAATAAAATCAGAGAAAATAATTTTTACAATTCCACAGAAAGGAGAAAAGAAAGAGTTGCTTGATCTTTGCTTGAAAAACATTGAAGCAACTTTCTTCAAAGACGAGCTTGTATTGATTGATCTTCAAAAGAAGTTGTCTCTTAAGTTTCTTCCAAGAGTAATAGAATGCTTTGATATCTCTCACCTTTCTGGAACTGGAACTGTTGGCTCTATGGTTTCTTTCAAAGACGGTCAACCCCACAAAGCAAACTATCGTAGATTTAAGATAAATACTCTTGACAAAGGAAAGATTGATGACTTCAAGGCGATTGCTGAGGTTGTAAAAAGAAGATACTCTCGTTTGTTAAAAGAAAATATTTCATTTCCTGACTTGATAATCATTGATGGAGGAAAAGGACAACTTTCTTCTGCAGTTTCTGTTTTAAAAGAACTTGATGTTCTTAACAAAGTAGAGATTATTTCTCTTGCTAAAAGAGAAGAAGAAGTGTTTAGACCTGATTATTTATTTCCAATAAAATTAAATAAAAAAGATCCTGCTCTTCATCTACTTCAAAGAATCAGAGATGAAGCACATAGGTTTGCTATTACTTACAATAGACTTTTAAGAAAAAAAGAAATAAGAAAAAGTTAGAATAAATTTAGTCTAACTTCTTATAGCACATCCACCAATCATAACATGAATCTTTATATTCAATTAATCTCTTCTTTGCAGTTTCTGTGTCTTTTGCAGGTGGAATAATTACTTTGTCTTGAAGTATTGGGTTATTTGGCCAATTTTCAGGAGTAGCAACTTTATATTTGTCTGTTACTTGTAATGCTTTTAGACTTCTAATAATTTCATCTACATTTCTCCCAATTTCTTGAGGATAGTACATTATCAATCTGATTATTCCTTCTGGATCAATAATGAAAACTGCTCTAACAGTATTTGTGCCTTTATTTGGATGAACCATTCCAAGTTTACTTGCAATATTTCCAGAATCTGCAATTATTGGAAAAGTAATTTCTGTATTTAATTTTTCCTTAATCCAATTTTCCCACATTATATGTGAAAATACTTGATCCATTGATAGTCCTAATAATTCAGTATTCAATTTATCAAATTCTGATTTCTTTTTTGCAAAACTTACAAATTCTGTTGTACAAACTGGTGTAAAATCTCCAGGATGACTAAATAAAACAACCCATTTCCCTTTATAGTCCACTGGTAAATGTTTTATTCCGTGTGTTGTTTGAACTTCCATTATTGGAAATTTATCTCCAATTAATGGGAATTTATTTTCTGTATTTTCCATTTCGTTTCCTCCTTTATTTCAATGCAGAATCTATTTCTGGTCTATTAAATCCAATAATTATCTTGCCATTTATATCAATAACTGGGACTCCTTGTTGTCCTGATTTTCTAATCATCTCTAATGCTCTTGTATGATCTTGATTTACATCAATATCTTCAAAATCTATATTTTTAGATTTAAGATATTGCTTTACCATTACACAGTAAGGGCATGTTTTTGTAGAATACACTTGTATAGTCATATTTTATCACCTTTTATTTTTTTAGAATTATTAATTATGATTTTAATTAGTTTTTTGTTTTTTAAGCTTATACATTTACTTTTACCAATTTTTGTAACTTGAATTATATTTTCTTTCTTCAAAATATCTAATTGCCTTGTAATTGTAGATAAGTCTCTATTTGTAATATTTGCTAAATCTGTACAGCAATTCTTTTTATCAGTAATCAACTTTGAGATAATTTCAAATCTGGTTTTATCTCCCAAGGCCTTAAATATTTTATATTCATTCATAATTAACACTTGTATAAATATACAAGTATCAAAATGTTTAAAAAGCAATTTGTTTTATAAAAATTGCAAAAATTAGATTAGATATTTAATTATAATGTCTTCTATTTGCTTTTTTGTTTCTTTGAAAGATTGTTCTGCGGGCACAACAAGGTCTGCTTCTTTTTTTTGTTGTTCTTCGTATTCTTTACTTATTGGGATTATTTTTCTTTTTATATAATCTAGATCATCTAAAAAAGAATCATTTTCTTTTCTTTCTATTCTTCTATGTAATATCTGATCATCAGTTACATCTATAAAAAATTTATAATCAAATAAATCTATTAGTGTTTTATTAGTAAAAAGTAAAAACCCTTCAACAATTATTATTTTTTTAGGGAATATTTCTTTATCATATATTTCTGTGCATCTTTTTGAGGGAATCTTTACAGATTTTCCGCTCTTTAGTTGTTTAATACAATCTATCAATTTATCTATTCTTAGACTTTCTGGTCTTTCCCATTCTATTAAGAATTTATTTTGCTCATTAAAAGAAATAGTAAATTTATCTGCAGAAATTAATTCTATCAAATCTGGAAAATCAGAAACTAGTTTTTTAGATGTTGTTGACTTTCCACAACAACTTCTGCCACATATTCCAATAATTATTGGGGTCATTTGTTTTCTTCTTTTAATATTTCATATATTTCTTTATTGAGAATAATATTGTTTACTTTTCCAATCTTTTCTTTTTTTATAATATCATCATCTTCTAAATCTCTTAATATTCTATGTACTTTAAGTTTATTTAATTTAGTTAATTGTATTAGTTCATATTGTCTTACAGACCCTCTATTTTCAAGAAGTGTTTGTATTAGTTTTCTATGTGTTGATGGTAACATCTTTAATACTAATTCTGTATTATTAATTAAATGTTTCTCTGTCTTATTTACTTTCTCTGACATTGCCCAAAATACAATCATTCCAAACAATAGACCAATAAATGCTGCTAAAGGGATAAGATATTTATGATATTCAAAAATAAATGGTCTTTTTGATTTTTTAAATTCATTATCAAGTGTTTCTCTTGTTTTTTGTTGTTGTATTTCACAAGTGGCATTATCTGTATTGCTATCACAAAGTGCTACAAATTTTGGAGTTTGTTGTGTCATTGGACCATTACCGTCAAATATTCTTTCTCTACCAATTTTATCTTGTGCTGATATGTAAAAATATACAGAAAGCACCAATAATAAAAAAGCAACAAGTATTACAATACCTAAAATTACATTTTTTTTAATATTCATAGATATAATCTATTGGAAAATGTTTAAAAAACAATAGTTTCTATTTTCTGAAACCCTAATTTTTATAGTTTTATTATTTTGAAACCATTTTTGTTAGTTTCAAAAAAACATATATATAGTTTCAGTTCTAATATTATTAGTAATAATAACAAATATAGATAATAATGAAATCACATAAATTAATTGAAATAAAAAATGTTACAAAAACTTATAAAATGGGCGACACAGAACTAAATGCATTAACAAATATAAATTTTGATGTATATCGTGGAGACTTCATAATTATCAATGGACCTAGTGGTTCCGGGAAATCTACATTAATGAACATTGTTGGTTGTTTAGATTTACCAACAACTGGAGAAGTATATTTAGGTGGACAAAATATTACAAAAATTAGAGAAAGCGAACTTGCAAAATTACGAGGAAAAACAATTGGCTTTATTTTTCAGCAATTTAATCTAATGCCAACATTAACTGCTCTAGAAAATGTTATTCTTCCTCTTGAATTTCAAAACATTGATCCAACTAAAGCAAGAATGGAAGCATTAGATAAATTAAAAATCGTAAACTTGGAAGACAGATTACATCACTTGCCAAAAGAGCTATCCGGTGGACAACAACAAAGAGTGGCTATTGCCAGAGCACTATGTGGAGATCCAGAAATTATCTTAGCAGATGAACCAACAGGAAATCTGGATTCTAAAACAGGAATGTTTGTTATGAATTTCCTTAAAGAATTACACAAAAAAGGAAAAACAATAATTGTAGTAACACATGATCTCAATATTTCAAAATACGGAGATAAAATAATACACATTATAGATGGAAGAATAAACAAAATAGAACAAAAAAAGGAGAATTAAAATGATATCAATGAAAAAAATAATATTTTTAACAATACTTAGTTTAATGATATTGCCAAATCTTTTTGCAGTAACATACAATGAAGGACTAAACTTAAATGCAACACTAATTAATCAAAGTCCTGATCCTGTAAGGTCTGGAGATCTTGTTGAATTTAAATTTAGTATTCAAAATTCAGGAAATATAGGAATAAATAATGCAATAGTCACATTAGATTATAGTTATCCATTTGAAGAAGTACCTTCAGAAGATTACAATTTAATATTAAATAGAATTTCTCCATTTCAAAAAGAAGATAATGCGCAAATTGTAACTTACAAATTATTAGTAAACAAAGATGCACCAAATGGAGATTATGAAATTAATCTAAAGGTTATCAATCCAGAAAATGAAATAGGAAACGTATACAAATTCAATATATCTGTTGCAGCAAAAGATTATGCACAAATAATAACAATAAACAAATCAAATATTAGTTTTGGAAAAGTTGAAGATTTAAAGTTTCTTATAACAAACACAGGAAATTCTCCTTTGAAAAATATTGTATTCTCTTGGAGTGATCCAACAGAAACTTTACTTCCTGTTAATTCAGATAATACAAAATATATTAAATTTCTAGATGTTGGAAGCTCTGTAGTTGTTGACTATAATGTTATGGCAAATAGTAATTCTACTCCTGGATTATATAAATTAAATTTAAGTCTTAAATTTGAAAATGAAGATTATAATTCTTCAGAAATAAATACAATTGCAGGAATATTTGTAGGAGGATTAACAGACTTTGATATTACTTTTGCTGAAAGCAGTAGTGGTAGTATTTCTTTATCTATTGCTAACATTGGTAATGATCCAGCATATTCTGTTAATGTCATTATCCCTGAACAAACAGATTACAAAGTTGGTGGAACTAATTCTTCCATTCTAGGAAATCTAGATAAAGGAGATTACACAATTGCTTCATTTAATATTTCATCTAAAAGAACTACTGATTTCAATTCCATTTCTTCTGGTTCAAGAACTACTCGTTCATCTACTACAACTACTCAACCTATGAGCAATACACAAAAAACCGGACCATTAAAAGTTATAATACAATATACTGATTCACTTGGAACTAGAAATTCTTTAACTAAAGAAGTAAATATCCAGACAAGTGGAAGTATTGTAAGTACAACTGCAAGCACTGGTCAATTTACTAGAAAATCAACTGGACCAAATTGGTATATCTATATTATTATTGGATTAGTTGTTTTAGTTGCTGGATTCTATGCCTATAAATTCTATAGTAAAAACAAAATAAAGAAGAAATAAAAAATGAGATTAAAAAAGATATTTGAATTAGCAATCAATTATGTAATTCATAGTAAGATTAGAAGTTGGCTAACTATACTTGGAATAATTATAGGTGTTTCTTCTTTTGTTGCTATTCTTTCTCTAGGGCAAGGTATGCAACAGGACATAAATAATAGAATGGGTTCAATGCAAGTAGACCAGATAAATATAACAACAGGCTTTTCTAGAGCAGGCAGAGCAATGCCTAGTTTTGGAGTAGATAGAGGTGGTGGTGGGGTCGGTGGTCGACAACCAGAAACTGCAACTGCGGATCTTAATCTCACAAATAAAGATATTTCTGCAATCAAATCAATTCCAAATATTGCAGTAATAAGCACCGAAGTTTCTGGAAGAGAAACAGTCTATTACAATGGAGAATCAATCGACAAAAGTATTACTGGTGTTGATGTAATCAATTGGTTACAGATTACAAATATTGAACTGACCAGTGGAAGACTACTTGGGCCAGCAGATAAATATTCTGTTTTGATTGGAGACAGGATGGCTAATCAAAGTTTTTCTAAAGTCATTCCAGTAAATTCATTAATTATTATTAATAATAAATCATTTAGAGTTGTAGGAATTATTACAAATAGTCAAGACATCATTATTCCACAAGATGTTGCTTATACAGCTTTATCAGACACAACTCCTAATCAATATGATAGAATAATCATTAAAGCAAATAATGTTGATGCAGTTGATGCATTAGTTGTGGCTCTTGACAGTAAACTAATACTTTCAAGGCATGTCACTACAAAGAAAAAAGATTTTTCAGTTACTGCAATTAAAACCAATATTGAAAGAATGAGTGAAATGAGTAGTTCAATGATTCTTTTCTTAGCAGTAATTGCTGCAATCTCTTTAATTGTTGGAGCAATTGGAATAGCTAACACAATGTTTACTTCAGTTCTTGAGAAAACAAAAGAAATTGGAATTATGAAATCGATTGGTGCAAGTAACTTAGATATTATGCTAATATTTATTTGTACTTCTGCTTTTTATGGAGTTGTTGGCGGAGTACTTGGGGTTCTCTTAGGGGGAGCAATATCTGGAACACTAGGATCATATATCGGTATTGCAATGATTAGAACTAATGGAAATAGCGCCTTGTCTTTATCTCTTGCACTCTACGGTATACTTTTAGCAATAGGCATTAGTGTTCTCTCAGGTTTCTTTCCTGCATATAGAGCATCAAAACTTAAACCAGTAGATGCTTTAAGATATGAATAAGTAAATATTCTATTTATTTAATAGAATATCATCTATTTCTTTTATCTTTTTTTCTGCAAATGCTTTTTCTCTATTAAAATTAGTTTTTAGAAATTTTAATGCAACTGATTCACTACCTGATAATTCCCAACCTGAGTATAATTCTAGGTCTTTTTCTATATGTTTCAAAGTTGTATTCATGTTTCTTTTTATCAGCTCTAAAGTTTCTTTTGTTGATGATTTTAATATTTGGTGGTTATAATCATAAGTAATTGCTAAATCTCCAATATGTTTGTCTGTTCTCATCATACTATCTAATCTATTTGGTCTTGGAGTTATTTCTGCCAATTCTTTTTTTGATTTTACCATTATTTTAAGACGAATCTTCTCTGGAAGTTTAGCAATCGATATCTTTTGTAAATTTTTTATTGGCATTTTTTTTGGTCTTATTGGCATAATCCATCATCCATTTATTTCTTTTTTATTTTTTCCGTATTACATTTACAATCTTGATTACAATTACAACAATGCCCTTTAGTCATAACTACTCCAAAAATTGCTAAAATTAATGTTGTAAATATAATTATCCAAGCAAATTCTCTTGCACCAAATAATACTAATGCTGCAATACCTGTAGCAAATGCACAGACTGTTCCTACTATTGCTACATCTGGATTTTCGTGCTTTTCTTTTTTCTCTACCATGTTTCTTCAATTTCCTCTAATTTTTATATTTGCATTTTACTAAATAATTTTGAACCTATTACTAATATAATAATTGTTAGAACAGAAAGTAATATTAAGTTACCTAAAATGCTACTTTGTGCTGTTCCTAATAAACAAGATCTAATTCCGTTTACTCCGTAGGTTAATGGATTTATCTTTGATATCCATTGTATTGCTGCTGGAGCAGTGTTTAATGGAAATATTGCTCCTGAAAGGAAGAAGATTGGCATAATTAAAAAATTCATAATCAATTGGAAACCTTGCATATCGTCAAGAAGACTAGCAATTGCGGTTCCAAAAGCTGCAAAGAAAAGTGCAATTAATGCCATAAACAACAAGGCAACAGGAAAGAGTGTCCAAGAAATAATGTTAAATCCAAATAGTAAAGATAATAACAAAAATAAAAAACCTTGAGCAAAAGCAACTGTTGCTCCTCCAAGTGTTCTTCCAATCATTATTTCAAGACGAGGAACTGGAGCAACTAGTGTTTCTTTCAAGAAACCAAATTGTCTATCCCATATAATCTCAATACCAGACATTACTGAGGCAAAAAGAATAGTCATTGATACCATTCCAGGAACAAGAAACTGCATATAATTTCCTTGTCCTGCTTGTGCATAAATGGAACCAAATCCAAAACCAAAAGCAACTAAAAACAATAAAGGCATAGCTAAGGAACCAATCATTCTTGCTTTAGATCTATAGTGTCTTTTAATCTGCCTTAACCATAATACGCCTATTGTGTTCATCTTTTTCTTCCTTTTTATTTGTGAAACATCTTTCTTCTTGCTCTCATATTATCAAGAGAACTTACTTCTTCATCTCTAATATTATATCCTGTAATCTTAATGAATGCTTCTTCTAATGTTTTCGTTTTTGTTTTCTTAATTAATTCTTTACTTGTTCCAATATCTATTATCTTTCCATGATCAATTACTGCTATTTGATTTGCATACCTCTCTGCTTCATCCATATAATGAGTTGTAAAAAAAATAGTTGTTCCTTCTCTTTTATTTACCTTCTTAATATAATCCCATATATGATTTCTTGTTTGTGGGTCAAGACCAACTGTTGGTTCGTCAAGGAATAATACTTTAGGATAATGTAATAATCCTCTTGCAATCTCAAGTCTTCTCTTCATTCCACCTGAGAAGTTTTTTACAAGATCATTTTTCCTATCCCAAAGTTCAACAATCTTCATTAATTCTTCAATTCTTTTAAGTCTATCTTTCTTTGAAACATGATAGAAGATACCGTGCATATCTAAATTCTCATAAGCAGTTAATTCTTCATCAACAGAAGGATCTTGAAAAACAATTCCAAAGTCTTTTCTTACTTTATAAGAATCAGTTATTGGACTGTTTCCATTAACAAGTATTTCTCCTGAATCTGGACTTAAAATAGTTGTTAATATCTTAATTGTTGTTGACTTCCCTGCGCCATTTGGTCCAAGAAAAGCAAAGATATTTCCTTTCTCTACTGTAAATGTAACGTCTTTTAAAACTTGTAATTTTCCATAACTTTTATTTAAATTAGTTACTTCTATTATATTATCTTTTGATTTCATTTTAATTCTCTTTTAATTAGATAAACTAGCTTAGTCGATACAATATAATACAATAGAAACCTTTTAATTGATTTTGATTCCATAAATAATATATTAAAATGTGAGAATTATGAAAGATTACTTAAAATTTATAATATCTATGGCTGCTTGCTTAGGTGCGGCAGTTATTGGTTCTTTATTTACTCAAACAGGTCCTGGTTCTTGGTATACTACTATCAATCAACCACCAATCACTCCACCAAACATTGTTTTTCCAATCGTTTGGACAACTTTATTCATATTAATGGGATTATCTCTATACCTTATCTGGTCACAACCACACAAGTATAGAAAAGATCCTGAGAAGAAAGTACACACAATGATGTGGTTCTATGCACAATTAATAGTTAATATACTTTGGTCAATGTTCTTCTTTGGATTACATTCGCCAGTTGCAGCATTAATGTGCATATTTGTTTTAGATGGATTAGTTGCAATAACTGTAATTAAGTTCTATGGATTACACGAAAAAGCAGCATACTTATTAATGCCATATTTAATCTGGATATGCTTTGCAACAATACTTAACTTTTGGATTGCTATTTTAAATTAAAAGAGATATTATGAACCACACAGATAACAAAGCATCAACAACATCAAGTAATAAACTAGTAAATAACGTAAGCTTTCTTGCAATTGCAATTACTTTATTTACTTTTATTATAACTTTTAATGCTACAGTTCTAAAAACAAATGATTTTCTTGCAATTCAATTAGTATGTTCAATTCCAATTCTAATTTCTTCTTGTTTTACTTCTACAAAATTAGGATATACCAAAAGAATTTTTGCATGGAAAAATTATAATTATATATTATTCACATTTGGAAATATTTTATTAATTAATTCAATTGGAATATTAATTGCAGAATTAGTTTCGTTAAAAATTGGATTAATTTATTTTATTGTGAATATATTAGTTATTATAATTTACTCAGTAATAAGAATACATTTTGAAAACCCAAATATAAAAACCAGATTATATAAAGACACTTTAGCATTAGGATTAATTATAATATTTGGAATATTACCTATTCTTGGAATTTTATAATGTTCTCTTTCCATGGAATTTATCATAAACTGCTTTAACAATTTCTTTACTTTGACCAATGTATTTTTTAGGGTCTGCAAGTTCTAATATTGTTTCTTTAGATAATCTTTCTGTTACTTCTTTATTTTGTAAAAGAATTTCAACAAACTGTTTCTTTTCATTCCAAGCTTTTGTTGCAAGTTCTCCCATTAGATCATGTGCTTGTGAACGAGATAATGGATTTTTTACTTTTCTAGAATCAGTTAAATAAGTCATGAACAACTGAGCAGTAACAACTCCATAACTTCTTTCTACTCTTTCTATTGATCTTTCTTTTT
>Ga0172381_10001544_pt1 | contig 26825 bp, 33 predicted proteins | sample Leawel6488metaG_FD_119754 | JGI IMG/M metagenome (GOLD analysis project Ga0172381, IMG submission 119754) | Leachate microbial communities from a municipal landfill in Southern Ontario, Canada - Leachate well 64-88 metaG | ecosystem: Engineered > Solid waste > Landfill > Unclassified | place... | reverse complement strand
CGTCTGGAGCGTCTGGTGCACAAGGAGCCTCAGGTTCAATTGGTGCGACTGGAATTGATGGAGCATCAGGAGCAACTGGGGTTGGTGAAATTGGTTTAACTGGTGCATCTGGCGTTAGTGGTGCTTCTGGTGCTACTGGTATTCAAGGTGCGACCGGTATCGACGGTTCTTCTGGTGCGACCGGTCTGGGCGAAATTGGCTTAACTGGTGCAACAGGCGTTAGTGGTGCATCTGGTGTCGCTGGTTCTTCTGGTGCATCTGGTGTCGCTGGTTCTTCTGGTGCGACAGGTGCGGACGGATTAATTGGTGCTACTGGCGTCTCAGGAGCAACAGGTGCTACCGGTTTGGCTATTGATGGTGCCACAGGCGTTGATGGTGCTACTGGCGTCTCAGGAGCAACAGGTGCTACCGGTTTGGCTGTTGATGGTGCAACCGGTACACAAGGTGCCTCTGGTGCTGGCGGTGCCAGTGGTGTGGGTACAGATGGAGCTACCGGTGCTACTGGGCTTGCTGTCGACGGTGCCACAGGGCTAATGGGTGCTACTGGGATTGATGGTGCCTCAGGTGCAACAGGCGTTCAAGGTGCTTCCGGCTTCACTGGTGCCACCGGTATTGATGGTGCTTCTGGTGCATCTGGGGCAACCGGTGTTCAAGGTGCTTCCGGCTTCGCTGGTGCTTCCGGTGCTAGCGGTGCAACAGGCGTTCAGGGTGTTTCCGGTTCAGAAGGTGCGACTGGAACTGACGGAGCTTCCGGTGCTTCCGGTGCGACTGGAATTGATGGTGCCTCCGGTGCTTCCGGTGCGACTGGAATTGATGGTGCCTCCGGCGCAACAGGCGTTCAGGGTGCTTCTGGTATCGGTGCCACTGGTATTAACGGTGCTTCTGGTGCTAGCGGTGCAACAGGACCGTCAGGCATCAACGGTGCCACAGGTGCTACTGGGATTGTCGGTGCAAGTGGACCATCTGGGGCAGCAAAGCTTGCTCATAGAATTTATGTTGGTACAAACGGTGATTATTCAACCATTAAGGCTGCTGTCGATTGGTTTAATGCGAGTGCTACATCGCCAGTTGAAATATTGCTTGACGGTGGGCATTTCCCTGTCGCTGATACGGTTGTTGTCAATAATGCGACGTACGATTTGCAAATCAGAGGTCTGAGTTCTGAAGTAAGCTTTGTCGAGGCTGCAACCGGTTTGACTGGTAAGCCAATGTTCAATCTTAAGAGCAACTGTGATATTAACAAAATAACTGCTACAGGCTCGACACTAACGAGTTATGGGACTGCTACCAATGAGAATTTTATTACTTATGATACGACTGCTAATATTTATTCTGAAATAACTGATTTATTTATCGACACATTCAAGATAGCTATAGCAGATTGGAAAGGTGTTGATTTCTTCTTATTCAATTTCGGAATATCAGACTGTGGAACTGGTATAGAAATAAACAATACGACTACTAGTATAACTTCATCACAGGATATCGAGATTGGCAATTTCGATAATTGCACCATTGGAATTCATTTGGCACATATCGGTACTAGCACAACTAGTACCTTTTACCTAGCACATCTCATTTTTAATCAAGCTTCAAACGCAACAGCTATACTTTACGACGGCACTAATTATTTCCCAGGCAATCTTGCTAATATTTTTAATTGTGCATATAATAACACAGGTACTTTCTTAAGTGGATTCGATTTCTCACTGCCTTCCGGTAGAGATGCGAACATTGAGGTCATAGCCAATACTGGTGTAGAGGATGAAGGACCACACTGCAAATTGAATGTCATAGACGGGACTGCGACTACGACTATCACAACCGCTGGCACATATTACAAAGCAAATACTGCTGGTTTTAATAGCAAGACACGCATATTATTCAATCTTGCTGCAACTGCCGGGAATTGGACTTTTACTCTTGGTGATCAGACAACTGCCGCGATAGCCTGGGATGCTAATGCTACCACAATTCAGACGGCTATTACAAATCTCAGCAATGTCACGACTTGTACTGTCACTCAAGTGGTTGCTAGTCAGGGATGGACAATAGAATTCACTACTGCTGGAGAAGGTTGGCTTGCGCAGTCTGTGAATATTAGTGGATTGACTACGACGACTGCCGTTGACGTGCAAACAAACTTCTATATGTGCAAGATAAATCTAGCTAGCGTCAATAATAGGATGATATTTCAGAGTGACCATATACGAGATGGTAAAATGTGGATCACTGGCAATCTTTCTGTTGACAATAGTAACAGAAACATAAATATTGGAATTATGAAGAACGCCAGCAATCTTATCATTTCTCCATTTACGGTGAGAACTGCTACCACTGGTCAAGCGTATCCATTCTCCATAGTCGCCTATATAAAAGAAACGAAGAAAGACGATTTCTTTGGAATATGGATGACTTCTGGTAACAATGGCGACGTCATAACACTCACCGATGTTTACTGGTTTGCCGACTGGAGATAGTTAGATTTGGGTCTTTGCGTAGCCAAACATAATAGGGATGGCGGCGATTTGTGTAGCTGTCTGAACTAGGATGATTGGTATACTATGAAATTCAAAGAACTACGAGTCGTTCAGCTTACTAGCCCACCAGCTACAGGGGTCAATCCTCCTGAAAACACCGTCTATGAGTGGTTTACCGACATTTCTACTGATATGCAGGTGCTGCATTATCGTTTTCAAGACGGAACCGAGCGGCACGTCGCTGGTGGTGGTGTAACTGGAGCAACAGGTGCAACAGGTTCTTTAGGTTACACTGGAGCCACAGGATCTGGTATTCCTGGTGCTTCTGGTGCTACTGGACCGGGTGGCGGTAATCCTGGTGCGACGGGTTCTACAGGACCCATAGGTGCTACAGGGCCTGGTCTTGCTGGGGCGACCGGTCTGAGAGGTGCTTCCGGTGCGACGGGGCCTTCCGGAGGGCCTATTGGGGCTTCTGGTGCTACCGGGGCGGTTGGCCCGACAGGTGCAACCGGACCTTCAGGAGGGCCTACGGGAGCCACTGGAGCAACCGGTATCGCCGGAGCTACAGGTCTGGTTGGCCAAATCGGCGCTACTGGTTATACTGGTTCTACAGGAGCAGGACTAACTGGTGCGACTGGCCCAAGTGGCGCAACCGGTCCAGTAAGTGTTAGCTCTGCTCCTGGTGAGAATGTAATCATCAATGGCGGATTTGACTTCTTTCAAAGAGGCGACTGCCTGAATAATACGGTGAATTATCTTACGGGTGATGATACTTATTGCCTTGATCGCTGGGTTTTGTTGACCGAAGTTGGCCAAATGTATGTCCAACGTTGGAATATGTCCACTGGTTCTACTAATGCCCCTGGGCCTTTTAGGATTCGCCTCACGCAACCGCAAGCTGCACCAGGTCAATATTTTGGTATTTTGCAGATTGTTGAGGGTAATAACTCATTTCCGCTGCGTGGGCAGTCCGTAACATTACAAGCATTAGTAACAAATACGAATAGCACTAGTCTCAAATATGCTATTCTTGAGTGGACAGGTGTTGCCGACACAGTAACAAGCGATGTTGTGCGTGACTGGACAAGCACTACCTATACTCCAAACAACTTTTTTATTTCAAGCAATTTGACTGTTGCTGCAGTCGGGACAATAGCGAGCGGTACCGACGTGTCGGCAGCATTGACCGCCACAATCAGTACTGCTTGTAATAATCTGATTGTGTTCTTCTGGACTGAATCGCGCGTGCCGATCATGGGCAAGGTCTATATCACAAACGTCGACTGCCATACTGGTGGTACACGTCTTTGGAATCCGAGACCAATTCAGCAAGAAATAGCACTATGCCAGCGATATTATGAAAAGAGTTATCCGATTGATATGTCACCTGGTACATCGACCATGACTGGTATGTCGACTGGGTGGGTTGTTCCAACTGGTTACGGCTGGATGAGAACACCAATGACAACTAGCTATTTGGTCACAAAACGTGTTCAAGGAGCAATACCAGTAATTTACTCGCCATATAGTGGATCAGCTGGCTGGGTCGGTGAATATAATGCTGGTTCCGCATGGGTCGCTGACAGAACCGTCATGGCTGGTTATTATTCGAATAACTCGTTCTGCATACAGAAATCTGGGAGTGGTACCGCTTGGACAAGTGGCAATTACATCTGGAACCACTGGACGGTCGACGCTGAACTGTAATTAAAGGGCTACTATGAAATTTAAAGAATTCAGAACAATTCAGCTTACGAGCGCTCCTGTTTTTGGTGATAATCCACCAGAGAATACCATATATCAATGGTACACTGATGCTAGCAGTAGCACAGTGATGATTAACAATAGATATCCAGACGGCACTGAAAAAACGGTATCTGGTGGCGCTGGTCATATTGGTGCTACTGGTAGTACTGGTCCAACAGGATCAACCGGTCCTTCTGGTGGCCCTATTGGTGCTACAGGGCCTATCGGTGCTACAGGAATTCAAGGTCCGACTGGTGGATCTTCCGGCCCTGTTGGCCCCACTGGTCTTACTGGTGCTTCTGGTGCGACTGGGCCAACTGGAGGATTAACCGGCGCTACTGGTGCTACTGGTATTCGAGGTGCTTCTGGTGTAATTGGCATTGGTGGTGCTTCTGGCTCTGCTGGTATTAATGGTGCTTCTGGTTCAATAGGACCAACTGGTGCTCAAGGTGCTTCCGGTATCAGCATCACTGGGCCAGCTGGTGCAACTGGTCCATCTGGTGTTGATGGTGGTACAGTTGGCGGCAATGTCATTATAAACGGTGGATTCGATTTTTTCCAACGTAACAATAATCTAACGTGGACCAACTACACGTCGTATGACGATAATTACTGTTTCGATAGATGGATATCGCTAACACAATCGAACCCTGTGTGGACATATCGTTGGAACCCAGTTACTGGTACACCAGCACAACCGGGACCCTTCGGTGGTTGGATGATGCAAGCCAACACAACAGCACAAAGGATGGGCTTGTTGCAAATCGTAGAGGGTGCGAATTCTTTTCCGCTGCGCAATCAGACTGTAACGCTGCAAGCGAAAGTTGCAAACCCGTCTGGGTCGACAAATGCGCGTTTTGCTGTTCTTGAGTGGACGGGTGTCGCCGACACAGTAACAAGCGATGTTGTTAGGGATTGGAATAATGGGACATTTACAGAAAACAACTTCTTTTTGAGCAGTGGTATAAGGGTTGCTGCAGTTGGATATGTTACAGGAACAGGATGGCAGAACATCAGTTTAACAACTTTGATTAGCGGTAGTTGCAATAACCTAATGGTCTTCTTTTGGACTGAATCGCCAGCTACACAAAACGGCGTACTTGCTTTAATGGAAGTCGATTGCCATATAGGTGCACCACGGATTTGGAATCCAAGGCCAGTCGGAGACGAGCTTGCGTTGTGTCAGCGATATTACGAGAAGAGTTATAATATTGATGTTAAACCGGGTACAGCACAAAATCGTAGCGGTGCACTCGGGTCGTTAAGTCATGGCGATGGTTGGTGGCTTGAAAATTTCATGGCATACTTTGCAGTATCGAAGCGATCTCAAGCTATAGCAATAACAACTTATTCTCCATATACTGGCGCTGCTGGTTATGCCGGCGAATATAACACAACACAAGCTTTTATTGCTGATCGCAAAATCCAGCTCATTGAAGTGAGTGCCAAGAGTTATGCGATTGCTGGTGATGGCGGAACATTTAATGCCAATAACGTAGAATGGCATCATTTTACAGCTGAAACTGAATTATAGGTATAAAATGGCCAACATCACAATAGATCTTGGTATCACCGGATTAACAAACGTTAAAGCACTACCATTTAGTGCTGATTTCGCACAAGTATGGGATGGTAACTTACTAGCACCGGTTGATGCTGCCGTTCCAGCTTTTGTTGATATGCCCGAGGTGTTAGTGAATGACGTTGGGAGTGGAATATATAAATCGCCATTGCCTACGCCGTTAGATATTATAAGCGATAATGATGGTTTATGGATCTCTATCTATGATGCTGGATTATCGCCATCTGTGAGCGATCCATTATATGGATATATTCCGCCATCTTGTCAATCGACATTAATAAAGGCTGTTGTCGATGCGATTGGCCAGCTTGAAATAACAATCGACCCGAACGATCTACAGAGAGCATTAAAGGGCACAGTAGTTAAACCGACCCGCGTTGTTTTTGGTCCCTGTCAACGACCGCCATGCCCATCGCACACGCTGGGCTTGCGTGTTAGCTAGTTAATGCTATCTTTCTGCGTAGCAGTTTAACCAAACAACTGCCGAGATCCATGAAATAGTCGTGTTCAGCCATAGCACCTATGCATTCGATACCAAGCTTATCAAATTGAGATAAATCTGGTTTTTGTCCCTTTGGTATCGCTTCAGCTATTGTCGTTCCATCTATCAAATCGAACTGCTGGATGAATTGCATGAAATATGGACCTGGGACAGGTATATCACGTGAGAAGTAGAACAGATACCGGTTTTCGGCTATATTGCTGACTTTGAAAAAATCGATTGAATCGTCAACGACAAGAACTTGGTTAGAGCCTTCGAAATTCAAACCGTTTGTTTCAACGTGATAATACCAGATCTGCGCTGTCGGTAGTGGAACTCGCGGTAATCGAGTTAACGCAAATAGTCTGTCGAGTTGGATGGTGCTTATCATATGATCGAATTCGATTCGCTGGCCACCCCAAATCATATAATGATCACCAATCTCTGTTACTTGCCCTCTCTGGCTATCGTCAATCAGTTTCTGATTATGCTTTTGTTGCAAACTATTATAAAGCTGATTGACCTTAATATTATAAATGAAGTGATTGCCTCTTGATTTAATGCATGGGAGAGCTTGAGATGGTACTTGTGAGCCGAATACTTTATTTAGCCAAGCATTAATTACTAAATCGTCTGGAGGCAATAGGCTGCCGCCGAGAGAATAGGATGTTTTGTATATGAATGATATTTTGCCATTGAAGTGAGCAACCAGATCGTCGATTCTTTCATCTCTAATTATGAAATTATCGGCAAGTGCTGGTCGAAAGCTATAGAATCGAGAACGAGAAAATGGCACCACTAGCCATTTATCGCCAAGGATTTCTCTAGCAAGCAATCCTACTATTCCGCTGCCTAATATCACTCCTTGCATTTCGCTCTCGACATTTTTTGGGCGACAGTGAGTGAATCATCTTCAGGTATATTGTTCACCGATGTCACGGTTTCGTCCAATTCACAGCGAGTCAAGTTGTCATTGAACGGATTGACGAATGGATCTACAAAAGGCGGCGGCGGAGCTTTAACTTCCGGTTTTCCAACACCGCATTCTGGGCACGCTACGAATTTGTAACCATATTGCTCTGTGATTTCACTAGCATAAACGTAAAATCCGGCGCAGCAAAACGGACACATAACAGAGAATCTTGATGGTAAGTCGAATTCAAATTCAAATGGCCTACCCTGTGCTTGCGCAGCCTTACTTGGGTTCTCTACGGGAGCAGCAACTATCATAGTAACGAGCTGATATTGCTCTGGGTGTGTGTTTGGCAATAGCGTTATTTTGCTGTTATTGCTTGTGAGGACCATTCTTGACTTCCTTTGTTTTTGACTTCTAGCGCCTGATTCTTTAGCTTATCGAAAGCTTCCTTTGACACCCATAACTCTACATACCTGCCATCCATAATGTTGACCGGTGGTTTTGCGTTGACGTCGACTGCTACAGATGACACACAAATGTAATAGCACGTGAAAGTACCGCCCATGCGGATGCCAGTAAGATCACACGTTATGCCTTGTGGGCATTTTTTGTTGTCAATAATTCTTGATGGTTTGTAGCATTTTATTATAATAGCTTTAATCTCATCCATGCATCGCTGACAAATATCAAATGAATGCGATGGATCTGTTGTTTGTGCGAATGCTATTGAGTTGTTTGTAACAGTCGCTTCTTTAGCGTCGAACGAGAAATATTGAAATCGCTCCATTATTGTAAGACCGCAGCGATCGCAAATAATTCCTCGTTTGTCTTTTGTCAGCATAATATATCCTGAAATTGTTGTCAGTATTATTTACCTATGGATCTTCAAGAATTTGATTGGCAAGCTGGGCCGAATCGTCCATTCGTGCCGCGAGAAATAATTTCTAACTGGGATGTAGCAGTTATGGGAATACAAGAAACGCCGTTTGATAGAAAATTGCGAATGCTGAGGCAGCTAAGTAGCACTTGTTCGGCCTGTACAATGTGTGAGCTTGGCCGTAAAGAACCAGAGAGAAACGGGATTGCTAGAGATCCGCATGTGTTGTCTAACGCGAACCCTACGAGGTTCGTCGTCGTAGGACAAAATCCTGGATGGGAAGAAATAACTAAAGGAACTCCATTTATAGGACAATCAGGTAAAAATTTCGATAAAGAGCTAGCGAAACACGGTATTAATAGGAATCAATTCTATATTACTAATGGTGTTAAGTGTTTCACAGCAGACAACGCAAAGCCGAATTATCAGCACGTAACACGATGTAAGCCATTCTTGATGATGGAGTTGACACTAATCAACCCATTATTGGTCGTTACGTTGGGCGGCTCGGCATTTGACATATTGTGTCCTGGTGTCGGCTACCAGCAATCATTAGGCAAAATAACCAAAAGTGAAGAATTGGGCGTGAAGGTATTTGCCATTTATCACCCGTCGCCATTGAATTTAGCAGATAAAAGCAGACGTACAGATTTTGAGCGTCAAATAGCTATTTTGGCGAAGCTAATTAACCGTCTTGCTGTACAACCATCATGATGCGGGAGAAATTCCGTCATCTGGTGTCTCCAGATTGTATGGTATCAGACGATATACCGGCTTACCGGCGCGCGTTGTTCTGCGTAGGATATAATCATTGCCCTTTTGGCGTAATAACCCCTTCATACGCATCATAAGTGATGACGGGTTTGTAACAGCAGGACTTGATACCTCTAATAATTTGCTAATTTCAACTGGTTCACCAGTTGAAATTGCTTCGAATAGCACATTGTAAGCAGCTTCAGTAGCCAAAGTCTCAGGATCTGTTCTTATTGGACCCCTAACTTTGTCGTTTGCTGCGGCTCTAATGTTTTCGAGCGTTTCCTCGCTCAATTGCCGGACGTCTTCAGCAATGATTTTTTCAATTGGGTCGCCAAGATCAACAGATATAACATTGACTTTCGCCATAATATTTTCCGTTCTGTGTCGTGTATTTAAATCACAGGGACTTAAATACGAGTACGATGTGTCGATTGCAGAGAGACGGACAAATGCAGAATAACAGTTGCATAATATGTGGTTCAGACAATAATCTCAATACTGAATTTGTCGTGACTGTCGACGACCAGAAGGTCGTAGTCAAGGTCTGTGATGAGCATGCCGACGACATAACTCCGAAGGCAGCCAAAGCTGCGTATCTCAAGTGGAAATCACAGCATGATGCGCAGATGCAGGAATTTCTTGCACAAGCTGCCAAGTTAGGAATGACTGTTGTTCCACAAGGTTCTTTAGCCATAGCGCAAGCTGCAACGACGCCAGCGCAAGCACCAAAACAGACGACAGCCATTCCTAAAGTCTCAGTAGAATTACAAGGCTCAAGGGAAGATGGCATACTGCCGTCGTCTGTTGTCGATAATGTTATGCAGCACCGCGTTTCCGGTATGTCTGGATCTATTGGTGGTAAGAATGTTGAAAGACATGATGCATACGATCCGACTCAGCTTAGCGATCAATTGCCAGACGGTGCAAGAGATGGTCTTGTAAAGATGGAACTAGCTGAAGGTAGGCATGGTACACCATTGGCAATTCCAGCACTAAGGCAGGACGGGCTTGGGACGACACGAGTCAGAATTGCTAAAACGATGACGGACGCCGACCTACAACGCAGATTCAAACAGCAGGCGTCTGCGGATCACTCCTTCGTGGAGGGTTACGACCTGCATCGCTGCCCATTATGTAAGGGCGATGGTCAGATAGCAAAGAGCCAAACGGAAGTAATCCAGTGCCCGAAATGCAGCGGTTCTGGGCTTCTTTAGATGCCGGGAGGCGTGAGGCTGAATTGCCTTGTCGAGACGCCCAAGAATTTGCGATGTCTTGGTTTTCGTGGCACGCCTGTCGGTTGAGATGTAAAACCAGCGACCCTTGAGCCAAAATCTTCTCCGTTTTCTGGTTTAACGTCTTTAGTGCTTAGGCCCAATAGAGACTTGCGACCATAAGAAGCACCAGAAGCATGCTGCAAAGCCCGCATAAAATCGCCTTCGTTCAGAAGTACTAATTTCATTCTGTACTTCCCGGTGATTGCCCTGGCTTGCTGACAGCAATAATACCTTCCATGTCGGGATGATAACCGGCGTCCTGTTCACGCCATCCGTCACCTTCGCTAACTTCTTCCTTGATTGTATTGAGAATTCCAATCGCTTTTTCTTGTTCGACGCCGCAGATGCCTTGAGATTGCATCTCTTGCATCATGGCCTTCTCGAACAGCGGATCGGTGATATATTTGTAATTATGAACCTTGCGGAAGGCTCTACAGACACCTTCGTGGCAGACTAAATCCACTGACTTGAGTTCGAACAAATCATTGACCTGTTCGTGCAAGTACTGCAACGACTTTGCATCGGCGTCCGCCAAATCTTTAGGCGGATCTGGTATGCCCAGCTTCACCTTGTGCTGTAGATATGTCTGGACGGCTTCAGTTAGCATTCGCTCGTTGCTGTTCATAAAACGTCTCCTGTATAAATCTTTGCCTGGATGACAGATGGATAGTTCCCATTACTTACCAGAGGAACCGAAGCCGATAATTCAACAACTTGATCAAGTTGAATTGTTGACTGTCAAACGAGTTAAGTACTTATCTACTAGGCCGGGATATTCCCCTAGTCCGCATGGTAAATGGAGCGTAGTGGGAATTATTGATGGCGATGCCTTATTGGCCAAAGATGATACTCTCATACGTATTCCATTAGGTGATGTCAGAAAAGCTTGCACACACAACCGCCAGCAGGTCATAGATTGCTTGGTGGATATCTGTTACAAAGGTAAAAAGACCAATGGCCAAAAAGAAACCATCAGTTAAATCAGACGCACAGCTTCAAGCAGAACAGTCTGGTAAGCTGATTGACTTCGATGATATGATTGCCGATCTTGAGAAGAAATTCGGCGATTCAATACAATGGGGTGGGGCAGCATCGATCAAACCAACCAAGGCTACTCCAACAGGTTTAGCAAATCTCGACATTGCTCTTGGATGCCGTGGTATTCCTGATGGTAGGATTATAGAAATATATGGCACAGAATCGAGCGGCAAGACCACATTAGCTCTGCAAATGGTCGCTAGTTTCCAACAGCAGGGCAAGTTAACTGCATATGTTGATGCAGAGCACGCTCTCGATTACGATTGGGCTACTCATATCGGCGTTGATGTGAAGAAATGGTTACTATCGCAGCCGGATAGTGGTGAGCAGGCCCTTGATATCGTTCAAGCACTCGTGACGTCAGGTATAGTCAAACTAGTTGTCGTCGACTCTGTTGCCGCCCTTGTACCTCAAGAAGAATTAGATGGCGATATCAGAGACAAACAAATCGGCGCTCAAGCAAGAATGATGTCCAAGGGGATGCGCAAGCTTGCAGGAATATGTCTTAAGACAGGTACTACAGTCATATTTATCAACCAGTTAAGAGATAAAATTGGACAAGTCGGGCCGAGCTATGTTCACCCAGAGATAACTCCTGGCGGTAGGGCATTAAAGTTCTATTCATCTATGCGATTGGAAGTCCGTAGAGCTGAAACACTACGATCTGCTAATTTGCCATATGCTATGGTCACTAAAGTGAAAGTAGCCAAGAACAAGGTGGCACCACCATTCCGATCTGCTTCACTTGAAATCCATTTTGGTGCAAAGAGCGGTATTTACGGGTTCAATAAAGCACAGTCTCTTATTGGCGGTGCGATTGAAACGTCAGTTATTACGCTTAGGGGATCAAACTATTACTTTGGTGACCGCAAGATCGCCATTGGTAAAGACAAACTTTCCGAAGTATTGTCATCCGACCAAGAATTATTTAAAACCATATCTGACGAGACATACCGCCTTATGGAGGCGGGCCAGATTGTCGGCCCTATAGAAGATGACACCAAAGATACAGAGGAAAACGTAGAAGAAGATGAATCGAGCTTTGACGAGGAAGAGTAATGGCACAAGCACCGTTATATAATATTGGGCAGACGATATATTTAGCAGAATCGGCTGCTCTTGGCTTCCTCGAAGCTTACATTATCAAAGAGATTGCATATCAGCCGAATGGTAAGCTTATTTATACGTTAGCTACGTCACTAAAGCAACCATCAGCTATTCAAACTATCGGCGATAGAGTGACCGGGCAACGTGCTCTACCAATTAGATTCTATGAAGAAGACTTGATCGGATATGAGCAGGCACTTGATGCCTGTATTGCAAACTTGCAAAACCAACTGACCGCTTTGCAACGTTTGCGACAAGGACTTACTTAATATGATCGAGGCTCTTCAGCAGGCGGATGATTCTGTGTCCGTCAATACTCCATTTGGTCCGAATATGGAGTCTGGTATCATATCTCTGTTCCTCGATTTTCCAGAGCTATTTGTACCGACATCCAAATTCATTACGATGGATTTGTTTACTAGGCCAGAAGTTAAATATGTAGTCGGATTTTTGAAGCAAGATTTTGATAAATTCGGAGTCTTGCCGACGCGAGCATTATTGCACGATAGGATTGCTAAGCTATTAACAGCAGACGATCCGCACCAAGAGATCTTATCTATTGTCGATAGGACATCAGACCCGCGAGAAACACCATTTTTACGACAATCGCTACGTGATTGGGTAGAACACAAATCATACGAGCAACTCTATTCTGATGAAGCTATAGCCGCACATCAGCGCGGAGATCATGAATTTTTACGCAAGATAGTTGATTCAGCATCCAGCATCAGTATGGTCGGAAACCAAGGATTTTGGTTTTTTGATCAGATCGATGAAATATTTGCTGATACTGCAATAGAACATATTGGTACTGGGTTCCCAGGATTGGATGCTAATCTGAATGAGGGCGGTCCTTCAACTGGAGAAGTGCTCATCATTTTGGCTCCGACAGGTGTTGGCAAGACACTGACACTAATCAATATGGCACATGCTGCTATGTTGGAGGGGCACAATGTCTTGTTTGTGACATTTGAGTTATCGACATACAAGACAGCCATAAGACTCGCAAGCTGTATGTCGATGACAGAGATCGGTGCATTCACACGAGCAAATATTGACTCGCTACCAACAGAACAGCAACAGTCAATTCGCGACAACCAAACGACTGTTCGTAATAGAATTCAAAGCAAGAGAGGACAATTTGGCGAGCTGGTTATTTATGAGTTGCCACCAGACGAATGTAGTGTGAATGACATATATGGAATCATAGAAACCAATCGCAAGACAAAAGGATGGGTGCCGAAGGTTGTTGTTCTTGACTATCTAGAACTGATGAATAGTCGCCACAGCCACAATAACGATGAAGGCGATTACACCAGACAAAAGAGTGTCGCCACAGAGATGCGGGGCTTAGCAAAGAATGAAAAGGTTTTAGTCTATTCGGCAACGCAAACTAATCGCGGCGGTGTGAAAAATGGCGGTGGGGCGCAAGGCGCAAATGGCAAACCAGCAGAAGCAGTACATATCGATTTAGATAAAGCGGCTGAAAGCTTCGGCAAAGCAATGCCAGTTGATTATGTTGTCAGTCTGAATCAGACCGAGGATGAATATAGAATGGAACCGGCGATAATTAGATTATGGATAGCTAAGAACCGCAATGGACCGAAGTTCATCCCCATTACTACTAACGTATTTTATAAGAGAATGGGAATCTCCGAAGTCCACTAACCCCCTGAAAAACCATGGCAGAAGACGCTCTGTTGGCTCGATCTTTTTCTTCCGTTATTGAGATGATCCAGCCGAAGAAAGACAAGTATCAAGTAACTCCGATTTTGGTCGGGAACGACTTTGTTGCGATTGCACCAATCACAGCAAAGAAAGAGAGTACCATTTTTGTTCCTGATGAGGAACCGACTATCGGTATCATCGTCGGCATCGGGCCGCTCGTTCCAGAAGACATGCGATCCGCTTTTGTCGTCGGCAATGTGGTCAAATTCAATCCAAAGCAGTTTATCTGCAACCTGGACGGGCTGTATCCGGCGTACGGCAAAGCACGTATCGTATTGACCCGCTATATCAACATTTTAGCGGCAGTACCCGGCGAGTCAGTCATGGTGATTGGACTCGATAAAGCAAAAGAATAATGGGGCAATAATGCCGCGATACAACTATATCTGCAGTGATTGTGTGGCTGCTCGTGAGAAGGAAGTTGGCAGGTCACTAACTGATGACGAGCAATCAGAAATCGTCTTCGAGGTTTCACATAGCATTGTGTTTCCTCCAAAGAAGAAGCTACAGAAGCTGACGAAATGCCCGCTGTGCGATAGCCATAACACACATATCACTTTGTTGGGAACAGATCAGAGTATTCGTATTCGCGGCGGCGATTGGCGTGAGTTTAGAAAAAAGAACGCCAAAGCATTGCAGCGTGATATGGCACTACATCAACTGCAAAATAATGACCCGTATGGGTATATGAGAACGCCAGATGATAAGGCAGAACTCACCGATAAGCTTCGCACTGGTGGTAGAAGACAGACCGACAAGAAGCATTTCTTAACATAATAATGGCTCGTACTGATGATACTATTAGCTATTTCTGTGCGCTGTACGACAGAAAGATGCTGCCGGTCGCTGCTGGGGTGAAAACTCCGAACAATAGTAGCATCTTTCCTCTTTATCATGTTGGTGCCGGTAGATCGATATACGATATTGAGCAATCAGTCAAGAAGCTCAATCGTTGGATGGAAAAATCACTATTGCAAGACAGAGTTCTTGTTGTCAACGATTTCAAGTCGATATTAACCGGTTTCAAGTTCGCACTGCCAAGAGAAACCCTGAATGTCTATGATGTTTTTACGCCTCTCCCCAAGGTGCAGATGACGTTTGATGAGACTTCGTTCGTAATCAACGAGATGCTCTCTGATATGCAGAAACAGAGACTGCGACTTTGGCAAAAAGTTGCAGCAAACGCTTCTGTCGTTTATGAGAGTCTGGAACGTCAAGGGATTTTAGTCGGTGGTTTACACAAATTTCCACACTGGACGCACCGTACAGTTAGCGGTCGCAGCAAGAATACAGGTTTCAATCTTCAAGGTACATCTGCGAACGACAGCATATCTGACCCTTATGGCAGTGATTCAGATTATTTCATCAATTTCGACTGGAGAGCGGCTGATATACGAATAGCTGCCATATTAAGCGGCGACGAACACCTTGATGAAATGTCGGCTGGGGCCGATCCATACCAACAATTATCAGATATGCTGCAAATACCACGCAAAGAATGCAAAATCATGCTGCTGCGTGCTATTAACTCAATCGATATCGATAATCCGATATTTCAAATGTTTCCTGATCTACGCAAATGGATGATCGTACAGAAGCAAAAACTTGACGATGGGCAACCGATAGGGAGTTTGCTTGGCCGTGAATTCTTCAATGCGGAAAAACCGCGATCAGCTTTTAATGCCACAATGCAAGGTTCTATCGCACAGGCTATGCAATTGACGATAAGAAGGGTATGGGAATCATATTTTAGATTACTAGCCGAGACTCACGATTCAATTACTGTAGCATGCAGTAAGAATAATTTGAGGCCGACGATACGCGCGATATCCAACATCATGTGTAGGCCATTCTTCGGAGTACTAGCGAGCAATCCAGTATTTCCAGTTCGTGTGAATGTTGGTACTAAATGGTGCCAATGGGAGCCTAAGATGTTATGCTTAGATGTAGATAAGTTTCGCCCCTGTTGATGTATTTAAGGCGAGTTATGGACGAACTTGAACAAGATCTGCCGATAGAAGAATCTGGGTTTGAAGGATCTGGGTTTGAAGGACCTGAATCTGAACTACCGAAGTGGTTTCAAGAGCACATACCGTTAGATTTAGCCACTAGTAATTTATTCAAGTTCAAAGTCAGGTTACAGAACGGTACGGTTTGTGAAGTTAACCTCGCCCAAGACATCGACATTAATTTCGAGATATTAGAAGACCAGCATGAGCGTATCCCTGCCCAATATATTTATTGGGCAGCTATCTATAGCGAGCTTCGCTGTGCTGTCGCACAGCTGGAACTCAAAAACAAATCGCGTCGGCATGCCTTAGTGCGAAGGACTATAGAGGAGTTCAGAGTCAAGGGAACGAAGCTGACCGACAAACAATTGAATGCTTTGGTTGATGGTGAGCCTGGCTTGGTTAAAAATGAAGCCGAGCTCACCATAATCCAGAGAAATTGTGGTAAAGTATATCACATGGTGGAAGCGATCAGACTGCGATCAGAGCATAGCCGATCATTGGCTGGTTTCAAACGACAAGAAAAAGAACAATCTGGTAGACAAACCTAGGAGACTCACATGAGTAGTTATGACATTGAGGCCATCAGGGCTCAAGTTAGAGCCAAGATGAAGAAGGGCAAAGACCCGAGCGAATTTCGTGCACCGAAGGTCGACGAGGGTAAAACCGTCAAGTATCGGTTTTACATCCTACCGCCATTGCAAGAAGGTGACGCCTGCAATGAAGGCAAGTCGACTTGTGAGCGATCAATGGATTTGTTTGCGATTTCGAACGGTGCTCACTACATCGACAACAAGCGGATCGGTTGCCCGCGAATCATCAACGAAGAAGATTGCGCGATTTGCGAATATGCTTTCGATCTCTTGGCCGAGATCGACAGTACGACTGTCGAAGGCAAGAAGAGACGCAGCGAGATCGGTAAAGCTCTGCTTCCAGGGCAATATCATCTCGTGAATCTCTACTTCCCGGCGATTGAGCAGAATCCGGAAGAGGTCAGAGGCAAGGTCCTGTGGTTCAACGCTCCGAAGACTGTTGTCGATATTTGGCTCGAATGCTTGTATCGCGACGATGACGGCGGCGACCCCGATGACAAGCTCGCATTCGGTGTGTTCTTTGACGAGTGCAGTGCCTACCAGTTCCAACTGGAAGTCGTCAAAGACGGCCAGATGAACAGCTACAAGAAGTCGAAGTTCGTCGGCGGCAAGCGACCGATCGCTGTTGATAAGAACGGCAAGAAGATCGACTCTCGTATCGCCGAGATTCTCTCAAAGAGGCATAATCTCTGGGAGAAGATGCCAGAAGTCAACCCAGAAGAATGTGCTCGTGTTGCTGCCGCTCTCAGTGGCCGTGCTGCCGCCAAATCCGCTCCTTCTGGAGGGTTCGATCACGACGAAGATGCTACTTCATCGGAAGTAGCCCAAGAATCGGCTCCTGTGGCTAAGCCTGCCGCTGCGAAGCCCGCTGCCGCTGCAAAGCCTGCCGCTGCGAAGCCCGCTGCCGCTGCGAAGCCTGCCGCTGCGAAGCCCGCTGCCGCTGCGAAGCCCGCTGCCGCCACCAAGCCTGCTGCCGCTGCGAAGCCCGCCGCCACCACCAAGCCCGCCACCAAACCGGCTCCGAAGGAAGAAGTGCTTGAAGAGGTACTTGAGGAAGTACTCGAAGAGCAGGTTGAAGAGCAGGTTGAAGAGCAGGTTGAAGAGCAGGTTGAAGAGCAGGTCGAGGAATTGTCTGGTGAAGTACCAGCCGAAGAAGCTGTTGATGTCGAGGAAGCGGTTGAAGAAGCCGCTGCTGAAGAAGCCGGAGACGGCGTTGACGATGAAGTCGACCGTTTGCTTGACGAATTGAATAGCTAGGCCGACCAAGCGATGCACACGCAGGACGAGGGAGCAATTCCTCGTCCTGCGTCTTATCACGACATGAGGATTACAATGGACGAGCCGAGCGAACCAATCCAGAAATGTGCGTTATTGGTCGATGCTAGGAATCTGATGTATCGTGCAATTTTCGCTGGTAGGAAGCCGCAAGCCAAGTTCCAACACCAACATCCATTCACAATAATGCTGCGTTTCATGGCCGGTTGGATCGACCGATTCAAGCCACAGAGTGTGAATATTTTTTGGGATGCAAAAAGGTCAACTCTGTGGCGGATGAAGATCTTCGAGGGTTATAAAGATAAACCAGACAAGTATACTATAGATATTAAGGATGAATTAATCAGCACACAGCTTGCTGCGAAGGCTATGTTCGGGAATATGGGATGCAGGCAATTCAGCAAGGCTAACATGGAAGCCGACGATTTGATTTATGCCGCCTGTAAGGTTCTAGCACCAGCCCCAGTGATCATTTGTTCGGCGGATAGCGATTACAATCAAATAGTATTTCGCATGTCACATGTTCGTTGTTTCGATCCGATGAAGGAATGTTTCATCCAACAGGTCAACTACGATCCGGTTATCCAAAAAGCACTTTGTGGTGATACATCAGATAGAATCAACGGATATGTTGGGATTGGCCCGGTCAAGAGTACGGCAATGGCCAAATCGAGCAAAGACAGGGCACAGTTCCTAGCACAAGCAGGAATTCAGTTGTTTGTCAGGAATATGTTACTTATAGATTTGTCACTATGTCCCGATCTACTGAAGAACCAATTATACGTTCAGCGTGTCCTAGATACAGAACCAATTTTCAATAAGAGTGAATTATTCGATCTGGCTCGTAAATACAAAGTCGGCGGGTTTGTTACTGAATATAACAATCTTGCTGCTAGATTTAGGCAGTTTGTTGCTCAGCCAGAGGTAAGTGATGACCAGAACAGCAAGTCAGGTGGGAAAGTCTAATGTAGCTACGGCGAAATGCCACGAGCGTCGAGTAGCAAAACTGCTGACTGAATGGTCTGGTAGAGAATTTCGAAGGCGTCGTGTTGAGGGCAGGGAATCCGACACAGTTTTACGAGATTTAACTGGTGACGTAGTACCAGCCGATGCCAAAAATCGATGTCGCTTTAATCTTGAAGCGAAGAAGGGTAAGGGATTCAGCCTTACATCAATTCTTGGTGGGTATTCTACCTGCAAGTTTTCAGAGTGGTATCACCAATCGACTTATGACGCCAATTTAGTATCTAAGGCTCTAGGTCTTGATATCAAGCCGATGGTATTTTTCAAGCCCAATCCTAACTTAGACTGGATTGCGTTTGATTGGACTGCTATGGAGTATTTGCGTTTTAAGAACGACATACACAAAGGTAGCGTTCGTCCGTGGTTTCCACATCTACTCTTCGATCATTATGCATATTGCGGACCAATCTCATTCAATATAAGCCACACCAAAAATAGGAAGAATAGGGTGATTGTTCCGTTGCAGTTAGCACCATGCTTTATCTGCTCATGGAATGATTTCGCCGCTAACGTCAATCCTGATTCTTTCTTTTTTGGTGAAACATGGCATGCGGTGGATGTGGAAACCGAAAGCCGGTCAGAGTTGCAAGAACAAACAAACCTGCAGCGATAGTGAGGCTACCAACTAATATCTCGAAGCCAACACCACAAACGCATCAACAGGCACACGTTCAACGCATCGGCGTAAGAAAGGCAAGACAATAATGGGATGTGGTGCATGTGGCGGTGGAGCAGCAGCAAGGGCAATGCAGAGTAAGGCGGTTAGAGCACAGCCGAAGACAAAGCCAGCTCCAAAACAAATTTCGGCTCCTAGCATACGGCCAACGTCGACTGCGAGAATAGTAGTATCAACGCCAAGCCAAGCTATCAAAGTAAAACAACAATTGAGAGACTTGAAGACGTGCCCGTTATGTGGGTCGACTCTATCACCGATATTATCTGGTAGTGGTGTTCGTAATCGCAAGCGATGTTCACGTTGTAATCGGACATTTATATGATAGAAATAATTTCAGTCGTTGGTGCTTGGTTGATTTGTACCATTGCTGCGGAGAGAGCAGCCGAGGCAATAACTGTCTCTGTAGTCTTCGCACCATTACGCCAAGCTATAGCAAAGCTTGCCCTAATAGAATTATATCGTAAGATTAATCCTGATGATGTATGGATGTCGAGTGAGAATTCTATTTATAGGGGTAGAATATTCAGCGTAATTAAGACGGTAGGTAGATGGGCTTCTGATCTCATTTCGTGTGGCTGGTGCACAAGTTTTTGGACATCATTTTTCTTTTCGCTATTTCTGCCCGGTGAGCGCATGTCGTTCGATGCAGGTGGTAATATCATAGTTAAGGCGATAGCTCTTTGGGGGCTTGCGAACTTTTATCACGCTGTATTTAGATTATTACACAATGGCCGTGTTGCTGCTGTTGACGTAAATCTTCGCTTAATAGGCACTGAAATCATAGATAGAGCCGGAGGAACTGATGGAGAATTTGGAGAGGGAATTGGCCAGGAGGACCCAATCGGAGTCGAACCGCCAACGGTTTGAGACTCCGGTAGTTCGCACGGCATCTGATATCAAGCGTGTTCTGGCTCAATTTGAACCGAATTCTCGCCTTAACGTCAAGACAGATGACGTTACATTGGCGATCAATATGACTGGTACTGATGCAAGCAATAAGAGCCAGACCTATCATGTATCCGCTAAAACAAAGACGAATTCAGCACGAGACGTCTTGATTGAGGGCCTGAACGTCATAAAACAGCGAGAGGAAGCCGCCCAAGCATTCAATGATAAAAGGGCGGTAGTGGCTGTAAATGGCAAGGAAATGCGGTCGCCACCAGTTATCGCTGAAAATAGCTTCTTATCGATAGATCCGGTAATCAGTAGGACGCTCGGTGGTTATCGTAGTGGCTATTTTATCCAATGGGATTTATCTGACGGTTTTACCTACCGTTACGATGTTTATAACCATCGACTGACTCGATTCAAGACAGAAGAAAAATGAGAGAAGTAGAATTGCCACCATTGGCAACTTACAGAGCATTGTCAACCTGGACTCCGCGATACGGAGACTTTGTTATCTGGGCCGGATGGTTCAGGGTTTGGTTTGGTATCGTTAACAACTATGATGTGAAAACTGGCAAAATATCAATATTATTTGAAGGTACGCCGCGTCTTCTGTTCACGATGACGGAAAGTGAAATGCGGAAAAGTGCTTTCATTTTCGATCTTGATGATGTCAGAGGAAACAAGCGAGGGCGCTGGTATGTCCAGCAGAGCGTCGATGGCAGCACAATCTGGTATATCTAAGACAATTCCGGTGATGCTACCGCATCCAGAACCGCTATCTGATACGAATTTTGTATCTGGTATGTTGTGTTATGTTGTTAAATATTACCAGAATGTTGGTATAAGCTGTTTAATATCACGCAAGGAAGGTGATGTTGCAGTATCTATGGGCGACTGGAATGGAAACACCATCGACTTATCTAATACGAAGGATTCGTTATCACTCGTTGCTATCGATTTTCTACAGCATCAAGCCAAAAGGCTCATAACGATATCGCATGCAGCTGGTGTCAACCAAGCGATTTATTATTTTGCTTTAGATACCGGCATACCAGTATTAGTCGATATCAGAATGAGCTTGAACAAATTTCTCGGTCCTGGAATGGTTCGAGATGTATTTGGTAAGACATTCGACACGCAACAAGTCTTGAAAATCGATGTTATGTCAGAGCAGCTACTAGAACAGATAAAAAACGGAGTAGGAAACTTCAGTAGTGGTGTTATTATCAAACCAAGCAGATCACGGTTCATGGAAGTCAACGGGCAGCCGACACCTCTTTACATAGGAATACCATGCTCATCTTAACGTGCGGCCTCCCAAAATCAGGGAAGTCGAAGGCGATAGATATTCTGGCGAAGCATAAAGACCATAAATGGCATATTATAAGGCCGTCTGACTGGGTACCAGACAATCTTTTAGCATTAGATGAGCAGACTCAACGAGAATATAATATCGGATGCTGGTCAATGGCAATCGAAAAGTGTAAAGAGGCCATTGAAGAAGTACCACCGCAAGAGATCATAGTGCTTGATGCGTGTAACTCGAAAATAAATACACTCGTAACTCTGATCGCAGATGCGAAAGCAGCTTTACATAGGGTTGTTTTGCTGTTTGTACAGTCTAATGCCGACTTGTGTTTGGCAAGAGATGCAAAATTAACCGAGTCATTGCTTCGTGATTACACAGGGAGATTTAAGACATCACTACCAAAATACAAAAAATGCTGTGACATGTTTTTGGTAGTCAGGAACAATGGTATTTTCGAACAACTTGAAACAGAACTATATGACACTTGGAAGACATTGTGCCAGAGTATCTAAATCCGCACCCGCACGACTTATACTTAGTTGGGCCTGATGGCAACACTATCCACATACGTAAAGGGCGTCGTGTAAGGCTACCAGAGTTCTTTGATCGTTATGTTAGTAAAGGTGGTGGAGTCAAGGGATACTTAGTCAATGTTGAGCAAATACCAACGATGCCACCAAAACGAGATCTTAAAATATCGAAGCCACAAGCCAGACCAATACAGCTAAATAAGGTTGTGCAAAAGGATGCAAGGCGTCCAATTGTTGGCCATATGAGAAGGAATATTGACCCTTCTTGCTCTAAAGCTTTCACAAATAGTGCATATGCAATTAGTAATGGCATTGGTATTGGTATCTTGACCTACAATCGTCCAGCATCGCTGCGGCGGTTGATTAATTCGATCATAAAACATACTAACACATGTCAAACGACTATATTTATAAGCGATGACGGCAGCACGGACCAAGAACAATTATCATATTTATCCGATCTTGAGTCACGTGGCGACATAATCATACTTAGAGGCCAGAAACAGCTCGGTGTCGCAGGTAATAGTAATCGTTTAATGCGATGCCTTTCAAGATTCCCAAAGAAGATCCTATTGAACGATGACGTAGAAATATTGAACGCTGGTTGGGAAAATTTCTATTTCGCGGCTATGCAGCGTACTGAGTTTCATCATTTTTGTTATCGACAGCCAGGCGTATATGGCGCTACAAAAGGCGATAACGTTGTTGTCCATGGTACTCTACTGAATGTTGTCGATAGTAAGCCGCATGGTGCTGTGATGGCGTTTGATCACATAGCATTCGCCAAGGTTGGATATTTCGATGAACAATTTGGACAATATGGTGTTGAACATGTCGATTGGTCTACTAGGTTGTCTGATAGCAAATTACAACAGCCTGGGTTCTTTGACGTCGATGGTTCTAATGCATACTTCGTAGTTCATCCAGAACGTTCATCTGTTGAAAACAGAGTTGAGAAATTCAAACGTGCTAAAGCTATTTTGAGTTCTATTAGTGCGAGACCTACATATGTAAATGCTAGCGAGATGACGGCGGTCCCGCGTATTTCTTGTGTTATCCCATTTCGTGAGATTGGTCGTAAAGATTCGATATTAACAGTATTAAATAATATCAGAGCACAGCGATATCCCGATATTGAAATCGTTATGACCGAGGAAGATTCGGTGGTGAAGTTTAGAGATATCGACTGTGCCCCGGCAAGGCATGTGTTCACTGTCGGACTACCGGGTGCTGCATTTAATAAGAGCAGAGCGTGGAACAATGGCGTCGATGCGTGCAGTGCTGATATATTGGTTTTACACGACGCTGATACATTAGCGCCGAGCAACTATTTTCAGGCTATTGCGAAAGAGTTAGACGGAGCAGAATCGTGCCATTTGTGTGGGCAGATTTTTTATCTTGGTTCTCAGGCAACACATATCGTTAATACAACTGGTGTTATTGACCATCCTAAATATGATCACATGGTTGATTATTTTGAGGGTGGGTCGATCGCATGTCGCCGAAAAGCGTACTGGAAGGTTGGTGGTTTTGTAGAGGAATTTGTTGGATATGGTGTCGAGGACTGTGACTTCTACTTTAGATTATCTAAGGCCACTATTTGGAAAGAAAACCGGCATATCGACCTGCTTCATCTACATCATATCAGGGTTGATAATTGGACAATGTTCCATAACAGGAACAAAGAACTTGGTGCTAAATTGGATTCTCTATCGCTCAATGATAGAATAGCACGGCAACGGCAGCTATTGATCCAGAGCGGTCGAAGCCGCTGTTTGGAATAGGAAAATCATGCGTGTTTTATTTTGTAGTAGAGTGGGTGGTGCTTGGTCGTTCATTACAGATGGGATGATTAATGCTCTACGTGATATCGGGGTGACTGCCGATAGATGGGACGGTAAGAGATATAGTTGGGATGCATTTTCTCCAGACCTGTATATTGGTTGTTCTGGGCATCGGCAGGATGTACCAAATGATCGCAAATGTAAAGTCGCTATCCATGTTAACCCGTATGGGCCGACAAAAATCGATCCGAACATCAATGAATCTCAAGGCGCTATCGATTGGGTAAAGTCGATAAAGCCAGATGCTGTTTTTGGATATGGGCATGAATCTGACCGCCATTATTGGTCTTTTTGGGATAAAAATGGCATCCTGTGGGTTCCTATGGCGACTGCTGGCGACGTTACAATATTTAATGTCGCAAATGGAGAGCATAACAAGTATGATATTGGGTATGTTGGCGGACGTTGGCCGTACAAGGCGAAGGACATAGACGCTTACTTGTTTCCGGTTTTACGAGACACAACAATATCACACATGGTTCGTGGTTGGGGAACGTGGCCTGACAATTTATGCGGTGGGCCGATAACTGACAACGAGGTTCCGATATTATTAGCGAGCTGTAGGATAGTGCCGTGCATTAGCGAACCGCATACACTGGTCCATGGTATCGATCTTCCTGAGCGAGTGTTCAAATCTGCCCTAAGTGGTGCGGTTGTAATACACGATCCTGTCCCTGGATTAGATAGATACCTGCCGCATATCATAATTGCTAGCAATCCAAAAGTGTTTCACTATGAGATAAAAGGACTATTGAGAGAACCTAGCTGGCTGCCTAAAATAGCACAACAACAGCGTGACGATGTGCTGGCGGCACATACTTATCATCATCGCATGGCGACGTTGATGTCGGCGATAGGCTTCGACGACACTGCATCTTCTTTATTGTCGGCGGTTCAGAGGTTTCAATGATTGCTATTGATTTTTCTATGCTAAGTGATAATAGGCTACCGCGTTGCGCCTATCAACTTGCGAATTTAGCAGAGATAGCCGACCGCATGCATTTGCCGGTTAAGGTGGTGGTAGCGAGAGGGCAATACGAACAACATCCGATATTACGGCGTGTGAAGCACTTATTATCTGATAACTATCGCGATGTGAAATTATATATCGCTAAATCAGATACATTCTTTTTCGATGACAATTGGAAGAACATCGCCAATTTGCCAGCATTTAAAGTATGCCTATGCTCATCTGATAGACTGTTCAGAGAAAAACGCATGATGTGGCATGGCAAAAAGAGTGGTATGGGAGGTCCGGTTCAAGACCGATGCGATTTATTTATGCCTGTTAATTGCTCACCAGAGTTATTGCAGGATTATAGTTACAAGACGATAGTCGTCGCTCACCGCCCGTCGACACAAGTGTTTGATTTGTTCACCAGGATGCATCTCGATTTTGCCTATCTCGATGATGACATACAAACGATAAGAGATGCTTTTAAGCATGACGTTATCGGCCTTGCTGGTTTTATGGGACGAGGCGGATATGGTGAACGCAGATGTACTGACGGGATGCCGAGTTGGGTCGATTTAGTCTTAAAAGCTGACGCTTCTCCCGCACAGTATTTGAAACATTTGCTTTCATATAATGCGTGTGTAGACTTGCGTGGTGCTGGAGATAAGAGTCTGCGTTTTGTTGAAGCAGTCTTATTTGGACGGACGATCATAACAAAACGGCAGGTTTCGCCTTACCAGCCACCATTGATCGATGGTCGTAATGCGATTGTTGTGGAGAAATGGAGTGATCTTGATTCTAAAGTCGATTTAGAATTATGGAAAACGATATCTGAAAATGCGACCAAAGATTACCTAAAACACTGGTCACAGTTAGCACAATTCAAAATGATACTGCAAAGGGCGAAATATGGCCAGTGTAATTCTTGAATTCGATTATGACGGTAAGAAAGTCAAGAGATTCAATATACGAAATCTCCCAGACGATATTTTTTGGCTAACTACTGGCGACGAAATCGGATTTGATCTTGTTGATGGAGACGAATATTTCTATACAACAGTGTCGCGAAAGGTCTATCTGGCCGGTACGAACAAGCCGTTATATGTTGTCTGTATCCCGACAAATTTCGACAGCATCGACGAATTAGAATCCACACTAGACGGATTCAAAAAGCACTTCGGCGAAGACTTGTCGATTGACGCAAACACTATAACTGCATAATCATCTCATATTCTGGCTCATATTCCAGGATTTCGACATCGAAGCTAACGGCATTGACTAGCTTCCTTGGGTAGTCTAATTTCTTTGCACGCCATCCATTATTATCCATCCATTCGGCATCTCGTTTCCGCAAAACAACAGTCCCACATAACCAATTAGAGGGGAGATTTCTTTTTGCAAATTTGCGAGCGATGTCTCTGGATTCGAATATCGGAACAACCGGACCCGGTTCTTTTTCCGACCTCATCACCAATATAGGAAGCCATTTTTCAACCCTACATTCTGCCTTTACTTCTTGGGCAGACATGTATCCCTGCGTGCAGAAGATGCAGTACGGCACGGTTAGCCCTATATCAGAAATTAGTTATTCGTGCAAAATTAATGTGCGGGCAGAGAACGAATAGTTAAATACACAAAACCAAATTCTTTTAGGAGTTTGACACATGAGTGCACAACCAGCCAACACGTCCATTAGTGTTTATCGCAATGTACGGGCCTATCGGAAGGCTCTGCG
>Ga0172381_10001543_pt1 | contig 26825 bp, 42 predicted proteins | sample Leawel6488metaG_FD_119754 | JGI IMG/M metagenome (GOLD analysis project Ga0172381, IMG submission 119754) | Leachate microbial communities from a municipal landfill in Southern Ontario, Canada - Leachate well 64-88 metaG | ecosystem: Engineered > Solid waste > Landfill > Unclassified | place... | reverse complement strand
TTATATCGGGGCACAACTCCCGAATGCTCTTATGTGGGAAGAATTCCCGGATAAGCTTCTTCCATTTCTCCTCTTCTTGTTGTGCTGCTATTTTGTGTTTGGTCGCCTCTACGCGATTCGCCACCAGATAGGCGAATAGCTGGGTTTCCTCTTCACGAGTCACACGACTATGAGTGGGAGTCTGTATTGCCATTAGATAAAGTAATCTTGTGTTGTGTTGTGGCGTCGGAAGCAGTGCAGTCCGATACAGTCATGTCACGACCCGTCCAGTCTGGAATGGTCATGGTTGTTTAATTATAGCACGACGTCTAGTGGTTATTAATTCCGTGATAACTAACAGCCGAGTTAATAATTTCCAGTCGTCGTGCTATAATTCCATGAACCACCTAGGAGAACAACATGGCTAAATGGCACGAATTTCGGACGTTGTGGGTGAATGCAAATTCTGATCCCCGGATGAGGGGGGCGTGTGTTGACATCCATCAATTCTATGCCGGTCTTATCAAGCGATACACCGACAGGCAGAAGAGAGCAAGACCAGGATCGGCTGAGTCGTATGATAGTGCGATGGAGACGAAGTGCGAATACTATTGGATACGGTCCGGGAAGCCATATTACCGGCTATATCCTGGCGTCATCAAGCCATTCCTCAGGCTTGATGCGGACAAGGTGGATACGGGATTGTTGAAGATACCAACTGACAACACGTTGATGATCCAGATGCCGGTGGGTGGAGTGGTCGTAAATGGAATCGAACTGCGAAATATCGTGCTGTGCAAAGTGAACATAAACGACCGGAAGACGGACGGCATGTATATGATGATCGAATATGCCGCCGAGGGAACAAAGCCACACGAGAACGAGAACATCTTCACGGCCTATATGATGACGCCGTTCAAGTCAGGGATGATGTTGGGAACATTGCTGAACGAACCGTCGAAAACGGTAGAAGGTGGCATGGCGTTGCCGAGAGAATTGCACAAAGCCGCCCTAAAGATTGTTGCGGTGTGCTTGCTGCTTGAGAGTGATCCAGAAGTCATTCAACCAGATGTGCTGAATGACGACTTAGAGAAGTTCAAACAAACACTCGATCCAAAATATGTCGAGAAGGCGAAACGACGTGGGAAGTTCGGATGGGTCGTTGGGCGTGATATCGAGGTTTCGCCGCATGTTCGGGCGGCATCGCCATTCGCTCTGTATTGGACGGGTAAGGGGCGGACAATACCAATAATCCGCTATCGCAAGGGCTGCATCGTCCACCGGGAATTGGTGGAGAAGGTTCCGACTGGATTCAAAGAATAAAGTTCTTGTCTTGTGTGGTCTAGTGTCGTGAAGTCGTAGCGAGCCACGTCTCGTCTAGTCATGACTCACCATATCGTGGCCGCTTAAAATGACGCCAAGATTGCTGTATAAGGATGATAAAAAGCTTGTCTTGTGTCGTCACGTTACGTCAGGTTACATCAAATGCCGTCGAGGCTTGACATATGCCGTCTTAAGAATTAAAGCGAATGATAAAAAGCTCTTGTGTTGTCGTGTCGTGTCACATCGGGTAAAGTCAAGTGGCGTCGAGGCTTGACATGTGCCGTCAAATGCGGTCGAGGCTTGTCTAGTCAGATACGGTCTAGGCGAGTCGCAACTGGATTCTTGTCTGTAAGAATCAGATAAAATGATGAAAAGCTCTTGTGTTGTTGTGTGCCGGCACGTCGTATCGTGTCATGTTAAGTCGAAACTTGTACTGGCGGGACCAGCCACACGTTGTGTACGTGGTACGTTGATTTATTAAATACAATGATGAAATTCTTGTCTTGTGTTGTCGGGTCTTGACATGGCGCGGCGAGTCTTAACGGGGCAAGACTAGTCGGGTCTTATGTGATGGTGTAATGGTTAGTCGCTCAAGAATTATCGACGCATAAATTGACGCCTCTCTGTTTGGGATATATCGCACATCGTCCGGAATGTCGTTTACCGAACACCAGAGATATAGCGGAGGGTTGGGTGCCGTCCAATTGACGCCAGAAGCCGTCGCGGCCATTTTTAGATGCCGTACGCTGAAATCGACTATCTCCTGCTCTTTCAACAAGCCGACCCAACAATGCATTTCGGGAAGATTTCCGAGGGCGACGGAGAAAGCACTGGTAAAGTCGCCAGGACTCCACATGTAAGCGAAATGCGTGGAGACGATGCCGTCGTCATCCTCTGGGCGTAAGCAAGGCCACTGCAGGGAGCCTGCTTGTATAACCGCCTTATAACCGTGGCGAGCGAGAACGGCCATCGTCTCTTTAGCGTAGTAGAGACACAAACCGGGCCTATCGCCAAGATTCGCAACAGCCTGCTCAATCTCTAATGCTAACTCTCTCATACTAGATTATAGCACAAGAGAAGGGAGTTATTAATTCGTCGTTGTCTAATGCTCCATTTGAATATATTTAAAACGAGGGATCATACTATGAGACATTTTGATAAGATTTTAGAAAACGCACTACATGCGACGAAGACGTATTATCGTGGCGTCAAGGACAGTGGATTACAGCGGCTAAAGAAGACCGGCGTGCCAGGTTTTTTGGGAGATCTTAAGCTTGGTATGATTTACGCCCAGCCATCACTAACAGGTCCAACGAATGGCATACGTTATTTAATATCAGCGGACGTTGATACGTCGCTTATTAAGAACATGGCGGCAGAAGTGCCAGATATGTCTAGCTGGAAACTAAATGGACCCACGGGCTATCTTAAGGACGAAATTTGGACATCAGAGGGTTCCGGACACGGTAGTTGCGAAGCGTTATATTGTGGAAAACCAGTGCCATGGCGGCTCGAATTCACTTTTAATGGTGATGATGAATGGCGGAAGGTATGGGAAGCTATGATGGCTGACGGCAGGATAGCAAATAACGATGATTGGGATGACGAAGAGTATTAGACGAGCGTCGGTTGTGCAAGAGAATAGAATTATTAATTTTCCAGCAGCCGCATGACATGTTTGTTGGTGCCTAGATATTTCATGACATTATCGGCAACACCCGCAACAAGCCGGTCTGGGTTGTATTCAACCTCGAATAAATGGTCGCATTTGCATTCCTTCAAAAGACTCACAAGCTCAAGGTCGGAGCGTAGGTCTGATGTAATGAAAAGTCGAAGGCTATCAAGACCAAGGTATTCCTTGTCCTGCCGCCCGATTCGAAGCTTCTTCCATAAAACCTCACCCTCGGGCGTACCGTCCATCGTAAGAAAGATGAACGTAGTTATGAGAACAGCACCATCGATGATCTGACAGACGAAATAGCCAATCTTTCGACCGCAATAAATGCACTCTAAAAGAAATTCGCCATCACGTTCGATAATGGTCATTTTGTTGATCGAGTCGCAAACCGTTATCCAAACATCGCCTTTGGAAGTATGAACTGGTGCCGTCCTCTCGACAAGCCTGTTCATGGCGTGGCGTTGGATATAGACGGGCATCCCTTTGATCTCTATCCAACTAAAATGGCCGTGGTCGAGAGTTCCGACACCGAAGGCTTGACGTGGTTTACTGTCGATCTTAAACGTCCTATCACGCCATTCTTTCCTGACGCTGATTATTGGCTTCCCGAAGATATGCGGGTCGTCATCGACGTACGTGAGAGCGTAAACGCCACTATCAAAAGAGTTATGCTCAACAAGACATAAAGCGACCGCAAGATACATATCGTAAATGGGCATCTGTATGCTTTTGCGGTCGTAAATCGGCTCAAAGAATTTCCACATCAAGCGGAGGTCGTTGGCGAAGTCTTCTGCTAATTTCGCAAGTTGGCGCTCGCAACTACCGACACGTATAATCTGCAGAGCAGGATTAATAGCTACAAGAAGTAGTTGGGCGAGCGTTTCGTAACCATAAACGCATGACTCGGCGGTATTGAGAACATGTTTAGCTTCCTTGATTATCTTAGGATCAATATCACCGACAGCTTCAACGTTTGCCGGTTTTCGACCAGTCTTTGGACCACGCAGCATCTTTGATATAGATCGATTAAACGCCCGCATAACCATCGAGCGTTCGTCTGGCGGAAGTTCAGCCAAATCCAACTGATGTTCTAGAAAGCTGCGAAAGATACCAGAACGATCATACTTGATGCTTCTGTCGAAAGGTTTCTTTTTGGTTCGTCTCTTCATATTGCTCTCCCGGATGGTTATAGCACAACAAAAGGAAATTATTAACTCATACCAGAAGTGAACCTTCAACCTCTGAGATATGTCCTTGACATAGAAAGCACGGATGTATTTAATTAATCATTGGTCAGTTTCGTGCTATTAAGAAGCTGCTGCGTGGCGTAGAGACGGGTTACTTCGCCTACGGAGCGGGTGGTCGCGGGTTCGAGTCCCGCCACTGGCTTGCCAGTGTAGCTCAGTTGGCAGAGCACCTACGTCGCTCGTTTCGCTTGTTCCCGCAGCACTTTTTGATAATAAAGGGGTACATGAACTCACGGCATTGCGACTGTGACGGATTGTACCTCTACGATTTTGCCGTATGGCGTAAGAGATGGGTTACTTCGATTTGTACTCGGAACCGCCCGAAAGGGTATGACTCATTTCGCCTGTTCCTGCGGCAATTTTTGGTGTGGGATGGAGCAGTCTGGCAGCTCGCAAGGCTCATAACCTTGAGGTCCTGGGTTCAAATCCCAGTCCCACTACTGTTGCGTGGCGTAGAGGTGGGATACTTCGAATGCTAATCGAGAGGTCGTTGGTTCGAGTCCAACCATTCCGAGAAATCGGGTGTAGCTCAGTTGGCTAGAGCGCTAACGTACCTGCTTCGCTTGTTCCCGCAACAATTTTCTTCAAGGAGCGATCATGGCGACCGTCAACAAGAAAACGAAGAAGTCACACGTCTACGATGATAAGAGACTGGCTGGCGGGTCCGGTCCGAGAGCCGCAAAGCAGGACGCAGAGGCCACCTTACGCCGTCTTGTGATGACGTGTCTCCTGTGGGAAAAGAATGCCTATTGCGACGGCCAAGAGGTCGTGAGCAATATCAAGGCATTGGTACCGCAGGTGCCGAATGTTGGCGATATTGCTGTGGAAGCTCGTTATGGACAGAAGTTGCGACATGTGCCGCTCATGATCGTCCGTGAAATGGCTCGCAACCATATGCCCGGTGTTGCCGAAACGTTGGCGAAGGTTTGCAACCGTCCGGATGAAATGTCGGAATTCGTCGCCATGTACTGGGCGGACAACGGCAAGAAGAGAACTCTTTCGGCTGCCATCAAGCGCGGTTTGGCGAAGGCGTTCGACAAGTTCGACGAGTATCAACTGGCCAAATACAACCAGTTGGATCAGGAAGTGAAGTTGCGAGACGTTCTGTTCCTGTGCCACGCGAAGCCGACTGGTGATCGACATGATCTGTACAAACGGCTTATTGCTAACGAGCTTAAGACTCCCGACACGTGGGAAGTCGGTATGTCGGCGGCGAAGGGTGTCGTCGAAAAGCGAGCGGTTTGGGAACGGTTGATCGAGAACAAAAAGCTTCCGGCTTTCGCATTCCTCAAGAATTTGCGAAATATGCAGGAAGCAGGCGTATCTCGTAATGCGATGGCTCAAGCTTTCGCAAACTGCAAGGTGGATATGTTGCTGCCGATCGATTTCCTTAAGGCTCGCAAATATGCACCGGACTGGACCCGAGAAATCGAAGACCTGATGTATCGGTGTGCGAAAACGTGGCCGCGATTGAGCGGCTTTTCAACTCTTGTCATCGACGTCTCCGGCTCTATGGCTCAATCGTTATCAGGCAAATCCGAATTCACCAGAATGGATGCGGCTGCTGCGATGGCGGTCTTGGCGGCGGAATGTTGCGATCACGTTTCTATCTATGCTACGGCTGGGAATGACTCAAGCCGTAAGCATGATACGAAGAAGGTCGAATCGCTCCGTGGCTTTGCACTAGCTGACAAGATCTTGCATGAAAAAGACAGACTTGGCGGTGGTGGTATCTTCACAAGACAAGTCTGCGACTTCATCAAAGGCAAGGAGGAAGCTCCTGACCGTTTGATGATTTTCAGCGATTCGCAAGATTGCGATCATCCTGGTTCCGGACAACCGAAGCCGCACGGCAAGAGAAACTATATCATCGACGTCTCTTCGGAGTCGCACGGTGTCAACTACAAGGGTGTTTGGACTGCCGAAATCTCCGGTTGGTCCGAGCAGTTCTTGAAGTTCGTGGCGTCGATGGAATCTAGCAACCAACAATAAGTGTACTGGCCGTCGCGATGACGGCCAGTACACAGTTGTGGTTTTCTAAGCTTAGTTGCCACCAAACACTACGCTCTTGTTGTTGCCGATAACAGTTGTTATCCGGTTGCCGACTCCACTGCGTTCGACTTTTATCTTGAAATGCTTGCCCATGGCTGCTGTGATATCAACATCGTCGTCGATATTGGCGTCACATACCAGAGAAACCAAATCGCCAAAAAGTGTACCGAGATAGCAATCCGAACCTGTGACTAGCTCAATCGCAGCACTGTCGTTGCTAAATCGCCATCGCCATGCCGTTTTGCCGCGATACTTGCTTTTGGTGGGCTCGATCGATTCTAATACTGAATCGTGCACCCCGACGCCCATAAGTGGCTTGCCTATTGTGAACCGCAGACCAGTTTTGTGGGTTGTCTCATCGGGTTGCTCGTATGGCACTTCGTCTTTTATGCCTGTTTGGGCAGCAGCAAGTTTCTGCCTGTTACAGATGATGTGATTCCGACCCTTGTATGTCGGTTTTTCGTAGATTTCGACTTTTCTAAGCCCGAGCTTCTTGCGACAGAAATTCGAGATGTGAGCAGTCGATAATGGTACTCCAGTTGCACTGTCGTATTCTTTCTCAAGAACCGTGAGCATTTCTCCCAAGCTCATCGTTTCGTGGTTCTTGTTTAGGAATGCGACTAGTACGGTGTCGTGGACACTCAGACGTTTCTTCATGGTAAACTCAACTAACAAAAGTAAATGGATGTTTAACCGCTACCGATTAAATACACCCTTACCTATGCTAATGTGCTTACCTCGTTACCTGTCGTAAGAGACGATTGCGGCGGTATCGGAATTTGGAAGTTGGTCTTTCGGGCGAATAGTAATATCGATCCGCCCTGTTGGCATTTTGCCGAGACCACAGATACGCAAGACATTAGTGGTTTGATAGACTTCAAGGGCTTGCTCGTCAGCCGTGTGGAAGTAAATAACGCCACGTTCGTGGTCGATCTCTAACACGCCAGGTATTTCCATTATTGCCTCTTGATATCAATGATGAACGCCTTACCGCATTTGCGACAACGGACACCACGACCGGTCATTTTGGGTAATACCCAGTATCCTGCACGGCAGTGTGGGCAGCGAATGTAAACCTTGTCGTAGGTGCGTTTTACCATATATCATTATAGCACGGCTCGGCTATCCGGTTAATAGCTACATATCCTTGTGCTATAACCATCTATGGAACAAGGATATTACAGACTGATCGAGAGCATCGACGATTCCGAGGACCGTGATGGTAGCCGATGTGAGGTCGGAAGCTTATGGTATTTGTCGGAGGTCGAGGGGGACGAAGTAACATTGATCCAGGGCGAGAGCACCTGGACATTTATGCTCGAAACCTTCCTTGACCATTTCGCCTATGCTCCAGAGGGGATTAGGGAACGGCAAGAAGAGCTTGCCGATCTTGTGGCGGGTTTGCATGCGGTTGGCGACCGACAAGATAATCTAATCGAATCGGCTTCGACACCGAAACTACTAGCCGACAACACACGGCAAGCCAAGAAGCAACCGACCAGTACCGATCTTGTTGCAATGGCGAGCCGCACGAATCCGGCTATCGCAGCCAAGAATCTCAAGCGTGTAAAAACGGCGTTCGCAGTCACGAAGAATCAGATAACGAAACGCCATTCGGCATTGCAAACGCTTATTCAGGAGCAAGCATTAATTCTGAAAGCGAAGACGGCCATTCTGACGAGGCAGATCGAGATGGCACAAGAAGCCATCTATATGATTAATGCCTACCTTGGCCAAGATGAAGAAATCGTCCGGATCAGGTCTGGTGAGTCGGCATCAGAGGACGAGAAGATCGTTATACGACAACAAGTACTCTTTATGGACGAAGAATCGGCGGTAGCTACGGATTTCGCAAAACGCGGTGGTCTCGATTTCAAGGCTGTCGAAGAGTTCGATGCGTGGATCAGCAAACCAGAGCATCTGCAACAGGTTCTACCTGAAATTAAGGGCGTCGTTGCGATCAAGCCGCGCCGTAATCCGAAGTTCTATGACGATAATCCGTTCGTCAATTCGGAGCTAAATCGGCAAAATAAGTGCCTCTATATCTTGATCAGAAACGGCGAGAATTTGTATCGAATCCACACAACGTTATGGGTCGATGAAGTATTCTTGCCGAGAAAAGACGAGTTTGAACATTTCTTCTATGAGTCTCATACTGATTGGAACACACACGAAACAATAAAGAAACCGCTGACACCCGGTTCTGCGAAGTATATGCAAGCTATGGATAAGGCAGAAGCAAAGAAACGCCGTTTCTATACTGTCCTAATCATGATCCAGGGTCTGCTTGATCGAACGAAGGTGTTCCATCCGCTCCCGACTAATGAACCAATCAACGTCTGCAATTTGGAAGGCCAGAGGCACGTAACGCTTCGATATGACGCCGAGAACTTGCTTGGAACAGGACGGCCTGATTTCGACAAATGGCTTGATGCCGTGAATGGCGAGTTGGAGGTCGGCTGCAGGATTATTGGCGAGTTCGAAAGTTATTACGCCGGAATACGCGATTTGCATGAACGGCAAGGCACCAAACATGCGTATAGACCGGCGAGTGACGAAATCCACAGCATCGACAGGAAAGTCGATGAAAGAAGTTTCAGGTTTCTCTACAAGTCGGACCATTATAGAACTGGAAGAATCTATCAGAATGATCAAGTCAGTCCGCGAGTGAGTTACTTGGTCTATAAGACTGACGATTTCATCATCAATATTGATAGTGTTACCATTGCCGATATCGAGTTTTACATTCGGTCGCGGACGAATCGACACCATTATCTCAATATGATTCCGCTGCTCAAGGTCGCACTCGCGATCAAGAAGAAAGAGGCAGAGGAAGAAGCCCCATTTCGCCAATTGCTGATTGGAGTCATCGCAGGAAAACACAACGTCTCGTTTGCGAGAGCCGAGCGTAGTGTTGATGCGTTGATTAAATGGTGGAAGTTTAAGACGCGTGAACATCGTGCGTTGCTGTCAGAGGATGCCAAAGCATTACGAATGATTGTGGCCGAATTCGGTCGTCGAAAATCGCTTGATAATGAAGCGCTTGTCGAGGCTCACGAACAGGCAGTCGAGAAGCTTCTGAACGATAAAACCTTGGCTATTTTTTATCGACCGGACCGAAGTTATGCGGTATTGCGATATGAGAATACCGAGAACGTTTGGGTTCAAGAAGAAGTCTGGCGATTATGTGCCGACGCTCAACTTGGTATAACTCTTGCAACAACTGATGGTCAGAACATCGTCCGCTTTGATTGTGGTGTGTTCGTGCGGCGCACGTCTTTGAAAGAATGGACCATTGTTGATAAGCGGCACGAAAGCTGGCAGCTTGTGTGGGGCCATCCGCGATGGAATAAATGGCTCATTGGTGCACGACCACAGGAACATCTAACTGATGCAGAACGTAAGCAAGCTGCTGATTATGCGTTAGCCGAATTGGCTGATATGGTCGCGAACATGCACGAGTGGTCGAAATTTCTCGATGGCAGGCGCGACCAGGATCGCAAACCATGGTTGAAGCCAGTTGCAATAACTGCAGATCCGAAAGACGAGAGCGTCTGCTTCTATTTCTTACAATACCACGCCTCGATGACGAGAAGGTTCATAACTGGTCGAACTGAAAACCCCGACTGTGCAGTGGTTCGTGTCAGATGGGAAAAGAAGCAAGACGAGTTACATTTCAAGCTGTCTAGCTGCCGTGGCGTTACTTTGAAACCTGACAGCTTACCTTGGAGAGATCAAACTATTATTGCAGCCTTCGAGGAAAACATCGCTGCATTTGCGGCAGAGGAACAGAAAGCGGCAAAGGCGAAGAAAAAAGAACGGCTGATGATGAAGCCGATTCGTGCTATCGAGCAGAAAGCATACGAGTTAATCAAGGCAGCTTGGTATGAAGAACAACGCATCAGGTTCTTGGAAGATTACATCGACGATGATGGCGAGTTGTGGGAGGACCACAAAGAAGATCTATCTGTCCCGCATGACTTGTGGCCAAGGTGGATCGAGACCATAATCGGCTATGTTGTTGAACGTAGCATCGACATCAACGGTTGGACCATCAACAAGCTGCATTATCACGCCAATCAATACGGATGTAGCGTGAAGATTGAAGAGATCAAGTACTATGATAAAGTCAAAGACATGGAGGTTGAATATATACCGGCCACGGAAGATGACGACGACGAAGACTACTAATTTGGAGCTATGATGACGAAGATTATCAATGGCTACGCAATCATTTCGCAGTACACCCAGAACCGTATGTCACCACGACCTGAATATTATTCTGGTCGAGGGGCTGTCAGATCAGATCTAAACTCCGACCTGTTGGAGTTGATCTATACTGGGGTCAAACAAGAGGCAGGTGACGAGGCAGCCGCCAACTTCGTCCAATTTGTCTGCGATTTTGATAAGTTGGCTGCGACGACGTTTCTCAACGAGTTCTATGCATTTTGCGATTGCGGTTGCGTTTATACGCCACGAAAGCATTCGGCTATCGACGAGTTGGACCCAGGTCCAGACAATGGCTCTCGTGATGCTGTCGGTATGGGTATGATGATGTCCGCTATGAGCGGAATGATGGACAGAGACGAAACCGAATCGATCCGGAATGCATTCCTAGCACGGCATCGTGGCGAATTCAAACCACGCCCAGGCCGCATGAGCAAGCACGGCTTTGTTAGCTCGAATGGCGACGTCTATTACGATGGCTTCAATTTCGGCTATTAGGCTGCAGCTTTGAGTGACTGGAAGATCTGAGTCAACGGTCTTGTATCCAGCTGCCTGAAGTTTGGCACTCTTTTTGCTGGTGCTGTCCAAACATTGGCTAAAGCTCTGAAATCGGCCTCGTCGTGTAAAATCATCACATAACGAGTGATGAGGCTGTCTGTGGGTGTGAAATCACCACGCAGAACGACACAAAGCTTCTCAATCGGCGTTCCACGATCATAGACGACAGTCATACCGTGTCCAGGATAGATCTGGTAAACCTTACCAGAATTGGCGCGAACGGACACGAAACCGTTGCGTAAGAAACGTTGGAAACCGTCATCACCCAATATCCTGCGAAGAGTCTGACGAGCACGCATTTCTCGCTCTTCGGCCACAGCTTTAATCGGAGTGCGTGATGGGATGAAGAGTGGGGCTTGTCGAGATTGAATAATTTGATGGAAGCGATCGCTCAAAGGGACCGGCGGCATTACCGGTGCTGCTGGCCATGTGTTGTAGCCGCCCCAACCATCCTTCAAAATAACATAATCTTTCGACTTCATGAAGTAGCGGCTACAACAAGAAGAATCATCATCCCAAGAAGAAGTCGTCGCACAAGATGCGCAGTATGACTTATATGACGAAGCGGCGGTCGTGCAATTTATTATCTTCTTGATATATTTGTTGTTATCGTCATTGTAGATGATTCCTTTAGAAGGATATGTGAGAGACATATTATCACTGTATGTGATCGTGCTGGTTCCTGCTGTCGGAATATAATACATATCAACCGCCTCCTGCCAATTTGCGTGGCATGAATATCACTTGTTCTGCCATTGGGTCGAACTCTTCCATTTTCTTTACACTGGCTTTGCCGCCGACACCAACACGATAAGGCTCCAAGCCTTCTTTCACCAATCTGTCAAACATCTCCTTGGCCGCTCTGATTTCAGCCAAGCTATCAGAATCCCACACGACACGCTTATCGCCGTCTTTCGGATTCATGATATGTAAAACACCATGTTTCGGTGGCGGCACTGCACCATCCAGGACTCGCAAAGGCTCCGGGATCGGTACTTGTATTGTCAGTACACAGCCATCGAATACTGGGACATCTACGAAATTGGTCATACTTTTACTCTCCCTAAAAATCTGTCTGTCCATGATTCACGCAAAATCAACTCTGCGGTGTCGGTTGGCGGTGCGATGAGGTCTTTATCGTTCTTGATTGCGACACCATCTCTTTCGTCACGAAAGCGTTTTTCAGTGACTACTTGCCGCATACAGACAGTCCTTGGGTGCTCCGACCAAGCGGCAATAGTTGGGCAGAGTTCTTCTTGGGCCTTGCCGTCGTATCGACCGCTTTCGACTACTAAGCCGTCGACAACACATCGCAGATGCTCATGCTTGCATTTAGGACAAATGAGCGTAACACGGCGGTTTATAGATACATCCAGCTTAATTAGAATGAACCCGCCACAACCACCACCACTAACAGGGCAATGGATTTCTTGCCAGACCTTTGGTTTCGGCTGCTCCATGGTCACTTCCCCATAGTGAACGTCTGAAGAGCCTTGAACGTATCGCCCATCTTGATACTGCTGATAGAAAGATGGGCGTCCGTTTCGTCGGTGTCGAAATCAGTATTGATCTCAACTACTAAAAGTGTGCTACGCTCAACATCGATGAATGAGCATGTACCTCCTAGGTCGACGAGCCGTGCCCAATCACGATACCAGGTGCCGCTTGGGACGGCCACTTTCAGCTTCGACGAATCAGAATGAAAGTGTACTTCGCCGTTCGCTTCGTGGATGCGAATATCGCCAATGGTGGTTTTGTTCTTGTCTTGAGATTTGGATGAGGCTACTGTTGTTTCGCGCTCGCCGCCCATAAAAGGCTCCTTACAGAGAAATAGTACTCGTTATATCGCTAATCAATAGGTGAGAAGTATCTTCTCAAATACATTCCTATTGTATCACACAGAAATGGACCAGTCAAGTTATAGCACAAGTAAGCGATGTCATTAATATGAAACAACGTATTTCATCGTGCTATAACGGTGTAACGAAAGGCAATATGATGGATGAAGTCGTACGCGAAGAACACGAAAGTTTCGGACTTGTTGGTTTCTCTCGAATCACCCATGGTGGTGTCAAGGGAGGTACAAACCTGTTCGGATCGGCGATCTGCCACCACCACACTATCGCTCTTCGCATTAAGAGGGCGACGAAGACGCGGCGATTACACGATGATCACTACTACGGCGGCGACACGATCATAGAGGTCGAGATGAGTCCGAACCAGTTCTCGGAAGCCATTACGACTATGAACGTTGGCGATGGCGTACCATGCACGATTCGGCGTATCGGCAAACAAGGCATGGCCGAATGCCCCGAAGAGACGATGCGGCAGGTGTTTGAAGAAGAATTCAAGCAGACGTGCGTCAAAACGTCTAATATGGCTTGCGAATTGGTCAGGAAGGCCAGTGAGATTCTTGACCAGAAAACTATTAAGGTGTCGGAGCGGAAAGAACTTCTTGAGATCCTGCGCCGAATTCAACAGGATTTGCAATCGAACCTTCCGTTCATCGGTACACAATTCAACGAAGCCATGGATGATGTCGTAGCCGATGCCAAAGGTGCTGTTGAAGCGTTTTTCACCCATCGTATCAATGATCTCGGTATCCAAGCCATCCAACAGGGGACACCGGATATGAGAATGTTGGAACAAAGCCACGACGATAAAAATATACTAGATAGGGAAGCAACAGACTGCTCTAGTATTGAGGGTGATAGCGATGCGAAAGGATGATAGCAACGTCAGAGAGCGCGTCAAACACACCCGCAACGCTGGTGGATATGGTAAGCGTGGCGTCAACAAGAGAGTAAGAAAGAACGCCAAGCAGCAATTGCAGCGTGACGCCAAATAAATAGTCAAGCGGGGAATCTTCAAAAAGATTCCCCGCTTGACATGTTTCACGCTTGCATCATTAAATCATTTTATTTAATATTATCGCACCAGCCAGATGATAGGTCTTGAAGTTTACAAGGATAACGTGCTGATAATTCTAGACTTAGCAACACGCTCCAGATAAACCAAAGTACCTATGTGAGCAGATCCCACAGACCTTTTCTGGTCGGTCACGACTACCACCATTTTCCAGATGGCAACCGGGTTGTGATTCCCTCCTTCCTTTGACAACCATTCAGTAGAATGAGCTTTATAAGAGACGGGTGCAGATCGGCAACTATGACCGACGCCTAATCCAAACAAGGCTTCGGAGGCACCCACAGACTCTTATCATCTGCCCATTCTGGTATCAACAATTCACGCTTTCGCGTGAAACCTAAAAGCAACTTCGTCACTCGATCAACATTTGTTTTGCTGACGCGGCCACACCGCATCGTGAATTCCTTCACTCGTTGGGCCAGAGAGTCGCGGCCAGCACTATTGAGCATCAATTCGAACTGCTGTACGTATCTTGCCGGTTGATCTGATTTCTGCAGTGAAGTTGTCAAGAACCGACGAAATGTGGTCATGTTGCCGATAGAGACGGCACTGGCGTAATGCTGCGCGGCATCAAAAGCTTCTTTCCGCAGCATTTCACGGACTTCTTTGTATTGATCGGACCACTCGCTTTGACGAGCCATGGCATTGCGCCCGATTCTGTTGAATCCGCCGCGAAATGCACCATCGATATGCATTTTTCGCTCCCACCAGTTCACTTCATAGAGTGTCGGTGTTGGGAGAAATAATTCCGTTTGCAGGCTAGTTTTGGCGACGGCTTCACTGTGACCATTGCCCATTTTGGACAAATGTAGCCATTGACCGAATTTACGCAGCCATTGTCCCAGCTTTGAAATGCGTTGTTCGGTGGGTGTACCAGATGAACGGTCATCGTCGTCGTGATCTGGGTATTGTACAATGCTGTGGCACGGCTCACACATGTTTTGATCTCCTTACTCCATTATAGCACAAAAGCCGATAGCGTTTAATTTAAATACACAATGTATAATTCTACCTAGAAAACCGCCCTCCCGAGCATCTTACGACACAAGAGAGGGCGGAAGCGGTGGTTGACTTATTTTTGTTTGCGTGATATAATGTATTGATAATACCCGAGCGTCGTGCTATTAGACGTATCGAGCAGTTCAGATATAACTTCAATTATAGGACAGATCTATGAAACCTACATGGCGCAGTGCTGGAGCCGAAGATTCACTTAGAGCCGAGGGTGGGCTCAGTTTACTTGTCCGTCACGTCGAATCACCAAGCGGCAAGGGTTTCATCCCCGTCACATATTTCTGTGACACGTTGCTTGAGAGCGGAAAGGTGTTTGCTGGTGAAGACTCAATTGCTTACATGCAAGCCGTATCGAGAGGGCGTCGGATGTTCGAACGGGCGATGAAACGAGAAGATATCGAGGGGATGGAGAAGAAACCAACAAAAATTGTGAAACCAGTCTCATTGGTTTCTTCGGTGGCAACGCCGGAAGTAGAGCCAGCTACACAAGCTCAAAGGGACACAATTCTGCGTCTTCGACGAACTAGAGGTTTTTGGCAGAAAGGTATGTCCAAGAAGAAGTTGAACGACAGCGACCTCATTAAGCTGATTCGCCAAGAATACTTCTGTGATTGGGATAAACTTACCAAAGATGAAGCTGGTAAGATTCTCGATCACATGAATCATAGACAAAAGGGTTTTGATAGAGCTATCACTAAGAGCCACAAGGGCTGCTTCACTGTCTGATCACGCCGTCTTGAAGATGCCGTTCTTCAAATAACCGTGCCACCGACAGCCTGAAAGAAACATTACACTTGGCGAGATTGTAGGTGTATCTTCATTGCCGTCCCATGACCATGCATTCGGATCGGTCTGGCTGATATTTATACCGCCGAGAGAGCCACATCCGCATGGACACAGAAATTGAATTCTGTGATAGTTATCCTCTTTGATTATGAAGAAATCGCCGGGATTTTTTGCGTGCTCGTAATCGGCAACTCGGTTGGCTTTGACGTCTTGCATGACTTCATCCTGTCTTTGATGATGTTTTCAATGACCACCAATAATTCTGGCATTGTGTTGCAGAACAATGTATGTCGCATACCATTTGGGGCGATATACATAACTCGAAAAAGATCACCAGCCTTATCAAGTTTGCCTGTTTGCCGATCGATACCTTGGATGGTTATTTTGTCGCCAAGCTCGCTCATTATTTAGCCTTGTTATATCTGAAGGACCCATCGAAATCCATGCTATGCCACGCAAATAAACATGGATCGGTTAGTTCGAAGAAAGGATTGATTTCAAGCAGTTTCACTTCAATATCACGGGAGTTTGGACCAGCTTTTCGCACTTTTACGAACACGTCAAATACGACATCATTGAGAGTTGTGGCCTCGCGGAATATTTTGAAGAATTCGCGAACGGCCCACTCACACATACCTGGGTCCATTTCCGGGAATACTTCATTGTTCAAGTAGTTATATTGAGATATGCCCGCTAGCTTTCTATCTTTCATGAAGCATCGAAATTCTGACCAAGGCGGTATCTCGACCCATTGCCGTATCCAGATATGCGGCATATAATTTTGTTTGATTGCCAGCATCAGATCTTCATAGATACGTTCAGAACAGTCTAATAGATATTGAAGTGGATCTTGCCCTACAATCACTTTACCGCCACTTCTCTGAAACGACCAAGCATCTTTAGGCGATCGGCTACCAAGTCGTACGAAAGCACCATTTGGCATTTTTTCGACCGCCGCCACAACTTTAGTTCTGATATCGGCAATGTCGCCACGAATATCACCCACCGGCTTGATGAAATCGACTCTATCTGGTGGCTCCGGTTTATGTAACATCCTCGCAATAGCAGCTTGTGCGTTCCATGATGCAGCACGCTCATTGTGTGCCATGGTATCGGTGTCGGTGAACGCATCGCCATATTCTATGATATTAGAACCAAGACGTCGCGGCATATCGCCTTCTAAAGGGATGTTTATAGAAGGGATGCTCAAAGTGTGAAGGGAAGGTTCCCAGTTCTCGATATAAGTTGGTTTGACGATATCCCAGTAATCCATATTACACCTACTGCGGAAGCTCTACAGTGAATTGTAAACCGCAATGCGGGCACTTATATGATTGAATGTCGCCACTGGGCCATCCGTCTTGCTGCTCGCCGACCGCAACAGCATCAGGATGAATAGCTCTGCCCATCCCAGACTTCCACGGATTCTCAGCAGTACAGATGTGACGTTCGTTCATTGTATCCCAACGCTAATTGGTAATCGATTGCCCACATAAATCGGCATATTATTGCCGATTTGAACGTTATCTGACGCATTGAAGTCGAAAACCTGTGTTAAATCTTCAACTACTTTGCCGTTGATTTTTACTGCACCTTGTACTACGGCGCGACGACCTTCGGATACGCTAGCAATTTGCCCCAAATGGGATAATAATTGTGCGACTGTTCCTTGAAACACTTTCATAACATCTCCTATGTGGCTGGACGCCAATTCTAAACATCCTCACCATAAGTTTCAGCAAAATGTTTTCCGTCACAGTGGTTTGTCCATATCTATGAAATACGCCGTATTTAAATAATGTTTTTAGTCTATAGCACAAAGACTTGCGCGGGATAATTACATACCGACACTCGTCGTGCTATAATAGAATAAATCCTTCAAAGAGAACAAAAAATGTCCACATATCGTAATCTGGTTGTTGCTATTCTGGATGACATGCTAAACACGGCTCGGCTAGTTGGAGGGCCTAACGAATGCTATTCGATCAGAGCCGAAGAAAAGTGGCGAGAACAATTAGAACAATTAGATGAGCAGCACACTTGTCTCCAGCCGATAGAAAGTAACCCAGATGGGTTGCATCAGCACTATATCGTCCAGAAAGCAGATGGCACGTGTGAACCAAACGCGAAATATTTCGTTTTGCGTTTAGACCTGGACGGCAATGACAAGGAGCATGCAGAGGCTTGCCGTAAAGCGGCACAGACCTATATCCGTAATGCTCCGAAGCATATGCGCAGGGTAGCCGAAGAGCTTGTTGAATGGGCGGGATTGCAGGAAAAAGAAGATAAAGAGCTTAACTCGCAAATTCAAGCGATGATAGACAAATTGACCACATGGGTTAGGTTGGAATCATTTGGTTTTAGCTTGAATTGGCTGGATGGCTGCGGACCATATGAACCGGGATGGGTGGTAGGATATGCAAAAGATGGCAAAGCAGTAGAAGTCGATGATGACGGTTATCAGAAGCGGTATTCAACTCAATTGGAAGCTGTTAATGCAGCCGCACGGGTTGTTGCCCGAGGCCCTCAAGTTTCGAATTCGCCGAGCTAAGAGCTTCCCGCAAGTTGAGAATTTCCAGCTTTGCGGTGTTCGATACCAAAGAGGCCATCAATAGCCCCCTGGTGTTTAGCATTTTTGTCATTTCATCTATGCAGAGTATTAAATCGAATTTTTCATCCATCTTTTCACCTCTATCCTGGAAATACATAACATGATTGTGGTAAAAGCAGAGCAGCTAGCACGAGTAGCACATGAAGGCCAATATCGCAAATACACCCATGAACCGTACATTGTCCACCCAGAAGCTGTCGCACGTATAGTAGCGTCGGTAACTGATGATTCAGTTATGCTGGCTGCTGCCTGGTTGCACGATGTTGTAGAAGATACCAGTGTGACCATCGATATGATCGAGGCTGGCTTCGGACCAGAAATCGCCTCAGTCGTATCAGATGTCACAAATGTCACGAAGAAATCTGACGGCAATCGCCAATATCGCAAGGGCGTTGAGAGGCAGCATTTAGCCGGGGCATCTCCGAAAGCCAAAACCGTTAAGCTTGCTGACATATTACATAACGTTCCAGATATTATCAAGAACGATCCTGGATTCGCACGTACTTATGTTGCTGAAAAGCAGGCAGTCTTAGAGGTTTTAGTTGGTGGCGACGAAACGCTATACGCCGCAGCAAAGCAAATCATAGACGGTTTTATGCAATCTTGTTAAAGCCATTGGCGTTTTGTGCTATAATTGGCTGCCTTGGAGTATGCTTATGGATTGGCGAGAACATTGGAAACAGTCGAATCCATTCGATCAATTTATGTGCATTTTGATGTCTGTTGACGGTAACGTCCAGAATATCAAAGAAGGCATCGGTGGCGATTTACCTGTTGGTCGATTGGAACGACACGTTGAAGAACTACGTGCTTTAGAGCCTTACTTGCGTCGAGGGTCGTGGGAATGAAAAAGTTTTATATTCTACGTGACGATATCACTGTGTATTGCGGTGATAAAGAGTGCTTATATCCCAATTGGGGTAGTACGATATATAGAAGCTTGGCGACTACGTGGAGTAACGCTAGCGAGGTCGCTCAAGCTTTAACGAAACTGTCCGTCAACAACAAAGTCTGTGTTGTTGAATTCAGCGATGAAAAGACATGTTTGTTCCAGTCGTGTGAGGGGGAAGTAGTACACACGAGCGATGATCAAGTCGTAATTGTGATGGCTGTTGATGGCGATTTGGTCGAACAGGCATATAGTATGTCGCAATTTATAGGAGGGCAAGCACCACAGAAGGGCGACATGCTTGAAATTCGAGTCCAGTTCATCAAACTCGACAGACCTGAGTCTACGCAACTAGATCAAACACGTGAGCCACGCAAGAACACGGTCCCATTACCAAGGACGTTTTGAATTATGAAAATCTTAGTGTATAACGGCAAATACGAGAAGATTTATTGGCTTGCTGATAGCAAAGAACAACTTGAAGCAGCGTTCAAGAGACTCTTTGCTATTCTTGACAACCTTTGTTGTTATGATGATGACGTGCCTGGAATTACAGCAGCACGCAATGGCGACATCAAAATAATAACTAAGATATTGCAAGAGCGTAAGGATTGCGAATATGAAGGATGGGATTTCATCTATGCTGACGACCCGCTCGATGCAAAGTCGCCAAGCTGATATAGTTCCTTTAGCCAGAGATGGCCTTCTTTTTATTTTCTTTGAGTTCCTAGACAGACCCGGTGTTGATAGAGTATTTGAGCTTTGAACCGCGTCTGATGCATCTGAAAGCTTTGGAGTTAGTATGGACGAAGAGCAGGATGTCGATGAAGTCGATGATATTGATGATGTCGATGAGTTTGAGGATGGGGAAACTGTATCCCCATTAACTAACCACGATACACCTAAGGAAATACTACTACACTGTCGAATCATTCTTATCAGGAATGGTATTGCGTCGATGGTGTTGACTGACCAAAAAGGACACCAATCTTTCGCCGAATCGAAAGTTACCAGACTTAAGGTATGTGGAATATCCCCCAAGTCTGGCAAATTCGACATAGTTATTGCCAAACCCGGCAATGACGTAGAAGTCACGCTACGTACTGCACGCAAAGAACGTCCGCTGTCGCCGCTTGAATGGCGGTTCATGTCCGAGACAATCGAACAAGTGTTATCTGATAACAAACTGTGCGAAGAAGAAACACCGATTTATAGTTATCCTCATGATAAAAAAGCCAAGTGAGATCAGTACTGGTATAAAAATGGCTGTGCAACTTATTCTGGAGTCGCCAACCACTGAACCAGTCGAAACGAAGACATCTGAAAGACCGTGGTCGCTGCATATGCTTGGTGATATCGGCATGTTAGATATCCGCTCAGCAGACGGTGGGCCGATTGCATTTACTGGTACTGCTGCTCGTTCTAATGAGGAAAATGAAGCAAACGGAGCCTTGATCGTAAATGCAACCAATATCTTTGATAATATCCCAGATATCGTCTCATATGCTTATTATCTGGGCATGCGAAATGCTGAATCGTTGTTGAAATCAGTGCAAAGTATTGCTGCAGAGGCTCTTCGCCATTGGGATAATGATGAAGACATGAAAGTTGGCAAAATGTTACGGGCATTATCTGGTGAATTGCCTGGGTATAGGATCGACACAGACATAATCAATGCGGCTATCACCAAGGAGTCTGATGATGACAGAATGGCGGTATAAAATTGACCTTGCTGGTGTCATGCTCAAATGCGCAGAAGAACACGATCTTTCACACGCTGAAGAGGATTGCCCAGCGGAAGTAAAAGAAGCAATTGCGACCGAGATCACAAAGGCTTGGCCACTCAAACGATTTGCGCCGGTGATACGAGAGTCAAAGAGTATCGCTGAGATCAATCGTGTGCTGCGAAACATCTATGACGAAGCAGATAGATCGTCTGTTTGGTGCGGGATCTAATCCAAAGCCTTCTTCTCGCCCTTTCGCAGCACTAGCACAACCTCACTACCGTTGCTTTCTACGTCGACAATAGTATACCCAATTAGCGTAGATGAGTGTACTTTTCTTTTAGATGCACCGGTTTTGCTGATCTCATAAATATGCTGGTCGCCAACAAGGCATAACGGCTCTGTAGCGATTGTGATTTTCTTCATCTACTATACAATGCTGCAAGAAGGGGACAGTCAGGAACGGCTTCATATTTGATTTCAAGATTACCATGGTGCCGTACCAACTCGTCGATGTAGTCGACCGCTCTCGGTGCGGTCACATGAACGCGACCGACCTCTTTACCGTCGTGATAGCAAACGCAAACGGTCTTTGCAGGATCTAGTTGCTCAGCCATATTTCTTCACTTCACTAATAATCTCCTCCGCAGCCGAGATGTGCCGAAGATCGAAATAGGCAGATGCTGCTGGGTCTGCTTTGATATCGCGTAGAAACATCGTAACTACTTGCAACAAATTTTCGTGACAATTGCAAGCACAAATGATGAAGTTGGCGTCATCTTCGCTAATTTGAACACCAGGCACGGTTCCGTCACGACTGGAATCGTAGGCCGCAGAAGTAACAACAGGTCGCCTTCCGGCGAATATTTCCCGCCAGTTTTTTGAGAAGCTGCTCTTCGTTGCTGTGTTCTTGACTTCCCATGGTGTCTCTGTGTGTTTCATAATGGCTCCGTTTGTTATAGCACGATGCAACTGGTATTTGAATTTAAATACGAGGTAAACATATAGTATGGACACAGAACATCTAGGACAGGTATTTACTCCGCAATCTATAGTATCTCGTATGTTGACGCTACGGCAGCACCTTGGTACTGTCCTAGAGCCAAGCGTAGGTGATGGAGCTTTCTGGCAACATTTGCGTGGTGAAGATGCGGTAGGGATAGAGATAGATCCAAAACATTGCCCGTCCGATTGTATCAATATTGATTTCTTCGATTATGATATCAGCCACCGATTCAACACCATAATCGCAAATCCTCCATATGTTGCGGGAAAGAATATTTGTGCGTCGACTAGAGCGAAGTTGACTAAGCTATTTCCATTCAAAACGAACCTCTATATTCATTTTATCGCCAAGTGTCTCACACATCTCAATCGCCACGGAGAGTTAATATTCATTACACCGCGTGACTTCATCAAGCTTACACTTGCAGCCCCTATCAATAACTTAATGTCTTCGACCGGTTATATAACACACTGGTTGGAATTCGGAGAAAACAATCCGTTTATAGGCCCGACAGCACACAATTTGGTTATTTGGAGATTCGAAAAAGACTACGATGGTCATAAGCTGACTCTTGTAAATGATTCTGTTAGAAGAATGGTCAACTCGAACGGCCAGCTGATGTTCGTGTCGGCTGATTACTCCGTCCCATTTTCAGAGCTATTTTATGTCAAGGTCGGTGCTGTTAGTGGAGCGGATGAGATATTTGTTGATGATAGCGGCAATCTTGATATAGTCTATTCTGGTACTGCCAAAACTGGAAAGACTAGGAAGGTTTATTATAATCACTTCGACGACCACCTATTAGAATCAAAGGAACAACTAAAAGCAAGACGAATCAGAAAATTCAATGATGAGAATTGGTTTAGGTGGGGGCGTTCGCTTTGTGCTGACAATTCTGATAGGATTTACGTCAATTGTAAGACGCGCAACAGCAAACCATTCTTTTTACATCAATGTAAGAACTTCGATGGTGCTGTGTTGGCGGTGTTCCCAAAGAAGAAGATAGACTTACAAAAAGCGTGCGATATGCTGAATGATGTCGATTGGCACGATCTTGGTTTCGGTTATGGCGGAAGACTTATCTTCAATCAACGGTCATTAGAGAATTCTTTATTACCAGCTAGTTTGGCTGCCGGGGTCTTAAATGGGTAGACATATCAGAAAAAGCAAACAATGTGCCTTCTTCACTAAGCCAGAGATAGCAAAACAGTTAATCGACGAGACACATGTTGAACGGTTTAAGCTTATCATTGAACCATCTGCTGGCGATGGGTCATTCTCAAGACAAATCGATGGATATCAATGGGCTCTTGATATAGATCCAAAGCATCCATCGATAGTCAAGTGTGATTTCTTGAAGTTTCAGTATAAAGGTGAAATCGATCGCAAAGACATATTATGTATAGGTAACCCACCTTTTGGTCCTAACGGGTCGCTCGCACTAGCTTTCATTAAGAAATGTGCAGAGATAGCTGATACTATCGCTTTTATCCTACCGCTATCGTACAAGAAAGAGAGTATGCAGGCGAGAGTGCCGGAATATTATCACTTGGCCAGGCAAATAGATGTACCGTTAGAGAATGCCTTGCTTGATGGCGAACCGCAGAAAGTTCCTGTTGTTTTTCAGATCTGGGAACGCAAAAGGTATCTACGGCCAAAGCCCGTTTATCTTCCGCCAGTCGGCTTCTCTTATGTAAAAAGAGATCAAGCGCATTTTTGTGTCAGGCGAGTCGGGATGCGTGCCGGTAAAGCGTCTCGTGAGTTATCACCATCCGCCACAGCACACTATTACATTAGACTAGACCTGAACAATGTTGTCTGGGTCGATATGGCAATACAGCAACTCAATAGCGTGAAATGGGAGCACAACAACACAGTCGGACAGAGATCGATATCGAAGAACGAGTTGACTAGGATTTTGTCTTCGATACTTTGCGTTTCTCACGCTTGAAGATGTTCTCAGTTGTCCAGTCGATAAGCTTCGACACCAATTCATCCGGCAACGCACCGACATATTCCATGCCTGGGACAGAAATGCATACTAAACCAAGATTTTCCTGTTTGGCTTTTTCTCGCAATTCTCGCGGGAACGTCACTGCCTTTTTGAAGCTCATTTGACTTTCTCTTGTGAGATAAGTTGTCTGATGAAAGCACTATAAGCGTCCTTCATCGGCAATTCAAGTTCCCGATGCAGTCGCTTACGACTCACTACTACCGGCTTCTGTGTGGCTTTATTGATTGCGCTCTTTTCGTACTCCTGCCAGTAGATCCCAATACCACGCTTTTGCCAATTCGGTACGTCATTGAAATTGATATCGTGGTCGAACAGCAATTCGTTCTTTTGCGGAACGGTGAGGCCGAGCATTTCGGACGTTGCTTTTCTTGCACTCCTACCAGCGTTTCGAAGACACCAATAGCAATGTGAATTCAAAGCGTTCCTACAGGCATCTTCGTTTCGCCAACGAAAATAATCGACAACCAAAGTCGTAGTTGGCAATTCGGAGATCCTGCAATCGAATGCAACAGTATCTTTTCCTGCTGTCGCCGGGAAAAGGCCGACCAACAGTGATGTGAATACCGAACTTGCTTCGCCAGCCAACACAGAAGTCAGCTTACGAACTTTTCTACCGAACGTTTGCTCACTCAATGCGAAAAGAAGAGAAATTTCGTCGCTCTCAGTATAGCCGTAGGTGATATCAAAGCCACACTTCATCAGATGCTCAGTGGTGCTGATCATCATATCACGAAATGTGATATCAAAAGGTACGTTGAATCTGCCGCCCTCCTTCGTCAGCCGTGTAAAGCTGCGCCCATCGAGCCGAGCGACCATACGAACACCAGGAAGGACGCAATAATCGTGTGCCGTCTCAAACACACGCATTTTAGTATCGAGGTCGTCGAATTTCATTATTTTCTTTCTGTGGTGTCTTTGCACCACGATCGCCACAATGCGGACATTTTCGTGGCTCGCATCTTGTCGAGACCGTGAAAACGGCACCGCACTTCTGGCACTTCCAAGAGTAAGTCTTTCTCGCCGTCGTCATGCTGGGACTGCTTCCGATTGTACGAAGCCATAGGCATCAAGACAATCGTTGAGTGTACACCATTTCGTGCCGTCGCTTATGGAGAGAATCTTATCATCCCTCCATGACCCTTCTGGGTCGTTTGGGATGAATATAGCAGCAACACGTTGGCCGCTCTTTTCCAGCAGATCTCGCGTATCGTTCAGCGCTTTGACCTTTGTGCAGCCAGGTTTCAGGGTCAGCTTTAGATGTACGGGCTTCGCAATAATCTTGAAATGCTCGAACATATCAGCATCTTGCATAAATCTCGTTGCAAAAGAATCACCGAATACGGCGATAATGAGCAACTCGCTCATTTCTTGTTCTTGCATTTCTTTCTACTCCTATATGGCGGTGCTTTGCAAACTGCTATTCTCGCAAAATGCTTAAGTGTGCAGTTTCCGCCTATCCAAGTTGCACGTATCATCCGCCCCTGTGCATTTCTAGTCCACTGTGCATAGGCGACGTCGATATTACCGTTTCTGTCGCCATCCCAGAAGAAAATAATACGACGATATGTGCCGTTTAGGCAGAGGTAGGTCACGCCTTGTTTGATTTCGCTGGGCTTCATTTTACCACGAACACCTTATCAAGCGGGACGTTATTGGCGACCAGCATTCTCTTAATCGGAGTTTGTGGATAGCCATAATCGTCTAATTTCTCGGCTAATGCGATTGCACGCTCTTCACCGATGCCTACGAAGTCCTCAAACTCGGCGAATTCCGAGAACCACCAAACATGATCTGGTATCGATTTGTCAATCGCCGCCATTTTCACCAAATACCCACAGGTGATCAAATTCGGACGCAGCCATCGCCGGGGTGTCGCCGGTAGCCGATACACCGTCAAGCTCCATCACCCAACGGTCATCGATCTTTTGAATGCTTACACCCGGCTGGCGTGATGGCCGCTGGAATTCTTTGTAATGCAGAATGGCAAGCTGCGCCATTTTCATCCGTTCTGTACATTCGGCTTGTTCTGCTTGAATCCTCGTCCTCATCGCATCGACGCTCAACATAGCTGCATCACGGTTGATTTGTGCTACTTCGCGTTCCAATTCAGTCCTACGCAAGGACTCTTCGGCTGATTTCAGCGAAATCTCTTCCATGCGTTTCTGAAAGTCCGTGCGATTGTTCAGGCCGAGCATGTCTATCATTTTCTCTAATCGACTTCCAGCCACTGTGAGTTCTTCTAATTGTTCATCTTCTTCTGTAGTTTGTTGGTCGGACATTGCTTCTCCATTAATACCATGTTGAGGATAAGATACGATTCATGCTTTGTACGCTATCTACAATCGCATCAGTATGCATCTTGACGTAAAATGCATATTCTTTTAGGATCTGTTTAATGAGTGATATAGCGTGGCTATTGATCGCCCCGCCTGTGACTTCGCTGCGAACGGGTGTAATAATTAAAGTTGCAAATTGTCGTTTGCCCCTGACGCCGCGCAAATCAATATAAGCCATTACCGCTATATTGCAGAACGCAGCAGCACCAGCGGGAAGACGGTATGGTGCGCGTATAGTCACTTTTATGTGCAGTGGCTCTAATGTTCCCTCTACACACCATTTAACGCCGCGACAAAATTCGGAGGCGGTCATATTCATGTAAATAGTGTCCCGTCTGCTTTAAGCCGTCGTACCTCACTAAGACTTACACCGAGTTCGGCGGCGATTTGCTTCATGCTCATTCCGTCGAATTTGTGACCTCTCGGAGCGTTTCGAGGAGTAAGATACTCTTG
>Ga0172381_10001542_pt1 | contig 26848 bp, 31 predicted proteins | sample Leawel6488metaG_FD_119754 | JGI IMG/M metagenome (GOLD analysis project Ga0172381, IMG submission 119754) | Leachate microbial communities from a municipal landfill in Southern Ontario, Canada - Leachate well 64-88 metaG | ecosystem: Engineered > Solid waste > Landfill > Unclassified | place... | reverse complement strand
GTCGGTCACGCTTTATTACATGCTGATCAATATGACGCAGGTTAGAACGCTGCTGTCCTTGAAAGGCGCCGGCCTCTGGTTCGAGATCGAGCCGGTCTCCGCTGGCGTCTTTGGCGTGGGTGCTGGATTGCTGGTAACAATTGTCCTGAGCTGGCTCACGCGGGGTTCTGCTGCATCTTCCGGGTAGTCAGGTGATCCAGGCTGGTCGATCAAGCGCTATAATCGCCAGTTACCTTGCCGCACCTCAATTAGACGCTGAGGGCGGTTTTTTGCCTCACAAGAGGTTTATCCAGAAGGAGTTTCAATGCGTCATTATGAAATCATCCTCATGATCCATCCGGATCAGAGCGAGCAAGTTCCAGCCATGCTGGAGCGTTACAAAGGCATGATCGTTGCCGGCGGTGGCAAAGTGCACCGTGTCGAAGACTGGGGTCGCCGCCAGTTGGTCTATTTGATCAACAAGCTGGCCAAAGCCCACTACCTGTGCGTCAATATTGAAGCTGACCAGGCGGTCATGGCTGAGCTTGAGCATGCGTTCAAGTTCAATGATGCCGTGTTACGCCATTTGACGGTTCTGAAGAAAAAGGCTGAAACCGGCCCTTCTTCCATGATGAAGACCGTTGAGCGGGAAGACGCTCGCAAGACGCAACAAGCCGAATACCAGGCTTGATTTTCCTGAGTGACAACACCGAGTGCCAACACCGCCGCTAATCAATTTGTAGTCACGGCGCAAATTGTCGAATCCAGCACCATGCGTTATACGCCTTCCGGTGTGCCGGCCTTGAATTGTCTGTTGGAGCATGCCTCCGAGACAGTCGAAGCCAGTCAGGTCAGACAAGTCAAGGCATTGCTGAAATCTGTGTCATTTGGTTCTGTGGCTGAGCGATTGGCTCAACAGGAAATTGGAAGCAGCTGGCTTTTTAAAGGCTTTTTGGCTTCCCCACGTGGCACCAGGCAACTGGTGTTTCATATTCAAGAATTTGCTCAAATTTAAAGTTTTAAAAATTTAAGGAGTCCATCATGGCCGGACCAAAACGTTTCAATAACAAAGACAAGCGCCCCAAGCGCCCCGCACAAAACCTGCTTTTCAAGCGCAAGCGCTTTTGCCGTTTCACGGTGACGGGCGTTGAAGAGATCGACTACAAAGACATCGACACCTTGCGTGATTTCATCGCCGAAAACGGCAAGATCATTCCCGCTCGTTTGACCGGCACCCGCGCTATTTTCCAGCGCCAACTCAACACGGCTATCAAGCGCGCACGCTTTTTGGCGATGCTGCCCTACAGCGACCAGCACAAGATCTAAGGACCACAACCATGCAAATCATTCTGCTCGACAAGGTGGTGAACCTTGGTAATCTGGGTGAAATCGTTCGTGTCAAGGACGGTTATGCCCGCAACTTTTTGATCCCTACCGGCCGTGCACGTCGCGCCACGGCATCTGCCAAGGAAGAGTTCGAAGCACGCCGTGCCGAACTCGAAAAAGCAGCTGCTACCAAACTGGCTGAGTGCCAGGCCATCGGTGAGAAGCTGGCAGGCACTACCTGCAAGCTGACACAAAAGGCTGGCGTTGATGGTCGCTTGTTTGGTTCCGTGACCAATGCTGACATTGCCGAAGAACTGACCAAGTCAGGCTTTGCCGTTGTCAAATCCCAGATCCGCATGCCCAACGGTCCGATCAAGACCGTCAGCGACAGCACCGTCAGTGTGGCTCTGCACACCGATGTGGTGGTCGACATCACCGTTTCGGTCTACGGCGAAACTGCCTGATTACCGGCTCACTAAAAAAACCGCCAGTGGCAACACAGGCGGTTTTTTTTGGTTAAGAAGTTGTCAGCCCCTTGAACAGCATGTAAGCCGCCAGCAGGTACAAAATGCAGGCAAAGAGGCGTTTGAGGCGTTTCACCGGTAGCTTGTGCGCTGCCTTGGCTCCCAGCGGGGCGGTTAAAACGCTGCAACTCGCAATGACCAGCAAAGCTGGCAGCCAGATGTAACCCAGCGAGTAGGGCGGCAGCTGCGCCAGATGGAAGCCGCTCAGCACATAACCACTTGCATTCGCCAGTGCGATCGGAAAACCGAGCGCAGCTGAGGTGGCTATGGCACTGTGGATCGGCACATTCACCCAGGCCATGAACGGCACGCTGATAAAACCGCCACCCGCACCGACCAGCCCCGACACGAACCCGATCACCGAGCCGGCACCGAGCAGGCCGACGGTTCCGGGAACTTCGCGACCGGGCGAAGGCTTCTTGTCCAAAAACATCTGGGTGGCCGAAAAGCCGACAAACACCGCAAAAAAAATGGCCAGCGAGGACCCCTTGAGCAGGGAAAATACCCCCATGCTGCCGAGCAGGCTACCCAGAACAATACCGGGCGCCAGTTTTTTGACCAGGTCCCAGCGCACAGCCCCCCGCTTGTGATGTGCCCGCACACTGGAGATGGAGGTAAAGACGATGGTGGCCATCGAGGTGGCAATGGCCATTTTGACGGTCAGCTCAGGGGCTACACCACGGTTGGTCAGGATGATGGTCACAAACGGCACCATGACCATGCCGCCGCCGATGCCCAACAGTCCGGCCAGAAAACCGGCGCACAAGCCAAGTGTTGCCAGTTCAATAATTAAAAGGGGTTCAAAAAGCATGGGGAAAAGAGGGTAGGGTGCCTGCGCGTGTTACCGGATCCGCATCCTGAACCGGGGTTCAGGTGGGCGAGGTCAGTCCGTGTCTTGGGTTCATCTGACGCGAGACGATCACGCTGACAAGACAATGTTCCAAGCCCGAGCTCTAAGAGCATTGGTTCAAGGAAATATAAAACCCGGCATACACGGCAGGCAGGATGATTGTAGTGTCGCCAATATGTTCCGTGGTCAAAGAGCCGTAAAAATTACAAATGGTTCAGGGCCGTGCAATCAGCACATAGATTTCATTGACCTTGATCATGCCAAGCTCCATACGCGCCTTTTCCTCGATCATTTCAAGCCCTTCTTTCAAGTCCCGCACCTCGGCGGCAAGTTGTTGATTGATCTGTACCTCTTGCTGATTGAGTTGGTTTTGCGTCTTGAGTTGAGCCTGTAGTTGGGCTACGTTCGGGATGCTGCCACGCCCTGACCACAGTTGCACGTGCAAGATCACGAGCAGTGCAATCAGGGCGAGCATCACCGAACGTGAGCTCATGACTGGCCTCAGCGAAGGTTGTAAAAGGCCGCGCGCCCAGGGTAGCTGGCGATTTCACCCAGGTCTTCTTCGATGCGCAACAACTGGTTGTACTTGGCCATCCGGTCCGAGCGGCTCAAGGATCCGGTCTTGATTTGCAAGGCGTTGGTTCCCACCGCGATGTCGGCAATGGTGGAGTCCTCGGTTTCACCCGAACGGTGGCTGATGACGGCCGTGTAGCCGGCTTTTTTAGCCATCTCGATGCAGGCAAAGGTTTCAGTCAAGGTGCCGATCTGGTTGATTTTGATCAGGATCGAATTGGCAATGCCTTTGTCGATGCCTTCCTTGAAGATTTTGGTGTTGGTGACAAACAGGTCGTCACCCACAATTTGCACCTGTTTACCCAGGCGATCGGTCAAAATTTTCCAGCCGTCCCAATCGCCTTCGGCCATGCCGTCTTCGATGCTGATGATCGGGTATTTGTCGACCCAGGTGGCCAGCATGTCGGTCCAGGCCTCTGCGCCGAGCACCAGGCCTTCGCCCTGGAGGTGATACTGGCCATCCTTGTAGAACTCGCTGGCGGCGCAATCCAGGCCAATGGCGATTTGCTCACCGGCGGTGTAGCCGGCCTTGTCGATCGCCTGCAGGATCAACTGAATGGCGGCTTCATGGTTCTCCACGCTGGGGGTGAAGCCGCCTTCGTCACCGACGGCCGTGCTCATGCCTTTTTCGTCGATGATTTTCTTCAGGGCATGGAACACTTCGGCGCCATAGCGCAGGGCTTCCCGAAAGCTGGGGGCGCCCAGCGGAATGATCATGAACTCCTGCAAATCAAGGCTGTTGTTGGCGTGGGCGCCACCGTTGATGACGTTCATCATGGGCACCGGCAATTGCGTGCCGCCCATGCCGCCAAAGTAGCGGTACAGCGGCAAGCCGGATTCTTCGGCGGCAGCCCGGGCCACGGCCATGGACACGGCCAGCATGGCGTTGGCACCCAGGCGGCTCTTGTTCTCGGTGCCGTCCAGATCAATGAGGGTCTTGTCCAGAAACGCCTGTTCGGACGCATCCAGGCCCAGCACGGCCTCGGAAATTTCGGTATTGATGTACTCCACGGCTTTCAGAACGCCTTTACCGAGGTAGCGCGACTTGTCGCCATCGCGCAGCTCAATGGCTTCACGGCTGCCCGTGGAGGCGCCGGACGGCACCGCCGCGCGGCCCATGGTGCCGGACTCCAGCAGCACATCGCACTCGACCGTGGGGTTGCCACGCGAGTCCAGAATTTCACGACCGACGATATCTACGATTGCACTCATGGGGTTCTTTCTCCAAAAAATTAAAGGGAATAAGGTGCCGGCAGTTTGTTCATGCGGAAAAATGATGCTCCAGAAATCCGTGCCGCTTGGTGACCTGGTCCAGTGCCAACAGGGTTTCAAGCAAGGCCTTCATGTGTTTGAGCGGCACGGCGTTGGGGCCGTCGCTCAGGGCCTTGGCCGGATCCGGGTGCGTCTCCATGAACAGACCCGCCACGCCGACCGCCACCGCCGCCCGCGCCAGCACGGGAACCATCTCGCGCTGACCGCCGCTGCTGGTGCCCTGACCGCCTGGCAGTTGCACCGAATGGGTGGCATCGAAGACCACGGGGGCCCCCGTGTCGCGCATGATGGCGAGCGAGCGCATGTCGCTTACCAGGTTGTTGTAGCCAAAACTGACGCCGCGTTCGCAGGCCATGAAGTTGTCTTCAGGCAGTCCTATTTCACGGGCCGCAGCGCGGGCTTTGTCGATCACGTTTTTCATGTCGCCAGGTGCCAGAAACTGCCCCTTTTTGATGTTGACGGGCTTGCCGGACTGCGCTACGGCGCGGATGAAGTCGGTCTGGCGGCATAAAAAAGCCGGGGTCTGCAGCACGTCGACCACGGCCGCCACTTGGGCTATCTGGTCTTCCGAGTGGATGTCGGTGAGCACCGGCAAGTTCAGTTCACGCTTGACCTTGGCCAGAATCTCCAGGCCCTTGTCGATGCCAGGCCCCCGAAACGTGCTGCCACTGGAGCGGTTGGCCTTGTCAAAGCTGCTTTTAAAAATAAAGGGGATACCCAGGCTGGCGGTGATTTCCTTCAGGGTGCCAGCGGTGTCCATCTGCAATTGCTCGGACTCGATGACACAGGGACCTGCAATCAGAAAAAACGGTTGTTGCAAACCGACGTCAAAACCGCAGAGTTTCATCAGGCCACCGCCTTCGCGTTGCTGGAGATTGCTTGATGCTCCAGCGCCGCCCGCACGAAGGCATTGAACAGAGGATGTCCGTCCCAGGGCGTTGACTTGAATTCGGGGTGAAACTGCACACCCATGTACCAGGGATGGACGTCTTGTGGCAGTTCCACAATTTCGGTCAGGTGTTCGCGCTGGGTCAGGGCAGAGATCACCAGGCCGGCCTGGCGCAAGCTGTCGAGGTAATTGACATTGGCTTCGTAGCGATGGCGATGGCGCTCGGTGACCACATCACCATAGATCTTGTGCGCCAGCGTGCCTTTGGCCACATCCGAGCTTTGCGCACCCAGGCGCATGGTGCCACCCAGATCAGAGTCTTCATTGCGCGTTTTGATGCTGCCGTCTGCATCCTTCCATTCGGTGATCAGGGCAATCACGGGCTGGGGCGTACCGGGGTCGAATTCGGTGCTGTTGGCCTCGGTAAGCCCCGCCACATGGCGCGCAAATTCGATGGTGGCCACCTGCATGCCCAAACAGATGCCGAGGTAGGGCACCTTGTTTTCCCGCGCAAAGCGGGCAGCGCAAATTTTGCCTTCGACGCCGCGCACGCCAAAACCACCCGGCACCAGAATCGCATCGAACTTGGCCAGGCGCGCCACGTTGTCGGGGGTGATGGTTTCGGAGTCGAGGTAGTCAATCTTGATGCGCACATGGTTTTTCATGCCCGCGTGCCGCAAGGCTTCATTGAGCGATTTGTAGCTGTCGCTCAGTTCCACATATTTACCCACCATGACGATGTTGACATCGCCTTGCGGGTGGGCGGTCTCAAACACCAGGTCGTCCCAGCGTTTCAGGCTGGCGGGTGGCGTGTTCAGGCGCAGCTTGTCACAGATCAGGCCATCCAGACCTTGTTCGTGCAACATGCGTGGCACTTTGTAGATGGTGTCCACGTCCCACATGGAAATCACGCCCCACAACGGCACGTTGGAAAACAGGGATATCTTTTGCCGTTCTTCCTCTGGAATCGGGCGATCCGCGCGGCACAGCAGGACGTCGGCCTGGATGCCGATTTCGCGCAATTGTTTGGCGGTGTGTTGTGTCGGTTTGGTTTTGAGTTCACCCGCCGCAGCGATCCAGGGCACATAGCTCAAATGCACAAACGCGCTGTTGTTGGGACCGAGTTGCAGGCTGAGCTGGCGAACCGCTTCCAGAAAGGGCAGTGACTCGATGTCGCCCACGGTGCCGCCAATTTCGACAATGGCCACATCCACCGCTTCCGGGGTGCCAAACCCGGCACCGCGTTTGATGAAGTCCTGAATTTCGTTGGTGACGTGGGGAATGACCTGCACCGTTTTGCCCAGGTAGTCGCCGCGGCGCTCTTTTTCGAGCACGCTTTTGTAGATTTGACCCGTGGTGAAATTGTTGGCCTTCTTCATGCGCGTTTCAATGAAACGCTCATAGTGACCCAAATCCAGATCAGTCTCGGCGCCATCATTGGTCACAAACACCTCGCCATGCTGGAACGGCGACATGGTGCCGGGGTCCACATTCAGGTAGGGGTCGAGCTTGATCAGGGTGACTTTGAGGCCGCGCGATTCGAGGATCGCAGCTAAAGACGCGGAAGCGATTCCCTTGCCAAGGGAAGACACTACACCGCCGGTGACGAAGACAAATTTGGTCATGTCAGAGTGAGTTGTGAACTCGGGAAGCTGGTAAAGAGCAATTATAGGGGTCGGCTTCATCCCTTCCTCACGCTCTGTTACATTGCGGCGCATGAAAGATTTAGCTGGAAAACACATTGTTTTGGGTCTCTCGGGTGGCATTGCCTGCTACAAGTCGGCCGAGTTGTGCCGTTTGCTGATCAAGGCCGGTGCTACGGTGCAGGTGGTCATGACGCAGGCCGCAGAGCAATTCATGACCCCGGTCACGATGCAGGCCCTGAGCCAACGCCCGGTCTATGGTTCGCAGTGGGACACACGGGCAGCCAACAACATGGCGCACATCAACCTGACGCGGGAAGCTGATGCGGTCTTGATAGCGCCCGCCAGCGCCGACCTGATCGCCAAATTGGCGCAGGGTCAGACCGATGATTTGCTCAGTCTGATGTGCCTGGCGCGTCCGGCAGAGCGGGTTCCGCTGTTGATCGCGCCGGCCATGAACCGCGAAATGTGGCAACACCCTGCGACCCGGCGCAATGTGGCGCAGGTTCAAGCCGATGGTGCCCGGGTGCTGGGGGTCGGACACGGCGACCAGGCGTGTGGTGAAACAGGTGATGGACGCATGCTCGAGCCGCTCGAGTTGCAGGACGAAGTGATCGCCTTTTTTCAACCCAAGGTACTCGCCGGTCAACACGTACTGGTGACCGCCGGCCCCACTTACGAGGCCATCGATCCGGTGCGCGGCATCACCAATCTGTCGAGTGGCAAGATGGGTTTTGCCATCGCCCGCGCCGCGCGCGAAGCCGGTGCCGAGGTGACCCTGGTGGCCGGGCCGGTGAGCTTGCCCACGCCGCGTGGCGTCAAACGGATCGATGTGAAATCGGCCCTGGACATGCTGGCCGCCGTGACAGCGCACGCGCCTCTGGCCTCGGTATTTGTGGCGACCTCGGCCGTGGCAGACTGGCGCCCCGCCAACGCCTCGGCCTCGAAAATCAAGAAGGACGGCAACGGCCAACCGCCCGAGTTGCAGTTTGTCGAAAACCCCGACATCCTGGCCACGCTGGCACAGTCCGAGCGGGGCCGGAGCCGCGCGCTGTTTTGCGTGGGTTTCGCCGCCGAAAGCCACGACCTGCTGGCCAATGCCCAGAGCAAACGGCTGCGAAAAGGTGTTCCGCTGCTGGTGGGGAACATCGGCCCGGACACGTTTGGTCAGGATGACAATGCCCTGCTGCTGGTCGATGAAAGCGGAACGCGTGAGTTGTCGCGCGACTCCAAGTTGTCGCTTGCGCGCAAATTAGTCGCTGAAATTGCCTATCGGATTAGCACTGGAGCAAAGCCGTGATGAAAATAGATGTGAAAGTGATTGATCCGCGCATGGCGGACCTGCTGCCCGCCTATGCCACGCCAGGCAGTGCCGGTCTGGATTTGCGTGCTTGTCTGGATGCGCCCCTGACGCTGGCGGCCAATGCCTGGCAACTGGTGCCCACCGGCATAGCGATTTATCTGCATAACCCCGGCTTTGCCGCCATGATCCTGCCGCGCTCCGGCCTGGGTCACAAACACGGCATTGTGCTGGGCAATCTGGTGGGCCTGATCGACAGCGACTACCAGGGGCAGTTGATGGTGAGCGCCTGGAATCGCAGCGATGTGGCCTTCACCATGGAGCCCATGGAGCGCATTGCACAGCTGGTGATCGTGCCGGTGGTGCAGGCACAGTTCAATGTGGTGACCGAGTTTCCGGCCAGCGCGCGCGGCGAGGGCGGTTACGGCTCGACCGGCAAAGCCTGAGCCGTCAAACGCTTACTGCAGCAGATCGCTGCCGGGGGGCAGGCTGTGCAAGGGCGTGATCTTGAAAAAGCCGGTGCCGGCGCTGCCGCAGCCTATTTCCTCTTCCGTGGCTTCGCGCACGCCGCGCACCTGAAGCGTCAGGTGCAGCGCAATGCCGGCGAGCGGGTGATTGCCGTCCAGCACCACATGCTCGGGGTAAATGTCGGTCACGGTGTAAAGCACATCCTGCGGCATGTCCGGGGTGCAACCCGCGGGCAGGGCGGCACCCTCGAACGTCAAGCCTTCCTCCAACTCGGGCGGAAAGAGTTCGCGGCGTTCCAGAAAGATGAGTTGGTCGTTGAACTCGCCAAAGCCCTGCTCGGGCTCGATGTTCAGGTTCAAGGTGGCGCCGACCTCATGGCCTTGCAGCGCGGCCTCAATGACTTCAAACAAGTCGCCGCCCCCCACCAAAAACTCGACAGCTTCATCGAGCACGTCCAATTCCTCACCCAAAGAGTCTTTGAGTGTCCAAGTTAAAGCGACGACGCATTGTTGTGTGATTTCCATACGAGAATTGTCGCAGACAAAACCTGAACGGAGAAACCCATGGACGTCACCCAAGCACTGCCTTTGTTAGGCGGTATCAGCCCCCGCGTGTTCATGAAACGCTACTGGCAAAAAAAGCCCTTGCTGGTCAGGCAGGCCGTGCCCGGCTTCAAACCTCTGCTGGATCGCGCGCAGCTGTTTGAACTGGCCGCCAATGAAGACGCCCAAACCCGCATGGTGATTCACGAGCCCGGCAGCAAGCCGGGGTGGCGCTTCAAACACGGGCCGTTTCAGCGCCGCGCCTTGCCGCCCCTGAAGCAGCCGGGCTGGACGATTCTGGTGCAGGGTGTCGATTTGCACCATGAGCGGGTGCATGCGCTGATGAACCAATTCCGTTTTGTACCCGATGCCCGTCTGGACGATTTGATGATCAGTTTTGCCACCGATGGCGGCGGCGTGGGGCCCCACTACGACAGCTATGACGTGTTCTTGCTGCAGGCGCTTGGGCAGCGGCGCTGGCGTATTGGCCGCCAGAAAGACTTGAGCCTGCAGCCCGATGTGCCTTTGAAAATCCTGGCCCACTTCGAGCCCGAGGTGGAGTACGTGCTGGAGCCGGGCGACCTGCTGTATTTGCCGCCGCGTTATGCCCACGATGGCATTGCCGAAGGTGAATGCATGACCTACTCCATTGGTTTTCGCATTCCGAACCGGGCTGAGCTGGCCCGGGAGTTGCTGCAGCGACTGGCCGAAGAGGCCGAAGAGGCGGTGGGTGTACGTTTGTACCGCGACCCCGATCAGCCCGCCGTGGACCAAACCGCTGAAATCCCGGGCCGGATGCTGGAATTTGCCCGGGACGCGCTGCAGGATGCCCTGCAGGACAGCCGGGCGCTGGCCCGCGGCCTGGGTGAATACCTGACCGAGCCCAAACCCAATGTCTGGTTTGAAGCGCGTGCCGAGTCGGTCGCCGATACGCAAGCATTAAAAACACAGGGCATTCGCCTGGATCGGCGCACCCGCATGATGTTTGATGCCCACCATATTTTCATCAATGGCGAGAGCTTCAGTGCCTCGGGTCGGGATGCCACCTTGATGTGTGTGCTGGCCAATGAACGTGTTTTGTTGGCTCCTGATGTTTGCAAACTCAGTGCGCAAGCGCAGATTTTGGTCACCGCATGGTGGGGGGCTGGTTGGCTTCAGACGCTTGAATGAGCGGGATGCCTGAGTTGTAATAGATTGTTGCAAACATATATCGAGTTTTCAGTCAAGCATAAAAACCAGTAGTTTTTCACTATAATTTGCCACGAGCTTACCCAATACTTGCTGTGTGGGCTTGGTTTTATGGGTTTCCATGAATCATATTCCGGAATTTTTTTTTATCAGGTATCTCAAATGAATAAATCTCTCGTTCTGATCGCTGTGATTGCTGCTGCTGCTTTGGCTGCCTGTGGCAAAAAAGAAGAAGCTCCTGCACCTGCACCTGCTGTTGAAGCCGCACCTGCTGCTGCTCCCGCACCGGCTGTTGAAGCTGCGCCTGCAGCTCCTGCTGCCTCTGAAGCTGAAGCTGCTGCTCCTGCAGCTGCTGCTTCGGAAGAAGTCAAGAAATAATTGCTCAGCAATTGCTCTAAAAAGCCACCTTCGGGTGGCTTTTTTCATGGGGTCTTGACTACCGAAGCCCAGTGCGCCCTTGTTGCGACGGCCGAGCACCGATGCCAATCACAGCCAGGCTCACACGTAGTAGAGGATGAGAAAGCCCAGCAGCAGCACGAGCACCCACAGAGCCATGCTTCGCGTTGACCAAGTGCGCGCAAACCGGCCATCCTGGCGATGTTGGTAAAGCACCAATGCCGTGGACTCCGTGATCAGCACGTAGGCCGCATGGACCAGCATGTTCCACCCCCTGACCAGTGGCATGCCCACGTTGCGCAACAGCGCGGGCAGCAAAATGCGCCAGAGCCAGTCCGCATCCAGGGTGATGGTCAAGCTGCGCTTCAGGTAGGGCAGCAGCACAAAGAACGCCAGACCCGAGAACAGCAGCAACTGCAACTGCGTCACCACGTGTGCGCCGGTATAGGGCACATAGTTGACGGCATAGGGCAGCAGCGCATACAGCGGCTCAGGCCAGATGCCCAGCGCAACACAGAGCAACGAGAAGAGCACCATGGCCCAGCGCATGCTCACTGGCGGCTCAGCCGGGCGCAAGCCCGAGTCTTTCTGGAAAAAAACAAACCAGGAGAACTTGATGCCGGCATGCAGACACGCGCCGACCGAGGCGGCTGTCAGCAGCAGCCAAATCCATGGATGATGACCGTCGAGTGCCGCCTGCGACACCATGGATTTCGAGATAAAGCCGGAGGTGAGCGGAAATGCCGAAATTGCCATCGCACCGATCACGCCGCAGGCAGCTGTCAGGGGCATGGTGCGCACCAGACCACCCAGTTCGGTGCATTTGCGTTTGCCCGTCATTTGCATGACCGAGCCCGCCGACATGAGCAATAGCGCCACATAGATTACGCCGACAAATGCTTGTGCGGCGGCGCCGTCAAGGGCCATTTCTGTGCCGATGCCCACACCGACCATCATTAGTCCGCTCTGGTTGACGATGGTGTAAGCCAGGATGCGCCGAATGTCGTTTTCCAGCAGGCCGTAGACGATGCCATAGAACGCCATGAACAGGCCGATCCATATAAGCAGCTCGGCACCCGGAAAGCCGCGAATCAGCACGTACACCGCGGTCTTGGTGGTGAACGCTGACAAGAATACGCTGCCGCTCCAGGAGGCTTCAGGGTAGGCATCAGGCAACCAGGCCGACAGCGGCGGAGCCCCGGCGTTGACCAGGAAGCCGATCAAAATCAGCCAGTGCGCCGGCGAGTCCAGCGCCATGCGGCTGAAAGCCACATCGCCGGTGTCGACGATATGACCGGTGACTCCGGCAAACAGCACCACGCCGCCCAACAGGTGGATCATCAGGTAGCGCCGGGCCGCACGGTAGGCCGCTTCAGTGCCCTGGCTCCACAACACCAGGGTGGAGCCCACCGCCATCAGTTCCCAAAACACAAAAACCGTGACCAGATCGCCGGCCAGCGCCACGCCTATGGCTGAGCCCGCATAGACAAAGGCCGCGGGTACCTCGACGCGGCTTTTTTGCGTCATGGCAAACAGGCCACCACCTGCGGCCATCAGCGAGAAGAGGGTGGCAAACAGGCGCGACAGCTTGTCACCCTGCAGCGGCGTCAGGGTGTGATCAAGATAGCGAAGTTGTCCAGCCGGTCCATCGGGCACCTGCCATACCAGTGCCAGCACCAGCAAAGGCAAGGCGACGACGGCAACAGAGCGCAGTGTGCCGCGCAGCAAGGGCAGCAACAGGGCGCCCACGATGAGCACCAACCCGGGATGAATCAGGACTTCAGTCATTGTCTTTGCCGTAATAGGTATCAGGGCGTTCCAGTAGCAGCGCCAAACCCTTGGCGAGCCCGATCATCAGGGCACAGACCACAAAGCCATACCAGGCATTGAAACCAAAAATGGATTCGATCGCAAAATGGGGGTGCATGGGAATCCAGAATTCCGCTACCACCGTGAGCAGGAGCACCAACAGAAAACCGCGCCACAACAACTTGACGTTGCCGGGCTGATCCAGCCAGTGGTTTTTTTCATCCATGGGTTCCTCCTCACGGGTTGATCAGCTGACGGGCCAGCGCCAAGGGCACGTCGGGAAAGAAAAACAATAGCACCGTTCCTGCGGCTGTGGCCGTCAAGGCGATCACCATCGGCAAGGGTGCTTCGCCGTGCGGATGGTCATGCCCATCGGCGGGCGGCGCCACAAAGAAAGCGCGGTAAACAATGGGCAGAAAATATCCCGCATTGAGCAGTGTGCTCAACACGATCACTGTGACTGCCAGCCAATGCTGGCTGGCCATGGCGCCCGACACCATGTACCACTTGGAAATAAAACCTGCTGTCGGTGGCAGGCCGATCATCGACAGTGCGGCAATGGCAAAGGCGCCCAGAGTCCAGGGCATGCGCCGACCGATGCCATCGAGCTGGCTGACCTCGGTTTTGTGGGCTGCGGTGTAGATGGCGCCAGCGGCAAAGAAGAGTGTGATCTTGCCCACCGCGTGGGCCGCAATATGCAACACCGCTCCCACCAGGGACAAGGGCGCCAGCAGGGCGGCGGCCATCGTCACGTAGGACAGCTGGCTGATCGTGGAGTAGGCGAGCCGACGTTTCAGATTGTCTGCCGTCAGCGCCACCACTGAAGCTGCGATGATGGTGAATCCGGCCACAAGCACCAGCCAATTTGAGGCGCCTGCTGTGGCGAGGGTGTCCACACCAAACACATAAACCATCACCTTGACCACGCTGAAGACCCCGGCCTTGACCACCGCCACGGCGTGCAGCAGTGCCGACACGGGTGTGGGTGCCACCATGGCGGCGGGCAGCCAGCGGTGAAAAGGCATCAGCGCCGCCTTGCCGATACCGAACACGCACAGGCCCAACAGCAGCGCGAGCTCACCCGGCTTGAGCTTGTCGGCCAGAATGCCGCCCACCGTGAAGTCGGTGGTGCCCGCGACATGCCAGATGAACACCAGCGCCGGCAGCAGCAACACCGTGGACGTGCTCAGCAGCAGACCGAGGTAGACACGTCCGCCGTCGCGGGCCTTCTCGGTGCCGTGGTGGGTGACCAGGGGGTAGGTGCTGAGCGTCAGCACTTCATAAAAGATGAACAGGGTCAACAGGTTGCCCGAGAAAGCAATGCCCATGGTGGCGGCCAGTGCCAGTGCAAAGCAGACAAAAAAGCGCGTCTGGTGGGCTTCCTGGTTGCCGCGCATGTAGCCGATCGAGTACAGCGAATTGACGATCCACAAGCCGGAGGCAATGAGCGCAAACAGCATGCCGAGCGGCTCGACCGCAAACGCAATGTCAAGCCCTGGCAGCAAACTGAACAGCACCAGGCTGGGTCGCCCACCTGCCATCACCAGTGGCAACAGCGTTGATACCACCGTCAACAGCACGGCGGCAGTGACCAGCGTGATGGCTTCGCGCAGGTTGGGCAGGCGCCCGGCCAGCGAAATCAAGATGGCGCCCGTCAAGGGCACGGCCATGGACGCCAGGATGGCTTGTTCAGGTGTCAGCATCAGCGAGACCCCCCAATGAGTGCCGCCGCAGCCTCGGAGGCGGTGCCCATCGTGAACGAGGTGTCGAGTCCGAAATACACAATGGCAAGCACCAAAATAGCGGTTGGCACAGACATCAGCCAGGGTGTAGGCGCGACATTGGTCGTGTTCTGATGCGGCTCACGGAGATACGCCGCTTCGACAAAGCGCCAGACATACACAGCTGCCAGCAGGGACGACAGGGCAATCATGAACACCAGCCACCATTGGCCTTGCTCGAGTGCCGCCAGCAACAAATACCACTTGCTGATAAAACCGGCGGTACCCGGAACGCCCATCAGGGACAGTCCGCCGATCACCATGCCAAAGCTGGCCAGTGGCATGCGCTTGCCCAGACCCTGCACCCGCGTCAGACTGGTGCCACCCACGCCGAGCGCAACGCAGCCCAGCAGCATGAAGATGGCGCCTTTGGTCACGCCATGGTTGAACAGGTGCACGATGCTGGCGGTCAGGCCGCTGACCGAGTTGAATGACAGACCGAGAATGATGTAGCCGATTTGTGCCACGCTGGAGTAGGCAAACAGCCGTTTCAGGTCAGTCTGGAAGATGGCGATGGTCGACGCCGCGAACATGCCGGCCAACGCCAGCAGCAGCATCATTTGCTGCATGGGCAACCTGGCAAACACCGCCGATTCGCCAAACACCGTGAAATAAAAGCGCAGCAGCACATACACCGCCACCTTGGTCGCCGTGGCTGCCAAAAAGGCCGACACCGCCGAGGGTGCAAAGGTATAGGCATTGGGCAACCACTGGTGCAGCGGGAACAAGGCCAGTTTGAGCGAAACGCCCACGGTAATGAAGGCCAGCGCCGCCAATACCGGACGCGTGCCCTGCACCGAGGCCAGACGCTGGCCCATGTCGGCCAGGTTCAGGGTGCCGGTCATGAGGTAAAGCAGGCCGATCCCGATGACCAGAAAGGTCGCGCCGATGGAACCCATGAGCAGGTACTGGTAGGCTGCAAACAGCGCACGGCGATCACGGCCCAGCGCAATCAGCACATAGGCCGACAGCGAGGAGACCTCCAGAAACACAAAAATATTGAAGGCATCGCCGGTGATCGCTATGCCCAGCAGCCCGGCCAGGCACAACACAAACATGGTGTAGAAAAGGTAGTGCTGCTGTGCCGCGACTTCGGACTCGATACTGGCGCGGCTGAAAGGCAGCACCAGGGCGGCGATGCCGGCTACCAGCACCAGGATAAACGAGTTCAAACGGTCGATCCGGTACTCGATGCCCCAAGGGGCCGGCCAGCTACCGATGGCGTAGCTGATGATGCCGGTGTTGGCTACCTGCCACCACAGCAGCAGCGAGATCGCCAAGGCGAGCCAGCTTGCCACCAGTGCCACGGCAAATGCCACACTGCGCTGGCGCAACAGGACGGTGAGCGGGGCCGCAATCAGCGGAACAACCACTTGCAAAGCAGGCAGGTGCGGGGCCAGATTCATGTTGCGTTACCGTTGTCTTCTGCGTTGCTGTCCCGGGCCAGGATGTCATCCTCTTCGATGGTGTCGTAGGCTTCGCGAATCCGCACCACCAGGGCCAGGCCCAAGGCCAGCGTCGCCACACCGACCACGATGGCCGTCAAAATCAGCACGTGGGGCAGGGGGTTGGAGTACACCGTGAATGCGTTACTCAGGATGGGTGCCGTGCCGCCGATCAATTTGGCCGGCGCAATGTAGAGCAGATAAACCGAAGTCTGAAAAATACCCAGGCCAATGAGTTTCTTGATCAGATTGGGGCGCGAAATCACGATGAAGAGCCCCGCAACCATCAGGAAAATCGTGATGAAGTAGGTAAAGTGACTGCCCAGCGTCATGGAGGTCGTGGCGCCGGTCATTCTTCGTCCACCTTGCCGCGGTCAGCGAACATGTAAAAAATTTTCAACATGACACCTGATACCGTGGTGGCCACGCCGACCTCGACCCAGAAAATGCCGCGATGCTGGCCCCGCACCGGGTTGGGGTCGAGCACAAAATAATCAAGGTAATTGCCACCCAGCAGCAAACCCGCCACGCCAACGCCTGCGTAAATCAGCACACCGATGGCCATCATGGATTCAACAAGAGGCTCGGGCACCACCTTGCGCGCGTCGGCCAGGCCATAGATCAGGGCATAAAAAATGACGGCTGCCGCCAGAATCACGCCCGCCTGAAAGCCACCCCCCGGTCCGAAGTCGCCATGAAACTGCACATACAGGGCAAACAGCAAAATGAACGGAATCAGCAACTTGGCGATCACCCGCAGGATCAGGTCGTTTTTCATGGTTTGCGCCCTTTGCGGCGCCTGCGCAGCAGCGCAACGACCCCGGCACCCGCGGTAAAGACCACCGTGGTTTCACCCAAGGTATCGAAACCACGGTAGCTGGCCAACACGGCCGTGACCACGTTGGGTACGTCGACCTCTTGCTTCATTTCATTGAGATAGCGTGGCACCACATGCACGTGGATCGGTGCTTGGGGGTCTGAGAATTCAGGCAGACCCAGGGTGCCGTAGACCAACATGCCGCCGACAGACATGGAGACCAATAGCGGCAGGAATGGTTTTTTGGGCGGATGCGCCTCTTCACTTTTGCACAGGTAGAGCGCACCCAGCAAAAGAACGGTCGAGATGCCCGCACCCACAGCCGCTTCGGTCATGGCCACGTCCACTGCGTCCATGGCCACCAGCACGGTGGCCATCAGGAAGCTGTAGATACCGCTGAGCACAATCACGCCGAACAAATTTCGGCTGCGGATGATGACCAGAACACTCACCGCCATCATGGACATCAGCACGTTGATGATCAGGGTTTCGATGATGACTTCTCCTCGACGGCAAGGTGTTTGATCCCCCGCACCATGGCAGCGCGCGCCAGCGCATGGGTTGCGGTGGGGCTGACGAACAGGATCAACAGGCCCAGCATGAGTAACTTCACGCTCACCAGGGTGAATCCTGCCTGCAACACAAGTCCCAACAAAATCAGGCCGGCGCCCAGCGTTTCGATCACGCTGGCGGCGTGCATCCGGGTAAAAAAATCGGGCATGCGCAGCAAGCCGATGGCACCCACAACACAAAAAACGCCGCCAAGGACCAAACTGAACCAACTCAAAATCGTGACGAGTAAATTCATGCGGTGGGCTCTTCTTTTGCGGTTGACTCTTCGTTTTCGTCGCCCGGATCGCCCAGATCCCCGCGTCTGAAATATTTCAGAACCGCAATCGTGCCGATCACGTTCAGCAAGCCGTAAACGATGGCCAGATCCAAAAACTCGGGGCGCCCATTCAGGAACCCCAAGACCGCCAGCAGCAACATCGCCACCGTGCCGATGGTGTTGGCGGCCTGCGCCCGGTCGAAAACCGTTGGCCCCAAAGTGGCGCGTACCAGAGCCAGGGCCAGGGTCAGCAGCAGTGCGATGGCTGCGGCTGCGAACATCAGACCTTGCCCTCGCATGCCGTGACCCGCCGATCCATCTCACTGCCCACCACCGCTTGCGCAGAGGCGCGTGTCAGACCATGCACCAGAAATTCCTTGGCATGGGCTTCAATCGTGATGGTGCCCGGCGTCAATGTGATGGAGTTGGCGTGCATCACCAAACCGACATCCGTTCTTTGAGAGGGTTTGAAGCGCACCAGCGTCGGACTGATGGGCAACTTGGGGTGCATGATGATTTTGCTGACGTCCCATGCCGACTTGATGATTTCCTTGCAAAGCCAGGCCCAGTAAATCAGGGCATGAGGTCCCAGCTGGATCGGATGGCCTTCGTCGTCGACCACGTTCATGCGTCGCGCAAACCAGGTCACGGCCAACGCACAACCGATACCCGACGCCAGCAAAAATGGCGTAAAAAAACCTGACAGCAGGAGCCAGAACAGGTATAAAAAAACGAACAGGCTGAATGAACGAATCACGTTGATCGGGGGTTGAAATTTTTATTTTGCGCGATTGTAGACAAGTCTGAGCGTGCGATTTGTCGATCGACATGGCGTGTAAAACTGACAAAAATAGAAGCCATGCGATGGGCCTGACAAAGGCAAAAAAAGATATTTGTTCGATGACAATGGTACTTTAAAAAAATGTTCCCAGCGTTTTTCAACTGTGTCAGGAGACTTAAAAGATGAAACCGGGTATTTTGGTTGCGCGCGCCGTGTTCCCGCAAATATTGACGCTGCTGGAACAGCATTTCGATGTCACCTCCAACCAGGACGACGTCATTTGGTCACCCGCTGAGCTGATCCGGCAACTCCAGGGCAAGCAGGGCGTGTTCACCACCGGCAGCCAGCGCATTGATGCTCCGCTGTTGGCCGCTTGCCCCGAGCTCAAGGTCTGCGCCAACATGGCGGTAGGCTATGACAATTTTGATCTTGATGCCATGACGGCAGCCGGCGTGCTGGCCACCAACACGCCCGATGTGCTGACCGAAACCACGGCTGATTTTGGCTTTGCGCTGCTCATGGCCACCGCCCGGCGCATGGCGGAAAGCGAGCGGTTTTTGCGCGCCGGTTTGTGGACCAGCTGGCGCTACGACATGTTCGCCGGTTCCGAGGTGCATGGCAGCACGCTGGGCATTTTGGGCATGGGGCGCATTGGCCAGGCCATCGCCAGGCGTGGCGCGCATGGTTTTGGCATGAAGGTGATCTATCACAACCGTTCACGCCTGGACGCAGCCACGGAACAGGCGTGCCGCGCTACCTTGGTCAGCAAGCAGGAACTGCTGGCGCAATCTGACCACTTGATTCTGGTTCTGCCGTATTCCCCCGAGGCGCACCACGCCATCGGTGCGGCCGAACTGGCCCAGATGAAACCCACCGCCACTCTGGTCAACATTGCGCGTGGTGGCATTGTGGACGATGCAGCCCTGGCCGCAGCCCTGAAGCAAGGCACCATTGCCGCAGCCGGGCTCGATGTTTTCGAAGGCGAACCCAAGGTGCACCCGGACCTGTTGAGCGTGCCCAATGGGGTGCTGACCCCGCACATTGCCAGCGCCACCCTGCGCACCCGCCTGGCCATGGCGCAACTCGCGGCGGACAACCTGATCGGCTTTCTGGTGCATGGCAAAGCCGTGACGCCGCTGAACCCGCAGTCGTGACGGCTGCCTTCGCACTGCCGGGTTCGGTGGCGCTGGCTTACCCGCTCACAAACCGTAAAAATCCTTGATCAGGGCCCAGGCGGCCTCGGGCTGATCCGCATACTGAAACAGCTGGAGGTCTTCGGCCGCGATGGCACCTTCTTCAACCAGGGTGTCGATATTGACCAGGCGTTTCCAGTATTCGGTGCCGTACAGCACGATGGGCACCGGTTTGGCCTTGCGGGTCTGTACCAGGGTGATGACTTCAAACAGCTCGTCCAGCGTACCAAAGCCGCCGGGAAAAGCCACCAGCGCCTTGGCTCGCATCATGAAGTGCATTTTGCGCAGCGCAAAGTAGTGAAACTTGAAGCTGAGGTTGGGCGTGACGTACGGATTGTGTTTTTGTTCGTGAGGCAGTGCGATGTTCAGACCGATGCTCGGAGCGCCCATTTCATGCGCGCCACGGTTGGCGGCTTCCATGATGCCGGGGCCGCCGCCGGTCGCAATGAACAGACGCTCGTCGGGACGGCGGTGCATGCTGTAGCCTGCCACGAGTCGGGCAAACAGGCGGGCCTGATCGTAATAGTGGGCATTGCGCACCAGCCGATGGGCCACCGCCAGCGCCGTGGCGTCGCCACTGGCTTGTGCCTCATAGAGGCTGTTCTTGGCGTCTTCTGGCGCTGGAAAGCGGGCGCTGCCAAACACCACCACCGTGTTTTCAATGCCCTGTTCAGTCTGGTCCAGGTCAGGCTTGAGCATTTCAAGTTGAAAACGGATACCGCGGGTTTCCCGGCGCAGCAGGAACTCGGGGTCGGCAAAAGCCAGTCGGTAGGCATCGGCTTCCAGCGGGTTGCCCTGGTCGGCGTAATTTTGCAGTTCGGCCCAGGCATCTGCCAGACGACGTTCGGTCAGGTGCTGGGGCATATTTTTGATTTCATTCATGGCTGCATTGTGGGTAAAAAAAGGGACCGATACGATGATCTTTCGTATGATTATTCGCAAACGGCTGCTTGTCGAGGGGGCCTAGGATGGTCAAAAAGGGGTAAGCACATCATGCCGATTTTTGATTCGCTGCATTTCAGTACCTTGTCATTGGACGTGCTCGCCTGCGGACGGGCAAGCGCGCAGGCGCTGGCAAAGCGTCAGGCATCGCGGCTCAGCATGCTGGTTGCCGCGGCACAACAAAACTCAAGATTTTACCGTGAGCACCTGCGTGGTGCCGTGCCAGGCCTCACCCCGCTAAGCGATTTGCCAACGGTGTCCAGGCATGTCTTGATGTCCCATTTTGACGACTGGGTGACAGATCCGTCGCTCAAACTCAGCGAGCTTCGCGCCTTTACCGCAGATTCCCATCGAATTGGTGCGTCCTACCTGGGTGAGTATCTGGTGTGGGAAAGTTCGGGCACCAGCCACGAGCCCGGTATTTTTGTGCAAAACGCGCGCACCATGGCGGTTTACGACGCGCTTGAAGTGGTGCGACGCAGCGCGCCGCGACCCGTGCAACGCTGGCTTGACCCCTTGGCGCTGGCGGAACGCATTGCCTTCGTCGGGGCCACCAACGGCCACTTCGCCAGCGCTGTGAGCCTGTGCCGGATGCGAGAACTCAACCCCTGGCTGGCACCCTTCATGCGGAGTTTTTCCATTCTTCAATCCACCCGGCACTTGGTGGATGCGCTTAACGCCTTCGCCCCGACCGTGATGACCACTTATCCGACCGTTGCTGCCATGCTGGCCGATGAAGCCGACCGAGGTGCGCTGCACTTTGCGCCCAAAGAGGTCTGGACCGGCGGTGAAACCCTGAGCGCTGCCGTGCGGCAACGGCTGGAGCGGGCGCTTGGCTGCGTGGTGCGCAACAGCTATGGTGCCTCCGAGTTCATGTCCATCGGCTGGGAGTGTGACCGAGGTCATCTCCACGCCAATGCGGACTGGGTCATTCTGGAACCGGTTGATGATCGCGGGCGGCTCATGCCTGCCAACGCGCTGTCTTATTCCACCTTGCTGACCAACCTGGCCAACCATGTGCAGCCGCTGATCCGCTACGACCTGGGCGACCAGTTGAGACTGCATCCTGAACGCTGTGACTGCGGCTGTGCCTTGCCTGTGATCGAGGTGCTCGGCCGCAGTGATGATGCGCTGGTGATGGCGGGCAGGGATGGCAGGCCCGTCACCTTGGCGCCGCTGGCGTTAACCACGGTGCTTGAAGATGCGGCGGGTGTCTTTGATTTTCATTTGCGCCAGCGCGACGACCACACCCTGGTGTTGCGGCTTGGACAGGCAGGTGTCGACGGTGAAGAAGTTTTGGCGCGGTGCCGCCTTGAATTAAACAAATTTGCCCTGGCCCAAGAGCTCCAGCCGATCCGCGTGATTGGCGAACTGGGGCAAGCTACGCCGCGGGGCCGCAGCGGCAAGGCGCAACGCATCGTGGCCTGCCCCGAAAAATAATTGGGGTCAGAGTCCAATTAATTTTCAAAAAATCCCGGCCTCAAGTTGGCCCAGGGCCGCGGCCAGGGCGCTGGCCATGTTGACGACATTGCTGGGGTGGGCAATGCAGTCGGTGCTCCAGACTTCACCCATGCCTGCGGCCTGCATGATCTGCAGGGCGTCGCCGGAGAACAGGGCGTGCGTGACCGCCACGTCAACCGACGCGGCACCCGCCGCCAGCAGCAGCTGCGCGGCGCGGGCAACACTGTGGCCCGTGCTGGCCACATCGTCGAGCAGCACCACTTGCCGGCCTGTCAACGCCACGTCGGGCAATGCAAGCTCGACCTCATGGTCGCCGTGGCGCAGCTTGCGGCATACGGCGTGATCAAAGCCGTGGCGTGCTGCCGCCAGCGCCACCCACTGCGCCGATTCTTCATCGGGTCCGATCAGCAGGGGCCGCTGCCGCTGCGCGGCGATCCAGTCTGACAACAGGGGCGCCCCGCTCAGCACGACCGCCTGATCCAGCGGCACGGCTTCCTGCAGTGTGGCGACCCGGTGCAGGTGCGGGTCAACGGTGATCACCGCGTCAAACAGGGTCGAGAGGAATTGGCCGACAATGCGCTGGCTGATGGCCTCGCCGGGGCGAAAGGCCATGTCCTGGCGCATGTAGGCCAGGTAAGGGGCCACCAGCGTCAGGTGCGTGGCGCCAAGCGTGCGCGCCGTCTGCGTTACCAGCAGCAGCTCAACCAGTTTGTCGTTCGGGTCGTTCAGCGAGCGGAAAATCACCACCCGTGCGGGCAGGGTTTCGGGCAAACGCAGCTTGATCTCACCATCGGGAAAACGGTGCCGATCGATCATCCTGGCTCCCAGATGCGCCGCCTGGGCCAGGCGTGTGGCGCCATTCAACTCATCCTCAAAATACAGCAGCATGGGGATCAGAACTCCACAAAGACGTGCGGCACTTCGCTGGCCTTGCCCAGGGTGTAAGCATTGAACTTCGAACAGGCCTGGCGTGCAAAGCCCAGGTCGCTTTGATAACTGGCATGGACCCGGTACAGCAGGTCTCCGGCCAGCACGGTATCGCCCAGTTTTTGAAACAAATCAATGCCCGCGCCGGCCACTTTGGGCGCGCCGGCCAAACGGGCGATGCGCGCCACCTGCAGGTTGTCGATGTTGGTGACCACCCCGTCAGTGGGCGCGCAGACCTCAAAACTCAGTTGCCCCAGCGGTGGCTTGTTGTAGTCAAAATCCTTGGCACCCTGGGCTGTAATGATGGCGTTCATTTTGGCGAGTGCGCGGCCTGAATCCAGAATATCGCGGGCAATGGCAAAACCGTCGCCACCCCGTACATCCGGGTGGCACTCAATCAGCCGTCCGGCCAGGCGCAAGGCTTTTTGCCGCAGGTCATTGGGTGCTTGCGGGTCGTTCTCCAGCACGCGCATCACGTCACGGGCTTCCAGCATCGGGCCAATGCCGCGTCCGACGGGTTGGCGCCCGTCGGTGATGACGACATCGAGCGACAGGTGCAGGCGTCCGGCAACGTACTCAAAAAGTCGGCGCAACCGTTGCGCTTCAGGCATGGAGCGGACCTTGGCGCTCGGACCAATCGGAATGTCGAGCACCAGATGGGTCGAGCCGGCGGCGATTTTCTTTGACAGGATGGAGGCCACCATTTGACCGGGCGAGTCGATCGCCAGCGGCCGCTCCACCGCGATCAGCACATCATCGGCGGGCGACAGATTGGCCGTGCCACCCCAGGCCAGGCAGGCGCGGTGGTCGCGCACGATGTCGGCCAATTGTTTGACTGGCAGTTCCACATTGGCCAGCACCTCCATGGTGTCGGCAGTACCGGCCGGCGAGGTGATGGCGCGCGACGATGTTTTGGGGCACATCAGGCCGTGTGCCGCGACGATCGGCACCACCAGCATCGAAGTGCGGTTGCCCGGAATGCCGCCGATGCAGTGTTTGTCGACCACCAGGCTGTCATGCCAGTCGAGTTTTCTGCCGGCAGCGACCATGGCCTCGGTCAGAAAATAGACCTCTTCGCGGTCCAGCTCATCGCGGTTGGTGGCGACCACGAAGGCGGTCAGTTCGATTTTTGAGTAGTGCAGCGCGGAGATGTCATTGACGATGCCCTGAAAATCTTCACGACCCAGGCGCTCCCCGGCAATTTTCCGGTACAGCGCACCAATCGAGGCGGGGGGCTCGGCCTGCGCCACCGACACCACATGGCCCGGCGCGACGGCAAGCTGCAAAAAAGCATCTTCAGACAGTCCGAGTTCATTGCGGGCGACGATGGCGGCATCGTCCACCACGTTCAAGGTGGCCACAATGTGCTGACCATTGGCACGCACCTCGACCTTGGAAAGCGCCTGAAAGCCTTCGGCACGGTAGAGCGCGCAGTCGCGGTGCAGGTAGGCCACGTTTTCACGGTAGGTATCAATGGCGACCCGGCGCACGGCAAGCCTGGAGTCGGTCAGTTCCTGGAGGGCCTGGTCAGCCGGGGACGGGTGTTGCGCAGGGGCGTGCTTCATGCGCGTAGCCTACACCGAAAAAATCAATAAAAAAGGCCTCCGAAGAAGCCTTTTGATGCCGTCGACACCAGCGGGGTCATTCCTTACACGCGCTTGCGGTATTCGCCGGTGCGGGTGTCGATTTCGACCTTGTCGCCTTGCGCCACAAAAATTGGCACGCCAATCTCGAAGCCGGTGGCCAGCTTGGCGGGCTTGAGCACCTTGCCCGAGGTGTCCCCCTTGACGGCTGGCTCGGTCCAGGTGATTTCACGCACCACGCTGGTGGGCAGCTCGACCGAAATCGCCTTGCCGTCATAAAACACCACTTCGAGCGGCATGCCGTCTTCAAGGTAGCTGAGCGAGTCGCCCATGTTTTCGGCTTCGACTTCGTACTGGTTGTATTCCTGGTCCATGCAGATGTACATGGGGTCGGCAAAGTAGGAGTAGGTGCAATCCTTCTTGTCGAGGATCACGTTGTCAATTTTGTCGTCGGCCCGGAACACCACTTCGGTGCCGAAGTTGGCAATCAGGCTTTTGAGCTTCATGCGCACGGTGGCAGCACCGCGGCCGCCGCGCGCGTATTCGGTTTTCAGGACGACCATGGGGTCTTTGCCGTGCATGATGACATTGCCGGCGCGAATTTCTTGAGCGATTTTCATATAGGAGGAAACGTAACGATGAAAGTAGGCCGCGCGTCAGGCGGCGAGGGCGGTCTGGACTCTAGTGAACTCAAGCCCGTGCCGCAAAACGCGCTATTTTAAAGGAGTTTTGCAATAAAGTTAAGCAGCTGGGTGCCCAAGTCCTCTTGCGAAAGCAGTTTTGCGCGGGCTTGCGCCACGCAGTCCTGCCAGCGTTCGGGTTTAAACGGCGCGTCCTGCGCGTCCTCTGCAAGCGTCTCCAGACCATTCCAGCGACGGTGAAAGGCGCGCAGCGAGGCAGGCGCCTGCAGCCAATTCAAAAAGGCTTCGAGCTTGTGCGCATGGACGCCATCGTGTTGCGGGTAGATGTGCCAGACCAGGGGTTTGCCAGCCCACAGGGCGCGCACCAGCGAGTCTTCGCCGCGCACAAAATTCACGTCGCTGGCCCACAGCAAGTGGTCAAAGTCGTGCTGGCTGAGCTGGGGAAGATAAAAAACCGACAACGCCGAGCCCTGATTCCACCCAGGATCAAGCAGGTCCATGCTTGCGGTCCCGGCACGCACGGCGGCACGCGCCCGCCCCGGCGTCACCAGCAAACAACTCGGCTTGGCGTCATTGGCCAGGCTGTGCAGCAGAGCGCCCAGCCCGGCGGGTTCGTAACAAAACAGCGACACCAGGCGTTCGCCCTGCCACGCCACCCCCAGGTCCGCCAGCCAGTCCTGGCGGTCAAACCGGGCTTGTCGCGCCATGAGTTCAGGCTCGCGCAACAGGCCGCCGGTGCCAGGCGTGAAGCCTGGATAGAAAAAATATTTGATCAAGCCGCGCCCGGGTCCGCTCATCACGGGTGAGGGCAGGCCGTGGCACCGCGCCGCAAAGTCTTCGGCGCTCAGGTATTCCAGATTGATCCAGGCACATTTCTGGCCGTTCGTCCTTAGATTTCTTGCGTAGCCAGCAATAAATCCTTCGTCAATCTCGCAGCCAAAAGTTTCCAGCATGACCTCGCCGGGCGTGATGCCGCCCATGTCGATGGGGCTGGCCCAAGTCCGCACCTCGACCCCGGGCGCACCTTGCGGCGCCATCCAGGCCAGCGCCGACACGTCATCCGCCCACAGGCGCACCACTTGACCGCGCCCGGCCAGATCGCAGGCCAGACGCCAGCACACGCCGAGGTCGCCAAAGTTGTCGATGACCCGGCAAAAAATGTCCCAGCGCAGTGGGGGGAGAAGTGTTTCACCTGGCATGGCCAGATTGTCCACAATACGGCCCTATGCCTGAAAACGCCCCCAACATGCCGCCCGCTGTGGTCACTGATCCGGCCCCAACGCCGGCCCACCCCGAACAGTTGCTCAGCGATGTCGCCAGCCTGCCGGCCCTGCCTGGTGTTTACCGCTATTTCGACGCGCAAGGCAACGTGCTCTATGTGGGCAAGGCCATCAACCTGAAAAAACGGGTGTCGAGCTATTTCCAGAAAAACCATGGCGGCACCCGCATCGGCCACATGGTCAGCAAGATTGCCCGACTGGAGACCACCGTGGTGCGCTCCGAGGCCGAGGCGCTGCTGCTGGAAAACAACCTGATCAAGACGCTCAACCCCAAGTACAACATCCTGTTCCGGGACGATAAAAGTTACCCCTACCTCAAGATCACGGCGCTGGGGCAAAGCGGCAGCGAACAGTTTCCCCGGGTGGCGTATTACCGCGGCGCGGTCGAAAAAAAACACCATTATTTTGG
>Ga0172381_10001541_pt1 | contig 26860 bp, 28 predicted proteins | sample Leawel6488metaG_FD_119754 | JGI IMG/M metagenome (GOLD analysis project Ga0172381, IMG submission 119754) | Leachate microbial communities from a municipal landfill in Southern Ontario, Canada - Leachate well 64-88 metaG | ecosystem: Engineered > Solid waste > Landfill > Unclassified | place... | reverse complement strand
ATACACGCAATGATTACCCCGCTTCAAAGTCATGCTTTGATGATACTTGAAAACCTAAGCGGTTTTCAAACTTTCCCTTTCAAGGTACCCTGCGCCAAGAGCGCAGGGAAAAATCAAGTTTTAAAATTTCGGGAAGGGCGAAGCCGGCCAATTGGCTACCCGAGGTAGCGAAAGCATATCAGCAAAGGAGCTATGATGGTAATTTGATTCGCCTTCTTGGAATTGATCCGAGCATGAAACCTGAGGAGTGGATATTTATTGACAATAAGTCATTAGATGGATATATGGAAGGTTTTCCTCAATCTGGAAGTGCGGAGGATGAAAATAGGTATGCCGACCAATGGATAACCAGACTTTACAAAGAGGGTGCGTTCAAATTATTTGATGGCACGGAATATGAGGTTGAGGGTGAATCATTAAAGATTAAAGAAGCCGGGGAAAATAGCGAGCCGATCATTTCACGTGAATTTGGGAGACCGAGATGAGTTTAAATAATTATAATTATTTGAGCGATGAATCCATCGTAAAAAATGAAACAATTAATTGTCGGCTTACGATAAATTACGATGAGTCATATAGCAAATTTTATCCAGAGATTAATAAAAATAATGTCGCTCTTTTCTCAACATATCCAGAGCACGATTATACCTCTGTAAAAAGGGCGATTTGCAAAAAGTATAATCTCGACCAAGTGATTCTAGGTTCGGGCAATGAAGATTTTATTATCAGGATTAATAGATTAATTAAAGATAAAAAATGGAAAGTAGGAATAGTTTTGCCGATTTTTTATCGAACAATCGAAACATGTTCTCGGTTTAGCCAAATAATGGAGAAAAATTTATTCAAAGAAGATCTGGAAGAATATGATTTTGTTTGGATAAACAATCCCAACCTCTTTACAGGAAAAACACACACTCGCGATAGTTTGATCGAACTTATAAAAAAATATCCTAAAACAATATTCGGAATTGATGAAGCGGCAATATTTTCGATCCCTGAATGGAAGCAACACACGCTTACGGGTCACTGCAAAGATCTAAACAATGTAGTTTTGCTAAACTCCTTTAGTAAAATGTTTGGTATTGCCGGATTAAGAGCCGCTTTTGCCAGCGGGAACAGTGATATTTTAGATGAAATTGAGAAAATCGGGCCAACTTTTCCCTACAACTCGGTAGCTGAATTATTTGTTAGGACAATTTTAGTTGACGATAATATACTGAAAAGTATTCACGGGAAGATCAAAAATAATAAGGAAAAGTTTATAGAGATTTTAAGAAAAAGGAATATTGAAGCTGTCCCCTCTATGGTAAATTGCGTTTTCTTTAAGAATCAAGAATTTCGCAAAATCCTTGAGCGATTAGGAATTCTTTGTCTTGATCTTGACGGTCAAATCGGAATGGAAGATAAAGGTGTTACGAGAATGACGGTTTATAGTTCAGAGAAGGTATTTACCGAAATTCTCAATAGGTTGGCAAATGAAAAGTGATTTTAAGCCGTTCCCAGTCGGCACTGTTTTTAATCCGGTGAATAAACTTATCCATAAGCCCGAATTAAAATACCGAAAAATTACCATTTTATATCCCAGCCGATTGAACGCGATGGCACTTGATCCCGGAAAGATTACTTCTAATAAAAATATGGTATTTACCGCCGGCGAGGTTGTTTTTACAACCAGCATATTCAAGAAAGTCAATATATCAATTACTGGTGGTGAGGATGAGATTGTTATTTCCGAACGCTCCCCAAGACAAATTCTTATCAAACACGCGGTAAAGTTGATGCAAAAAGCGCTGGAGCAAACTCATTCACTTGAAATTGATGTTGAAGATCCAAATAAAATTGATCATATCGGACTGGGTTCAAGCAGCGGGCTTATAGCTTGCGTGGCATGCGCTATTAATGAACTTTATGGCAAACCGATCGATAAAGCCGATCTTTTACAATATCTCGCTCAAAATCATGGAGAGGAGATACAGAACGATTCGTTACATCTTATGCCGGTTCAATGCTTGGGTGGCTCAGCAGCGACTGGACTATATGAAGGCGGACTTATTATTATTGCTGGTAAAAATCGCGTAATTTCCACGATGACAATTGATGAAAATTATAAAATCGTAATTGGCATTCCGAATGATTTTGTTCCAAGAGATTCAAGCGCTCTTTTAAACGAAGAAATTAAAGTTTTTGATAGTATTGTCGATTGTAGCAAGAAATATTCCAAAGAAGTTGCCTACCGAATGATTCATGAATTTTTGCCAGCGATGGAAGAGCACGATCTAAAAACAATCGGAAACCTGATCTATGATTACCGATTTAAAATGGGTAGTGTTGAATTTTGCTCGTATACATATAAAAAATTACCTGAACTTGCGAGAAAACTTAAGATAGTAAAAGATAGATTTGCCGAGATATTTTCCATATCATCAGTGGGGCCGTCCTTCTTTGCTATCACAAAACATCCCGACGAAACAAAAGAGAGATTTTTAAAAAATGGATTAAGAGTTGTTGCTACGGATGTCTCAAATACAGGGTATAAAGTTGTTTTAAAAAAATGAAATATAAAGATGAAAAATCATTTTGGAATGATGGCGAAGTAGTAAAATCATTTCAATCTCAACCAACTTCAGACTATTGGGTGGATTATTTTACTAAGTTTAAAAATAAAAAAAGAAAAATATTGGACTTAGGCTGTGGCGGGGGCAGAAATACTCAAATGCTTTTTGATCTCGGCTTTGATGTTTTCGCTTGTGATTTTTACACAGGGATGGTGGATGCAACAAAAAAACGTCTTTTAGAACTCGGATATAGAAACAATTCTGTTGATAAAAGAGTAATTAATGCTCGAATGGATCATTTGCCGTATGAATCGGAATCGTTTGACTTTGTTCTTTCGCACGGTGTTTACCATAATGCCTTTTCGGTAAAGGAATTTGCAGAAACTATCAATGAAAGTTCCAGAATTCTAAAAACTGGTGGAAGGTTGTGTTTCAATCTTTTTTCGTCTCACTATTTAGGTAAAGATTTTAGGAAGGTAACCGGTAAACATAATTTATTTGTAACCGGTGAAAATCTACGCATGATCCTGCTTAGTAAAAAAGAATTCATAAACATCTCGGCCAAATATGGTCTTTTCCTGGATGGAGAGATTCTCGAATATTCGTCTAATGTTTCAACTGGTAAGAGATCGGTGATGCGCGGAGTACTCAAAAGGAAATAAAATATCAGTTCTTTGAGAGAATGTGTTTGGCTACGGCTTTGTATCCTTTATTCCAAATATCAACTCTTTCTGACTCTGGATATTCTGTAAGAGCTCTTTTTTCATTATTCAATCGAATAATTCCATCCCATCCCCTCTGATTCTCTCCTTTAATTTCAGTGCCGAAAGTTACTGGTACTTGAAAAACATATTCAAAAGTTTCGCCGTTGGGTTCAGCATAGACGATCGCAATCTCAAAGTGCCCGGTTCTGTCTTTAAAATTCTTGAGTATTTTAAGAAGATTTTGTACATTAATTTTCTTTTCGACAAAATTTGTAAAAGGACCTGGAAAATTCAGGGCATGAATAAAGAGACTGTGGTCCTCTCTGATCGCTGGTGCGTCGATTTCTTTTGCTACCTGAAGCGCTGTGTATTTTGCAATTTCCAGACTCGTTTCGGCTTGAATTTCCGGATAATCTTTCTCGACGGAAATCAATTTAATATCAAAATCCTTAAAAACTGACTGCGCTGCCATTAATTTTCCTTTATTTTTTGTGACCAGGCATATTTTTTTCATTTGTTATTTAATATATTTTGCGTAAATATAATCCATCGGAACACTAAATAATTTATTATGTTCGATTCCCATGTATTTGGTTACATCGGCAAGCGTCTCTTTGGGGTCTTGTTTCAGACCATGTACCAGTTGATAAAAAATCCCTACCTCTTCTTTGTTGGTAAAATTGAATGGCACCTTCTTAAAAACAGCTTCGCACTTGCTAAATCCCGCAACTCTGCCTAGATTTACCATTCTCGATACTGATAAGAAAAATCCGATATGTCCGGTACTTGTAATTTTATCAATTTTTTCGTCGAAATATTGCTGAACTGGTGAATTATCAGCAAAATCCCCAATGCATAAAACTCCGTTCTTTTTCAACTTTGAATAAAGTGTTTTGACGATACAGATTTGATTCTCTATATGATGAAATCCGCCCAGACACACAGCCTTATCGAAATAATCGTCGTCTAATTTTGGTAAAGTCATGTCGTTTTCAAGATAAAACCTAACATTATTAAATTTCTTACATTTTTGTTTATTAAAAGTGAGCATTTCAGGTGAAATATCTTGAGCGACCAATTCTCCTGCATAAATTTTTGGTAATATTTTTTCCGTTAAGAAACCTGTTCCCGCTGTTATTTCCAGCACTTTGTCGGTTTTTTTTAACTCTAACTCACGAATGAGCCAATCCTCGTCAGTTCTCGCTTTAGGAAAAAGGGAAATCGCCCTCTCGTAATTTTTACCAATAACATCAAATCTTGTTTTCATAATACTATTATTAGCTGAAATATCCTTCAAGTAAAGGGGTTGGTGATTGACAAAACTATTTTTTCAAGTATAGATATATTGATAAACTGTTCGATTCCATTCCATCGTGCGAAAGGAGCGCGAGATGGACACAATTCCAATGACGCAGTCCGACTACGACGCGCTCATGTTTCTCATTGAGCGTGTCGGGGGAAAGCAAGGCGAGGCAAGGCTTCAGATGGGGGAGTCACACAGTGCCAACGCGGGCGATGGCTGGCATAGCGATGACTTCAAGAGGACAATCGTTGACGAGGCTGTCCAGGGACAGAGGCTAGCTGAACTGCAGGACTTCGCTGACAGAGCGGAGATAGTCACTCCCGAGGAGCAAAACATCGAAGTCCAGTTGGGCTCGGTCGTTGTGCTCAAGTATGAGGACGGGACTCGGGAGACTCTTCTGCTCGTCGGCTTCGCCTGTCGTAATCTGGGCGATGCTGTCCAGGAAGTCTCGCTTAGGGCACCCTCTGCGAAGCTGTTGCTCGGCAAGCGATACGGAGACGAGGTAACTCTCGGCAACAAGAAAGCCAAAGTCCTCGACATCCTCTCTCCGTCCGAGTCTGCGGAGTTTCTCGCAGGCGCTGCAAAGGCGTAAGTGAGTACGAACGGCATACAGGGCGGAGTGGACCATAGGTTTACTCCGCCCTTGCCTTATATATTTAGATAAACTGAACAATAGTATTTAATGGAGAGAATTTGATTATGAACTCATGGCGAAAATCAACCCAAATAGGCTCGCGGTTATACTTATTGATAATATCGCCCAAAGAAGAAATTCGTTCGCCTTTGAAATATTATTGCTAATATAGTTTTTTGTCGAAGAATATGTCAATAAAAAAATAATAATAAATGGAGAAATTATAGATATAATTAAGCTGTCAATACCAGTATTTAATATATTCTGAGCAATAATATATATTGCCGGAAAGAGGACGAGTATTGGCGTGGTAACATTTAGAAATTTTCTGGCAAATCTCCAAAAAATTGTGAGTTCAAAAAGAAATATATAAAAAGCCCAGAAAAGAAATAAATATAGTTGTTGGCCATCATGATAGCTAATAAAGTATTTAAAATCGATCATAAATTGACCAAAAAACAAAAATATTATAGCGAAAGATATAAGGTGAATAATAATAAACGAGTTTCGAAATATTTTATCCGGTTTTTCTAGAGATTTCTTTTCCATATATTATTACTTATTATTTCTGCAACAATTACACATAATTTTCACAAATTAGCTCCCTATCGTCACACTTTGAGCGGTTGGGGCGTTAGGTTTTACATTGGTGTGGTAGCCGATTGTGTAGTCTGACAATGTTGGGGTTGAAGTACCATCAGCTGAAGTTAGGGTGGTTTCAGCTTGAATGTATTTATAAAAGGTTTCCGATCCCGGATCGCCGGTTTTCGAGGTAACTAAAGATGTGATATCAAGAGGGCTGCCGGAACCGACTGTTTGCGAGGCAGTCCAGCTTGTCCAAGTAATATGATCGGTTGAGGTTCTGAATTTAAAGGTTATATTCGTATTGGCTGGTTTGGTATATGTAGGTGTAAACGTTTGCCTTTGATAGAGACTATTGTCGGTTATTTGCGTATCGCCCGAGGTGTGAATGCCGGTGGCGGGTGTTTTCTGCCAAAGTTGCGCTTCCTTTACTTCCATATAGGGAACTCCCTGTGGAGCAAGTGAGACAAATTTAATGTACCGAGCACTTACAGTTGGATCGAAAGTCTGTCCAATAAGTATGCCCCAAGTCCAATCAGTTCCATTTGTCGAGTAATAATAACTGAAACCGGTAGTCAAAGTTGTATTTTGAGTCTTTGAAATATTATATAGGGATCCTAAATCCATTTGCCACCAGCTTCCAATCGAGGATGGTGCCCATCCGGTCGATACATTCTTGTCAACAACATTTGGAGCATTCGCCAAATCGGTCGAGGCGGTAACTCGGCTTGGATCAGCAAGATAAAGCGCGTGAAGATAAAAGAGATGTTAAACGCTGTTGTCCGTCAATAACGAGAAAGCGGGGCTCGGCCAGTTTATCATTAGTCCCGATATGACGGTGTTTGCTGTTTTGTGTAGAAGTTTCCCAAAGTAGGATGTAGCCGATGGGCAATCCCTTATAAAGAGAATCGAAGAGATTTCTGACTTTAATCGTTTCCCAAACAAAAGGACGCTGGAGATCTGGCAATGCAATATTGCCTATTTTGATTTGATCCAGCAAAAAACTCAAATCATAAGTTTTGTGGCCAAAAGTAGAATTCATAGGATGATTCTATCACCAAACTAACAGGTATGGAAGAGGTTTTGCTTGACTTACCCAACCCTTGCGGTACCTTCCTTCCTACATGGAAGCAATATTGCCAGGTAAAAAGAAAATCAAGTTCTGTCTTTATGCTCGTAAATCAACCGAGCGAGACGAACTTCAGGCCCTTTCTATTGATTCTCAGCTTAAAGAAATGCTGGCAGTTGCCGATCGAGACGGTTTAAATGTGGCTGACATCAGGAAAGAAAGCCATTCTGCAAAAAACTCAGCCGAACGACCGGTCTTTATGTCGATAATCAAAGATATCAGGGCAGATAACATTCAAGGTATTTTGACCTGGGCACCGGACAGATTAAGCAGAAATGCTGGAGACCTAGGAACATTGGTGGATTTGATGGATCAGAATTATTTAGTTGAGATTAGAACCTATAATCAAGTCTTCACCAATTCTCCAAACGATAAGTTCCTACTGATGATCCTAGGCAGCCAAGCGAAGCTTGAAAATGATAATAAAGTTATCAACGTCAAACGAGGTCTCAAAGCCAAATGCGAAATGGGATTCCGGCCTGGGATGACACCTTTAGGATATTTAAACGAGAAGGATGGAACAAAGGGCTATAAAAAGACCTTTCTTGACCCAGTACGATCTCCTCTCATTCGTGAAATGTTTGAGCGAGTTGCAAATGGCGAGAGTGGTCGGAAAGTATTAGCATGGCTTAACTCAGTTGACTTCAGGACAAGGGGAGATAAACAGATAGTCTTAAGTGCGATTTATGAGATATTAAAGAACCCTTACTACTATGGCTCATTTGAATATCCAAAAGGAGGAGGTATTTGGTACCATGTCGTCCATGAATCAATCATTACCAAAGAACTTTTTGACAAGGTGCAGGAAAGATTAGCGATTATCCCAAAAGCCAGGCCAGGGTCAAAAGAATTTGATTTTACCAAGCTAATTTATTGCGGAGTGTGCGGATCAGGGGTTACGGCCGAAGAAAAGTTCAAGAGACAAACCAACGGGGTAGTCAGGCGCTATGTTTATTATCATTGCACAGGTGGTAAGGATCGAAACTGCAAACAACCTTATATTCGAGAAGAGGAAGTAACGGAGCAAATATGCAATATTATGGATCAAATCAATGTTGATACCCTGAACACTCAGAAACATTTACAAGCCGAGATTACGAGATACGAAAGATTTATGTATAAAATTCTAAAACAGAAAGTTAGCAAAGATCTTAACAACGAGGTAGACCTAAGAGATTATTCGAAATTTGTTTTGCGTGAAGGAGCCAGGGAAGAAAAACGGGAGGTTCTCAATTGCTTGAAGATTAAAATGAGTCTAAGAGACAAAAAGATAGATGTTATAAAGTAATTAGAGGTTCGAGACCTGACTTGGGTGAAATAAAAAATGGCTTTTGAGCCATTTTTTATTTTCTGCCAAACCTGCTAATTTTATGGGCTTACCAAACTATGGTCGCCCAGAACCGAATTGTTTGGTGCCCGAGGTCGGACTCGAACCGACAAGACTTTTGGTCACATGATTTTAAGTCATGCGCGTATACCAATTCCGCCACTCGGGCATCTACAAGTTTTTTCTCAAACTCAACGAAAGCTTCTGCGCCATTATATGTTCGAGCGTGAAACCGGCGGCTTTCCTGTGTCCGCCGCCGCCAAATATTCTGGCGAGCTTTGAAACATCAATACTGTCCTCTGTCCTGATACTGCATTTGATTTTACCATCAGGTAATTCGAGAAACAAGATCGCTATTCTGGCTGAAGGTATGGTGTTAATAAGATTGACAATTCCTGAAGTATCCTCAATTTGCGCCCCCGATTTCAAAATATCTTGATAAGTTAGATACGTTGAGACTACCTTTAACCGACTAACTCTCATTCTGTTTAGAGCAATACCCCAGAGTTTTAATGCAGCGGGAGATTTTGAACAACTGATGTTTTGTGAGATAAATCCGATACGTCCCCCTGATCGTAAACATTCAGCCGAAATTTTAAGAGTTCGACCTGTAACATTAGGATGATAAAAACCACCAGTATCATAATAAATTCCTGCCAAAATATAGGTTGCTATCTTAGAATCTATTTCTGCACCCATAAATTGTAAAAATTCCCAAACAATTTCAGCGGCAGCGGCGGCAGTTTCGTCAACAATATTCACTCTGGCAATTTTATATAAGTTATTTCTTAAATGATGGTCGATATTAATAAGCGGCTTTGTTTTGCAAACTTGATCTAGTCTCGATGGAAAACCAGTGCGGTTGGAGTCACCGCAATCAACAGATATTATCACATCATAATCACCTAATAAAAAATCTGTTTTTATTTCTCTTGTTGCGGGTAAAAACAAAAATGCCTCCGGAATACCGTCTTTAACAGCACAATCAGCTTTTTTGCCTATTGATTTTAAAAATGTCGAGAGAGCCAGCGAAGAACAAATAGTATCTCCATCCGGAAATTTATGAAGAAGGATTAATATTTTTTCACAAGTAAGAATTATATCCTTAGCTTGTTTAAATATGTTCTCCATTATTTAATTGCATAAAATACGACTTCCCCTCTAGCTCCAAGTCGCTTTTGGTTAGCTTAATTTGATCAGTTGAATCAAAATCTATTCCGGTTTCCTGAAGCCTTGTTTTCGATTTTTCATCTCCGAGATAAATAGCAACTTTAGGTTCAATTCGATTCACCTGTTCAACCGCTTCTTTGACTTCGCCGTTTATTCTTATTATTAAAACATCTGCGTCAGAAAGAGCTTCTGTCTGCTCTTCGGATATTTTACATTTGTAATCTATAACACCGATTGTAAGATCCTCACTATTTAAAATGTATAAATAATCTTCAATACCCTGTACAGAAATTTCACCTATTTCATATTCTCCCGCACCTTCCAAATCCACATCGTTAATTCTGATTTGATCGTTAAACAAAACTGACGCTTTTTTGGTCTTAAGTTCTACAAGGCCGGATTTATTTGCAGAAATTATCATAGTTAATCCTCCCGATTTTGTTTAGTAGCCAAGTATAGCAAAGAAGGGGGCATTTATCAATAAAAACACATCGGGCCGCCGGAGGATACCGGCGGCCCATGGTTATGTGAAACCACGCGCAATCACGGCGCGCGCAAGAGTCTGATTCGCGGTGTGCTCGTTATACCGCCAACACGAACCCGTGGTTCGTTGCCAGTACCAGGGAAGGCATAGCCAAAACCCAGGATGTAGTACTCGCCGTAGGTCTTTGAGACACCCATATACTGAAACTCCACGGAGTTGGCGTCGGTGTAGAGCGTAGTAACCGTACCGTTACTCGTACGCTCCATCGGAACACGTTCCCTTATGACACACTGATTCAGCCCGCAGTTGTTCTGTGTGAGATCGATATGACAAGTTAGTACGCCCCCCGACGGCTCGTATTTGACAATAAGTGTGCCAAACCGCTCGTCTTTTCTGATATAGGTGGCAACAATAACCCCATCTCCCCATGACTCCTGCCCAATAAACTTATCACCTACTAATTCAGCTGCTTCAGCAACAGAGGAATCAGTCGGTGTAACATCAGGGGGAGCGGTTACGATAGATCCCTCGGGCGGAAACATTGTTACTCTCTGTCCACCATTCCCATTTGAGTCGGCTATGTCTGTTGAAGAAGATGAAGAACCAGATGGTAAAACGGTGATCGCTGACGTGACGATCTGGTGAGAGATATCCAGATAAACAAACCACTTATCGCCGCTGTCGAGCCGTCGAAGGTCAACTTCGAACGATCCATTGCCGAAGTTGCAGTCAAAACCTTCCGTCCACCGTATCGACCGACCATCACAGCCGTTGATAGCCAACACTTCTACATTATCGATAGTGCTCATTCCAGAGAAGTAGTTGGAGTAATCAAAACCGATGTTCTCTACTTCCACCGACAAGGGCTCGTTGACCTCGCATTCTCCGCCAGGCCAACATGTGGACTCCTTGATTCGAGCACCGGCAAAGGCAGCGTAACAGCGACGTTCACGAATGGCCTTTAGTACGGATGTAGCCGAATTATTTACGGCACCCACAATAGTAAACCTATACATCTCCGGAAGGTACCTGTTACCAGTACGAGACTTGGCAACAAAAGCACTAATTACCGTACCGACCTCACAGTGGTAGTCAGTGCCCGCAACTATCGACTTTGGGCGTGGCGGTGATCCAGCGTTCGCCGCAATGTAATCAAACGTGCTAGCATTGTCATGATAGTGATTAAACGTCTCGTAGATATCTATAAACCACCCCGACTCAAACGGATAATCACCGTTAGTCGGATGAGCAGCAGCGAACGCCATTCCATCTTCTTCCAAATCTCGCACTTCCCTTACCAAGTTAGAACACTCTTCGCGACTCATGCCATCAGTCATCGTAGAAAGGGTGACCAAAAATCTCAAGGTATCAGCCGCTCCATCCATCTCCGGAGGAACCCATACTAAAAGGTGGTTGTGCCTTTTTACCCCTATCCCGACCTCTGCGCCGTAGATCAGTTTCTTACCAAACTGCTCACACATTTGTCGTGCGAGATCCAAATCGCGCGCCCAGTTGGTGGCACCGGAGTGCCACTTTATGAGATTGCAATATTGTGGCAACACGGTCCAGTCGATCATCTCTGCATGGTCGTTGATCGAAACGACCTCGGCACCAGCGGCGATTGCCTTCCGACACACCTCTTCGGGCGAGTCAAATCCGTCAGAATAGTAAGTGTGATTGTGCAACGAGACTACGATGCTACGCCCCCAACAGGGCATGACGACAACGGCAGCAACCACGACTACAGCCCACAACATCGTCCGCGTCTCCATGGCGCCCTCTCCTTTTGGACCGGTTTTTGCAACCTTGATGTCAAATAACAAACATCAAAAACAGCACCCAATCTATATTAACTGGGCGCTGTTTTTGATTTTCATTTCCTCTTAATCTATTAGTCTTAGGCCAATTCTTCTAGATTCCGGTTTCAGCTCCATCACTTCAAACTTATGTTTATCACCATTTTGCAGATCTTTCACTTTTTGGATATCTGTTCCAGAAGCATGAACTAAACCATCAAGTCCTTTTTCTAAGCGAACAAACGCTCCGTAAGCTGTCACTTTGGCAATCTCACCATTCACCTTTTGACCAACTCTAATTTTCTTCGCTGCCTCAAGCCATGGATCAGGTATCATCCTTTTGATTGACAATGACACCTTACCATCATCAATCTTTACCACCTTTGCTTTAACAGATTGACCCACTTTGAATAATTTATTTAGATCATCTACATGATCCCAAGAAACTTCTGAAATATGCACCAGACCTTCTATCGAATCCAAACTTACAAAAAGACCAAAATTAGCAATTCCGGTAACTTTCCCTTCGATTTCCTGACCGACTTCATAAACAGAATCTATACCGCCACCCATATCATTAACTGCCATCTTTTCAGAAAAGATTAATTTTTCATCTTCTTTTTCAGCTGCTAGAATTTTGACTGAAAGTGGAGCACCTATCATTTGTCTTAGCTTTTGTAGAATTTGGCTTGGATCACCGCCATCGACTCTCGGGTAATTCTTGCTTGACAACTGCGAAACTGGTAAGAAACCTTGTATTCCACCAGCCTCAACCATCAAACCACCTCTGTTTGCACTAATAACTTTCACCTCAATGACCGCACCTTCATCCTTTTTTTCTGACAACAATTTCCAAAGTTTGTCTTTGTCTGCTCTACGCAAGCTCAAAACTATATAGCCATCTTTGTTTTCCATAGAAACGACCGCCGCAGACACCTTGTCGCCAACCTTAAGCTCCTTTGTATCAAAAGAAAATTCTTTTTCCGGAACAAAACCAAAAGCCAAACCATTGACATCACAAAGAATTTTATGGCTAGCAACGGAAACAACCTCGCAATCTACAACCGTACCAACATTAAAAGGTACAAGTTGTTCCTCCTGTTTCTCGACTAAATCATCCATTGTCTGATCAGCAACCTTATTTAATGTCTTTACCATTTTTTAGATATCCTTCCTGTCTCCGGTGGATATTATATTTTTTCCACAACTTAGAGACTACAAACATCCTGTAGTATAACAGAAAGATCAGCCAAATCAACCATATAGCCAAGGCAAGCAGCAAAACTATTGGCTTGGAAATTGTGACTACCAGTCCAATACGCGCCAATATTAGTAAAATTAAGACGACAGGAATGTAAATAAAAAAATCCGCAATCATACGTTGGAATTTTTTTAAAAATCGAGGACTAGTTCGTTTTTCAACAATCACCGAGTAAATAATACCGAAAATAAGACACAAGCAAAAAAATATTAACAAAAAAACAGCCGACTTCATCGGTTCCGTCGGATTGGTGTTAAGATATTGCAGATTAAATATGTTTTTGTAGTTTAATATTTGCATCAGGTATTTTATCTTATCCAAATTTCACTTGGACAAAAATTCAAATGGTGCCGAGTGGAAGAGTCGAACTTCCGACGCCAGGATTTTCAGTCCTGCGCTCTACCGCTGAGCTAACTCGGCGTGCCCAAAATTACACCAAGAGCATATCAAATTGAACATATCCTATCAATCAACCATAATGGTGGGCGACAAGGGATTCGAACCCCTGACCTACTCGGTGTAAACGAGTCGCTCTAACCAACTGAGCTAGTCGCCCTTGGTGCGGACGAGAGGAGTCGAACCTCCACGCTCTTGCGAGCACAGGCACCTCAAGCCTGCTTGGCTACCAGTTACAACACGTCCGCATCAGCGAAATAATACATTATTAACTAAACCGATTCAACCCTATATCAGCTCCCCCATTCCTTAATTGCTCTGTGATAAATTTCTGGAGTGCCGACATCAAACCATTTTCCTTCAAAAATATAACCCTTAATTTTATTTTGGAGTATTAATTTTCCAATAACATCATGCTCGATCGTAAAATTACTTTTATTTGGCAAATAATCAACGATTAACGGATCAACAATATGTACCCCCGCACTTACCAAATGAGACATCGAGTGCGTTTTTTTAGGTTTTTCGTCATATTCAACAATATTATTACCATGCATCCTTACTACACCATAGTCAGTCGGGTTAGATGTAGAAGTTAGAGCAATAGTTAATATTGAGGATTCTTCTAAATGAAATTCTATAAAATCGTTCAAATCGATATCGATTAATACATCGCCCCAAATTAACAAAAACGGCTCTGATCCCATGACCGGCAAAGCTTTTTTGATAGCGCCGCCAGTTCCACAACTTTTTTTCTCTTCAAGATAATTTATCCTCACACCAAACTTTGAGCCATCACCAAAGTGATCCTTAATCTTTTCTCCCAAATGCCCTATTCCTATACAGATATTCCTAACATCGTGAGATCGCAGAAGCTCTATGATATGTTCCAAAATTGGTCTACCTTTAACCGGCAACATGGTTTTTGGTAGTTCATAAGTAAATGGACGCATCTTTATACCTTCACCGCCCGCTAAAATTAAGGCCCTTTTAATCTTTGGCTTAAAATGCGAGGCAACGACGTATTCGAGTGCGTGAGAACGGTTTCTTATTTTTGTTCCATCAACCAGCGAATCGATCCTATCAACAAGGTCTTTTCGCATAGTAATCGTGAATGGTTTTCTTTCCATCTAAATACTGACACCTACTTTAGAAATTTTTTCTGCTTTGTCCAAAGAATACCCTTTGATCAAAGCAAATCTGGTTAAAATATTCCAGAAATACGCTAAAATGCAATACGGTCTATATCCTGTAACAAAATTTATCTGTAGATTAAAGTCAGCAAATTTACATTTTTCACCAACCGCAACAAAATGACATCCTGTTTTTTGCTTCATTTGTTCAAATCGATCCATATAATCAATATATTTATCAGCAAATAACAAAAATACTATATCCCCTTTTTCAATCACCTCTTCTGTACCGTGCAAAATTTGTGTTCCGGCTATAAATTTAGATTTCTTCTTGCCGAGTTCTGAAAATTTCAACGCAATTTCTTCGCCAATTCCATTACTGCCTCCGGCAAAATACACTGTCCTTGCACCAGAAATTAAAATTAACAATTTATTATCAACCTCTATATCCTTATTTTTGCGCATAGCTTGAGCAACTTTTAATAACTCCTTTTTTTCAGGTATTTTTTTGCCTTCGATAAATCTAACAAGGGATTCACAAATTATCGACTGTTCAATGATAGATTTGGTAGCTGCAACAGCTTTCTCCTTACCAGATTTAAGCTCGTAAATATTTTTGGCGATGTGGGCCAAATCGCTATTTTTATCTGATGTGACAGCAAAGACTTTTTCTGAAGAAAAAGTCTTTGCCAGAGATACAACTTCTCTAGTTTTGCCGGAATTACTAATTAAAAACAAACTTTCAAAATTATTTTTTTCAATAGCATAACCTTCACTAGCAAATATAAATCTTATTTTAGAACTAGTCTGAATATTCGACATTAAGGATTGTGCCCGACCTGACGGCAAATAATAACTAGAACCCATCGCCCCAACTAAAACAGGAAATTTTATTTTTGATAAGAAATTCCTAACGCGATTGTGATCAAAATTATTTAGAAAATTAATTGCTGATTCAATTTCCATTTCAAGATTTGTCATATACCTCCAATGATTAAATCGTCTTATATATGATATCATCATATAATGGTTAATATCAACGCCATTCGTTTATAAAAAAATTTATTCAAGTTTCACTTGAAAATAGTGTCACTAAAACAATAATTTTGTCACTGCAAATATACCAACACCAACTGGCAGACAAAAAAATCTAATATATTAACGGGACAAATTGCACACCTCTCGAGTTCGTAATAACAAGTCTTAAGTTTAAAATTGAAAATTGGGACTTCTGCTACATCAGTCCACTATTCTCCTTATAATTGCAACATCAGTCGGTAAGATCTTGAGAGATAATCTAAACTTCTCAAAACTTGTTCCAGATATCTCAAATTTAAATCCCAAGTACCTTTCTAAAGGAGTAACAATTTTGCTTTGAAGATCAAATCTGCTTGCAGCATAGGTTTTGGGTAGCTGCTCATTGTCTAACGACCAATTTTCACTTTGATACAACTTTTCAAATATCAAACATGCTGCTTTTTGGCTAGGAATTTTTTTAGAATCAACTTTTTTTCCATCAATAAAAATTTTGTTATCAACCAGATCAATAATAAGTGAAGAATTTATTTGTCTGTTACTTAAAATTTTATAAGTTCTATAACCTTTATTGACTAACTCAATTTGATACATATCGCTGCGAATAAATTCACTATATACCTTACGTTGCAAATCCTGTTCTATTCTGCCGGCAAATTGCTCAAAACCGTCTTGCCAGCTAGCATAATCAACAGATACACCTAGATTTTTGGCCATACTGAAAACCGCCTCTCTATGTTGACCAAAAGGCAAAGCAAACAAAACTTCTCCGCCCCGACCTACCCCAGTTATTTTGCACCCAGAACCTATATTATTTTGCGTTAAGCTAGCAATCTTGTGAATAGATGTATAAATTTTATCTATAGCTGGTGTTGAAATATCCACAAAATGCAAAAGGTTTTGATAATGATTAAGACTGCTAAAAAATTGTTTTAAATTTTCGCTCGAATTTCCCTTAATAAATAATTTTTTCATCAACAAAATTGTTTTTGTACTTACTTGCTCTAACATACCCAGATATGAATCCCAAAATGACAGCGTTTTATATCCTGTAATTTTTTCAATTTCGCGCTGATTGGCTACCGACTCTTTTTGCAGCTCTTCTGTGGAAGCAATAACAGAACCACCCTGTACCAGATTCCCAGAAAAAATTAATCCAAAGTCAAACGGCCAAGCAACATTTTGATCAATTTTAAAAAGTTTGTCAGAACCTATCGCCCAAGGTTTACCATTTTTTGAACTGACAACAATTGGCAAAGCAGAATCGCACAAAGCACATAAAGCTGTTGCTGCCGAACTTCGGCCATGCTGAATTTTCTTTACCAATTTACAAGCAAAATCGGATTTTTTTGATTCGTCCTCGTGTACTAAATTTGCGATTGCAGCTGACATTGCCCCTAACCCACCAAGCGATAGTCCCAAAATCAATTCGCTTAAAAACCTCACTTTATAACCCTTAAAAATATCCGATAGTTCATTGGAAAGGTTTGAGGTAATATATTCGTCAAGAACAATTCTTTCAAATTTATTTATAGACGGATTATAAGCATAAAATTCTTCTTCAACTTCAAATTTGTCATCGTCTATTTTTTCCAACCCAACATAAAATCTCAGAGGTATTTTAGAACATATAGATATTCCACCGTAAAAATTAGAAAAATCGCCTGACCAAATAAAACTATGCGGGGCGGAAGCAACACGAAAACAACTAGAAAAAAATTTCTCGTAGTTAGCGCTAAATTGTTTTTTTAGTTTCTTTGAATTCAAAGCAGCTCACTATTTTATTGCTTTTAAATGCTTTTAAATAGTATGGTGCCCCGGGGGAGAGTCGAACTCCCACGCCATTTCTGACACATGATCCTGAATCATGCCTGTCTACCAATTCCAGCACCAGGGCACTTACAGAAGAGATCTTACTAAATTCAACACTTTTTGTCGAGGTTTAACGCTTTTTACGCTCGTATATGTACCAATTTCCAACCTCGTTGAATCTATCAGCTTCACACATACAATAAGTTCCAACTGAAAACCCTTTGATTTTAGCCGACACATAATAGTCCTGTTCTAACCCGGAGTATTCTGCAATGATTTTTTCACTTTGAACTTCAGCAATGATTTTTGTCAAAATTTCGGCCTTTTTATCATCGGGCGCCTCCCTATATTGCTGCGTCAAGGTATCTAAATCAGCATTTGCAATCTCTGCAAAGTTTTGTCCTTCACCAGTCCTTTGCGAAGAATGATAAAACTTATATGGATCCTTAGTCGAATTGTCATCTACCAAAAGATACAAAAGATCGTAATTGCGTTTCGGTAAATCCGACAAAACGGCATCTTTCAATTTTAATTGCCTGATATTTAACTCAATCCCAGAATCAGTTAATTTCTTCTTAAATTCCTCATACTGCTCATCAACCCCATCACCATTTACTTCGAGAATATCCAAAGTTTTAATAGAGTCTGGCTTTTGTCCATTTAATAACTGTTCTCTCACCTTAAGGGTTTTTAGATATGCTTTTGAACCATTAATAAATAAAATATGTTTTTTGTTTAAGGAAACTTTTTTCGTCTGCCAACCTTCTGGCGCAGCTTTTAATCCCAAAGCCCCACTAACTATTTTTCTGTTAGCAGCTCTTTCAAGCTCCTCTTGGCTAGGATAAATTTTGACTATGACTCTTTCTATAAAAGGTCTCTGCAAATGATAAGTCTTATCAATCACAAGTCTAATCTCATTTTTTTTCTTTTTTGAAACTTTATATGGACCACTTGAAAAAAGCGGCTTAGTTACATCATCTAAAAAACTTGGCGATTGTACTGACAACGTAATTCGCAATGTGTCATCGGATACAGCATCAGCAGTTGCTGCAGGCAGATATGTAGGATTTTTAGCTAATGTTTCGGCTAATGTATAGCTTTTTATATTTTCTTGTAGTCTAAAAGTATAGGTCAGTTTATCCTCAGAAACCTCCCAACTTTTAGCTAAATCAGCAACAATTTGACCAGTTTGATCATGCATCACAAGGCCAGACTTTACAAGACGACCAAGTTCAACATCTTCTATAGAGCTAGCAACTACACCCTCGATAAAAGTTCCTCCCCTAGTAGGTACCATTTCTTTGATACCGGCAGCTTCCGCCCATTTCCAGCCCGAAAAGATTATCAACAAAAAACAGAAAGCTAAAATAAGTTTCTCGTAAATTGAAAAGAGATTTTTAAAATTTTTTAATACTGTAATAAATGATTGTAACTTAACTCGGCGAAAGCGCCGTAACGGTACTTCCATAAAGATTCCTTAGGACGTAACCCTTATTTTAAGATAAAGATTAAAAACGACCGCCACAACTAATACTGTGGCAAAAACTATGGTTGAGTTAAAAAGAAACTTCTCTATACCACGTTTTGAGCGATAGACATTTGCATCGGACGCAAAAGCACCGCCCAAACCAGTTCCTCGGTTTTGGAGCATCACTGCTGTTATTAGTAAAATGGATAAAATAAACTCTATCCAAATTAAGGCTTTTAACATAACGGGTCATATTGTATTAGATAGTCAAAATTTGTCAAGGGTTAACAGGGTAATTTATATAGGTTTGTAGGTAGGATATAGTAATATTAAAAATGAAAATGTAAAAGTTAAAATGCGGTTTACGGGCAGAACGCAAACCTAGTCCAAAAATAATAATTATTTGATATTTTTTCTATCATTTTGATCTTTGAGATTTAATTTTTAATCTGACTAACTCATCTTGTCAAAAATTATCTAATCAGGTATATTATTTGGTGTTTTAGTAATTTGCAAGTTGAAATTCGAAATAATTTGCATCTATGATGAAGTCTGAGATGGTTTACATCGAAACACAAAGTGTTGAGATGCGGGTATGGTATAGTGGTATTACACGTGCTTGCCAAGCACGAGAGACGGGTTCAATTCCCGTTACCCGCTCCAAAATAGTAGGTTAGTAGTCAGTAGGTTAACCAAAAAAAATACAATTTTTAAAAATATTATTTGCAAGATGAGAATTCCGCCGTTAGGCGGTTTTTTAATTATTGGATAAAATAGAACTCTGATATTGACAAATCGGCGGTTTTGCAGTATTACTAGCGGTTATGCTGGGGTATATGTACTGCATTAGCAGGCAAGTTAAAAATAAGGGGTTCGACACCCATAACAGTCAAGCCATAAGGCACTCCGTCGGATTAGGAGCTTGACTCCGCACCGGCCAAAGGAGGGTTGCTAGATGGCTAATCTGCCCTGCCTGCTTATCACTAAGCAGGCAGCGGCCGCCGACCCGGCGCTCGAACCCACCGCGCGCGGAGCCCGCAAGCATGTCGTCACCTCCATCTTCGAGAAAAAGGAAACGGAGGCGACCAAAGCTGCGTGGCTTCCGCCCGAGGAGGGCGAGAAGTGCCCGGTGATCGTGGCAAATAACTGGGAGATGGCGACCTTTACCGAGGTCACCGCCCAGGATTGCCACTATCACCTCCGGAAAACGGAGATCTACACGGTTCTTTCGGGAACCTTGGCGATCGACGTCGACGGTGTGCTGTTCTCTCTCTACGAGGGAGACACGCTCATCGCCAATCCCGGGGCAGTTCACGAGGTCCTTCGCGAGGGAAACTTCCTCGCAAGGGTCATCATCGTGAACTGCGGGGAAGCAGACGACAAATATGTCGTCTAGCCCACGGCGACCAAGAACCGCGTCACAGCGGCAGGCGAAAGCCGGAGTACCAGGTACCCACGCGGCATTGGACAAAGTGGGTGGGTCTTGAAATCCTGGGAAAAACTGTGACGGCCATAATGGCCTGAGTGGGGACCCTCTCGAAGTACTTGCCCGATGGCAGGTGCTATAAGTGAGGGCGAGACCACAGATTTGGTGGGGCGGTTTGCCCTGCCCTTCCATGACAGTCGGAGAGCCTCATAGCTCTCCACACGACCCCGGCCGTCCGACTGGAGAAATCCAGAAGGACGAGTCGGGGCTTTTTTCTTTTGTAAAAATAAAAAGCACATAAGGACTCGAGTCAGATTGCCCATCCTCCGCCGCCCCCTTCGCTAAAGCTACGGGGTTCAAGGAAGCTACGGAGGGCAAACCTCTTTGCTTTGCAAAATAGGTTTGGAGGTCTGGCCGGGATTTGCACCCGGGTAAGCGGTTTTGCAGACCGCTGCCTGACTACTCGGCCACCAGACCAAACAAACTAGGGTAAGTTTAGCAGGTTTGAAAAATATTTAAAGAAGTAGTAGGTTATATTTACTAAATATAAAAGGATTAAAATTATGTCCAAGAAAAACAAAAAAACAAAAAAAGCTCTACGTCAGCAGGTAATAAAACAAGCCAAAAAAGAGCAACAAATATCTCAGATTGAAAAGACTGCCGAAAAAAACACCTTACTCCAACAAGAAACCGAAACTACTAGTGAAATCAAAGAAGTGCGCTTGCATATCAAAAAAATTTTAATCACCATGAGCATATTAGTTCTGATCATTGTAGGAATTTATTTAATTAACCTAAAGTCCAATTTTATCTTGCAATTTGGCGATTGGCTCTCAAAATCCCTCAATATACAAGTATAGGGCTAACATACGACCGACGAGCTCCCGTTATCAAGCAATCTTCTATACCAAAAAATATAATCTAAAGATTCCTGCCTTCGCAGGAATGACAAGGACTCTGCCGAACCACAACCTAACAACTTTTGTCAAGATTTTTATCTATCACCGAATCGAGTGGATTTGTGTATTTTTCACCGTAATTATCAAGTGGTGCCCCCTCGGGGTACACAGTACCTTCTTTATTACCATATTCATCTAAACCCCGTGCTGAAAGACATTGTCTGATTTGCTCTAACCGCGCTTCACTTAGCAGGTCTGCCCGCGCAAGATTGTCGGGTGATAAAATAATCTGCACAAGCTGTCTTGCTTCAACAACGAAACCCGAAAACGGCAAGATTTTTGCCCCATAGCTTATTGATTTGTATTCCGCTGAATCAGTAATTGGCGTAGTTTCGTTATTTGAACCAGTAAATGTTTTCTGATTTAACACAACCGGCACTGCCAAAATGCCTGTATCAATGGCTTCCTTGTATGTCATCGCCTGACCGGTTGGAGTACCATCATCAGATAGTTTCTGAACTAATACGTTTTGTGTGAAAATAATTCTTACTGCAGAAAACGGATTTGCCAAGAAGTTATACCCAATTTTTAGACTATATTTAAAATCCTCCGATGGATTAATAGCGGTTTTATTTGTCGGCAAAGTCATTTTTTCACCATCAGAGGAGAAAACAAGCATTCCCTTGCCCGGGGCAACATGATCTAAAACATCCTCTTTGCCACTGGCAAGATTACCTGCCAAATCAATATATGCACCTGTTTGGGGGTCAAAAGCATAAACTTTTCGATTTTTTAGCCCCAGTAGCAGATCTTTAAGAACGTTTTTTTCCATAAGATATGGAATGGAAAAAATGCTCCAACCTTTTTTAATCGAAATTTCTGTTGTCAAAGTAACCTTTACACTAACACTCGATGATGCAAGTAGAACCTGATTTTCCGGTGCGCATTGTAATACTCCCAAAGGACCACAAGATTGCGGGTCCTGCTTACCTTCAAGTCGAACAAACAGGTCAGCTTCAGTTATTGCTGTATTAACGCTTGTCTTAAATTGAACTTGCCTTTTCTGTCCGCCGTCAAGATTCAGCTTGTAATCAAAACCAGCCGTTGCCGATTTACTGAGATTCCCCAAAGCGTCACTTGAAAGACTCTTGGCTCCATCAAGAGAAGCTAGATCAAAAGTTAATCCGCCCGCATATACAATTAGTGATGCATTAGAAAAACTTTCCGTAGGACTTATTTGAGCCGTTATTATAAATTGCTCACCAGGACTAACTTCTTCCGGCAAGCCACTGATTTCAATTTCAGCACTGCCAGAGGATACATCAGCCGATATTTCTTTTGCAAAAACCAAATAAGCGGCAACAGATAAAACTAATACAAGAGCTACTCCCGAAAGCCACATAAAAACCTTGCGTGGTTTTTTAGTCAGAAGCTGGTTCTGTACCTCCTGCGGCGGTGTTGGAACTTGCGCCACAGATTTCTGAATTGAACTTAAACCAAATGGATCGTCCATTAATTTAAATTATACTAGAGATAAGTGAAGTTATAAATACTATTTAAATATGAAATCATTAAAATATCCATCTAGATCCCACGTCTCCCATCCCTACACGCCTTAATATAGAACGTAAAACTTCCCAAGCTACTAAAAAACATTTTTAGTTTGTGCGAATTATAGACTGTATCTTTTAATATCTTTATATTTTTTGATCGAATAAATCCCAAAACCTGCAAGTAATGAAACAGCAGATAACACATATATCTCCGCTCCTGTATCCGCTACATCTTCCGCTTCTTGTTCATCAGCTACAGGAGTAATCGTTTCAACTTGAATATAATCGTCATAATTAGTTTGGGTCACCGTAGCACTAACTGTAGCTGTAGTACTACTATCGGTTGTTGGTAAGCCCAAAGGGGGCAATGTATCCTGTGCAAACACAACGCCTGTAGTCAACACGCACAAAGACAAAAACAAAGAAAATACAAAAAACTTTTTCATCTTACTAATAATACTACAAATTAATTATGTATGAAACTAATTATCCGACGGTGCTGCACCAATCACTAGCCGCTTCAGGTTTGTACCAACCGGCGTACATGTCATAAGCGTTAAGCGACTTGAATCAAAATTTAAAAACTTACTAGAAGCATTTTTTTCCACCTCTTCGCGGCTATCAATTATATATTTGTATATTATATTTTCATATATTACAAATACCTCGTTCCCCTCTGATAATTGTGGCAGCAAAGCAAAAACGCTGTTATAGTCGCCTTCTCTCCACCAATAATTTGAGCTATGACCACTTAGAAAAACATTTTTGTTTTCGTTTGGTTTACCGGTCGAATTGATGTGAATAACTCCTTGCTGCAGTTTCTCCACAGACTCATCTGCACTAACATCCCAAATAATAGGTGCACTAACTCCTATCGCGGGAATTATTAAGCGATTATTCTCTAATGATGTCGGTTGTGGATATTCTACCTGTTGGGTAAAATTTACCTCAGGAGATTCGCTTAAAACTTGATCAGGATCAAGTTTATACTTTATAATATGCAAATACGCTGGTAAATTTACAATAATAAAGCAAATACACGAAAAAAAGATAATTGAAAAAGTATCAACCAAAACAACCGTGTAAAGCGGTCTTTTTTTTGCTCTCGGGTTTTTTAGTTCTGGAAGCTTATGTCGAACAGAATCAACCTGTAGCATTTTCTAAGTCTATTAATTTCTCTCTTTGTAGTTTTCTAAAAGCAAAATAACCAAGAACAAATGGTGTCCAAAATGTAAAAAATCTGTAGGCCATTACAGATATAGTTGCCAATTCAACCGGAACTTGCAGATTTGTTAAAACAACTATCATAGTTGCCTCGACCACACCAATACCCCCAGGAGTAATAGAAACGAGCCCAAATAATACCGATATTGCATATACGCTAGTGAGAATCCCTATGTTTATCGAAAAGTTGAACGCCAAGAAAATATAAAATAACGTTAAAATATCGATTATTTCAATTAGTAAGACATGCAAAGCGGGCATTTTAAGCTGAAAAAATTTTGTTTGAATAGTTTTCAAACATTCGCTAATTTCTGCGCTGATAAGATGAATCTGACCATCACTTATTAAAACTTTTTTGGATTGTAAAAATCTCGCAATATAGTTTAAGATTCCAGCTACAAACGTCAGTAATTTTTTAACTCTCAATGCTCCTTTTAGTGCCACTAAAGCAATAATTATTAAAATTATTATAGCTCCAAAAAGAATCCCCGCCGTGACCAACTGGTATGCGTACAATTGTTCGTTGAAAAATAGATAGAAAAGACCCGCTAAAAGAACCAAAATAAAAACCATATAAATCAAAAAATATGCAAACAAGTTGACAAAAATCGATCTAGTTTTACTCATACCTTGCCTTTGAGCCTCAGAAACAAAAACTGCCATGCCCGAAAGCCCACCCGAAGGCGCAGCTAGATTTAAAAAATTTGACGCAACCGATAAATATGTCAGCTTTTTCAACGAATCTTTAACCGAAAAAAAATCATACAAACTATGATAAAACGCGCCTCTATTTACGATTCCTACAAACTGAATCACAACGATTGCTAATAAAAATATCCAGCTGCCCTGAGACAATGTTTCCAAAGCGGTAGAGATATTACCAAACTGACGCACAAAAACAAAAATAAAAACGATCGAAACACCGAGAAAGAAAATTTTGTTGAATATTTTAATTTTTTTTGGTGGCATTTGATCTGATTATAGTAAAAAAAGTTTCAATCCTATTAGACAAAAAACAATCCCTTCGATAACTAAATAGATTACTTTGTTTGTATGTATCAATCATACAATCGTTAACATTATGAACCCTAATGCCTACACGAGCAAGTTCACCTATAACAGCTGCGGTCAAATCAAAATAGCTTTGTTTGTTTTTTCGCAATAAATATTTTGAAAATCGAGTTTTTTCGATCAATTCACAAACGTCTGATTTTATTTCGTAGCTATCAACTCTAATGTGAGAACCAAGAAATATTTGTACATCTGATAAATTTACGCCATGCGATATCAGTTTTTCCGATAAATTAGAGATTATTCCACCTAATAAATTTTTTCTGCTAACATGCACTGCGCCAATATATCTATTTGCCGAAAGCATAAGCGGTATGCAATCAGCGCTTCTTACACCAAGCACTAAATTATTTTTTGAAACAATCCCGTCGCATAAATGCAAGCCAGTTTTATTAATACAATTCACGTCCGTACCGTGAGTTTGGCGCATATAAGCAAAATTGTTAGATAAACCAAGAGAGCGTAAGAGCTTCAATGCATTATTAGCTAATGAACCATCAGGGTTGATATTCATCGATCCATCACTTTTTTCGCTAACTATAATAGTATATAGGTCTTTTTTTATCTGATACATTTTAATTTCTATATTGAAGCGCCTCAATTACATGTTGTTTACTTATCTTATCTTCTCCGGCTAAATCAGCAACAGTACGAGCAACACGCAAAATTTTTACAAACGATCTCATTGATAAATCTAGCTTTTCAGCTGAGCTTAATATTACATTTTCCGCCTGCTGATCTATACCAATTTTTTCTATATCATCCTTTTTCAGCTTACTATTTAGTTTTCTCTTACCAAATATTTTAATAGATCTTGTAAGCTGAAGCTTTCTAGCTGCTGATACACGATCACGAACTAACTTTGACGACTCACTAACCTTAAAAGAGTTTAGTTGCCTTATCGGCATCTTATCTACATTAATTCTAATATCTATTCTATCAAGCATTGGACCGGAAATTCTTTTGTTGTATTTGTCAATCTGTCCGGGAGAACAAATACACTCTTTTGTCTCATCGCCAAAATAGCCACATGGACAAGGATTTTTCGCCGCAACTAAAATAAAATCGGCTGGAAATCTCACTGCCGCCTGCGAACGTGAAATAGTGACAAAATGATCTTCTAGTGGTTGACGAAGTGACTCTAACACAGATCGGGGAAATTCCGGGAATTCATCCAAAAATAACACCCCCCTGTGGGCCAGCGTGATCTCTCCGGGTTTCGGAATGCTTCCACCACCGATAATTGCAACTGGTGAAGTTGTATGATGCGGGCAACGAAACGGTCTCTGAGTTACTATTGGTTGATTTGTATTTAAAAGCCCAGCAACAGAATAAATTTTCGTGAGTTCTAATATTTCATCTTCATCTAATTCGGGTAATATACCGACCATACTACGCGACAGAAGAGTTTTTCCGCCACCTGGCGAACCTTGAGTTAAAATATTATGAGCGCCCGCGGCCGCAATTTCAAAAGCACGCTTTGCCTGCGATTGCCCGACAATTTTTGAGAAATCATAGTCATCATCTTCTTCTGTTCTCTCGAACTTCGGGAAAACAGTTTGATAAAACTTTTTATTTTCCAAAATTGACCTAACCAAACCTTTCAAATTGCCTATCGGCATAATTTCAAGCGATGACACCAGGTCTGCCTCCGTTGCATTTTCGCTCGGGCAGACTAATTTAAGACCGAGTTTCTTTGCTAAAATTGCAGACTGTACTACACCTCTAGTCGGTCTTAATTTACCAGTTAGAGACAATTCCCCAAGAAATAAAATTTTTTCAATCATCTTAGGATCAATAAATCCGCCAGCAGATAAAACACCCATAGCAATAGGTAGATCAAAAGACGGTCCTTCTTTTTTTAGATCAGCAGGAGCAAGATTGACAACAATTTTTTT
>Ga0172381_10001540_pt1 | contig 26875 bp, 64 predicted proteins | sample Leawel6488metaG_FD_119754 | JGI IMG/M metagenome (GOLD analysis project Ga0172381, IMG submission 119754) | Leachate microbial communities from a municipal landfill in Southern Ontario, Canada - Leachate well 64-88 metaG | ecosystem: Engineered > Solid waste > Landfill > Unclassified | place... | reverse complement strand
ACAAAAGAATACTTTAAATTAGAGGATGGTACTATTATCGAACACTTTGAAAAACTTGAAGAAGTACCCACACTAGAAGAATTTCAGGAAATGTATAATAAATCACAGAGATTTATAGAAGGATAATAAACAAGTTGTTTGAAGAAGATAAATTAATAAGTATAGGCAAGGCTAGTACGCTACTAGGTATAACCAAGTGGACTTTGAGAAGATACCCTAAAGATGTAATAACCCCTATAATAACCCCTAAAGGGCACAGAAAATATAAGCTATCCGATATCCATAGATTACAGCATGTTTATACTAGTGATTTAATAATAGATGCTGTTGCGGTATATGTAAGAGTAAGCAGCCACGACCAAAAGAAGCACGGCGACTTAGATAGGCAAAAAGCGAGGGTTTTACAGTACGCAGTTGAGAGCAAGTATACTGTGGTATACATACTAGATGAAGTAGGTAGTGGTTTAAATGACAATAGAACTAAGTTACATAAATTATTTAAACTAGTAACAGAGAAGAAAATAAATAGAGTTATAGTAGAACATAAAGATAGGTTAACTAGGTTCAATTTTAAAATGTACGAGGTATTTTTCAAAAGTCACGGAGTGGAAATAGAAGTAATAGATACTGAGTTAAATAAAACTTTTGAAGAGGAGTTAACATCAGACATAGTATCTTTAATGGCTAGTTTCTCGGCAAGACTGTACGGTAAAAGAAGTAGTAAAAATAGAGAAAAGAATGAAAATAAACAGAAGTAGTAAAACATATTTCAGTAAGTGGCTAACAACTAAGAAGCAAACAGAACTCAGAGAAGTCCTACTAGAATATTCTCGTATTTGTAATTTCTTTGTAGAGAACCACGGGAGTAAAGTACCGCACAAAGCGAAATTTGATTTATGTAAAGCAGAGTTCATACAAGACTGTATTTCTAAAACAGGAACTTTCTTAACAGCTAGATTAGTAAAGTGTGCCTTTAACGAATCTTATGGAGCAGTACAATCAGCTAAGTCTAATGCAGAAAATAGAAAAGATAAAAAGTACTTTAAACCAGTATTCTATGGAAAGAAAATGATACTATCTGAAAACTGCAACGAATCGAGTATTGCTCTAACAACAATTTTATTTGATTTTAACATAACTTTAAAGTGCTTACGTACAGATAAAGGAAGGGGTTATAAAATTTCAATCCCTTTAAAACGTCATGAACAGTTTAATAAATGGAGTAACTTAGGTAAAATTGCTAAATCAGTAACAATAACAGATAAATATGTAATGTTTAATTTTGAAGTAGAAACAGGTACTAAAAAAGAAGATGGTAACTTAGTTGGAGTGGACTTTGGCATGAAGAAACTTTGTACCTTATCTAATAACAACATTGTAGGGGAAGATATTGAGAAGCATTTATACGAACTTCAAGGTAAGAAAAGATGTAGTAAAGGTTATTACAGAAAGAAAGAAGAAATAAAAGAATATATAAATAAAGAGATTAAGGACATAGACTTTAAAGATAAGCAACTTGTAGTAGTTGAAAAATTAAAGAATATGAAATATAAAATGAAAGAGAGAGGACGGCTTTCTAAAAATATCCGTTCTGTTTTCTATAATTTGAGTTATAGACAAGTATTAAGTAGAATACAAATGCTGTGTGAAGAGAACCGTGTTACCTTCAGGTCAGTACTACCTTATTATACTAGTCAAGAATGCTCTCATTGTGGTCATGTAGGAAAGGGAAATCGTTTATCACAGGAATCTTTTGTTTGTTTGAAATGTGGCTTTTCAGACAACGCAGATTTAAATGCAAGCAAAGTGATACTGAAACGATTTACTACGGGTACTTACGGTTCCCGTTACAAACAAACTTACTTAGATGAAACTTGTAAAGTTTCTATATGTTTATGAGGACGGTAAGGTGCTATCTGAAGAAATTAAATGTAAAATAAGTATTTCTAAATATAAAAAAGTATTAAATTTAGATACAAATAAAAAATTTAATAGTATAGAAGAGGCCGCAATTTTTTATGGTATATGTAGGCAACATATAAGTGGCGTTTGTAAAGGCAAACGTAAAACCTGCGGTGGTTACAGATGGAAATATTGTAGTAAATAAAGGAGATTAAAATGGGATTACTTAGTATTATTAATTTAAAAAAAGATTTTGTAAAATTCAAAGAATTATTTTCAACAGAAAATATTACGAAATTGAAAACGTACATTAATCAACAGATAGTATCATATGTTGATTCGTCTGATTTATTAGGTGCAGAAAAAAAGGCAAAAGTAGATGAAGCAGTGGTGACTTATATTAAAAATAATTTTAAATCATCAAACTCAATAATTACAGTTTGTGTAAATTTACTTCTACAGTATGAGCCTGTTTTAACACAATTTATTTATAATGATTTAAAATCATATGTAGCAGGGTTAACAACTACTACAGTATAATAGTTGACAAATAAGTAATTTTGTAGTATAATATTAATATGGAAGATACATTACTAATAGTAGGACGTTCACCTATTGTAGATGAATACTCTGAACATATTAATTACTTATGTGAGATATACCCTTCTATAGGGATAAATTCTATTGCCACAGTATTTAACACTAAATACTGTGCTTTTGTTGATATTGGTTCTTTTAAAGTATACATGAATAAGTTAGATAAAAGTAAAGAATTAATAACATTAGAAAAGTATATCCCTTTAAGTGAAATATACAAGTGTCATTTATATAATACTTTTAGACCTAGGAATAGTGATAACACAAAAGACTTAGTTATAAATGAGAACGGGGATTTAGCATACTTCGGATTCACGCATGATTTATGTATTAGTTGGGCTATATCAAATAAGTTTAAAAATGTAGTATTGTTAGGAGCTGCTGATTTCTGTGCAGATATTTATGCAGATATTAATGCTAATGTGTATACACCTATATTTATAAGAAATGATGAAGTAGAGCATAATTCAATAAATGCTATTGAAAATTTTTATTCCAAACATATAAATATATATGCAGTAAATAAAAATTCTAAGTTAAAAATACCAAGAATTACTTTAGAAGAATTATATAAAAAACGGTTGACAAATAACTAAAAGTATGATATAATATAAGTATGGAATATAATAATATAAAAACAAAAGTAGAGAGAATTGTATACTACAATCAACAAAGTAAATGGGGTATTTTATCTGTAAATAATACTTTAGAAGACAAGAGTGTTTTTAAAGATTTATTTTTAACATTATCAGGTAATTTTGAAGGTATTTATACTGACTGCGAAATAGAATACAGTGGTGATTTTAAGTCACATCCTAAGTATGGTAATCAAGTAGAATTAAGTAAAATAAAGATTTTAGCAGATGCAAACTCTAAAGATAGTATCATAAATTTCTTATCTAGAAGTACTATTAAGGGTATCCACGTACAAAATGCTCTAAAGATATATAATAAATATAAAGAAAAGAGTGTTGATGTTGTATTAAACACTCCAGAAGTATTACTAGAAATAAATGGTATTGGTAGTAAAACAGTAGAAAAAGTTAAGAAATCAATAGAAAACTATAAAAAGATGGAAGAACTTATTAACTATTGTACTAACTTAGGAATACCTTATAGTGTAATATATAAATTAGATAAAGAACTAGGGCAAGACGCTCTAAAAATATTAAAAAGAAATGTTTATTCTGCCTTAGACCATACTGATAATATGACATTCAGACAGATAGATGATATTGCTCTTAAAAGTGGTGTAGCTCTAGACAATAAAGACAGAGCACAAGCATGCTTAATGTACGTATTAAAAAGTAAAGTTGCCTTAGAAAGTTCTACTGGTTACACCTCTCCAGAGCTAAGAGAAGCGTTCTTAAAAGAAATGGGTATCAATACAAGTATTGTTTACACAGCTACCTTAAATGTATTAATTGAACGTGAAAAAGTAATTCTTGAAAGTAATAGAGTTTATCTAAAAGAATATTATGATACAGAATATTTTATTGCTGAACTGATTCTACAAATGACTTCTAGAGAAAAAGTAAAAGGTCTTATAAAAAGAGAAGTCCTAGAACAAGAAATGGCAGACTTCCCCTTTGATTTAAATGATGGTCAAAAATTAGCTATTAAAAAGTGCTTATTAAACGATGTTAGTGTGCTTACGGGGGCTCCAGGCTCAGGAAAATCGACTATAACAAAAGCTCTAGTAAATATTTATCACAGATGTGGATTTAATGTTGTTCTGTTGAGTCCAACTGGGAAAGCTACTAGACGTATGGAAGAATGTGTTCCAGGATTTAAAGCGAGTACAATACATAAGTTTTTAAAAGTTAAAAGAAGTTTAAAAGACGCAGAACCTCCTGTACTTCCTCCTAAAACAGTTATATTTATTGATGAAAGTAGTATGTTAGATATAATGCTTTTTGCAAAGTTACTAGGTTGTGTAGAGCACGATACTAAGATAATATTAATTGGAGATATTCACCAACTACCTTCAGTACAAGCAGGGAACATTCTACAAGACCTTATTAAGTCTGGTAAAGTAAATGTGTGTACTTTGATAGATATTACTAGACAAAGCCAAGACAGTAATATTATCAAATATTGTAGTGAAATAAATCACGGAAACTATATTGACGAATGTAATACGCATGACTTTATTTATGAAGAGTTAGCTACAGATGAAGATGTAATGAATAAGTTTGTACCTAATTATATAGAAGAAACTAAATTACACGGATTTAATAATGTACAAGTAATAGTACCTTATAAAAAAGGTGAGCTTGGTACTCACAAACTAAATGAATATATAAGTGATATTTATAATAGTAACGAAAAAGACGAAACATTTGGATATAAGCTAGGTGATAAGGTTATGCAACTCGTTAATAACTACGATAAAGATATATTCAATGGTGAAACAGGTGTTGTATCTAATATAGATGAAGATTACTTGTATGTAGATTTTGGTAAAGAAGATGAGATTCAGTACCCTACAGAGGAAATGGATAATTTAACACTTGCATATGTTTCCACTACCCATAAGTGTCAAGGTTCTGAGTACCCTATCGTATTTGTAATATTAGACGATATGAGCAACTTTTTACTTATAAGAAAAATACTCTACACAGCTATAAGTAGAGGTAAGAAAAAAGTATATCTTTATAGTAAACCATTCTGTGTAGATAGATGTATTAATAATGACTATTATAAAGACAGAATAACTAAGTTGAAGCAGTTTTTACAGAGAGAAAATTAGTGGAAAAATTATTAAAAGAACTAGACGAAATATATGAAGAATGTAAAGAAGATAATTGGGACTGCGAAGATGGTAGGGGTATTAGTATTGTCTCACTAAATTATGCTAGGGAATTTACATACTCTTTGGGGAAGATGAGGAAGCCCAAAGCATTGCCTTTCTCTACAGGTATGATGGGTCTTAGTTGGCATTTTAATAGAAATGATTTTATAATAACATTATTGTTTTCTGCAGATGGTCATATATCATATAGCATGATAGCACCAAATATAGACGATTATGGAAACATAAGTTATTCTAGACACAATATTATATTTCTTATAAAAAAGATAAAAGACATATTAAAAATTATGGAGAAATAATTGATAATAATATATACAGGGACTATGAAAAGTGGTAAGAGTGCTAAACTCATTACCGATATTAAATTAGCAAAGCAAAATAAGAAGAATATATTAGTACTTTCAAGTAATGGTGGGTTTAGGGAGAACAAAACTATTTCAAGTAGAAATGGTGGAAAAGTATCAGCTACTGGAATAGATACTATGTCTGATATAATACCTTTATTAGAAGAAAATAAAGAAGTAAAGAAAGTGTTTATAGATGAAGCACAATTCCTCCCAAATAATTTAGACTCTATAATACAAGCAGTAAATTATAGTATTGAAAATAATATAAAAATTGTAATATCAGGATTAGACTTAAATTGTTTTGGTAAACCTTTCCCAATTATGAGTAATTTATTTGCCTATGCTGATGAAATAATAAAGTATAAAGGGTACTGTGATAAATGCAAAGAAGATGGTTCTCATAGAGTTATTCGTTACAAAGACTCAGAGATAGATAGAGATGAAGAGAATGTTTTAGTGGTAGATACTAAAAGTGAATTAAGATATTATAGTTTGTGTCCTAGTTGTTTTATTAAAACATTTTATAAGTAGTTGACAAATAAATTTTTAGTGGTATAATATAGTTTATAGAAGTAGGTAATTAGTGAAAGACTTTATAGAGAATGTAATAAGTTATATAATAGCAATTTTAAGATTTTTGTTCTTGCTCATAATAATGTTATTAAATGGTTTACAGCAAATAATATTTAATAGAATAGAAATATGTAACATAGGGTTCTCTTATGTCCCTATAAGAAAAGACAGGGATAAAATTTCTTACATAAATAAATTAAATCTAGAAAATGTTGACCTTATCAAACCTTATAATATATCAGAGGATGATAACGGAGATAACTTAGAAGAAGGGATATAGATGAAAGATATTTTTATAAAACTAAATGATTCAATAAACAAAAAGCTAATAGTTAAAGGAAGTACAGGTGTAGTTCTTATTGAAGGCCCTGGCATATTATTTGAAAATAATATTGAATCAAGTAATACTCAGATAGATGTAAATACAAATATTACAGTAGAATACCTTGATTTGTATTCGGAAAGAGTAATATTAAATTGCTCTAAGAATAAAAAAACTTATAAAGCTAGTGTATCTTATGATTTTATTTTAAATAACTGTGTAATAGAAAACAAAGATAAGAACAAAGCTATAGATGCAGTGTATGCAGTAAACTCAATAAATAATGTTATAAGTGGCGTAACATTATTAAACGCTCTTATATTTATAACAATTTTTATATGTGGTATATTAGTTGGAAAAATATAATGAAGAAATTCAGAATACAAGGTAAAGTTTATACGGTAGTAGAAGAGCTACCTAATGTAGACCCTTCAATGATAGCTTTTATGTATAAGATAATTAATAGTAAGAAAGAAGAATTCACTCTTATTAAAGCGTATAAAAAATATACTTTGTATAAAGATGGTAAAGTATTTGCAAAAACATACTCAATTAAGGAATTAGCATAATGGCATATAATTCAAATGAGCATAATATATTCTTTACAGCGGATACTCATTTTTATTCAAAAAATATAATAAAACACTGTAACAGACCTTTCTCTTCTGTTGAAGAGATGGACGAAATTTTAATACAAAATTGGAATAATAAAGTATCAAACTCAGACCATATCTATATCCTTGGAGACTTAATATGGGGTACTGAGAATTATCGTACTTATATATCTAGACTTAATGGTCAAAAACATTTAATACTAGGAAATCACGATACACAACAAGTTTATAAAAAATTATTAATAGATGGATTGATACAAGAAATTAAACAGGTTAAAGGTATAACCATAGATAGTAATTATATATGGCTAAGTCATTATTGCCATAGAACTTGGAATGCAAGTTTTCATAATAGCTTTCATTTATTTGGGCATTGTTTAGACGAAGAATCAGAAATACTAACAAATAGAGGTTGGTTAAGTATTGATGACATAACTAAAGAAGATAGAGTTATAAATTTGAATAAGAATACTGGTATACTAGAAGAAAATAGTATTAATGAAATAATAGATAAAAAATATACAGGTGATATGTACTATATTAAAGGTAAAGGTACAAATTTAAACTTAACGTCAAATCATCTAATTTTAGGATTGAATTGGAATAAGACTAAATATGTGGAGTACTATGCTTCTGAAACAAAGAAGGCATCTAGAAGAATACTAATAAAAAGTGGACAATATAGTCAGTCGGGAATACCCTTACAAGATGATTATTTAAGGTTGCTTATATGGATTACAGCAGATGGAAGTTTATGCAATAAAGATTTAATAAGATTTAGATTTACTAAAGGAAGAAAAATAAAAAGATTAGAAAGTATATTAAATAGGTTAAACATCACTTATAAAAAATATGTCTACGATAATGTTGAAACAACCACTTGTGGAGATACTAGTATTAATTTTACTTTACCAAAAGAATTAAATAATTTTAGATTAAAACCATTAGATAATAAATTAATAAATTGTACACAAGAACAATTAGAAGTAATATTAGAAGAGTATTCTAATACGGATGGATATAAAAGCCATAATAATATTATGATATATACTTCTAAAAAAGAAGAAGCAGACATTTTGCAGGAATTATGTATTAGAAATAATTACATGTGTAATATAAACCAAAGAGAAAATCATGGATTTTCGAAGGGAGTAAACTACGAGTTAGCAGTCATAAAAGGAACATATAGAATCTTAAATACAAGTGTAGAAAATTCTGTAATAAATAATTATGTTGTAAATAAAAGAGTATGGTGTGTTAACACAGATAACGAAACTATAATTGTTAGAAGGAATGGAAAAGTTACAATTATAGGTAATTCACATGCACGTATCCAACCAACAAATAGAAGCATGGATATTGGAGTAGATAACTGTAATTATTCACCCATTCATTGGAATGAAGTATATGAAAAATTAAAAGATAGAACCAATAAAGAGGGTTGACAAATAAAGTTTAGCATGGTATAATATAATTATACAAGACCTAAATATTATATTTTAAAAAGTAAAGTAGATTAAGTTTTGTAAAGGGAAATGTCGGTGCATTATGAGATGTTTCTTAGGATTATAGATTCAATAAATACACTTATATGGGTTCCTGTAACTATTATAGAAGCACCTATAGCGTATAAGCACATTAAAAGAAGAATCAATAATTATTTTAACCGAAAGCGGCCAAGCCTCTCGAAAGTCCACTGACGTTGGGGAACGCCTAACAGAAGCTAAAACAGGACTACTAATATGGTACGTAACAATTAGTACTAACCGCATTGATTAGAAGTGTAATAGCGAGAATTACACAAATGTATAAGCCACTATTAATAGTGGCTTTTTATTTGGGTTGACAAAAGAATAAAAGCGTGCTATAATATTACTATGGATAAAATAGAACCTATAAAAGTTGAATGTAATTTTAATGAAGCTAAGAGATACTTAGAAGAACTTAGACTAGAAGTAGCTAAAGCACTAGGTATAGATAGTAGCGTGCTATTTGGAGAAGATAATGGATTTTCTAAAACTAGAAAATAAAATAGTTTGTCAGAAATTAAAAATAAAATGTGCTATGGAAGATATTAAAGAAAATTTAGATAAAAATTTTCATAATATGACTTCTAAAGAAATAAAAGAACAACATAGTGTAGTAGTAGCAGGAGCAGCGTATATAGCAGCCCTAGAATTTGTACACGAAGAATTATATAAGGATTAATTAAATGGAAAATAAAATTTATACATCGTACTTTGGAAACTGGAGAAAGTTTCCCAAAGATTCAACCTCCTTCTCATTGGCCCGTGTTTTAAAATGGGAATCTGATATGGAAAAGTTAGTATGCTTTGCACCTACAAATGACTTATTTAGTGCTTATAAGGCAGAACTTATAACTGAAGAAGAATTTAAAGAAAACTATTTAAAACAATTAGAAGATATTCCACAAGAAGAATTAGATAGTGTTATAGAGAAAATAAAAGAAGTACCTAATGATTCTGTTCTATTATGTTATGAGAAAAAAGGTGAATTTTGTCACAGACATATCTTAAAAGATTTCCTAAATGAAAGATATGATTTACAAATAAAAGAACTATAAGCGAGTGTCGTCTAGTTGGCCTAGGACGAAGAGCTCCAAACTCTTAAACTGCGGTTCAAATCCGTGCACTCGTGCTTTTTAAAAGAAAGGTACTAATGTTAGAACTACTAATTTCTACAGGGATTATATTATTTATATACATATCAGATAATATTAGATATGTATTAAATAGTACACATATACAAGAAGAAGTTGAAAATAAAATTTCTGATTATGTTAATATAATAGGTGCTCAAGGTACACAGCAGTTTCAGAGTTTACAATTACCCTGTGATATAGACCCTGAGAATGCTAGAAGATTAATAGGAGACTATGAAAGACACCTTAATGGTGGATATAGTACTTCAGAGATGTTAATGTTAGCAAATAAGAGTAAAGTTCTCCCTAGGTATATTTCTGAAGATGTAAATGTACATATATCGCAGATAAGGACAGGATGTGGAGTACCTTATGGAAGCGTAGGATTAGAAAATACCGTATACTTAGATACTCTAAATTTCCAGTATTATCTTTATGACGAATTTGGATGGAATCGTTTGGATAGTGTAAATGTGCATAAATAAAGAAAATTATAACTTAGCAATAGAAACACTTGAAAAAATAGCTTATGTTAGTGAACTAAATGAACATGCTAATCTAGAAAAACAATGTTATGAATCTATTCTAGAATATGCTGCTAAAATATGGTGCTGGGAGAATACTAACTATGTGCTCGCTGCAAGAGAAACATTAAAGAAAATAGACCCAAAAAGATATGATTAAAATAGAGGAGAATAGTTATTCTCCTCTATATTTGTTTTTCTTTCCACTAAGTGTATAAGTTTCTACTATTTTTCCACATTTAGTACATTCAAAGTGTTCTTCCCAACCATGAGGTGTCCTGCCATTCCAATACCTATAGTAAACTCTCTTCCAGTTATGTTTACAAAATAGTTGTTTTAAAAATTTTTTAATCTTCATCATCATCGTTATCCGCATCGAAGTACCCTGTAGTTTCTAAGCTATCAAAATATCTTTTTATACTTTTAGGTTTACCCCACGTAAATTTATCAAAGTTATGTTTATTAGCAACTTCAGTAAGTTCCTCTACAAAAGCAGCAAACTCTTCTTGAGAAGGGTCTATTCCTGTTTTAGAATCAAACCATATTACAAAATCATGCTCACTCATTATACTACTAATTTACTTTCTGCTAAATCTAAAACATCTCCAACAGTCACTAACTTAACTGCTTCAACTTCTTCGTCTGCTATACCCTCATTAATGACTTCTTCTAGATTAATTATTAATTCAAGTTCATCTAAAGAATCTTCAATACCTAAATCGTACAGTGGACAATCATCAGATATTTCATCTGTGTTAAAAGTTCTAGCATCATCGTCTAAGTAGAAACCAGAACTTAAAATACACTTAATAATTTTCTCTCTTAATTCTAAATTTTCCATATTTATTCCTCTTCTCTCTTTATATATACTGAAGGTACTACACAAGAAAGTTCTGTGTTAGCTCTCCAGTAGTTAAAATATACTTCATCAACTTTATATTTATGACAATATTCTATACAGAATGCAGATAAAGCATCTTGCTCATACCACATGTCATCTCTTTTTAATTCTTCACCTCTTATTCTTTTGATAAGATTATTTAAATGTATAGCCATATAATTAGACTGAGCTAGTACAAGTCTAATTATATACTCATTAAGCATGTTAATAACTTTCCTCTACTTCTTCATAATCTAATTTTGGATAACTCTCATTAAAATAATAAATTTTAAGGCACTTAGGACATTGATGAGTGTACTGAGCAGGGTAAGAATACAGAACATTCCCTGTAAACTTTAACTCTTCTTCACAAGCCTCACAGTACTCTCTAACTAAATATGTTCTTACTAGTGTTTTCTTTTGCATTTAGCTCTCCAATTTTTGTATAATAGTGTTTATCTATAATACATTTTAAGTCTATTAAATCATTTAATTCAAGTTCATCTAATCTTCTTGTATAAAAATGGCTCATAACATCTTCAATATATGTAACGTTAACTATTTCTCTCATTATAACACATCCAATGTTAACTGGTGGTTACATTTAGGGCAGTTAGTAATACTAAATCCAGTTACTATAGAAGAATCATCTATTATTTTACTAGCACCTTCACCAATTATTTCAATATCTTCATTACAATAGCAGCAATGAAAACATACACTATTTAATCCAGTTTCATCTGATTTAGTATTTATATTTGTTTGAATTATAGGTTCCATTAGACTCTTCCTCTATGTTTTATTCTTATTACTACGTACAATAGAGGATTCTTAAAGAAATCTTTAATCTCTCTTTGTGTACTTAAACTCATACTATCAAAAATAAAGTAAACAACCATATAGCAAATAAAAATTGCAACTGCTATAACAGTAATTGCACAAATACCTATTGCAATAACATCACCAGTGTGATTAACTGGTTGAGTATTTATTACCATATTGTGTACTGTTATTGTAGTATCATCTAATTGTATTACTGTTGTTTCCATAAATTTATTATAACATCTCCAGGTTATTTTGTCAACCTATTCATGCGTAGCTATACTTTTATTCCATTCAATTACTGCTTTTTCCGCAGTTCTATATTCATCACCAAACCATAATATAGAGTAATTACAGTCTGAATCCATACAACCACACCTGTATTTACGTTTGTTATTCTTATAAACTGATGCAGAACATCCACATTTACATAACTTAATAGTAAGTTTTTCATCTGATTTCTTAAATAAGTTCTTTAATTTATTAAGCATTAATACTCCTTCTCTTCTCTGTAATACCAATCTATCTCTTGAGCACGTTTTACTATTAATTCTAAATTAATCGGCCCGTGATGTTTACTTTCTTTTGGCCCGTTTGGTGAAAAATAAGATAAAAATTTTAATACTAATTCTTCTTGAAAGTTTTTTGCATAACCTGTAGCAATACTTACTCCATCAAATTCTATTTCTTCGAAACAATAAAAATGTAATTCTAATAATTTAAGAAAATTAATTGGATTAGAAAAGTCTGGGTATTGCTCTATTTTATAACCGTATTCTCTCCACGAAGGTATATGTTCATCTATAATAACTTGTTCAGTACTATGTAAGTCTAAACCATCACAACATCCATGATAAAAACATGCATCATGTCTATAATCAGAACAAGTTGGGCAATTCTCATATAGTATAGGTTTTATTTTGAGTAATTTACATAACTCATTGTTTCGTTCTTTTGGGTCTTCAAAATACATTATTCTTCCTCTTCACAATACCAGTCATCATCAGTAGCACACTCACAAAGTTCTAGTTCACCTTCATCAATCATTTTTAGATATTCTTTCTTAGCTTCTTCTTCAGAATCTGCGAAAATAATAACTTCGTCTGCAGTGCATTCTCTCATTCTTGTTAATTGCACAGTATATTTATTCTTACTCATTACGTTTTGAACCTTTCTTAATAGCAACACCAACCGCCACATTTTTTACACTTTACTCCGCCACCAGACCAAAAGTTATCTACTATCTCGTGGTCACAATCTGGGTCTGCATCCCATAATTCTATATCTTCATCTATTATAGTTTCTTTAGTATTCATTATCTATCTTCCTTTTAAATAACTGTCTCAATCTTGAATTTAACATTTTCTTAATTACTTTAAATTTACCATAAGTATCTTCATATTTGTGATATGCAAAATATTTATTATTTTGATTTCTAAAAAATGGTTTCATAAAATAACCTATTCATGCGTAGCTTCATTATCTATAAACTTTTGATAATTCTCAGATATTATAGTAAGTAAGAATTGTGCAAAGCCTGGAGTATTAAACTCATTATGTAAGCTAATCATTGGTGCATTCTCATCTTCTGCATCTGTTAATAAATAGTTATTACTAAATGTTTTTACTATTTCTAATTTCATCATACGCCTACTTTCATTCTAATCATACTTCTTATCCTATCTCTAATAGTATCTTTATAAGACAACGGGTAATACATGGCCCTAATAGCTTCATCAATATCTTTATATCTATAAAATACAAAATCTAAAAATTTATTCCAGTGTGGTAAATCATCCTCACCAAAAATAAGTACACCTTGAGAAAACATATAAGCAAAGAAATCATCTCTTATAGAACCCATCTTCTCATTTATTAATTCTTCCCATACTTCTGGTTCTGATGCGGTTATTTCTACAAATTTTTTACTCATTTTACTTTTCCTATCAAATAAGCGTTTAACGCTCCTATTAACGAACTATAGTACTCTGTTTCATAGTTATAAGTATAAGTTTCTTCTGGGTCATAGTTCCCAGTACTTAATTTAAACCCATTTTCGTTTGAATATATAGTTACATGACCATATCTCTTTGATATTTCTTTTATTTTAGATTCTATACTCAAGTTACATTTCCTCCTTTATAAATTCTACAATATCATTTGGTACATGATAATATTCTTTTTTCTTTATGGGATTCTTTTTAACCCAAAAACAGCTATCTGGGTACTCCTCTGTTATATAAGTATTACAATCAGTTTGTTTTATACTTATTTTTTTAATACATTCTGGAGTTTCATAGTTACAATGTAAACAACCTTTTATTTCTCCACCATAAAATTCATTACTCATTTAATTTCCATTTCTAACCAAGTTTTATAAGAACTCATTACGTTTTTGTACATTTCTGCATACTTACTATTATATTCATCGAAAGTTGGATTCTCAGCATCTAAATTATTTCTGTGTCTTAAGATAAAACTTATTTTTTCGCTGTATTCTCTTTCTTGTTTAATAATTTTTAGTATATCTTCGTTTGTAATCTTACAACAATTACACATAATTAAAACCTTTCCTTTTATTTATAAACTCTTAGTCTTTTACATCTATCATACATATCATAATAGTAATTAGAATCAGTATCTACTATCTTATCTGGGAGAATTCTGTGAATAGTATCATGTAGAATTAGTACTTTTTTAATATTTAAATTTAATTTAATTTTTTTATCTCTAGTACTACCATTAACATATGTTTTCTTAGTATGAGGACTAATATTTATACCTGTTAAAGAATAGTTATAGTAGAAATTAAGATTATCTCTAATATAACATCTCAATGAATTAGTATATCTTTTATTATTAAATCTATTATCCCAATCTAAAGCATACATTAGAACAACAACCACATCCAGAAGAAGAACCATCCCCATCCATAATGTTGTGTACAAAAACACACTACTGAACATATTAAATACATATTATTCCTTTCATAATTTCCTTTTTTATCTATACTCTGTATTTGAACAGTTATCACACATGTAGAAAGTTCTCATTTGTCTCATTGCGTGACCACATCTACTACACTTCTCAATTTTTTCACTTGGTATAGTAAATATTAATGTAATAACTAAAGCTATAGCTAAAAATAACATAATCTAGTACTCTCTTACATATATAGTATATAAATACGGAGAGTAACCTTCTTTTTTAACATCATCAAATAACATATGATGAGAAGTTATAACACAATTAATATTTATTATCATATTATCTTTAATCTCATATTCTTCCATAAATTGATTTAATTCAAAATCAACATCAGTATCACTATACTTATTTATTTCTTTAGTATATATTATCATTAGTATATCTCCTCAGCTATTAGTTCACCACAGTTTGTATCATACATAAGATTAAATGGGAATAAGAATAAGTTTAAAATAAATTTAATAGCTCTCTTCTTCCAACCTTTTCTATATTCTTCTTTCTCATAATATTCTGTATCTAAACTTCTAGCTAATTCTAACGCTAATTCTTTAGATATTTCAACACACTTCTGTATTGGCTTATAATGAGTACCTAAAATACTCTGGCAAACCATAAAAGACTGATTCCCTACACGAGATACTCTATTAAATTCTATACTCATTGCTTCTGGAATATTATCTTTACTTGGAGCACCTTCATAAGTATAATGTTCATGACTAATATATTCTAACGGAGTACCTGCTTTAACAACTACGTCACCTTCATCTAATATATCTATAAAATATGCAAAATATCTTTTATCTTTTTCTTTCATTAATTTCTCACTTTCTACAACTCATAGTATAACACATAAATTATTTATTGTCAATACTTCATTGAGATAATATTAAGTATTGTAAATCTGGGTTGACACTAATAGATATTTATGATATAATAACACTATGGAAAAGAAATATTTATACATAGCAGAAAATAAATTAATGCCTGGATTCTGTAAGATTGGTATTAGTGATAATGTTGAAAATAGAATGGAAGCCTTATATGGTGATTGGACTATCTACAAGAAAATAAGAACAGATAATGCTGGGTATTATGAATCAATAGTAAAATATAAACTTAGACACCTAAGAGCACACGGACATGAATTGTTTAATTGCCCAACAGAATACTTAGAAAAAGTTGTACGTGATGAAATTCACAAACCAGAAGAAGTAGTTTTACCTAATAATGCAAAAATAATAAATTGTCATTGTGAGGAATTAGGTAAATTAATTCGTAGTACAAGAAAATCACAAAAAATGACACAAGCTCAATTTGCAGGTGCTTGTGGTTGTGGAACTAGACTTATAGTAGACGTAGAAAAAGGTAAGAAAACCTGTGAAGTAGGTAAAGTATTACATCTATTAACTATGCTAGGATTAGATTTATTTATATCAGAAAGAAAATGGAATAGGTACTCTGATTTAGGGTAAAAGTTTTCAAAATTAGTGAAAAAAATTTTTGAGGTAAGTTTTAAATTCGGATATTCGGGTGATTCTATATAAAAATAATAAAATATATATATATAAATAGGTACTAAGTTATTTTTTAATTATATTTACTTTTCTTATAAAGTACCCGAATATCCGAATTCTGTAATAAGGTTGTAAATCAGCTTATAACTTTAAAATTTCCCAGACCCTAAAATTTATGCCTATAATACAGTTATAGCTTGAAATTTTAAAATAGGTAAAAGTTTTCAAAATTAGTGAAATTTTCTGTGAGGTATTAATACACCCTATTTTCCCCCATTTTTAAAAGTGCTCTATCGGCGAAATACAAGCCCTGACTGCATTTCAACCACATCATCAAGCTGTATCCCTTGCTACTGTTATATTATAGCTATTAGTATCTAATCATGTTATTACCTTTCATATTATGTTACTACGTGGGGCATAGAACTTAAACAAGTTTAAGCACTGGCATGCCCTATATACATGATACAATAAAAATAAAAATATGTCAACCTAGCATGTCATGTATGTTAATAAATGTAACAGAAATTAAACCCCTTATTATAGCAGGGTTTCAGGTGCTTAACAAAATTTAATATACTCTACATGGGGGGTTGTTTTATTCTTATTATATGTCATAATGTATATGTTAGATAAATAAAGGAGTTAAACAAATGAAACAACAAACATTTAATGAAATGACATTAGCAGAGTTAAAAGACTTTTTATTTTATTCAGTAGTTAAGAATGATAAAACAATGGAAATCATGGTTAAACAAGCTATTAATGATATTTTAAATCAATAAGAGTAACACACTAACAAGTTAGATAATATGAAAGTTAAGAGGTAAGGAACATGGCAACAGCATGCGCAACAAGAACACAAACAAAGTACCCAACACAAAACAAACAACCTGAAAAGAAAATCAACTATATAGAGTTGTTACAATCAGCTACAACAGAGGAAGGAAAGTTGAAAGAAGGTTATCATGCGTTTTATAATTTCAGCTTAACAAATAGGTTACTAGCTTGCATGCAATTAAAAATGATGGGTTTACCTATTACCCCTATTAAAACATTCAACCAATGGAATAATATAAACCGTAAGGTTAATAAAGGAAGTAAAGCACTTGAGTTATGCATGCCTTATATAAATAAATATGAAGTTAAAAATGAACTTGGAGAAGTTGAAGAAAAGAAGTTTGCAAGGTTTGTTTTTAAAAAATTATGGTTTAGCATGGCACAAACAAGCGGGGAAGTTTATACACCTGAAGTAATAACATGGAATAAAGAAAAAGCACTAAAAGAACTTAATATGAAAGAAGTTGATTTTGAATGTATTAACGGGAATACTCAAGGCTATGCAAGTATAAACAAAAATGAAATAGCAATAAACCCTTTAAATAAACACTATTATAGTACGTTATTTCATGAACTTGCACATAAGATATTGTTACACGGTACAGAAACATGCAAAATATCTCATAATATGATGGAGGTTGAGGCGGATTGTGTTGCAATGTTAATAAATGCTACACTAGAGCTTGATGACGTGGCATTTAATAGGGGTTATATACAAAACTGGATAGGTAATAGCACTATTGACGAAAAGACTGCACAAAGGGTTATATGTACAACAGATAAAATTTTGAAAGCTGGTACAGTCTAGTTAGTGACTTGCACGGGCAAGGTACAAAATTAAAGGTACTTGACAAGCATGTATTTTTCATGATATTATGTATAGTATAGTTAAAGAAAAGGATATAAACATGAGTACTAATGAAGTAATAACAACAGAATTTGTAAATAAATATGATGAACTTTATTCTTATTTATATAATACATTAAAAACAACGTATAAACTACCTGATAACACTATTAAAGAATTAAAGGAAAAAGCAAGTTTTTCAGAGGTTGTAAAGTTATTGGAATTTTTAAAGACTAGAACTAGTACTAATCCACTAGTAATAAAAATAAGATAAGACTATATATAAAGCTATTAATAAAATAGGGTACTTGACAAGCATGTAAATGCATGTTATTATGTAGTAGGTTAGATAAGTTAAGAGGATAAAAACATGTTAATAAAAAGAACTTGCAAAAGATATAATGAAACACTAATCATGACAATAGAGGATGTTAAAACCTCGTTAAATATAGGTACTCAAACAATGGGGATAAGTTCCCGGGTTAATAATATAATAACAAAGTTACACAATCAGGAACAGCATGAAGACTACCTACATATGTATGAACCTTTGAACCTTGAAACAATGCAAGCGGATGAGATTAAAGAACTTCAAAGACTAATCATGAAACAAAATGGTTTCAGTGATACAGATATAAACAACATACTATAATATTTTTCATACTCCCAATACTTCCAAATATACCATGCTTAATAGCATGGTTTTTCTTTTCTCCCACTCCCAAAACTACTAAAAAATAAATATGAATAAAATTTTAAAATATTTTACTCCCGGTGCACATGAAAACAAACTACAAGCCGGTAATAGCTTAAAAGTAATTTTATGACTTTTTGTAACAATAATATAATAATAAGGTTAATAAGACATCAAGAGGCTTGACAAAAAATAATAAGCATGCTATAATAAAGGGGTAAAGAATAAGGTTAATAAATAAGCGGTTAGATGCAAAACTTGTCGGCGAGTGAGAAGAAAACATCTAGGCTGCTCTGCCGTTTGTGTTTATTTTATTGCAGGTTAGATGGTTGAACCCCGAAGCGTGCATGCCGTCCTAACCTTTATTATACTTACATAATAGCACAAGAGAGCATGCTTGTCAAGTGTTTTAGTCTAATCCTTTTAGGTGATATTTTATTATAGAAAAATAGCCCACATGGAGGATAGTAAAGCATGTTATTTTTCTATATTATAATATTGTTAGATAAAAGGAAAGTTAAGAGGATAAACAAATGATAATAGACAAAACAAACGCAACATGCCAAGAAGTAAAAAATATACAACTAGCAATAAAGCTACTTAATCAAAATATTGGCGGTGTAACCTTTAAAAAACAGTTAGGCATGAACAGTCAATATAGAATAATACTAGATGAAAAAGCATGCAGTATTGGAACGATAGACTTTGCGACTGCTAGAACTCCGCTTTATAGTGGTTATGTTTTGGACGTATATTTAAAAGGTTGTTACATAGAACAAAACACTTTTGAATATAATTTTTCCACCTTACAAGAGGCAATCATGAACAGTGATGAAGTAGCGCAGAAGTTAATCAAGTATATAAAAAATAATCTTTGTATAATATAGGTACTTGACAGGCATGAAAAAGCATGCTACTATGTTACTATAATAGAGAGGATAAACAAATGATAATAAAAAGAACATGCAAAAAATATGATGAAACACTTATAATGACATTGGAAGACGTTAAAACCTCTTTAAATATCTTTATAAAGGATAATATAAGAGTTAATGACATTATAACAAAATTAAACAACTTTGAACAATATGAAGACTATTTACATATTTATGAACCGTTGAACCTTGAACAGATGAAAGCGGAAGAACTAAAAGAACTCCAAAGACAGATTTTGAAACAAAGCGGTTTTAATGATACAGATATAAAAAATTTATTATAAACTCCATACTCCCCCAAGCTATTCTTAATTATTACCCCAGTAAAACACTGGGGTTTTTTATTATTTAAAGACATAAAAAATACTAGCTTATAATCAAGAGCAGGGAAACCGCTGAAAGCTAGTAAAATCGTTTTAAGTTAATAGGCATTAACTTAAAATGTAATATTTTATTTACTAAATATACAATTAAAAAGCAGAACAGGCATGCCCAACCTCAAAAAATATCAAAACAGAGTACATGAATAAAAAATGAAATTTTTTTACTCCCGATGCACATGCAAACAAACTACAATGCAGTAATAGCTTGAAAGTAATTTTAGCACTTTTTCAAAACTAACTATATAAACCTCCCACACATGAACACGTTTTTTATGTTAATAAAAGTTAATAAATATAAAAGAAAACACTTGACAAAAAATAATAAGCATGCTATAATAAAAGAGTAAAGAACAGGTTAATAATTTAGCAGAATTACAAGAGTAACACATGCTAAAGCGGTTAGAGGCAAAATCAGTCGGCGAGTGAGTGAAAAACATCCAAGCTGCTCTGCCGTATGTGTTTATTTTATCGCAGGTTAGATGGTTGAGTTGTTTAGTATAAAAACAGCCCTAAACCTTTATTATACTTACATGATAGCACGAACATGCATGCCTATCAAGCGTTATTTTATTTATGTTACTTTTTTGTTACAACTGGCTGAAACGCAGTCTGGGCTTGATAAAAGAGAGGTGATAGGGTGTAAATCCTCTGGAATTGGGCATTTCGGGGGTGTTGAGATAATACAATCCCTCCCCACTCCCCCCAAGCCCTATTTTTCACATACCCAATTTACAACCCCAAAAAATCATCCTTTAAATACTATTATATTATATATACAATACTACAATACAACACAACAGCATGGCATGTATATACTCTTTGATATACTCATTATATCACGGGGTTTTTTACCCTTACCTTTAGTATATAAAAAATCATCCTTTAGTATGATAGACTTATCATGTTATATAGTGTATTATAATAATGTTAGATAAACAAAGAGAGGATACAACATCATGTTAAATCAACTAATACAACACTATCAAGGTACTTTAGACATAGGGGCTTTATTTATAGCATGCTTTTTATTCCCGTTTATATGTGTAGCACTTTGGGAACTCGTAAGCAAGTTAATAAAATCAGAGCAACCACAAAGTCAACAATATTTTACATATTCAAACTATTATAATCCCCGTGAAGCTATAACTTTTGAGATTAAAAAATAGGTACTTGACAAGCATGTAAATCCATGCTATTATATAGTAAGTTAGTTAAGAGTTAAACAAGTTAAGAGGTAATCATGGAAAATTTAATCAAACATATACAATCAATGCAAGGTTTTAAAAAGTTTTTAAGTCGTAACAATAATGAAGTAATAGCAATGTTCAGCACTCGTTATATTGTTAGTAATTCAGATGATATGTACAAGTTTGTTTTATTACCTGATAAAATCCAAGTATATGCACATGGACACTCTACACAAATTTATATTAACGGTTTTGGGTTTATGAATAATGACAACGGGACATGGTTTTTATCCAATGTATGGGGGTTAGACTATAAAACCATATTAAATAAAGTTAGTTAAAACACTTGACAAGCATGGCATGCTCATGCTATTATAATGTAAGTTAGATAAGTTAAGAGGGCAAAGGAACATGGCAAAATCAAATATTAATGCAATAACAAAGCAGTATAAACTCAATAGAAAATTTAATGATAATATGGACTTATTAAAATATTGTCGTAAGGTTGCAAAGCGTTTCAACCAACTATATAATACATGGGAAAATGATTTTTTTATATACCCTTATGATTTATATAATTGCAATTGTACATTTTAAAAATATAGCCCATGTGGGTAATATACAAAACAAAGTTAAGAGTTATAATAATAGTATAGTTAAGAGTTAAACAAGTTAGATAATAAATGAAAGTTAAGAGGACAAAAACATGGCAATGACTAAAGAAAAATTAATCAAGTTAATCAAAGACACTAACAGCAAGAGCATGAACGGGTGGGAATTTGATGTTAATCACTTTATAATGAGAAGTTGCAACAGCCAAGAAAAACAACTTATTTTAAAACAACCTATTGATGAAACCCACTTTATAAAATATACTCTTTGGTTTAGTGAACGTTATCGCAATTATGAAAGTACAAAGGTTATTCAAGTTAATCGCTCAACATGGACACAATGCGAGGATTACAGCACATCATCAGGACTAGGAAAAACCGTAACACTTGAAAGCGTGGAAAAATTCCAACTAAAAAGACTTATTGAATTAACACAGTCTTTAAACCTTGAAAAATTGGAAACTCTTTTTTCAGAAGTTCAAGAGCGTGCAACACTTTAAAAATAAATCCCCCATGTGGGTGATGTAAAAAATAGATTGTTAATATACAATAATAATGTTAGATAAGTTAAGAGGATAAAAACATGAGTACACAAACATTAAGCAGACCAACAAAAGAACAACAAAAAGAGTGGAGCAAAAAAAGAGAGTATGACAACGAAAGCATGCCCCAAGTTGTTAAACTTTGGCAAGAAGTCAACGAACTAAAAAAAGAACTTTCAAAGACTTATGAAGACATGCCCATGTCAATGGATTTAAACACATTCAATCGTAATCAAAATTATAATAAAATGTTACTTGATGATAAAATGGAGTTTATCGAATTTCTGGAGCATATAACAGATGTTCAGGGGATAACATATAAATCCCCTAATTAAACAACGTTACAAAGTCAAAAAGAGGATAAAAGCATGGCAGAGTTCAGAGAGACAACGAACAGACAAACGGGTAAAAAATCTTTTTATATTTACAACAATGAAAGCATGAAATATAAAAGAACAACACAAAAAAAGTTTGAGTTCTTAAAAAAATATATGCAGATACATGGATTAAATCAATCATGCTTTTTATCTCAAAACGTGGGAATATATAATCATTTTAGTTATAGTTTTAATTAATCAGGAAGGACAACACAGCCATGAAAATGTACTTAATTATTAACAAAGTGAAAGCACAAACAAACACAAAAGAAAATGAAGTTAAAGAAGCAATTAACAATTTAAACATTTTTATTAATTCCTTTGATAGTACATGGATTTTGAAATAAGAGAGGACAACACAGCCATGAACAAATCCCAATTAACAACAGAGGGAACATGCACAAGTTCAGCCGATAACAGCACAAAAACATTAACTATATCTTAACATAAATTAATAAACCTATTGACAAGCATGTAAATGCATGCTATTATAATAATGTTAGATAAGTTAAGGAAGGATAAACACATGACAACAGCACAAAAAGAAATAGTAAAAAGTTACGGGTGTACAAATTATTATGTAGTTAATAATAAAAAGATTGAACATATACACTTTTTTAAAGATGGTGAAATTCTTTATACTACACGAGCAGGATGGTTAGAAGCGAGCAGTAAAAGAGAATACGGAAGCGGACAACTAGGACAAATAGAAGTAAGCGAAGTAAAAAAAGCTATTAAGTTGAACTTAAACAAAAAAGAAAATTTTACTTTTAAGAATGATTTATACCTATTTATAGATGATAACAGCATTAAAGTATATGACACAAAAAGAGTTTTGAACTATCAAAACGCAACATCAAAAAACTACATGGATATTATAAAGATTGAATTAACAGCCTCTTATAAATACGGGGATAATACAGAGTTAAAAAATCAGGTGTTTTATATGCCCGTAGGTTTTCAGATTACAGAGTTAAAAGAGCATGGCAAGGTGTGCAAGGCTATTTCAGAGGACATGCGAGCATTACATATTGATTTATCAGCTTATGACATTGAAACGATTTTAAAATTTTATGATATGACAAAAAAAGGAAATGTTGATATAAAAAAATAAACACTTGACAAGCATGTAAATGCATGATATTATTAATTTGTTAGATAAGAGTTAAGAGGATTAAAAAATGACTACAAAAGCACTATTAAAAAAAGATTTAAGACTTGAAAAAATACAAGCAATATCAAAGTTACTAGGTCATGAAAGTGGGGAAATTGTAAAATCACCTTGCAGGGGTAAATATCGCGGTTATAATGACTACGGTATTAAGTTTAATACAAATGATGAAATATATTTAACAATGTGTTATAAAAATATTGACAGTGAATTGGATAATATTATCAATAAAATAAATAATTTTAATAGTAATAAAGAACACATCATGAAGTATTACAAAGATTTTAATATTTATGACAATAAAATTGCACTTGATAAAAACTTAAAATTTTATGAATTAATAGATATTAAAATAAGCAATACAAGTAATCACATTTTATGGGCTTATGCTATTGTAAAGATTGATAATAAATTAAGATACATAATAGAAACAAATTTTTCTTTCAGTGTATTTAATATTACAAAAGATATGATTTTTCAGCAACCCGAAAGGAATTATTTTGTTGCAGGGGGTTTAAAAGACTATGAAGTCGATTTTGTTTGGCATAACGTGGGAATGAGTACGGAAAATGATTTATATAGTTTAAGACAAAATGAGTATAAAAAATTAATCTATTGACAAGCATGGCATGTTCGTGCTATAATTAATTTGTTAGATAAGAGTTAAGAGGACAACAACAAATGATTAAAAAATATATGTCAAAAGTCAAAGCGTATAATCTAGCATTAAAAAACAAAATAACTATTGAGGAGCTAGAAAATCGATTTAAAAAACAAGGGTTTAAGATAGTTTATACCTATTAAAAAAAGCACTTGACAAGCATGTAAATCCATGCTATTATAATAATGTTAGATAAGTTAAGAGGATAAAAAAGCCATGATTAAGTTAGATATAATCCCACCAAGCAGGGCAAACGCTATAACAAAAGAATATTATAATTTTTTAGTGGGTGAGATTAATCGAGGGGTTACAGCAAAGCGAGTGGCAAAGGTTTTAATAAGTAAAGCACATGATTATTATTCGTACCATTTAATCACAGTATAAAGTTAAGAGGATAAAAAACATGCATTATTGCACAGATAAAACAAATATTAAAAAATTTACTTATTCAGAGGTAAAAGCATTTATTAAGTCATTCCCCAATGATATTAATTATATAGATTACTATAAACACATATTATTAAACAACGGACAAAGACATCAATTTGTTAATCCTAATTTATGCAAGCCAAGTTTTAAAAATTACATTGGTAATCACGTTAGACACGCAGTTTTTAAACGATTATTAAAAGAGGGTTACAGATTTAAAACCTATTATAAAAATAGTTTTGATTGTATGTTTTTAGAAAAGTAAGAGGATTAAAAAATGATTACAGAAGTAGCAAAAAAAGACATTTTTAAAAGTTATATTTCAATTTGTGCAGACTATTACACGTTTGTTAAGCCTGATAAACAAAAAGTTAATAATGTTATTAACTTAAAATTTGAGGAAGTAAAAAACAAATATAGTCAAATGCTAGGACAAATAAAAGGCTTTAATAAGGCTTTACAAGTTTATTTTAATAATGGCTATTAATAAAATAAACACTTGACAAGCATGTAAATCCATGCTATTATTAATTTGTTAGATAAGTTAAGAGGGTTAAAAAATGGAAACAAAAGAACTAGAGCAGGAACTTAAAGACATAGCAAGCTATATACTAGGTGCTTTTAGTGATAGTGTATATAAAATGCTAGAGAGTTACGAAACAGACAAAATTGCTTTTAGATGTGTATTCCAAGACATTACAGATAGCATGTGTAAATCAGATGAAATTTCACAAGACACTTACATGAATATTGATATAGAATTATCAGAGTATAAAGACTTTATTATTACATGTTCAGGCTTAGAGTATAATATAAATTTAAAATCTTTTGTATAAAGCAGGACAAGCCATGAACGATAACAACATAATAATTGATTTATATAATAAAAAACAAACAAGAGTTATTCAAAGCATGGCAACATTGAACCTTTACAAAGTAATAAAAGAATTACAACAAAATAAGGATTTAAAAAACAATGCAAAAAAATACATTGATTAAAAGAACTAAAGGCGGTTACGAAGTAAAAGCAATGACAACCGCAGAAATTGACAAAATAATTGGATTTTTAAATAATATTAAAAGAGTTCAGGAAGACAATGAACACTTTAAAAGTAATATTAAAACCTATTCAATAGACAAGGGAACACAATCTAATTAATAATTATTCTTTTAATCATATTTATATTTTTAAAATTTTGATTAAATTTAAGATTATACATTTTTAAAGTTTTAGTATAACTTTTATTAGTTAAATAACATTTTATTATGTAACTTTTTTCTTCTTCTGAAAATTTAAAACGTGTTTTCTCACTTATATTTTTATAAATATTTTTCTTTTCTTCTTCTGTTAAATGAGCAAGAGGACAAATATTTTTCCTACTTTTCCTTATTTTTTGTTTTGTTTCTTTTGTGTGTTTTCTTGATTTTGCTTTTTTACTCATTTTTTGTTTTTCTTCTTCTGTATGTTTTCTACCCCTCATTTTTTGTTTTGTTTCTTCTGACCTTTTTAAGCCTCTCATTTTTTGTTTTGTTTCTTCTGTATGTTTCTTTCCAAGTGTATTACTAGCAAAAGGACACATATTATAACCTATTTTTGGATTACATACGTTTAACTTATCTATCCAATACTGTTCTTTT
>Ga0172381_10001539_pt1 | contig 26886 bp, 28 predicted proteins | sample Leawel6488metaG_FD_119754 | JGI IMG/M metagenome (GOLD analysis project Ga0172381, IMG submission 119754) | Leachate microbial communities from a municipal landfill in Southern Ontario, Canada - Leachate well 64-88 metaG | ecosystem: Engineered > Solid waste > Landfill > Unclassified | place... | reverse complement strand
CTGTTTTCTAAGCTCGTTCCTCGCAAAGAAAACAAGAGGCAGGGTCGCAAAGTCGCTCGCTGACGCGATGCTGAAACAAGTTCAGCATGACGTGAGCCGTTTTTTGGAATAATTCCGCATCCTATCAACAATAAAATAGGAATCGCTTAAGATTAATTTTAAAAAATTCTATCTCAACGATTTAACCGCTTGTTTTATATCCTTATGGGCGTATATGTAATTCCCGGCAACCAGTGCGTTTGCCCCCAGTGAGGTGCAGATGTGTCCTGTTATGTTGTTTATGCCGCCGTCAACCTGAATTATCAAATTATCCGGAGCTTCCTGACGAATGGCCGGAATTTTTTGAGTACATTCGTGTATAAATTCCTGACCGCCGAAACCTGGTTCAACCGTCATTATCAGAACCAAATCAAGGTAAGGCAAATATTCGAAAATTTCTTCGGGCGAAGTTGAGGGCTTTATTGAAAGTCCTGCTTTTATGCCCAAAGATTTAATCAGATTAATCACAGACAAAACATCATCTGCCGCTTCATAATGAAAAGTTATAATGTCCGCACCTGCATTTTTGAACGCCTCAACGTATTTTTCGGGGTTTTCAATCATTAAATGGACATCCAGAGGAACTGAGGCAACTTTTTTTATTGCTTTTACGACAGGGATGCCGATTGTGATATTCGGCACAAAATGCCCATCCATCACGTCGATATGAAGCCAATCCGCACCGGCTTCTTCAACGAGTTTTATATCCCGTTCCAAATTTGCAAAGTCTGCTGATAATATTGAGGGGGAAATTATGGTAGCCATCTGTTTCTTAGTCCTTTCACTTTATGTTTTTGTGAAAGGTGAGAAGAGTTTTCCTCTCACGTCTCACCTCTCACTTCTCACTTTTTATCGCTCCCAGTTTGACGCAAGCCTCGTACGCACAAATCTGCTCCGCTTCCCGCTTGGTTTTGCCCTGTCCTGACGCTAAAACCTTGTCCATATAACGTACTTCCACCACAAATATTTTATCATGTTCGGGGCCGACCTCGTCCACAATATTATACTCGGGCAGTTTTTTGTTCTGAGATTGCGTGTATTCCTGCAAAACCGCTTTAGCATTAAATTTTTCAGAATGTTCATCAACTTCTTTTATAAATTCATCAAATGCTTTTTCCAGAAATTCTGAAATTTCTTTAAATTTTCCCTCTAAATAATATGCCCCTAAGATTGCCTCAAAGGCACATGCCATAATTGATTTGCGTTCACGTCCGCCGGTTTTTTCCTCCTGTTTTCCAAGTAAAATTAATTCAGCAAGCCCGATTTGCTTTGCGACTTCCGCCAACATATTATCAGAAACTATTATTGAGCGGATTTTTGTCAAATCGCCTTCTGCATATTCGGGGAAATTTTTGTACAAAATATCAGAAATACACAATTTCAGAACAGCATCACCCAAAAACTCCAACCGCTCATAGCTTTCAAGAGGGCTTATTTCATTTTCTTTGGTAAAAGAAGTGTGAGTTAATGCTTTCTCAAAAAAATTAGGTTTTTGCGTTTTAATTCCAAAAATTTCCTCTAATTTTTTAATTTTCTTTTTAAAATCCAAGAGCATGGAAAAATCCCTTTACAAAATTAATAAAATCAAGCCATAATTGATTTGATGCCACAAAATATTTTAAATAATAAAACATAACCGGAATAGTCAGAACATAACTGTCTGTTCTGTCCAGAAATCCGCCATGGCCGGGCAAAGTGTTGCCTGAATCTTTAACTCCCGCGTCACGCTTAATTAAAGATTCTGATAAGTCACCGAGCTGTGCAAATAACGTGCATAAAAAACCTAAAATCACAGAGTGGTAGGGACCCAGGTGAATAAAATATCCGATAATTACCGCACCCAAAATTGCACAAATTGCACCGCCGATTGCACCTTCAATAGTTTTTTTCGGGCTGATAACAGGACATAATTTATGTTTTCCGAATTTCTTCCCGAAATAATAAGATCCTGTGTCGGTCAATACTATTACCATAAACAAAAACATCACATATCCGAGTCCGTCATTTTGAATGTTTAATTTCAGAAATCCCTGATAATTTTCCGCGTTCAGACCTCTTATCAACAAAAGATGCAAAGGGAACCAACCGCCGTAAACAAATCCTAAAATAGTGGTTGAAACGTTCGCGATATAAGGTTGTCTGCCCCTAAATAATACCCATAAAAAAGCACTTATGGAACATGCTGTAAAAGCAATGGCCACAAGGTCGAACCTGTTAAAATAAGAAAGCAGTGCAAAAATTGCATCCGAGAATAAAATTACCTTTAAACTAGGATAAAACCCTTTGTTTTCAAGAATTTGAACGTATTCTTTAGATCCCAAGTAGACGACAACGGAAATAAGTCCCAAGAGAGCTATTCCGCCATATAACAAGCACCAAAGGGCGATAGTCCCCATAATTAAACCGGTCAATAACCTTGTTGCATTGTTATTTAAGCTCAAATTCATTAAACTGTTAAAACCTCTTTTTCTTTTTCATCAACCGCTGTTTCAATAATTCTTACGTATTTATCTGTTAATTTTTGAATTTCTTCCTGATTATCTTTCACGATATCCTCGGGTAAGTTTTCCGACTTTTCCAATTTTTTCAAATCATCCACCATATCACGGCGTGCATTTCTTATTGCAACTTTAGACTCTTCTCCGACTCTTCTTACATCTTTTGTAAGTTCTCGTCTTCTTTCTTCGGTCAAAGGCGGGAACGCAAGTCTTATAACTATACCGTCACTGTTTGGTGTTATGCCTATTTCAGCCTTAATTATTGCCTTTTCAATTTCTTTCATTACAGATTTGTCATAAGGGGATATGACAAGAGTTGTGCCGTCTTGAACCGTCACTTGCGACATTTGCCGAAGCTGAGTCGGGGCACCGTAATAATCAACTATAACTTTGTCTAAAATCAACGGATTTGCCCGTCCTGAACGAATGGCCCCAAATTCACGCCTAAGCTGATTTATAGCTTTTTCCATTTTTTCTTCGCCAAATAAAAATAGTTCATCTACTGCTTCTGACATTTTATCCTCCTACGTATGTTCCTACTTTTTCTGAATTTAAAATTCTTTGAATACTATTTTTAGCCTGAAAATCGAAAACAACAATCGGAATATTGTTCTGTTTGCATAAAGCACAAGAGGCTGTATCCATTACCTTTAGGCCATCTTTAATTATATCGTCATATTTTATGGTGTCTAATTTTTTAGCTTTGGAATTTATTTTCGGATCGTCCGTGTACACACCATCAACACCGTTTTTTGCCATAAGCATTGCATCAGCATTGATTTCGGATGCTCTAAGTGCGGCTGCCGTGTCGGTCGTAAAGAACGGATTGCCGGTACCGGCTGCAAATATTACAACACGCCCTTTTTCAAGGTGCCGTATCGCTTTAAATCTCAAATAAGGCTCTGCAACCTGATTCATTTGTATTGCGGACTGAACCCTGCAAGATACGCCAATTGCTTTTAAGGCACTTTGGAGTACAAGTGCGTTCATAACCGTTGCGAGCATGCCTACATAATCACCCGAAGCCTGATCCATTCCGAGTTTTGCACTGTTCTTGACCCCTCTGAAAATATTTCCGCCGCCGACAACAATTGCAATCTCTGCACCTTCATCGTGTGCAAGCTTGATTTCTCTGGCAATCATTTCAATGGGTTTGGGGTCAATTCCAAACTCCTGATTGCCCAAAAGGGCTTCGCCGCTGATTTTTAATAAAATTCTCTTATACTTTAAATCTTTTCCCATAGGACACCGTTTCTTCTTTTTCTCTCTCGATTATTCTAACCTAAACTATTTTTATTGTAAATAGATGTTTTATCAACAAATATTTGGTGGTACAATCTCTAATTATAAAGAGAATGCGGAAAAAGTCTAAAAATAAAGAGATTTGTAAATGAAATTATTTAAAAAAATAAGAAAAGAAAATAAGATTAATTATCTGTTTTTATCAATCCCGCTTTTTGAAAAAGTTTTTTCTAAAGACAAAGTGGAAGTCTTTTTTAGGGGAATTCGGGTTTATCAAAAAAAAATAAACATCGATTTTAGACCAAAATTGAACATTAATGCCAAAGAAATTACTCTTTGGGTTGACCATTTTGCAGGCGGAGGGGCAGAATTTTATTTCAAAAACAAATTGAATGAATTGGACGAAAAAGATTTTGTTTTAAGATTGCAGCCGATTGAACTCGGATTTTACAAATTTAGTATTTACGGCAAGAACATACAAACTCAGATGACTTTCAAAACTTTAGAAGAGGTAAAAACGTTTTTATCCGAACTCGAAAAATTTGACGTTGTTGTTAATAATTTGTGCGGTTATCCGGATATTGGTGCGGTTTTTGATTTTATCAGGGGGCTAAAAAATAAAAATAAAATTACAATGATGCTGCATGACTATTACAGCGTTTGTCCGGGCATATTTTTGCTGAATGAAAAAACTGAATTTTGCAATATTCCGGCCGCTGAAAAATGTCGGGAGTGTTTTTCTAAAAACCCCAATATCGCCCCGATATTTAAAAAACAATTCGCTGATATTCATAGTTGGCGAAATATGTGGTCGGATTTTTATACAAACTGCACTAATGAAATCATTGTATTTTCGGAATCAAGCAGAAATATACTCAAAAAAGCTTACCCCCATTTAGAAAGCAAGATGAAAATTGAGCCTCATAAGATATTAGAATTCAAAAAAATAAAAAAAACTTTGCAAAAAGAAAAAAAAGAAGTAATAAATATTGCGGTATTGGGAAATGCCAACGCTATTTATAAAGGCAAAAAAATTATAACCCGAATGGCCTCTCTGATTAAAGAAAAAGGTATTAAAGATGTGAAAATCACTGTGATAGGGGAGTATGAAGGTAAAAATGACGTCACGGCAACGGGCAAATATGACCGCGAAGATTTACCCGAACTTTTAACCGCTCACGGTGCGGATATTGTTTTTGTTCCGTCAGTTTGCCCCGAAACTTATTCTTACACGACAAGTGAGGCAATGACTTTGGGCATGCCGGTTGCCTGCTTTGACGTAGGAGCTTCGCCAGAGAGGGTTAAAAAATATGAAAAAGGACTGGTTATATCAAAAATCGATGCACAAACCGCATTGGATGAGATAACGGATTTCGTCAAACAAAGTTGCCTAAAAAGTCCCCCGTCTCGTCGTCCCGAAACGTAAATTATCGGCTCCAAAAGAGATTGTACTTATTTCGGGACCTCACACTTGAGATGCCGGATTAAGTACATTCCCATGAACAGCCGACGTTTCTTGTTCCGGCAAGACGTTTTCAGCAGGACTTTTTAGACAGCCACTTGCTGTCCAAAAGTTACTATTCTCTGACTTTTTTAAAAAAATCTTCCGCAATCAGCTGTGAATATTTACCCTTTTCGTTTGCTGAAATAATTATTTTTGTTTTACCGTCGTTTGTTTCAACTGCAGAAATAATCCCTTCGACATCTCCGCCCGGGACTTTGCTTATTTTGGCCGTGAATTTTGCGTATGGTGCGACCTTGCCGAATGTTCTTATATGCCCTCTTTTAACAATTTTTAAGTCTTTAACGTTTATAACGGAATATTTGAACTTTTGAGTCAAATCCTGCAATTTTTCTTCAACTTTGCCTTCTTTAAAATCTTGAGGAGTAAGAAGCGGCTTTTTCCCCGAATCTACCACTACCATTTTTTGGCCTGTCGCCTTATGTTCTGCCAAAACTCCGTTGTAACCTAAGGCACTTGCGGCTTTGTCTATTTCGAATTCGTCTGAGACCTGAGAGAAATCCCCGACTTTCTTTGCCCTTTCAACCATTACATCTTGCGGCGGGTTAAAATAATCATTCCACATTTTTACCACGTAATCTTTACCGCCCAAGGACGTAAAACCGACTATGGCAAGCACTAAAATCACCGCTTTAAAAATATTTTTCAAACAACCCATAGCTTAACTTCTCCTGTGAATATCTCCTGTTTTCATGTTAATATACTTCCATAGGGATAAGTATAGCGATGACAAAGACAGAAATCAATCATGTAAATAGTTTAGATGTAAACATTTCGGACACAACTCCCGTAATGCAGCAGTATCTTGAGATTAAACGCCAGCATCAGGGGGTAATCTTGCTCTATCGCCTCGGGGATTTCTATGAAACCTTTTTTGAAGACGCTGAAACTATGTCAAGAGAATTGGAACTGACACTTACCGGACGTGATGCCGGTCCTGTTTTGGGCAGAGTTCCGCTTGCGGGGGTTCCGGCTAAAGCTATCGATAATTATTTGGAAAAACTCATTGAAAAAAATTATAAAGTCGCCATTTGCGAGCAGTTAGAGGACCCAAAAGATGCCAAAGGCATTGTAAAACGGGGTGTCGTAAGACTTGTGACCGCAGGAACACTGACCGAAAGCAATTTGCTCGAAAAAAACAGCAACAATTATATTTGTGCCATCTTTAAAAGCAAAAAAGACAGTGATTTGTACGGATTTGCCTACACAGATATCTCAACGGGTGAATTCAAAACCACGCAGGCGTCATTGAACATGATTTTATCTGAACTTGCAAGGCTTCAGCCGTCTGAAATTATAGCACCCTCCGTTGCCCAAAAAATTATGCCTTTTCAGATTGTTCCAGAAGAAAAAATTGATTTGCCGGATGAAATTTTTAATAATTATAACTGTTCAAAAGTGCCTTCAAATATTTTTGAAACGGATTTCGCAATTAATAATCTCAAAACGGTTTTCAAAACAAATTCGCTTGAGTCCTTCGGCTATGAAAATTACAAACTCGGATTTCAAGCGGCAGGGGCGATTGTCGCTTATATCTGGGAAACGATGAAGGAAAATTTCCCGAAATTTGACAGAATTGAACCTTATGAACTTTCAGAATATGTGATGATTGACGCCACTACAAGAAAAAATTTGGAACTAACCCAAACTTTGCGTGAAAAAAACAAATACGGCTCACTTTTGTGGGCAATCGACAAAACAAAAACTAATATGGGTGCAAGACTTCTCAAATCATGGATTTGCCAGCCGCTGAAAAATATTTCCGAAATCACTCAAAGGCAAAATATCATAGAGGAGCTTCTTTCAAAATCCAACGTGCGAAATGAACTTTCAAATATGCTGAGCAAGGTCTATGACATTCAACGCCTTTCAACCAGACTAAGCAACAATTCAGCTAACCCGAGAGATTTCTTAAGCCTTAAGGATACTTTGTTTTTGCTCCCAAATTTAATTTCCGCTACAGGCGAACTTGATACTGAACTGTTTTCAAAACTCGGCGAATATGAGCTTGAGTTGAGTGAATTTGCTAATATTATTGAAAGAACAATAAGAGAAGATGCACCCATCTTGACAAAAGACGGCGGAGTAATAAAGGCCGGAGTAAGCGGAGAATTGGATTACTTCAACGATCTTTTAACCGGCGGAGAAAAATGGCTAAAGGAATTTGAGGAAACAGAAAAGGAAAAAACAGGCTGCAAATTTTTAAAAGTGGGTTATAACAAGGTTTTCGGCTTCTTTATCGAAATTACAAACTCAAACTTGAACCTTGTCCCGAATAATTATGTCAGAAAACAAACACTCACCAATGCTGAAAGATTTATTACGGATGAGTTGAAAAGACACGAGGATGATGTGCTTTCAGCCCAATTTAAGGCAAGAGAACTTGAAAATAAATTATTCAATGACTTAAAAAATTATTCAAAGGAATACGTTACGAAAATCAGGGAAGTTGCAGATTGCATAGCGAAAATAGACGTTTTGACCTCTCTGGCGATGGTTGCGGCCGAAAACGGCTACACGAAACCGATTGTAGATGAGAGCAGCGATTTTTTGGTTAAAAATGGCCGGCATGCGGTGCTGGAAAAGATTTTACCGCTTGGAGCTTATGTCTCGAACGATTTGGAACTGGCTTATGGCGATGATACCGATAAAACCGAGTTTATGATTTTAACAGGTCCGAACATGGCCGGAAAATCGACTTTTATGCGTCAAAACGCTTTGATTGCGATTTTGGCACAAATGGGTTCGTTTGTTCCTGCGGATTGGGCTAAAATCGGGGTTGTGGACAAAATTTTCACCCGTGTCGGGGCAAGTGACGACCTGACGCTGGGCCAATCGACATTTATGGTTGAAATGATTGAAACGGCTTACATTTTAAACTCTGCGAGTGAAAAAAGTTTAATTTTGCTTGATGAAATCGGCCGAGGCACCAGCACTTATGATGGGGTTGCAATTGCCTGGGCGGTTGCTGAATTTATTGCGACAAAAATCAAGGCAAGATGCATTTTTGCAACGCACTATCATGAATTGAATGTTATGACAAAAACTTACCCCCAGATAAAAAACTACAGAATAACGATTTCCGAAGAAAACGGCGAGATTGAATTTCTGCGGAAAATTGTTCAAGGCGGGGCGAGCAGAAGTTACGGGGTGCAGGTTGCAAAGATGGCGGGCCTGCCAAACAGCGTAATCGAACGCTCAATGGATTTGATGCATAAGATGCAGAAGGATTTTTCGAACGATTTATCCAAACGCAAAAAGGGAGTAAATACGGACAAATTGGAAGTTGAAGTTCCGCAATTGAATTTGTTTAATTAAAAGCGGATGGGAAAATTTATTCAGGGATTTAAAATAATCTTCGCATCTACCTGCTTATGGATATTCAACGACTTTTGCAAGCTCTGGACAAGCTCGGCAGATGTTTTAGCAGTGTGGAATTTCCCTGCGGTAACAAGTGCAGTGCATTGAAGCTGGTCAAGGTCGTCTTTGTCTGAAATATTGAACGCAATAACATCTATTTTGACGTCTTTTCTCGTCTTAATTAACTCCATGGCCCAGACGCAGGGGCTTTCGTCGCAATTTTCGCCGCCATCGGTCAGCAAAATTATGTGTTTTTTACCGTTAAACCCTAGAAAATCACTTTCAACAGCTTTTTTCAATGAATAAGTGATGGGAGTCATGCCCCTCGGGCTTGTTTTTGCAAGCCTTGCTTGAATTTGACTCGCACTTTCAGGGGTTATCGGGACAAGAAGCGAACTCGCTTTGCAAGCATCATACTGCGTAAATCCGAGCCTGTTCCCGTAAACTCTGAGTCCGACCCATGTTTTCGGATTAATGTAGGGAAGGATTTGGGACATAGTATTTAACATTAAATCCACTTTTCGCTTCGATTCAATTTTTTCAGTCATACTCTGCGAAAAATCCAGAATAAAAAGAACTCTTTCATCAGGTTCGCTAAATTTTTTCTGCGAAAATTCGTCCGGTTTGTAGACATTGTAAGTCTCAGGCCAAACCGGATTTATAATAAGAATTAAGATTAAAAATAAAATAATTTTTCTCATATTATAAGAATATTGAAAAATAATACTTTATCCAATACCCGATTGGGGAGGGTAAACAGGTAAACGGCAAGAAGGAAAGGTTTGAAGAATTAATCTTATTCGACGGCCCACTTCTAAAAAATATCTGTTTTAATCGGGTTTTTGAATTTTGTAATATTTGATTGAAATAGTAATTCAAAATTACCGACAGGGCCGTTTCTTTGTTTTGATATCAAAATTTCAGATTTACCTTCTTTGCCGGTTGATTTTGGCATATCTTCGCCTTCTTCACGGTTATAATAATCATCTCTGTAAATAAACATAACGATATCGGCGTCTTGCTCAATCGCACCGGATTCTCTCAAGTCAGAAAGCATAGGACGGCGGTCTTTTCGCTGTTCAACCGCACGGGAAAGCTGAGAAAGTGCGACTACCGGAATATCAAGTTCCCTTGCAAGGGTTTTCAGACCTCTTGAAATAGCAGAAATCTGTTGAATACGGTCCTCTTTGCCTACGCCTTCCATCAGCTGCAAATAGTCGATTACGATAAGCCCGAGATTTTTTTCTTCCATGGCAAGCCTGCGGCATTTTGCACGTATATCGGTCAAGGTACAGCCTGCTGTATCGTCTATATAAAGCGGTGCTTCAGAAATATCACTCATTGAATTTGCAAGTTTGTCCCAGTCTTTTCTTTGCATGTTGCCCGTTCTGATTTTTTGAGTATCGACTTCGGCCTCCGAACACAACATTCTTTGAACCAGTTGTTCTTTTGACATTTCAAGTGAAAATATCGCAACGGGAATTTTTGACCTTATTGCAACGTTTTGGGCAATATTGAGAGCAAAAGCCGTCTTACCCATTGAAGGACGTGCCGCAAGAATTATCAAATCCGATTTTTGGAACCCGCTTGTCATGTTGTCAAGCTCATAAAATCCGGTCGGAACCCCTGTCAATTCGTCCCTGTGGTTATATCTGTATTCGATTTTTTCATAACTTGCAAGAACTAAATCTTTGACATGTGCCAAATCTTTAGCGGCTTTTTTGGCAGCTATATCAAAAATAAGTCTCTCCGCATTGTCCAAGGATTCATCGGTTGAATTCAGGTCGTAACCGAGAGAAACAATTTCTGAGCCGGCATTGATGAGAGCCCGCTTAATCGCCTTTTCCTGAACAATCTTGGCGTAATATTCTATATTTGATGTTGTAATCGTTTTGTAGCTTAAATCATTAATAAACGCACGTCCGCCAATGATTTCAAGCTTCGAATTAAAGCTCAAAACATCCGAAACCGAAACTATATCAATGCGTTCGTTTTGATTAAACAGTTGGAACATGGCCTCGTAAACGTAGCGATGAGCAGGTTTGTAAAAACTTTCGGGAGTTATAAATTCAACAACCTTTGTAATAACGCTGGGATTAACCAAAATGGCACCCAAAACTGCCTCTTCCGCCTCAACGTTTTGAGGAATAAGAGTTGAATTCACTTCTCTTTTTTCTTTTTCTGCGATTCTTGCCATTGCTCAAGTCCTTTTGAGCTTGCGGAAAAATTAAAATTTTTCTCGCAATCTCTCTTGTCCGGCTTTCGTCCTTACCGCCGGCTGTCCCGCAGCCGGTAAGGACTTAGCACTTCCTAGGTCGGATTTGAAAAAGTTCTAAAAATTGTCATTTTTAGACTTTTTCCGCATCCTCTTTTAAAATTTTAATACACAATAAAATATATTTAAAGCAAAGGTATACAAAAATTAATGAATATTATTAAAATTTTACCAACGGAAAAATTTCTCTTGAATTTTTTTTTTGATTGTGTAAAATAGAACATACGAGCAATATGCGGGGGTAATTCAGTGGTAGAATGCATCCTTGCCAAGGATGATGTCGCGAGTTCGAGCCTCGTCTCCCGCTATTATTCGTAGCCCGAACGTATTTTGTAAAACCGTTTTTTGATTATACTTTTATTGGAGTGAGGATATAAAATCGTTTGCTGTCACAACAGTCATGCATCAAAAAGTCCGATTTATTCGTAGCCCGAACGTATTTTGTAAAACCGTTTTTTGATTATACTTTTATTGGAGTGAGGATATAAAATCGTTTGCTGTCACAACAGTCATGCGTCAAAAAGTCCGATTTATTCGTGGCCAGTAGGTTGGGGTTTCTACCCCAAACAATATAATAATGTTTGGCTATCTAAAAAGAAATCAAATTCCTTGATTTTGTATAAATAAACTTTTATCTAGTTTTTCAAAAAATGCCTGATAAATTTTTTCATCTTTAATATCTTCAACCTTTGCAGAATTTTTTTTAGTTTTTTCGGTGAAATTGACTCTTACCTTGGTTTGTTTTCCGAATTCACTGACATTAACACTTGCAGAAATTGAATGAACAGAACTTTTAACCACATTTTCGGAGAGCATTAAGCCAATAATACCAAAAGCAACGGCATAAACTGATCTTATCAATATTTCTTTTCCGGTAGACATATGAACATCAAATTCTTTTTGGGCTGTAATAATTCCCAGTTCAGTGTTGGCATTTGACAGGTTAAATCCCTCATCTTGTAATGTATTTATTGCTGATTTCATAACCATTTTTGTATCTTTGGTGTTATAAATTCTTGTCTGAAACTCTCTTTTTTCCAATTGTGTTTCAAGGGGACTGTCTGTTTTTTCTACTTTAACTTTCTTTGCCAGTGTAGGTATTGGGACAAAAGCCAAAACAAAAATTATCACAAGGCATAAAATTTTTTTCATTCTTGCTCCTGCCTAAAATTTACTCATGTGATACGTAAATGATTCCACCTTGTAATTTTTATCAAATTTAATTACAACAGTTAAAGTTTTTTGAACCGATTGTATCTGACCTTGATTTTTTTTGTAACCAACCCCCAGAATGCCGCCGCCGCCGACGTTTGAACCGCCACCGCCGACACCTCCGCCTGCACCTACACCAAATCCACTATCCGAATAAGAGGTGATTGAAGCGACTTTGTCATAAATCCACGTATCCTTACCATCTGAATCCCTTGTTACTATATTTGGTGAGCCCAAAGCCAATGCAACTTCGTCTTGGGATGTTCCCAGCCGTATTTGTCTCTGCACAACCCCTAATGTCATTTCTTGTTCAGTTACGGGCGTTGCATTTTCTTTATTTTTAGAAACCTTAGCAGATTGTGTTACTGCAAAACAAGGCGAAACTATGATTAAAGCTAATGCCAACAATAAAATTTTCTTTTTCATTTCATACTCCTTTTAATTCAATTCTATTTTTTAAATAACTGATTTGCAAGGGTTTGTAAGCTTATATTAAGAATACATCCCGATTATTTTGCCCACTCCTTTTTGTGCGGTTTGGAAGATTTCCAACATTTGTTCCTTTGAAAACGGCTCGCCTTCGGCGGTCGTTTGAAACTCGATTATCTTCCCGCTTTCTGTCAAAACAACATTCGCATCAGCCTGAGCTGAGGAATCCTCTTCATAATTCAAATCAAGCCTGACTTCGCCTTCGACAATTCCGGCAGAAATAGCCGCAATCGGCTCTATAATAGGATTTTCTTTCAGCTTTCCATCCTTGATTAATTTTTCAACCGCATCTTTAAGTGCCAAAAATCCGCCGCAAATGCTCGCCGTTCTGGTGCCGCCATCGGCTTGAATTACGTCAGCATCAATTATTATGGTCATTTCAGGCATTTTTTCCAAATCAACGCAGGCCCTCAGGCTTCTTCCGATAAGTCTTTGGATTTCCTGAGTCCGCCCCGAAATACACGTTCTTTCCCGCTTGCATCTTGTATTAGTGGACGAAGGCAAAAGCGAATATTCTGCTGAAACCCAGCCGCTTTTGCTGTCCTTTTCCATCCATTTGGGCTTGGAAAAATCCACCGACGCCGTTGTAATAACCTTTGTGTCTCCAAATTCCACCAGCACAGAGCCAAGAGCGTTTTTTGTAAAATCCCTTGTGAATTCAATTTTTCTTAATTCGTCGTTTCTCCTGTTATCGTTCCTCATTTTATCCTTCTTTCATATTTCATGTTGGCGGAATTGAATTCCGCCTATTTCTTATTTGCTGTTCACCACGTCGTAGTCCCAAACATAAATCTGTCCGCAATATCTGCATACCGCATGGTCGTTCATAAACGCCAAGTCCGGCACAAACGTGTATCCGTCCACGGTTATTTCAATGTCATTTTTCTTGTTGTATTTTTGCACGAATTTTTTTTCACCCTTATAATCAGGCGAAAACATTAATTCAAATTTATCTATTGATTTGCAGTTTTTGCAACGAAACATTTTTTCTCCTCCCCTCGCCCCTTGCGGGAGAGGGGTTGGGTGAGAGACATTAATCTTTTGCCTCAGCCCTGTCCAATATTCTCTTATCCAGCTTAACTTCACCTTTGTTCAAATTTTTATACCAGAGTCCCCAGCAAATAACCCTCAAAGGAAGAGTCAGCGAAGTTATAATATAACTCAGGAAGAAGGTAATAATTGATTTTGCAATTAAAAGCGAAGTCAATTGATAGGCCGTAGGGGTTTGCAGAAGAAGCTTATTCATTTGAATTATCGGCAGCTGGCTTGTCCAAGCGTCAAGCGGGATAGCTAAAAACCCGATAATGTTGATTGTTTCAAACAAAAACTTGATTAAATCAGGCAAAATCCAGTAAGTTAAGGCTCCAATAAGGGCCATAAGCCCCACCGTTCTTGCAAAATTCCCTTTAATAATTATCAAACTCTTTTTAAAACAGCCTATGGGAGATTTGTCGGGTTCAAATGCAAATACCTGAAAGATTAGTACAAAATACACGAACAAAATTCCCGCAACTACCCAAAAAAGCGGGAAAGCACCGATAGCGGCAAAAATTGCCAACAACAGCCAAAGCACGCCATAACTTCCGCTTCTTCTTGTAATTACTTCGTTATGGGCGTGAAAATCGTACACCCTGCCTGATTTGAGCATATTTTCAAGCATTGAATTTACGGCACTATATGCGACCAGATAATCCCAAAACGCTTTAATCAAAACAATCCCGCCGGGCAATATTATTATAAATAAAACTAAAAAAATCATTGAAAAATTGTCAAAAATTCCACCCGGCACAATTATTTTAGGTAAATTCACGGCGTAAAAATATGACGCCGTCAGAATTAAAATTATCCCCAAAATTTGCCCGAACACAGGGAACGCCATATATTTAAAAAAGCTGCCGAAGTTTGTAAAATATAACTTCACGCCCTGCTTAAAAATACTCCAAACACTATCTTTAATCTTGCTCATGTTCCTTAATTCTCCATCATAACTGTTTTTCAGGGATTTTATTAAATTCAAATACACATTTATCCCTGTTTGTTTTATTATATTTTAATATAAATAAAATATATACACAAATGCGAAAACAAGAAATGAACAAAAATTACAAAGAATTAATTAAATCTTTTACAAAAGAAGATTACGAAAGTAACGTCAATTTGCACATCCACTCGACTTTCTCAGATGGGGATGGAAATGCGGAAACACTTGTAGCACAAGCAAAATCCATTGGATTAAAATACATTGCAATTTCTGACCACAACACGCTTAACGCCTATTTACAGACAGATATTTTAAAAGAGGAAATGGTAATTCCTGCAATTGAGTTTGACTGCTGGTATGGAACGGTTTTTCTTCATATGCTCGGGTACGGGGTTGACGTGAATAACAAAGAACTGCAGGCTTTATGTGCAAAAACTAAGCGTGGCACGGAGGCAGACTGGGTTCGGATTTTTTCTTTCAAACATCCTAAAAGAGTTATAAAAGCAATCCATGATGCCGGCGGTTTAGCTGTTTTGGCTCACCCTGCCTGCTGTTTTACCCTAAGTCTTGACCGATTGGTAAACAATTTGGTGAAATTGGGCATGGACGGGATAGAAGTTTATTATCCGTATGCAAGGCATCGCCGGATTGTGAAATTTCACACAATAAACACGGTTGAAAAACTAGGGAGCAAATACAACCTGATAAAAACCGGCGGAACCGACGAACACGGGGAGTTGGGCTAGTTTTCAACAAAGGGCGGCTGTCTGAAAAATCTCTCCTTAGCTTGACTTTTGCTATCATTTATGCTATCATGATTGTATGACCAAAAGAGATAAGTTAGTTCAAAAAATATTAGACATGAAGCCAATATCAAGTAATGATGCTGAAAAAATACTAATGTATTTTGGTTACAGCGTTGTTAACAGAGAGGGGTCTCATATCACCTACGGCAAGCTAAATAAAAAACACATTACACTTGTCGTAAATAAAAAAGAAATGAAATACTACCAAATTAAACTGATACAGGAGGCAATAAATGAATAAAAATCTTGAATATTATTTAAACTTGCCATGGTCTTACGCCATAAAATGGAGCGATGAAGATGGTTGCTATGTTGCCTCTATTGCTGAGTTAGACGGTTGCATGTCCCACGGGGATACTTTAGGAGAGGCAACTTCCATGATAAAAGATGCATTAAGATGCCATTTAAATGCCATGTTGAAAGATAACACTTTAATTCCCGAACCTTTAAATGTAATTAATTTTAAAGGGAGTATTACATACAGGACCACACCCGAAAAACATTATAAACTGGTGAAAAGAGCTCAAAGAAAGGGTAAAAGCCTAAACAAGTTCATCGACGAAGTATTGGACGAAAAATTAAGAGAAACAGCTTAAAATTATCGCCTTAATATTTTCATCTGAAATTTTTTCCAAAACCTTATTTTTGTCGATTTCCGCCACCTTACCCAAAGCTTTTATGACTTCAACTGTTTTTAAAATTATTGTCTGGTTTGTCGAATTCAAAAGCAATTTTAATTTGCCCAAAGCTTCCGTCAGAGCAAGTTCTTGGACTAATTCAAGTGCGGAAAACACAAATTCGCTTTCTTCTTGCAATTCATTTTGAAATAATTTTTTTTGTTCCTCCCAAAATCTCTCACTTTGCGAATTCAGAAGGCTTTTTATTTCATAAACTTCCGACTTGGTGTTTTTATCCTCGTCAAAAATATATTCCTCATTTTCAGTCAACTGTTCGAATTTCAACTTAGCATTAAGCAAAGTAAGGGCAATTCTGCTGTCATTTGCCCCTTGAATCCCGATTAATTTTTCAATCACCTCAAAAAGCTGAAAATCAAAAAGCTGTCCGAGCAGAATTATTTCACCAAGCCCGTTGAGGATATGATTTATAGCCAAAACCGTGTCATTCTTGAATTCTGTGTCCAACAATTCAAGAAAACTTTGCAAATAACAAATTTCAGAAGCGGTATTTTCAGGCATGGAAGATTTTTTCATAGCTTCAAAAAGCATACCCAAAGCTCTTTTATCCTTGTAGGCACTTAAAAATCTCACGGCGGAAAGTTTTTCAAATTCATCATCTGATTTTATTTTTTCCAACGCAAAGTTGTAAGAAAATTCATCCTTCATTTTGGAAAGTGCCTCGGCACAGTTAAGTGCAAGCGGGTCAAAATCGGAATAGGAATATTTTCTCAAAAAATCAACCGCCAAAGTATCATTAATATGCGAAAAATACTTTGCAGCATAAGCTTTTTGCTCTTCTGTGCCGTTTTCAAGCAATTCAAGCATTTCATCCGTTAAATCTTCATCGGCAAATTTTACAAGCGAAAAAACAATAAAATCCTCATAATCCGGAGAATAAATTTTTAAAAAAGCAAGCAGATTTTTATAATTTTGCCCGTTTACAACCGCCAAAAGTCTTTTTTCAACATTTTTTTTGATAAAATCAAATAAAAAATCGCCCTGTGCAACAAGTGCAGAAAAGGCTTCAACATCAGAATTGTTTATTATATGAGCCGCTGCAAACTCAAAATCGTTAGGGTTTTTTCCCGTAAGCTTTTTTACGTACTCATTATTCATTGTTATTAATCTAGGTAAAATACGGTAATAACTTTATAGCCTTCTTCGGCGTACTCGACGGCCTTATGAAGGGTTTTGCTGGTGTGCGAAAGGAAGCAAATGAGTTGATTGCAATCGTCAATAATCTCTCTGTTGCACACTCTTGAGGCATCAGCCAGAGTCATCATGGCCCTGTCGGAGTGTTCAACAATATTAGGAACGCCGATAAGCTGATCTTGAACATCCGAAGGTTGTTGGCCAATTGTTTGAGGCAAAATAACTTTTAATTTATCAGGATTGGCTTTCATTGCACCTCTGATTGCAGCAGCGTTTGTCCCCGAAGAGCCGCCTGAAGTTATAATGGTGTTACCTTGTTTTACAAGTGCTGTCGCAAGTGTTTCTATCAGTTGCTGGTGAGTAATCGGCAGGTTTCTGCTTCCGATTATCGCAATTCTTTTAGCTGATTGCTGGATAGTTGCCAATTCCATTGCCAATTCGTCGACAGTATCGGCATTTTCTTCCGAAATGCTGTCTAAATCGTCCATGGGAACCATAATCGAGGATTGTTGTTCCTTTTCGTCATTTTGTTTGTCAAAATTCATTTCTGCCATTTTTCTTACCTTACTCTTTAAAAAACACTATTTTTCTGTTACGATAATTGTAACACAAAAAATTAATTTGGGAATAGGGGAATGGAAAATATTTTAGAAAATCTTAACCAAGAGCAGTTGAAGGCGGTTAAAAACATTCAAGGAACCCTGCTTATTTTGGCGGGTGCGGGCAGCGGAAAGACCCGCGTTTTGACGTCCAGAATTGCTTATCTGATACAATCCGGAGTCAGAGCCGGAGAGATTTTAGCGGTGACTTTTACAAATAAAGCCGCCAGAGAAATGAGAGAAAGACTCGCCTCAATGTTGGGTGAAGAAGTTGTCAAATACATGTGGGTAGGAACTTTTCACAGTATTTGCGGACGAATTTTGCGTCAGGATGTCGAAAATTTTGCATTTCAGTCCGGCAAAAAATTGGACAAAAATTTTACGATTTACGATGAGCAGGATTCAATGGCGGTAATAAAGTCCGCAATAAAAAAACTTAATCTTGATGATAAAATTTATGCTCCGAAATATATTAAAACAATTATTTCAAACGCAAAGAACAAAATGCAGGACGCTTTCAGTTTTTCGACTTTTGCAAGGGATTTTAAGTCACAAAAAGTCGCATCAGTGTTTGAGGAATACGAAAACAGCCTAAACAACAATAATGCAATTGATTTTGACGATATGCTTATGCTTGCCGTAAAACTTCTGGAAAAATGTCCGGAAGTGCGGGAAAAATATTTTTCAAGATTTAAACATGTTCTGGTTGATGAATTTCAAGACACAAATCCGGCACAGTATTCTTTAGTCAAAATGCTCTATACGAATAATGAGGAAACAGAAGTTGATAAGTCGATAAGTCGAAAAGTTGAAAAGTTTGATTCAGAAAACCATTCGACTGTTCAACCATTCGACCGTTCAACCCACCGTTCACTTTGTGTCGTAGGCGATGTTGACCAGTCAATTTACAGCTGGAGGGGGGCGGACTTCAGAATTATTTTAAACTTTAAACGTGATTTCAAGGATACAGCCGTGATTAAGCTTGAACAAAATTACCGCTCGACCGAAAATATCCTGAATGTCGCAAATGCGATTATTGAAAATAACGAGGAGCGGGTAGAAAAAGTGCTTTACTCTCAAAAAGGCAAGGGAGAAAAAATTCAGTACTTTGAGGCTCAGGATGAAGCTGATGAGGCGAATTACATAGCTCAAACAATTAAAAATGCAGGTGAAGATTATAATAAATTTGCTGTGCTTTACAGGACAAACGCCCAGTCCCGTGCGATTGAAGAAGCCTGCATAGCACATGCGATTCCATATAGAATTTACGGTGGGCTGAAATTCTACGACAGAAAAGAGATTAAGGATATCGTTGCGTATTTAAAATTGATTTATAACCCGCATGATTCGCAGAGTTTCAAAAGGATTGTAAATGTTCCAAAACGTGCAATCGGCGAAACTACTATAAAAAATCTTCAAGCGATAGCCAACGATAAAGATATAAGCTTATTTGAAGCTGTTTTAGTGCTTGATGAAGTTGAAAGCATAAATTCAAAAACCAAAAAAAAGCTAAAGAAGTTTACCGATTTAATTTCAGGTTTAAAATCGGTGCAAAATAAGTACAATTTGAGAGAATTTATTGCACTTGTAATTGAAAGAAGCGGATATTTGAGAGAATTAAACGAGGAAAAAACTCCGGAAAATGAGTCAAGAATTGACAACTTGCAGGAATTGGTGAACGTTGCGGGCGAATTTGAACCGGAAGATTTAAACAACATTCTGGGCGAATTTTTATCTCAGGTTGCACTTGTTTCAGATATCGACGGACTTGAAAATATTTCAAACAACGTAACTCTAATGACTTTGCACTCTGCAAAAGGACTGGAATTTCCGGTCGTGTTTCTTGCCGGACTGGAGGAAGGAATTTTTCCCCATCAAAGAACGTTTGCATCCGCATCCGAGCTTGAAGAAGAACGCAGATTAATGTACGTGGGCGTTACCAGAGCGGAGGAAACTTTGTATCTGTCGAGTGCAAAACGCCGCCAAATGTGGGGCGAGTACAAATACTACAACTCAAGCAGGTTTTTGGAAGAAATCCCTAAGGACCTTCTCGAAAGTTCATATTCAGACAATGTATCCACCCAAAATACTTTCAAGAGTGCGGTTAATAAAATTAAGGGTGTAAATGTTAACAAGACGCCTTCGACGCCCTCTGACAAATACGGTTACATAAAGCCTCGGGACGGGTTTGGAAAAGATTTTGTGGCCCCGTCTAAAAGGGGGAACTGGGAACGGGAAACAGGAAACAGAATAAATAATGGCAAAGTAGATCGGGCTTACCAGCCCAATAGCAATAAATCTCCAAGCCGTATTATTTTAAATAAAAATCAGAAAAATGTGGCCGCCGAAAAAGAAAAAATTGACGAATTTTTTAAAGACAACGCAATTAAACGTATGCTTGAAGAAAAAAGAAAACAAGAAGCCGAGGAAAAACTAAAAGAACAGGAAAAATTATCATCCGTCCCGTATTTTTTCAACGCCGGAGAGAGGGTTTTTCATGAAAAACTCGGCGTAGGGCATATTGAGGAAGTTACGCAGATAGGTGAAAGCACGATGTATACAATAGATTTCGGTAAATTGGGCAAGAAAGCTATGGACGCAACTTACGCCAGATTAAAAAAATTCTAATGTAACAAATTATTAAGCCTGCTAAACCTTATTAATTGCTAAATTACAACTCCAAGAGTACCAAGCCGGAGCAATTATTTGATGAATTTTTACTTTATATAAATAAGGTTAGTTATGTTAACAATATCGTTGAAAGGTTGAACTGTTGAAAGGTTGAATAGATTTTATTCTCGCCTCTCAATTCTCACTTTTAACTAAGGAAAGGGGTAAAAATGCCAGATTTAAGTGTAGCAACAAATGCAGCTGCTCCTCAGCAGGCGATACAACAATTGAAAATCGGAGATAGGGTAGCCACTCCGACTTCAGACGGGAAAGTGCAACTGACTTCTCCCGACGGCAGTTCGGTAAAAATGGAAATTGACAAATTTAAGCAATATTTGATTGAGCATCAGAAAGAAGTAAGTATAACAAACCCAATCGGTGATACAACTTCGTTCAAAAGCAGGGAAAATGCTGAAGAAGCCGAACCGAAGAAAAGAGGCATGAGTACCTTATCAAAGCTTATTATTCTCGCAGGGCTTGTAGGCGTTGGCATTTGGCAGCGTAAAAATATTTCCGAATACTGGAAAAAAGCGGTTGATTTTGTTAAAGGGCTAAAAGGGAAGGCCTCTGCGGATGTTCTTGAGCCTGAGGTGAAATCGGCTGTCTAAAAAAATAAATTGAAATTAAAAAAAATTAATATATAATAGTTGTTATGAAAAAAATATTATTTACATTGTTCATAACAACTTTTATATTTATTGGCGTGTGTTTTGCCGATAACTATTCAGGTTTAAGAGATTATGACGGAGTTGAAATCCCGCGTGGAAGTTTCATTCCTGTCATAAGTACTCAAGAAATTTCAACCGCATGCTTTGATGTCGGTTCAAAGGTCAAATTCATATCAACAAATGATTTATATTTGTACGAAATCAACGTTATTCCCAGAGAAACAGAATTTTTCGGATATATTGAAAAAGTAAACGAGCCTGTTATAGGGACAAACGCCTCCATGATTATAAAGATTGTGAAATTAAAGTTGTCAGACGGTTTTGAAATACCCATGAGGGGCTATATTTACACGCCAAGCGGCAATCTTATAGGGGGAGAACTTACGGCACCTGCAAAATATGAAAAAAAAGCATCTTACAGGCAGGGATTTAGAAACATGGTCGGCTATGTTCCCGGTCCGACAAGAAAAATGGGGGAACATACTGTAATCGCGTCCGGTGCGGATTTGATGGTAATTCTTGTAAGCCCGCTTTTGATTACACATACTGTAACAAATTGACAAACAAATTATTTAGAATAATAATGATAATGGATGGATTTTTGTAAAAGGAGGAAACAAATTATGAGTACAAAAGTGAAAAAAAACTTAAGTTTATTGATGTTAGTTTCAATTGTCGGTGCAAATGCGTCTTTTGCTGCAAGCAACTTTCAATACCAGCAAAATAATGTTCAATCGCAGCCTCAGTACCAAAGCAATTATTATCCCAGTAACGGAATGAGCTACGGGCCGCAAAAAACATTAAAGGGCCGTGTTGTAACAGTTCCTGCGGGAATGCAATTCCCTGCGGTTGTTTCAACCCCGATAAGTTCTTCATTCTTGGTTATGGGCCAACCCGTTTCGGTAACTTTAGGTTCTGATTTTTATTACAATTCCACTTTGATAGCTCCTGCGGGAAGTACTGTATCAGGTACAGCTACTCAAGTCACAAAGGCAAAACACGGAAGCATGAACGGGTCATTAAGACTTAGATTTACTGAAATAACAACACCTTACGGCACAAGAATACCTATTTCTGCAATGATAAAAACAGATGACGGTACAGGACTGCTTAAAGGCGGAACTAAGGCAGATGTAACCAAAGCTTATGCCAAAGATATGGGAATTGGTGCAGGTGCAGGTGCTCTTACGGGGCTTGTAGCTTCAGCTATCGCAGGCGGAGCAATCGGAAAAGGAACTGCAATTATGACGGGTGTCGGTGCAGGTGCAGGGCTTGCAAAATCGCTGTATGACAAGGGTGAAGATGTTACAATCCCTTCGAATTCAACAATCGAACTTTGCATAGACCAGCCAATTACGGTTAATCCGTCAGGATATAACTACGATTACTAGTAAATCGGCTAATAAGTTTTTTTCATATTTTCTATAAAATGTGAAGAAAGGAAATAGTAAATTTCACTTAAGGATAAAAATGACAATCTTGGGGAACAAAAACAGTTTAATAGAGGATGATGCAGAGCAGAAAGACGAATACACGGTTCCTGCCGTGATAAGGCATGACGAAAAAGAAATGTCTTTAAAAAAATCTATTCTGCTCTCAACTGTCCTTCACCCGACTGTTATCGGAGCTATTTGGCTGGTAATTTTCATTCTTGCTTTAATGGGAATTACGCTCTCGATTTTTGAAAGGCCAAAACCAAAGATGAACGATATTGAGTTTGTTCTGGTTGATAATGCAAGGGAACAAATGCCATTGAATAAGAAAACCAAATTCCGTTCAGACAGAAATACACGCACCGGCGGCAAACGGGACATGAAACGACCGGTTTCGATGCCGTCACCGTCACCTGCCAAAAAATCAATGCAGCAAAAAGCTGCTCCGGGGCCTAAGGCTCATAAACAGGCAGTTCACAAAAAGGTTCAGCCTAAACAGCAAAATATATTTCAATCACTCATGCAAAAAGCACCTGAGGCAAGGCCTAAGCCGCCTTCAGCGAGACCTTCATTAAAGCCTCCTTCAGTGCCGAGACCCTCAGCAAAACCAACATCACCGTTTGCAATTCCTGTCCCTAAATCGACGGGAGCAACAAGCGGGAAATCATATTCAACCGGCCCTGTCGGCGGGCATGGAACAGCCAGTTCAGGGGGAAGCTCAAGCAGAGGAAGCGGGCGTTATGCACCGGTACCTTCGCTTGCTCCAACCGGAGGCGGCGGTTCGTCAGGCTCAAGGATGTCAAGGGGCGGTTCCGGCTATGGTAATGCTGGAAATCCGGGCGGAGGCGGAGGTGCTCCCGGCATAGATTCAATCAGAGAACCTGATTTTGGGCCTTATATGAGAGAACTCCAAAGACGGATTAAAATGAATTGGGATCCGCCAAAAGGAAACGAAAGCAAACGGGTTGTACTTCTGTTTAAAATCGCAAAAGACGGCAGATTGCTATCGGTGAGGGTATTTAAGTCGTCAGGACTTCCGAATTCCGACAAAGCGGCACTAAACGCGGTCGAGCTTACGGCTCCGTTCAGGCCTTTGCCTGCTGACTTTAAAGGGAGCAGTATAGATATTCAATTCACATTCGACTATAATGTATTTGGAGCGTCCGGATACAACTAATTTATAAAAAAGAGTTATTATTACAAAAAAAAGAGGATAAAAATTATGGAATTACTTTTACATTCAATTCAAATGGACTGGCCGGTATTACTGCCGATTTTTGTTTGTTCAATCTTGGTCGTGGCTGTCGCAATCAACAGATGGTCATTTTACAACAGAAACAAAAGGGATGTTGTATTATTTATACCGAAAATGCAAAAAGAGCTGGCAAGAAACAATCTTGACGGAGCCCAAAACCTTGCAATACAACTCGGCGGGGTTATCGGCGAAGTTACAGAAGAAGCTGTCAGAATTTTCTCCGAACAAAGAAAAGGGTTTTCCCGTTCTTTTGATATCGCAGCGAGTTTGGCTACAAGAAAACTGGAACACCATTTGACAATTCTCGGTACAATCGGCGGTGTAGCACCTTTCTTAGGGTTGTTTGGTACGGTCGTCAGGATTTTGTACACTTTTCAGGATTTGGCAAGTCAGGGCAACCAATCAGCAGCGGTTGCAACAGGTATCGGTTCAGCGTTGATAGCTACGGCATTCGGGTTAGGGGTTGCGATTATTGCGGTTATTTTCTATAACTCTTTCCAATCAATCGTAAAACGCTATGAAGACGATTTCCAGCTTATCAAATTGCTGTTCTTGAGCTTTGTTGATTCAGACGAAGATGTAAGTGTTCAATCAGCAGCAAATATAACGTTAAAATAGTAAACGAAAACAATGTAGGGTGCCGTTCGTAAGATGGCACCGGCATAAAGGCAAAAAAATATGAGTATAAAAACTGCAAAAGGCAAAGACGCATTATTTACGGAAATCAACATAACACCGTTGACGGATATATTTCTGGTGCTTTTAATTATTATGATGGTTGTCGCACCAACGTTTCAGTCAATGGATAATTCTATTAATATTCCGGAAATAAACAGCGGAGTTTCAGTCGAGCAGAAAAATGCAACTGTTTCCGTAACAAAGGAAGGTTTAATGTACATTAACGGGAAGGAAATTAAACCTGAAAATTTGACAAGCGAACTTATTGCGATAAAAGATACTCTGGAAAAGAAAGAAGTCGTTGTAAAAGCGGATGAAAAGGCGAAAAGTTCTGAAATAATGAAAATTATGGATTCTGCAAAAGAAGCTGAATTCACAAAACTGATTATGGCGGGAGAGCCTTTGAGCAGGAAAGAACAAAAGAAACTCGAAACGCAAAGTCCTGAAAAAAAGCAGCTAAAAGCACAACAACCGGCACAAGAAGAAAAAACAAGCAACTGGGTGGAATAAATTATACGTCATCCTGAACTAAATTCAGCATGACGTACGGGAAAAATTAAAAAACGAAGGAAGAATAAAATGTCATCAAGAAATCGTGATAGCTTTAACGAAATAAACATAACTCCTTTAACGGATATATTTCTGGTGCTTTTAATCATCATGATGGTAATAGCACCCTTACTTGACCAGCAGGGACTCAATTTGACTGTTCCGGATATGGTTGAGCAAACTCAGGTAAAAGAGAGTAAGACAATTACTGTCGCTGTGACCAATGATGACAAATATGTCGTTGACGGGCAGGAAATTCCCGCACAGGACTTGGAAGCTTTGATAAAAGACAAAGCCAAAACCCTTCCTGACGGAATGTTGATAGAAGCGGCACCTGATGCAACCCACGGTGCTGTTGTAAAACTGATGGATTCAGCGAGAAATTCCGGTGTCACAAGCATTTCTATGACAGAAGGCGGATAGCTTTTTACGAAGTGGTGAGGAGTTGAAGGGCTTTTGAAGAAGTGATTAAGTGACTGGGTGATTAAGTGATTAAGTGCAACAAAAAAATTAAAACTTTTCTTTTCCCCTTTTCCTCGCTAGCGTAAAAGTAGGGTGCGTTAATGCGTTAAATAAGGCCTTTTTACAAGTTTCTATCGCACAAACGCACCGGCATAGAATAATATGAGGTAATTTTTTGGATTGCTTCGTCGCAAATTTGCTCCTCGCAACGACAAGAAATTCCGTTCCCCGTTACCTTTTTAAAAATTTGCGAAGCATTATTGAACTTAATCACTTAGCATAGAATAAGTTTATAAGTCGATAAGTTGAACGGTTCTATTCCCCATTTCCCATTTCCCATTTCCCCCGCTAGTAATTCATCTGCCAGCCTTCGTCGATGATTCGGCCGATGCAATATCTGCCTTGTTTGTCCGTTCCACCGTTATATCCATCGTTACAAAGGCCGTTTGTTTTCCAATAGGAATATTTAGCTCCGCCTTGAGGGTATAAGGCAGGTCCATTATCATTATCAATCAAAAAGACAAATATATCACGACCAACAGCATTTGGTTTTTTGAGTCCATTAATGTCTATAATAACCCAAGCTATGCACACTTTGGTTAAAGAACCGGTCGAAGCACTACAGCCTAAAGAAGGAGTACGGAGATGAACTGCCATACCATCTGCTGTTATAAATCTGTAATAAGCTGTACTATCATTCGTGGCGGCAGTATTAGTACCATCAAAATTTGATGCCATTGTATCTGAGAAACAGCCTGTTGCTGTTGTATCACAATTCTTCGCCACATTAAAATATTTAACTATCTTATCGCCCATGGTTTTTAAATCGGCCGAATCAAAGAAACAACTCAAATCGCCTATACATCCTGAGTCTGCGGCCATTTGAATCAGGGCCTGATTCCATAAAGAGTAAGCTTTTCTCGCACCTGCAACATATCCGGCCTTTTGGGATTCGGCAATTACTCCGGGAATCATTAACCCTGCAACCACGCCTATAATTCCGAGGGTGATTAATACTTCGGCGAGAGTGAAGGCGGGTTGAAAGGTCGAACGGCTGAATGGTCGAAAGGTTAATTTTTCAGCGTCGTTGCGAGGAGAAACAGTGAGACGTGAGAGGTGAGACGTGAGAAGAGAAACGGGAGAAGGAAAACGGAATTTCCCGTCATTGCGAGGGGGTAAATGTTTTGTCCCATGCAAAAGAGCGTTCTCGTCGTTGCGAGGAGAAACAAAGTTTCGACGAAGCAATCTTGCCAATGTACGCCCACAGGATAGATTGCTTCGGTGGATTCCCTTTGTCAGGGCCGATAACCACTGTCTCG
>Ga0172381_10001538_pt1 | contig 26889 bp, 29 predicted proteins | sample Leawel6488metaG_FD_119754 | JGI IMG/M metagenome (GOLD analysis project Ga0172381, IMG submission 119754) | Leachate microbial communities from a municipal landfill in Southern Ontario, Canada - Leachate well 64-88 metaG | ecosystem: Engineered > Solid waste > Landfill > Unclassified | place... | reverse complement strand
TCGATACCGATTGCATTCATTATGGCTCTCCTGATTTCGCAGTCGTCACCCAATCCAAATACTAAAATCGATTCTTCCAATTCCTCATCACCACTACTTGTCACGTTTTGTGACTCTTGTTCCGAATCCACCTTTAGGGATTGGTGGCCGTCCGATTGATGGTGCAAGGGCCTCGGGGGCAAGATTTGGTGCATGGAGAACTGGAGAGGAAACGGGCTGCTCGGGGGCATTAGCAGCTCTTGCTGTTGAGCTCTGCTCCCCGGAGTCCGTTCCGGTGGCATCTTTCTGAAGCGGTCTTTCCAACTTGCGATTAACAAATGTATCCCTAATAAATTCTCGGAAAACGATCAGTACTAATGTTAATGCAATTGATGCTACAATTAGAGCCACAATCGCAATCAAGAGCACCACTATGTCCATATTAGCTACTCTTAGGAACCGCAGTTGGTTGGCTGCTCGTCATATATTCATATCTCAATAGAGAAATATTCCATTTCTTCAAAGCTGGAAGCAACATATCATATCCTCTATTGATGCGAGCGATGTAATTTTCAGTATCTTTGTTGTCGGGCCAATATTTCCCCTTATTGTATTGTGGAACTAGTGTGGTATGACTACGCCCGTCTGGCGCAAGCCGTGCATCGCAGCCGAATAGAGTAATCGACTTCGCGCCGAGAAATGCAGCAATATGTATAGCAGTATGCACTGTTGAAGCGTGATGGAAAAATGGTTGGTCCTTATTATTCAAACAAGAATCTCTATCTTGAGGACCAAGCTCATAAGTAATACAATCGAAAAACTTCTCTTGTGGTTCTACCAACGTCTTACCAGCACCGGTTTTCAACTTTTTCGGTATAAAAAGCTGGTTCGGCAAGTAACGCTTGGCATCCATTACCGACTCGGCTGGTTTCAGATCATGGAAGACGACATAATCACAGTCGAATACCAAAGCGTTCCAATTTACGCCTATAACAACATCGAAGTCGTCTAATATCCCCTTAGTAACAAGATCGAGCGATGGACCCGCACCAAGCACAGCGATACGTGTATTGGCATGCCGGTTCTTCAGCATCTCGATTTTAGACAAATCAGCCAAGAAATTATCTAAAAACCACTGAAACGGTCGCTTTTGGATACGATCTCGTATAACTATGCGTTCTGAGATGTCACCAAACTTGATGTCGCCCGGCTTCTTACGAATAGCTTGATAGAAAAACTTCTTATAATCGCCAAACCACACTTCCGCTATCCGCGCCTTGTTTTGCTCAAGTGTTGTCGTATCGAGATCATAGTTGAACTTATTCTTGAACCAGTGTGCTACTACTGAATCGCGGATTATCTCAACAGATCCGCCAGCCATCCAGGTGCGTAGTGAAAATTCAATATTTTCACATCCCCATTTGTACATACCGGTATCAAATCCACCAATCTCCTCCCACCATTGCTTTGTGAATGCGAAGCAGTGACCGGCTAGACATGGGGTATTATCTGTGCCATCATCATGAATCCAGTTGAAATCAAGATTCCAACGCCAGCCAGTCTTAGCATACGCAGCAGTAGTCTCTGTCCAAGTCGGAGCATCAAGACCTCTAGTTAGAGGTACACCAACACAGTTATATCGTTCTGTCAGTCGATTAACAATCGGCAGCAGCCAATTTGGTGCAACCTTAACGTGGGCATCAATAGACACTATGACTGGCGACTTCGCAGCGGCGGCGGCAGTATTACGTGATCGTTGCAAGCCTTCTCTTAACTGGTTTCGTATCACTCTAACATTCGGCCTATCTATTACAACAGGCACTTTACTACAATCGTCCACGATAATGAATTCGTCAATCAACCCCGGCATAGTGTTCGCTATGATCGTATCGATCGTCTTTTCGGTATATTCTTCATTCAACACCGACATTATGATTGTTGCTGTTGGCATATCTATCCTTTAGAACGTATTGAGTGTTGTTTCGCCGACGATTTGAAATTGGACACCGCGTTTCCTTATTTCGCTAATTATAGTATTCATCACAGTACGTTGACTATTAGAAATGCTGCCGGGTCTCGGCGTCTGATAAAAATAATGCTTGCCGATGCTGGTGAACCCGCAACCATACAATACGATTTTAGTTGCACCCATAAGATAAGCAAGCTGTACTGCACAGCAACTTATAGTGCCTCCGAACATAAGATAATTCATGTCTGCCTTAAGCCGCTCGGGCCTATACCACTTATACATGAATGTGCGATGCGGTTCTACCGGTGACGGAAGCTTTATTGTGCTTTGCTTGGCGGTAACCACAGCAACACGCTTTATATCTGGAAATAGCTCTAGTGGATATAAAATCCTATCTGGTGCAGCCGTTAACTTTGCTATAATTCTGACCGCAGAGCAGTTGATATTGAACCAATCAAAATGTGACGACCTAGCATCGCCACACATGAAATACTTGAATTTCTTACCAAGTTTAGCAGCACCGTTGACTCCTATTGATATTGGCTCCTGACCAAGAAAACGAGTTGCTGTTGGGCCAGAACCGACTATAGCTATCGTCTCGCCTTTGTGAATATTGTGTAGTGATTTAATCATTATTTCATCTTAAAGAGTGATTCTTCGACGTCCCATTCGCCCAGATTACAGAATGATTCGGGCCACAGCACTTTCCCATCTCTTTCGCTAGGACCTTCGTCTAAGAAGCAGCCGCAAACAGCACAGCGGTTGGCCGTACGCTGCAAACACAGCATACATTTGTTGAGCCTAGCTTCAATCGTCTCGATTCTTGCTGTTCTAGCACCGGTCAGTTTATGCTTCGCCAGTGCCTTAGCATAGTTCCATGCCATCTTCGGTAGTGCTGGTAGCTTTTTCTTATCTGCCGGATCTCTACTAAGAAGAGTATAGCCGTAATCTTCGTTCTGATGTTCGATAACTGACCATTCTTGGTTTTCACGCATCCACTTGCGCATCGCCACAAATAAACCTGGCCCAGAAGGCTCACCTACTTCTCCATATGCACCAGTAGAACGTAATAAAATCCAACGACGCACTCTTCTGCCAAACTTGGACAGCTCAGCATATAGCCTATCAGCTTGATGGATGGAGTGAATTACTAGCATATCGGTTTCATCGATATCACTAAGCAGCATCCAGTCAATAGCATAATTCACATAACTTGTGTCTCCGGCGATTTCCGACAATTGTTGATGAACTGATGACGGATCTGACGTATAAACCCGTAAAACCTTCGGGCGACCAGCTAATAATGTGATATCAAATTCTTTCTGCTTAACAAATGCAGTTATATGGTTGCATTTCGAGGCTAAATCGCGAAATCTGGGCATATACTTACCCATATTATGTGGGTGCGATTCAGTCCACACAAATGCTTCTTCGATTGTGTTTCCGATACGTTGACATCCAGCACATGGTGAGAAGATATGGCCGATAGGATCTTCAAGGAGGTAGTTCCAAGATTTTTCATCTATCGGTTTGTCAACGCCGACAAAATGGTTCTTTATTCCATCCAGAGGCAGTTGCAGCTCTTGATGTCCAATTACGTAGTTTCTGACTCTATCCCAATAGCTCAGTGGATATGACGTACCATTAGGTCGTAAAAATCTGTGTATCCATCTAAGAAACGGCAAATTCAAGCATTTTCTATCAGCTTGACGATATTTTACATGAATATAACCTTCTTCGCCACCAAACCCACGAAATGTCGGATTAAATCCAAGCCAAGCACTTTTACGACAGGTAAAAAGCCCCATGCCATTTGCTGGAATCTCAAAGGGCTGGTCGTGGTCATCAAACCCGATTTGCTTACAGCCGATACTTCGAAATGCAGCTTCGTGTCCAAAATATGCAATTTTTGGATATCGCAGTCCACAATCAGGGCATACCATATAAACTTTATCAAAATCCATCAAATCATGTACTATAGTGTCTTCGGCCGCTATTGGTATTGAGAAGTGTCTACCACACTTACAAGCCCATGCTCGGCTCCAAATCCCCCACATAGAGCCGCGCCATATCAGATCAAAATGCGTAGAGATGTCAGATAGATTATTATAGACAAGAGGGCCGGTGAGTAAATCATTATTGTCTGGGTTATGCTCGTACCATTCAATCAGCCGCTCGATTGCACCTGGTACCAGCATAACATGACAATCCATGCAAAGCACGAACTCAGTCTGTGCTTCTTCGAAGACGCGGCCTTTCGCGTTCGCAGCACCAATAACATCTTCATAAGCAATATAACGGACTGGAGTCTCTGCAAGGAAAGATGCGACAGCCTTGCCATCTGGTGTATTCGGAGAATTGTCGATCATAATTAGATCGACTTCATTTAGATCGTGATATAGACGCAATGCTTGAATGGAGAAATAAATCCCATCAAAGTCATTGTAATGGGCCATCCCAATCGTTAGTTTCTTGACCATAGTATTATCTACTATGCAGAAACTATGGTGCCGGAGTTGTCGGTGCCGGTGTCGTAGGCGGCGGAGTTGTTGGTGGAGTATTGCACGATACGTCTATCGTCGTACCGCCACCATAACCGTCTTGTTTGCCAATTGCACTACATCGTTGTATTGTCTCTGTATGGTTGGCACCTGGCGCTACCTCGCTACCATTAACATATATCGTTGCAGGACCATTATTAGTTACTTTCACCTCTGCTGATGTCGGATCACCAGGACAAGAAGTAGTATAGTTGTTATACCAAAATCTAAAATTATTGCTAGCACCGTAACTACCATCTATTGTTTCTGGTGGCTGCGGGCTAGCCTGACAATTAGGATAAGCATCCTTGTCTAAAACAAGACCACCAGAAACGCTTATGTCTGTGTACGAACCTTTATTACCGTAGTAACAAGTAGGTGCACTACCAGATTTACCATAAAGATCTAGATCGCTTATGTTAGGCCAACTCATTACTGCTGCTATAGAATAATTGCATGTAGCTGGTGCTTCTGTTGTTGTCGGCTGCGGCGTAGTTGGCGATTGAGTTGTCGGTGGTGCTTGTGTTGTCGGAGGTGCCTGCGTAGTTGGCGGTGCTTGTGTTGTTGTCTGTGTCGGCTTGCATCTTGTGTAGGCATATGCCCCACCTTCTGGAATTGGTGTTCTGGGAGCATTCGCTGTTGGTTCAGAACATGAACATCCAGGAGTGCAAGGATTGGTCACTCTCGACCAATTACCACCTCCCGGAGACATATACCACTGACATTGGCCTGGGCAAATTGTGGGAGATGGACCAGATGTAGTTGTGGGCCCAGGTGTAGTCGTATATGGTGGGTGTGGTGTCGTCGGCGGAGGCGGTGTTGTCGGCGGATACCAAGTCGTCGGTGGCCAAAATGTAGTCGGCGGTGGCGGTGTCGTTGTCGGGAACGGCGGCAATGTAGTGGTTGTAGTCGGTTGTGGTCCTATTGTGGGTTCTGGTGTAGTTGTCGGCGTGGGCGTTGTCGTTGGCCGTGTAGAAGATCCAATCGCACAGGCCAGTATAGAATATCCCAAGCAGCAAACAACACCTTCGAGATTAACGTCGATCCCGAATACAAGCGACACGTTACTTGGGCCAGAATATGTGAATGTTAGTGCTGATCCGATTGTCGAAAACTTCTTACCGCCAGCAATTGCTGAATTATTGGTGCAGGCCGCAGACCATGATACAGGGCACGCGGCGGCATCTGGATAATTTGGGCACGATTCGCTACTAATATATCTAGCTTCATCGCATATTGCGTTAAATTGCGAGCTAAATGTTATGTTCGCAGTAATCGAACCGCTTTCGGTCCACGGTACACGAACATTGATCTCATAATGTTGTAGTGTCCCATCAACAACACAATCAAAGCCTTGGCAAGTTGGGTCTGCCGATGAGTCTGTGTCATACGTATAAGGTAGATTGATATCTAAACTAGTGTCTAAGTAGCTAGGACAATCGCACGGGCAACATATCTCAATGATTTCTGGCTTGATCGGTTCAACAACTAGAACCGGGCAACCACCAGCGACGTCATTAACATTTGAGCAGAAGAAAAAATCCTCTTGGCAGCATCGCTGTCCTGGGAATTGTGGCTCGACGATCGCCCACGGATATCTAGAATCGCGGTTAGTATCTGAGTTCGCCCGCCGCCATGCGACTATCGACGCCGGTGTGAAATCCTTCCATTTAAATTGATTTGTTTGGTGTTGTGTCCAGCAAGCCTCAATAGGTGTCCATTCCACAAATTGTAATGTCGGCGTATCGATCTGTTTCTCTGCGAATTTGAATCGCGTTATTGTCTTGCAATTATCAATCGTCGATTTAACTGCAGCTAACGATAAATCGCCAACAGTGTTTAGCGGTACTATACTTGCGGTCGCACAAGCACGCAAAACAGCGAGTTTTGATACACAATTGTTCGGGAACAGCTTGTCAGCGAAGAAATATATATCAGACTTCAGACTGTTGGATCGCAATGAAATGACCGCCGTCGTGGCTTCTATAGTGTCATCTATTAAACTGTTCTCTACTACATCAATAAATCCGCCACCATCTACGCCACGCTGGCCTTTATGACCGATTTCATTGACTTTATAATACCAACTATGGCCAGCCCATTCATCTGATATTAGTCTCCCGGATATGATAGACGTAACATTATCGTAATTTAGAAACGAATCCGCCGCAAGTTCAAATTCAGAATAGACTACAACAAAAGGATCGCCATTAACCGGTTGCCAAATGGTCAGAGAGCTCTTATTAGAACTATTCTTAAATATCCTAAGTGAAATCGGTGTTGCAATTGTTGATGCGGCTGTAGCGTTTATTACAAATGCTGAGCCGTCTATTGTCGCCGGATGTTTTACTTCTGGCTTGCCTGGATCGCCAGCGGTTCCTCTATCGCCCTGTTCTCCCGTTAATCCATCTGCGCCTGGGCATCTCAGTTGTGATAGGAGCGCTAATAATCTAGGACGATTGATTTCAACTCGTAGATCGTGACTAGATTCAGGCGAGAATGAAATCGTATGATTCGAGGATTGAAATAGATAGTAATAACCTGTTAGATGTGGATAAATCTTGAGAAAATTAAAATCAAGACCATCTTGCATAGTCTCAGATATAGCATTAATGCGTGTGAAAATCGGAGGCGACACTAATCCATCACTCGTTTCAGTTACCATAGGTGCCGAAATAAACACACCAACACAAGACCATGTATTCAGCTTGCTATTGTACTGCCACCGATCACCACTACCATCTATAACGACAGTACCGTCTACGAGGTTCGTTCCATCACTTAGCGCGTGGCAATTCAACTCTAGCTCCTTATGGCGACAACGAAAGCGAAGGCGATAGTATCGACGGAGACTGCGAAACTGATGGCGAAAGCGACAGCGATGGCGATTCTGACGGCGATAAGGATTCTGATGGCGATAATGATTGTGAAAGCGACGGTGACAATGATTGGCTTATAGATGGGGATAATGACAACGATGGCGAAGGCGAAGGCGAAGGCGACTCAGAGATTGATAGAGATACTGACGGTGACATTGACAACGAAGTCGAAGGCGACAAGCTTGCCGAAGGCGACAAACTAATAGATGGCGAAAGCGAAGTCGATGGCGATACTGATGGTGACGGTGAAGGTGATTGGCTTAACGTTATCTCAACAGCACAGGTATCTCCGATAGAGATCGCTGCTGGGTCAAGGACGTTTGTAAACACAGTAACTTTATATCCGAGACAACAATTTAATCTAAGAGTGTTGACCTCAGCACTTGTAACTATAGTTCCAGCAGTCCCTTTGAAATAATATGTTATGAATCCTATGTTGGCTAGCGTCTGGCGATTATCGCACGCTTGCCGCTCCATCGTAGTCGACGCGATTGATTTATCTGTGACCGCCCAACCTATAGGACAACTAGACTGGCTAACTGCAACACGCGGGTCGAAAGTGAAACCCGGTATTGTGCTGTTCTGTGATTGATATATTGTTCTGGCGTCATCGCAAATAGTGTCGTACTCTATCTTCCAAGTGACAGCTACTAATACCGGCGTTGTAGTCGATACGTTTATAGTTGCATTATATTCATGAAGACCACCATTTAAACTGCAAATGGCGACTTGTGAAGATATATCGCCTATCGCTGTCGCTTTCACGTCTTCAAATTCATAGCCACCTTCTAATAAAAATGAAATCGGGCAATCGCAATCGCATCCAAATGCAGATGCTTGTGGTGTCTGAATCCCATCAACAACTGTCACGGGGCAAGCGCCGGTAACATCATTGACATTAGAGCAGAAAAAGAAATCTTCTTGACAGCATAATTGTCCTGGGTCAGATTCCTCAACTATCGACCAAGGATAGCCAGGACCTACTGCTATATTCTTATTAGCTTGTTGCCATGGCAGCATCCCTGAATCAACCTTAGTATAATCTGGCCACATCAATCTTGATGCAGCAAGATGCCGTTGCCTCAGGCATGTACTTGTCGGTGTCCATTCACTGAAAACTAGATTAGGCATCTCAGCCACAACTGGCTTGAGCATATATCTAGTTATCGACTTGCAACTATCAGTTGACGTTTGCAATGCTGCATAGGAATCAGTCAGTGATGTCGTAGTAGTGGCACATAAGTGACTAATCGCTAATTTCGACACACAATTTGTCTTGAACAGATTGGTCGATAAATAATTAATAGTATTAATACCATCGCCACGACGCAACAAAACGATTGCGGCATTTGATCTCAAATTACTATCGGTAACATCGTCCGATACAACGCTTATGAAACCGTGCCCATCTTCACCAATTGGACCTTTCTTGCCCATTTGTGAAGCTTTATAATGCCATATAAATGTGCTCCATTGTTGGCTTGTTATCTGCCCTGACAATCGACCGTCAGCATATTCTAAGAATGTCGAGACTACATCAATTGTGATCGATGACGATATAACCTCAAATTCGGACCCGACAACCTTGATTACCACTGATGGGGTTGAAGAATAGCTAGCAAAAAGCCTTAATGATATCGGAGTACCGAGAGAATCATCGACTGCTACGTCTATTGACATCCTCGAACCAGATATCGCAGCGGGATATTTCTTCTCCTGTTCTCCGATAGAACCAGGTGTTCCGGTATCTCCTTGCTCCCCGACTAGCCCCTGCTCACCTGGACATTTTAGTTGCGATAGTAAAGCCAACAACCTCGGTCGGCTCACTTCTATTCTCAGATCGCGTGCTGATTCCGGCTCAAATGTGATTGTATGGTTTGATGATTGAAATAGATAATAATATCCAGATAAATGTGGATAGATTTTCAGAAAGTCAAACTTCAAACCATTTTGAATTTCTGAAGATATCGTGCTAAGGCGAGTAAAGATAGATGGAGAAACCAAACCATCCTGGGCGTCAGTCACGACCGGCGAGTCACCAATCGTCCCAACATTCATCCAGGAATTTAGTTGTCTGTCATATCTCCAAATAGATCCATAGACATCACAGACCTCCATACCATCTATTGGTGCTTTCGGTAGGCGTGTGATATTTGACATTTGCTAATCATCCGACGATATCGCATCTAATAATTCGCTGGGGTCATAATCGACCAGAGGGACTATTCGATCCGTACCTTCTTCGTGTTCTACTTCTGCAGCACAACATACGCACAAGACCGTATTCGGAACGGCCTTCAATCGCTCCTTTGGTATTTTTCGCCCGCACTGCTCACAAACTGCAACAGCCTCAGCCTTGGCCTTTCCGTTTTTGTTATCTTTCATACTACCTCCATGGTGCGAATATATTACTTACGAAGTCATTCAAAACTAAATACATGGATACCTGCACCATCAAGTTTGAACAGAAATTATCATCCGCTCTACTATTATGTGAATCTATATCAGGTATGAATATAATTTCTGCTATAAACAGGCAACGCAAATCTAAACATCTAAATCCTGTAAGCCACAATAATAAAATAGATATTGCCGCCAAGATACAAGCTAAACAAATGGCAAGAACAGGACAGTTCGGGCACGTCTTACGTGGTGTCAAATATCCAAATCTTGACGACAGAATGCGAGCTTCTAGCTACGCCCTCTACAAAGCCGGAGAAGTACTATTTACGGGAAACGAAGGACCAGATGCGATAGTTGGTCTTTGGATTGGATCAAAACCACACAGAGAAGCAATATTACATCCAGATGTCAAAGAAATAGGTGCATCTGTAGAATATTCTTCTGGTGGCAAATCATATGTTTGTGCAGTACTGTGTGTACCTTTTGAAGGAAATCAAAATCTAGCGGTAGAGGTCGCAGATAAAATTATTAATATCGCCAAAGAACAAGGTGCTATAGCGGCCAAAAAGATACTCAACGATATAATGCAGTCTAAACCGATGCGGTGGATAATCAAAACACCACCAATACAAAGAATTATTGCGGCTCTGAAATAACAAACGGCAACGCTTTGCATACAAATCCTGAAGCACCCTTGTGCCCACCGCCACCAAACGACTTAGCTATCACCGAGACATCTACCGTCTCTGAATATAAACTGACGGCAAATTGACGCCCATCATAAATGAAGGCTATGCAGATTGGGTATTCCTTAGCCTTCTCGCCAAATCCCTGTGAACCAAAGCGATAAGTGTTAAGGGCGTAGGCTTTTTGTCCACCTATCACAGTCTCAAACCCAAACGACTTACGCATCTCACCGCAATAGTTATCACGGTAAAATATGCATACTTTCCCTTCATCTCTGATCTTGTCCCAGAGATGGTCCTCTTTTAGCAATGTATGCCAAATTCCGTATTCCGGATCTTGCACATATAGTTTCAATCCCTCATAGAATGCTAAGCATTCTTCTCTGTGTGTCATCCTCCAAGCGTCATAGTCACCAAGTAATGTCAGCCAATGCGGCATGTACTCTTTCGGGAAGAAAAACTTCCAAGCTAGTTCGGCACCACAGAGTCCTTTATCGGTGAAATCGCGAATACCAGCGATTTCACAGCCGTAATCGTAATCCTTTGCGGTCTTGTGATGATCGCACCACACTACACCCATTTTCGTCGCAGCCATAATCGTTTTCATATCTTCTGGCTTAAACGAAAAATCGACAATGACTACAGTATCATATGGGTCGATTGATCCGAATGGTGGTTTGTCCTTGTAATCCATCTCAACCGCTTTGAAGCACGAATGCTCCATGCTCGGCGTAGATGTGGCATCAAACCAATGCTTAACGATAGCAGCCGCGCAACGCCCATCGGCGTCATTGTGGTGGAAGACTATCATGCTTTACCTTAGTAAGATGAAATTGAGTCGCCCGAATCGATAAACTTAGCCATTTCTTCGGGCGTTGCATGCTTAGTGCAGAACCTGCGATGATTGAATACGCCAGGTTCATTTTTTGTGCATCCAATTATAGTTGCTTGTTCATTGCAACCCTCGGATTCGCACTTTTCCTTCGGCCACTCCTGCGTAATCGGAGCGAATTCGATACCTTGGATTAAATATAGCCGCCAATGTTCGCGAGCCTCTTGTTCCGTCGTATGGCCTGCGCAATCAGACGCGCATAATCCAACAGGCCATATCTGACCATCATTCCGACACGTGTAGTGAAATAGACCAGTGGGTTTGCCATCTTTGGTAAGCTCCCGTGGTTGGTAATAGTTCATTTAGCGCCTAGAATGGAATTTCATCATCCTCTGTAGGTTTGGATCGAATCGCTTTGATTTCCGATTTGAACCTCTCACCGTAATCGACGGCATCTTTGAACCACGACGGAATCATACTAGCGGCCTCTAGCATGAACCTATGAAACACTTCGTCGAGAACGTAAGTATGTGCCCAGTCCGTTTCACTCCTGATGCTTCTGCCACTTGATTGGATAAGCTTCAACGCTGTTAGCCATGTATAATAACGCTGATCGATCTCCATTCTGCGCGTGAGTTGTTTGTTGTCCTTGAAATTTGGCCATGGCACTTTACAAATCAACTGAATCCTACTCAGGTCGCCACGTAAATCCAAGCCTTCATGTAATGCTGGTGCGATTATGATTGTATTAGCACTGCTGTCGTGCTTTCGCAGCATATCTTCTTTTGTTGCGAATCGTTTCTGATATAAGAACCGATGACGATGACGCGACTTTTCCATTAAATAATCAGCGATTGCGAAGTTGTGCGTATGGACGATGCCACGATCATCCTCGTATCTATCTAGAATTTCGTCTACTTTCGCAACAAGCTTTGGTGCCCATTCTTTCATCTTAGTGGGACCACCGACAATCTTAGCGGCACTGTCGACAACTATCGGGCGGTTCGCAACGGGGAACCTATTCTTCATCCGATAAGCGGCAACTTGATTCCTCGGTATGCCTAAAGAATGGCAGAAGATATCGACGTCCAATATTGTCGCACTCATCATCAGCACATTGGAACCATTGTTGAACATCAACTGATGCGACTTCGAATGTACAAAAATCGGCTTTAATATGACGGAACGATAAGCATAATGCTTCTGTCCCTGTCCCTGCTCCACTACTTTAAACTCGGCAACCCAATCTTCGTCTTCTTCGATGCTGGTATAGAAGGCTTTGATTTTGCGAACTAAACCCCCATACTCATCGGCGGTTTCTGTGTCTTCAGCTTCTTCGGCCATCTCAGCAATAGCTTGTACTTTGCCAAGTATATCGTTCTCCTTGAACGACATATAGTACTCTTGTGGCAATTCGTACTCTTCAAGCTTATAGCCAAGCTTCTGAAGTCGCTTGTCGTCAATGGTTATAGAAATGAAGTCTAGAAGTTGCGGTTCGGCTTGATGTGCTTCGTCGATTATCAGGAGATCACGAACGCCAAATCTCTGTGCGATTGCTCTCTGATACAAGAAGCTGCTGTAGTTCATGATGGCCAATCTGGCAGCCATCGCTTTTGCAATCTGCTTATAGTAAGGGCATGTGCTATGATAGTTGACGTTGAACGCCTTTTCAGCCGCAGACTCATTTTCGCCCGGCTGATATGGAAAGCACATCTTGCAGCGGCGAGCTTTGTCCTTTTTACGACAATAGCCCTTATCGCAAGTCGGAGGTGCATCTAATAGCCTGTCCAAATCCTTTTGGAACATAGCTTTCCTCTGCACAGCATTCTTCCCAAAGTTTTTATAGAAAGCGCAGGTGTAAGCTGATCGTCCTTTAAGATCGACGACTTCGCCACTGCCGAAGTCTTTCATAATCTGCGTTTGCAGAACTTTTTGTACGGTTAGGTAATAGCTACTCTCGAAGAACTTCGCGACAGCCATACCAATAGCCGACTTACCAGCACCGGTGGGTGCTTCGAGAACGACATATTTCTTACCAGACATGAATGCTTTGAGTATAAACTCAATACATTCAAGTTGGCCTTCTCTGAAAGTGTCGAATGGGAAATGTTCCGGTATTTTGTTTAGATCAAATTCCATGAATTATGAAATACTATCGCAATTACACCTGCGACATACTATCAGATTCTACAGCTTTAGTCCATTTTACCCATAAATCCTTTATCGATTCTAAGTATTTCAACGGCAGCTTGACTTCACCGTTTCGCTCCAACATTGCAAAACTCCCAAACTTGATTAATTTTCTAGTATCTATGTCGTGAAAAGAATGGGCCCATTCACAAAATCTCAGCCAAGTTTCTTTGTCTGTGTTTGGGTCGACGTTGTTGAGAGCACGCTGTAGATTTTCGTTGAACATAAATCACCTATTAAGAAATTTGACATGACGAAGATAGCAATAGTCGCAGATGTTCACTTAGGATACTCTGGCCGCAGTAATGACATCATATGGGCGTTACGGACCATTAGGAATTATTGCCAGACAAACAGCATCGACACAGTGGTAGTGCTAGGTGATCTGTTTCATGACAGACAGCACTTATCTATAGAAATACTGTGCGGTGCCTATGATTTTTTCAGAGAAGCGAAATTCGACTACAACCAACAGTGGATTGCATTTCCAGGCAACCACGATATGTTCTTGAAGCATAGTTGGAATATTAATAGTATCAGACCACTGGGTGAGTTGCTAACGATCATCGATACCGTCAAAGTCCTAGAAATCGACGACAGGCGATACTGGGTACTGCCATTCGTCTATTCAGAGTCTGCATATATGCGAATCCTGCAGCGGATTGAGAAGCAGGCGAGTAAGGAAGATATCCTATTAACACATGTCGGAGTTAATAACGCAATCCAAAACGTATGCTTCTTATTACAACGTTGGTCGATGGTAACATTCATACAAAGCAAGTTCGACCGCGTGTATGCCGGGCATTTTCATCTATGCCAACAGGTTGGTGATAATCTCTGGTATCCTGGGAGTTTGTTACCATTCAAATTCGATGAGGGCGACCACGACCACGGATTCTTTGTCTTCGACCAAGACAAGAATGAACATGAATTTATCAATATTCTAGAACAAGGACAGATACTACAACCGGACACTGTACCGCCGCCGCAATATTGCACTTTCGCAGCAGAATTGTTAGGTGAGAAAACCGAATCCAATGTTCGCGGTAACGTGATTAGAATAGCAACCAATAGGGATTACACACCAAACGAATATCAAGAAATACGCAATCGTTTCGCAGAGATGGGCGCTAAGAAAGTCACATTCATTAATCTATCAGACGATGAAGCACCGCAGGCAAAGCTTGTTGAACTCGAACCCATAAAGATTGAAGATCTATTCGCAAAATGGTTCGATCAAGATGTACGCGGAGCCAAAGACCTTCGACGAAACTTAGCGATTAGATTAAATCGTGAAATCGTAGACGAAGGTAATGAATTGTACTCTAAACGAGCAGACCCGGACGCCATATGAACCAATCAGGCACTCTAAAGTTTAAGACTCTCTACTTGGGTACGATTGAAGTCCCGCTATCGATTGTGCGCGAATACAGGGTAAGTTCTTGTGATTTTAATAGTTTGAGAAACGTAGAAAGAAATGAGCAGCGTGGACGTGTAGAACTATACGACGGCACTATCTTATATTCTACAACAAACGAGATAGAAGTCAAACCGAGACGCCGCAAGAAAAACTGGCGTCATTGCTAATTGGTTTGCTTGGCCTTCTTAGGCTTCGCCTTAACTACGACTTTCTCTTCCGCTACCATCGGCGCGTACTTGCGAAAGCATAGTAAGTTATTTATGAACCAACCCATATGTGGACCCTGTAAACAATACTCTATACACTTGGCGTGCAAATCGTCATCATAAACCATACCAAGTGCTTCGAATTTCTCACGCCAATATTGCTTCGGTCGGCAGTTAATATGTCCGACGCCTCCTTGTCCAGGCCGTGCCGCAGTCCAGATCAGAATGCCACCTGGTAAGATTGATTTATAAATGTTCTCTACAAGTTTGTCGGCGTGTTGTGGATCGATATGTTCCGCTACCTCTAGACATATCGCCAAATTCTTCTGATATTTGCCATCGAGTGTTAGTAGATCTTCTGTTTTGATGGCCGCATTATCGCAAGCGCGTGGGTCGATGTCAATCCCTACACAATCGATGCCGACATCTACCAATGCTTTCGTATAAATGCCGGGTCCGCAGCCAAGATCAATAGCATCCTTTGGATCGATGGCTTCTTTGACCCAGGCAGCTAATCGATCTGCGAACGGCTTCTCTTCTTTAGCAACCTGCTCGTAATCGATCTTCTCTTCGATTATCGGATAGAACTTCTTGTTAAACAATAAGTCAGTTCTATTTGGTTTCGGCTCATACCAACCCTGCTTGCCGTGGATGTCGAGAATGGAATCAAAGAATTCCTCGTACATCCCGGCAACTCGCTCCATTGAGAAGTTGTTTAGTGCCCATGCACGACAAACATGCGGATCGATTCTGTGAATGTTCTTCGCAGCCCAAACAAATTGCTCGAACGTATGACAACGATAACCTGTGATGCCGTGCAAGTTGTTTTCGGTAAACGCACCCCAATCGGTTGTGATCGTCGGCGTGCCTGAGAATAAGCATTCAACTTGGACGCCACCAAAAGGCTCGTTGTATTGACTTGCTAAGATAAGGCCCTTCGCACGCGACATGATCCTCTTGCGCGTTTCGATATCAGCATATCCAACAAATTCAACAAGCGGGTCTTTGGACAATTCGTAGTCGCCCATCTGACCGGCGACCAATAACTTCGTCCCAACGGCCTTCGCGATTTGCTCGGCTATATGAATACCTTTACCGACATAGACGCGACCACAGAATAGGAGATAGTCGTCCTTCTCAGCAGAGAATTCGAATTCGTCTGGGTTGAAGTAATTCGGAATAACGGTGTCGTACCAATTCTGTATGCACGATCCTACCGATTGCAGCCCATAGTAGGCGTGATATATGGCATATGATTCGAAGATCTTGTATTTCGCCCAATGACCGCCGGCATATCCGATTCCAGGCTCAACGCAGATCATATCGGGATGTGCGTCACAGATCGTCCTGTGGCCTGCGCCCCAGAACGGTAAGATGAAGTCGTTCTTCTGCTTGCGCTTGCCAATCTCCCTTATCGCATTCGCATTGAACGTCGTATAAGCATGATCTCCGGTATCGAACTTGAAAAAATGCTTTCTCCAATCATGGTCGCCATAAGCTTTCTTCCAGTCCGCATCACTAAGCACTGGCACATGTTCTGTACATTGAAGGTCTGAAGCCTCATGGCCGTAATGGATGACTGTGTGACCGCGATCGGTCATCATCTTCGCGAATTTCACAACCTTCTGAGTATATGCACAAGCAACAAACTCTTTCGATGAGACGGTGTGCTGCAGTCCTAGGATGTGAAATCTCACTTTATGTTCCTTGCGATATCAATGTTTCTCTATTGATTCTGCTGCTGGAGTTACCATGTCGCCAGACTCCGCTTGCCCCTTAAATACGCCCTTAGCCCAAGCGTCTACGCTGCGTTTAACAAGAACTGGTATTACGTCATCTGACGCAATAGCCTTTACTTCATTTGTCTTCTCTTTTTCTGATTTGTCGACTTGTCCTTTGATCTTATCGATATTCCTCTGTTTCCACTTCTCTAATTCTTTATGGGTCTTCCAATCAATCAGAAGCGGCAACATCAATTCTTCCATTGCCCTGACTCGATTCGAAAGCTGCAAAGATTCTGCTTGAGCAGCCAATCTCGATTCGACTGACACACCCCATCCAACAACGGTGGTGATCAAGACTAAGAGTAAAGCAATATTGACTGTAATCTTCATGATTGCTTCAGAGTGTTTAAGTAATTTTTGATATCACCATTCGGCATTTCTACTCTGTTGAACAGGTCTGGTTGTGTAACGCTCAAGATTGTATAAAACGCCTCTTCCGTGCCCATATAACCATTTTCGACTGCCCAGTTAACTTCGGTATAGAATAATGGCGTCATCTGTTGAATTTGCTCTTTAGTACCTCCAAAGAGTGTCGCACGGCAGACATAATTGGGATTCCTAGTGCATCTACCAATCATTCCGTTGATGTTATAGCCGTGGATTTCGGCGTTCGTGTAGTATGCATAAGACGTGAGGAAAAATCGGTTCTTTGGTATGCGTGTGAAATAGAACTGGTTGAGATCGCCGTCGATATGGTAGCTGCTGCAAATACCAGAATCGACCCAATAGAAGTAGCTGCTATTATTAATTCGCGAAGCCTCATCAAGCATATGCTGCTTCGCTAACGTCAACGGGATGTAGTGCCGCGATCCTATTACACTATCCTTCATCCAAGCCGATTGGTTATTCCATGCATAGGTTGATATGACTTTCTGTACACCCTCGAAGTAGCCAGCACGCTCGATATCTAACGCATCGAACTTGCGTAGCTCTAATTCACCAGTACCACGAAGTTGCCGCATTTGTTCAAAGTACTTCTCGTCGCAGAATAACACCAACCGATGTCTGGTGCTTAGAAGTTTCTTAACACCTTCGAGATAATGAGTCTCGAAACTCCTGTCGCTGCGATTAAGGTCAACCATAGCAGACACGATGGTGATATCGTATGGATGCCGATAATCTTTATCTAAGAAGCGATAGTTGAGTTGTGGGAATATTCTGTCGTGCTTCAATTCATTCGGATAGTAGTCGTCTGGCGTCTTCGAATCATCTGGCCGCTTACCAGCCATAGCACTGCAATTATCACCAAGATGAGCGCAGTATTGGCCATCCAAGAAGACGGCCTTGAAGCCCATAGCCAGAAATTTTCTGTCAATGTTCCATTCTGCATGCCACTTCTCGATACGACCCAGCAAAATAAGATCGTCTCGGCGTTTGAGGTTCGGGCTGCCGACCCAACCATACCAAGCTAAGTGATAATCAGTTATACGCCAAGGTTTCTTCCAGTAGAACGACACCTGTGAATCATCGTCCGCCTTAAATCTGACGATTTCCTTATCGTAGCTATCGATCCCCTGCCATTCGAACGTTCGCCATGAAATATCGACTACGCCGACATTGCGATATTTCTGTAAGATCTTCTTTGAATCGCTCAGATAACCGGTTCGCGAAAACTCCCAGTCGTCTTCGAGGTAGAAGATGTACTCGGTGTCGCAGTATGACACCATGAAGTCCATAGCCCACCACTGACTACGATTATGCGGGAAACATATGACATCGCAATAGCTGCCGTATTCTTCCACCAATTTTTCAAAAACGCCATCTGCGGCACTATCATCAACTATGACCATTTTGGTCGTATAATCCTTCGTATCCGCAAAAGATTTCATAGTCTTCCGCAGGACATCAAGCCTGTTGCAGCTTAACACAAACGTTGTGATATCTGATTCCGGCTGATCGACTGAGTGGAATTTTACTTTGCTCATGTTATATCCTGGTGGCGATGGATAAGTTATATACAATAAAACAAGAATGTCCGGACTATCTACATAGCCGAACTGGCGATGAAGGACCAATATAGCTTAAGGAGTGACCGATTCGCCAAGAAAGGCTTGGTAATGGTCTTTAGCCATATCGAAATAATGTAAAGGAATTGCTGTTCCTTGCTCAAGCTGCTCAGCCATCTGCCTTAGATAAGTGATGGTCGAATTCAAAGCCTGCTGCTTTGTCATCTGCCCAAAACCTGGAACCGTTATAAGCGGCGAATCGTTGACGTCCTCAGAAATCATCCTAGAAAGTTCGTCAATGTCGTCGTTTGATGGACTCATCATTCCCATAATACACCTATAATACTGCCAGTGTATCTTTTACAGAACCACCATAGCCATTAGCATAAGTAGGAATGGTAGCGCTATGACGCAGAGTAGAATGGTAGTAAGAACCGGGTGGGTTTGCCAAAACGAAGGCTTCGCGACCTCTGGTTCTTCCAGTCATGCATCGCTATCAAACCGATCCAAATACACGCCAAATGGATCGCCATTGTTTTCACCTAAGCTCATTCTGGTATATCCTTAATCTGGCAGAGGACTGTTCTTGCCGCCACTATTTCTCTGAATATTTTGGCTAGCTCAGCGTCACGCTGTTGAGAGAGATGCTGATAATGGTCTTCTTTAGTGCGGAGCCAGTGTTCTGCTGCAGAGATTAATATTTTCTTGGCGTCGGCGACGTCGACTTCCTTATACTTCCTTGTCTCGCACAGCATATCCGGCGTAAGATTCGTCAAGAAGCGACGGGCGGTAGTGTCGAAGCAGTATATATTCCCACCGTCACTGCAGCCACAAAGGCCACAAGTTCCGCTTGATCCTACTGCTTGAAAGAACTTCATATCTCTATTATAGCATAAGTGAGGCTCCAGGTTAATTCTAATACCTGGTCGTGCTATTATCTCTTATGATCAAATCGATAAGGTTCAAGACGGATTGGCGATGCTTTAAAGATGGTGATTTCTTTGAATTTGACCCCGGTGTCAATCTACTGGTGGGTGATCAAGGAACAGGCAAAAGCTCTATTCTCACGCTTTTCCGATGGGCAACTAAGCAGGAAACGGAGCTAAAGAAGATAGCTGATCTGAAATGCGACGGCACAGTCGAATTACGCATATTCGACTTCGAGCGCGACAATCCGAGAACCAGAGGATATGTCAAATTCGCAGCCGACATCTATATGCGATATCAGTCGCACGGTAATTGTGTGCTTGCATTATTCGACGTTATGGATGAGGAGCCAAATACAAAGAAGTGCTTCGTGCTCGATGAACCAGATATGGCTCTAAGTATCCGATCAATAAATAAGATCACTGCGAAACTACAGGCAACGAGCCATCAGATTATCGCTGCCGTCCATAATCCTTTTCTAATACGTGCTTTCCCGCAGGTCTTATCTATCGAGCATAAGCGTTGGATGCCGTCCGAAGAGTTCATTGCTAATCACAATCAATGAGGTATGAGGTATATAAAATCACGGACGATTTGTTATACCTCTAGAAGAACTCATAATGGACGAACACAAAGCAGACGGCAAACTATCTAAGTGTCCAACCTGTGGGATCTGCTTAGCAAAAGAAATCGTCGAATTAGCTCCTGCTTATATGTGGGATTGTCCTAATTGCGGTCGTGAAAACTTTCAACGATCTATTACAACTGTAATAACCGACGAAGATCGTATTGAGATGGATCTCGAACCCTGCGAAACTGGCTGTTGGCAGAGCTATCCAAATATTGTTATATGCCGCTATTGTGATTCCCAATATACAACGCGGCATATTGGTGTCGAAGCAGGCGAACAGAATGACGATATAATTGAAGATGAGTAACCTTAATCTGAAAAACAGAGTAAGTCTGATTTATTCGCTGCCTCGTGGCGGAGTATTTGCCGAGGTTGGTGTACTACGTGGCGACTTCTCACTAACAATATTAGCTGGCAATCGCCCAAATAAACTCTACCTCATCGATTCATGGCAAGAGCAACCTGGAACAGTATGGCAACAAAAAGATTCGTCGGCGAAAGCTGATCACGATAGAAATTACCAGCTTACATTGTCGAGATTTGCTTGCGACGAGCGTGTCCGCATTATTAAGGAATTCTCGACCACTGCTGCACAACGGTTTGCAGACGAGACACTAGATAAGGTCTATATCGACGCCGATCATACAAAAGCCGCAGAAGATATTGCAGCTTGGTGGGTAAAATTAAGACATGGTGGCTGGTTGTGCGGACACGATTATACACATATGCAATGGTCGAATGTCAAGCCAGACGTCGACAAATTCGTTGCAGACAACAATCTTACGTTGTTCTTGACTCAGGAATACCCAAAAGATTGGCCATCTTGGGCTATTCAAAAGCCTTAACGTAGATGTGTGAAGATAATCACGCCGTATTGATTATCTGAAATCGAGTAATAAACACGGCGTATCCCTCTAAGACGCATCGCATTCTGACACTTCACACATGGGTAGGCACTACTGAGGGTGTTGTCGCGTAGAATTCTGACGACATACATCTCAGAGCCGTGATTAAGCTTCCTTACTAATCTTGCCTCGGCATGAGAACACGCTCTGGCGTTCGGTTGTCTGCACGGAACGTTATTGGCCGTCACCACGGTGCCATCGCTTCTGACTCCTACCGCACCGAGCCGATATTTGCGCTTGGCGTCAGAGATATCACCTTTCACGGCTACCGTTTTCGCGAGACGGAAATATCGTTCAACTTTTGACATCTAAAAAAGTGCCCCAGTGGAAGTTTCCGATCCACCGGGGCTGTGTAATTGTATTACTACAATTGTGCGTCGAATTTCACAGATCAACGTTATCCGAATCTCAACCTTTGAGTTTGAAACCCATGTGTACTACGATTGTACGACGACCCCATAAAATTTCTGCCCAAGAGAGGTCGGCCTGAATTGCACAGGCATCCATGGTTGATTGTGGTTGAAAACTCGATTTGATCCTCGACGCGCTGCTAAGTTTGTAGCGAAAACTTGAATCTTGGTGAACTGAAACTTGCCTCTGCCACTGGGCTATCCCCGCGTGTTCTCTTCATAAGTGCGGGGACCAGGATTCGAACCTGGGCTTTTGGGTTTCTGTTCATGAACTTGAATTTGAGATTGAGTTTACGCTACCTTCTAGCACCCGTCGCTTATAGCGACTTTCAGGGTGTATCAAAAATGTAACCAAGAAATTCCTTGGCTACCGAAACATCTTTCACTTCGATGCTGTTCGCCTCGCCCCTCGCCGCAACCACAGCTTCCTGGAGTTTGATGATGCGGGCGAGTAGGGCACGACGCTCTGCGTCCGGAATCCCACCAGAAAACTTGGTTGTCGTCCAGTAGCCGACAGCGACATCTTCCATCCAAGTCTCAACTTGAGCCGGATGTTTGTCTGTCGCAGGATACTTCACGTTGTTTCGCGGAATCTTCTTGGTCCGGATCTGCTCAAACGGCTCTGTAGCATAACAATCCATTTCTGCATTGTAAGACCACTTATCTGCCGGGTCGAGAGTCGGGAATTTCGAAACGAACGTGTGCAGATCAGTGAGTTGATCTTCAAGGAATAATAAATGGACAGCCGGAACATGGCTGACAATTACTTTCCCGTCGACGACGACATCCGCCCAAGCTGTGGTGTTTGAGACGTCTTGAGTTGCGACGATATCGATCACGTCAGATAAGATGGTCTTGGCTTTCGCGATCACTTCCGAGACGCGAAGTTGAACCCTCTTACCCTCGGGCGGCATCTGCTCGCCTTCCTCATTGATTGTCCGGTAAGTTTTGGTGATGCCATCGAGTTGTGCAGACTTTTGTACTGTCTTGTGCAACTCAGTAAGGCCAGAAACTGCACGCAGCTTCTTGCCATTCGCGAGTGCAACGATTTGATGCAGTTTGGTCATTGTATACTCCTGCTTCTGATAGTCTGATGCTGAACTTTGAAAATTGTTATAGCACGACGAGCATGGCTTATTAACTTCGGCGATAAGACGACGAAGGAGCATCCGTGCTCGGACCACCAGGACCTTCTTTAACGTGGTCCTTTGTGGTGTTGTCTGTTTCTGGTTCTGTAATGCCTTGGCTGACGACTTCGAGTTGGATGGTGTCGATCCAGCAACCGTCAACAAGTTTCCCGTCTTTGTCGACCGGTGGCTTCACAAGCCATTGAACACAGCCGTTAATATATTCCGTTTTGCCGGTGATAATTCCACGCAGCCCGGTAACACGGTCCTTGACTTCCACACCCATTCTAACTGGTTCTGACATAATATCCTCAAAGTAAGAAGAATACGCCCACGCCCTCATTATTTGAACTGTTGACACCAGAAAGGGCTCCCACTCGGGGAGGCATATCCTGATAACCCAACTTTGGTATAGCTGGGATTCAGGATATTCGCTCGGTGGCCACTGCTATTCATCCAAGTGTTCATAACATCGTCAACGTCGGGCTGTCCCATGGCGATGTTCTCAGCACAAGGGAAAGTTGAATGGACCATGTTATGAGAATTGGCCATCCATCCGCAGTGCTGTCGAGCAGTGCGATGTAGTTGTACGTCCAAAATCAACGCCCTCAAGCCGTACCGTTCTCTGATAGCGTTGATGGCTTTGAGAAGGCGATGTTCTACCTCATAGGTAGGTGCCTTATCAACCGGTGCGTTTTGGGAGGCGGAGGTTCGTCCTCCTTGGTTGCCTCGATGAAATAACCCACGCCCACCGCGAGCAAATGCTGCGTCCACTGAAGTGAAGACAATCAGCAAACACATAATACCTACGAACCTCTTCATAGTCGAAACTCCTTTAAAAGGGTAGGAAACTGCACTGGCTTAATTGCCGGTGATCGGGGTGATTGGAATTATAGTACTAAAATACTACTTGATATTAGTTAGCCCAGATGAACCAAATCCAGCCACACCCCTGTCAGCGTATAAGTCATCAACACATTCAACCTCGATTATATCGGTTTGCACAAAACGATGCATGACGAGCTGGGCGAATCTCTCACCTTGCTTTATTTGGAATTCGCTTGACCCGTGATTATAAATACTTATGAGTACCTCACCAGAATATGTTGCATCGATAATTCCTCTACACGGCACTATACCCTTTTTCCAGAAACCAGATCTGCCTTCAATCGTATAATAATAACCTGGTGGTACAACGAGTGCTATACCAGTTTTAACGCAATGAACACCGTGCGGCGGGAGAATCACATCTTCGATTGAATAAACATCCAAACCGGCATCGGTTGCTCTTTTCCTTTCCGGTATTTTCGCATTTTCATCTAATTTCGTAAATTCACACCGCACTGGTATATCGAACATAGCAGCATTCAGGAAGTTTGTGAATTCCTCGATGCTTGCATTATTTTTTAGGTTGTTGATAGCCTTCGAACACCATACTACATTAGTTTTTAAATAACCACCAGATGGTTCAACACGGTCCAATTGTGCTCCATTCATCGCCTTTGAATTGAACTGCAGATCCATTTTACTATAATAGCACCGACCATGTTGTTTGTGCCATTGATCCGTCAACGACTCAATAGTCAAATCAAATGGAATACCATATTTTATACATTGATATTTCTTCTTGTAGAAGAATAAATCCAGCCATCCAGCAAACGTTCCTCTTTTCTCTCGCAATTTTGTAATGCGGTGTTCTGGTGCTCCTGCGTCTTGTACGCATGCAACACAATAAACAGCCAGACCGTCATATCGAGCAGCATTTGTGTGAAACGAGTTAATTGGCTTGAATTGCTTACATCTATTACACCATTTATATCGCAAACCATTAATTGTCTTGTGTGTAGGACAGTTATGCAGCTGATTTAGATTCCTGAATTCACGCTTGAACTCTTCTAAACATCTCGTACACTTAACACACACTTTAGTATGCGAGCTCTCTGATAATTTGTGCACATCAATACCAAGTTCACTGGTTTTTTGTTCTAATAATTCTACTTTACCCTTACCAAACATATAAAGCTCCATAAATTGAAGTGGTGTATTTAAAATACAGTCAGCTTCTTAAGAGGAATGTTGTTCTTTATCTGAAAAACTATTATGCTATGCGAAGACTGTGGAGAAATAATTCCGGCTGAACGTCTGGAAGCCCTCCCGAATACTCAGTATTGTGTCAAGTGTGCGGTTAACCATCCATTACCAATACCTGATCCGGAAATACTTTGTGCTAAAGCAAGTTTAAGCTGCCAAAATGGTTTTGCCCCAAAGGATTAATAGTCCACTCTGTTAAATATATATCAGAACTTCGCTAAGTAAGAGGTGATGATGGATATTAACAGAAAGCTCGATATAATTCTCGAAGACGGCAGATTCGATAAAATCAGAAGCCTATTCAAGAAGAGAAAAGAATCTACTAGACCTCAATCTGAACCAGAGGCTGAAAAAGGCTTCTTCGGTGCTTCTAATCGCCGCAATTTCTTGAAGAAGGCAGGGCAAACTGCCACTGGCGTGATATTGCCACTTCAACGTCTCGGCCTCAATCCGGTCACTATTAAGGCGATTACAGACACATTATCAGGACATATATCTGACCGGCCAATTGTAGCTGAAATCGAAAAGCAATGGGCACCGCGACCAACCGGTATCCCTATGATAGATAACGGTTTATTAAACTTACAAAATATGTGGCACCAAATCACCAGGCTAACAGAGAACCCTGTCGAAATGTTATGTGGGTATGGCTTCAGAAGTAAAATCTCACCAAATCTTGTCGCCTCTATCGCCCAGCAAATAGCAAAAAGCAGCAGTAATAAAGTAAAAATCGGCAATGAGCAATTCACAATCAACGATAATCTCAAACTAAGCCAAGATAATGTTGTAAGAAATATTGCTAATGAAATCAATGCAATCAAATCATTGTGGTCGGAAGAAGGAAAAGAAAATGATAAAGAACATTATAATCGCATATTAAGGCGCTATGAAAGCCGTCTCGCAAAAGCAGAAGAATTATCTAAAACAGCACAATATGATTTCTATCTTGTCTCTGAGGGCGGTACTAAGATACATATAACTGATCTGCCTGCAGAATTAAGTTGTGATATTGGAGGTTCTGATTTAACACAATGTGGTAAAAACTTCTCAAAAGCTGTATTGGCATGGTGGAATAGAAGCAATACTCCATTCACTATTAGTAAGAAAGCCGCTGAATATCTTAATAGGATAGGTGCAAAGCCAAAACAATTTAATACTTGGGAAGAATATGCAGAAGCAGCACGCAAGTCTGAAGAAGATATGATATCACAACAAAAAGAAAGATCAGATGAACATAATGATTCTGGCGAGGATTCAGAAGAAGTGAGACATTCTCCAGATTCTATGGAGACAATGAGAGGGACTAGTTTGCAATATCCTTATGATGAAAGCTTCGATAAGAAACTCTCCAAAGTTTTATTTGATGAGTAGATAGGCGTATTTGAGACACCGACACACATGATCGCAGCCCGATGGGTTAGATCGCCACGTCACCACACTCTCATATAAAAGACAAAAAGAACCACAAAAGACAACTCCACTCACTCGACGTAAAAGAATAAAAGAATAAAAGAATAAAAGACATTCTCAATTGTCCACTTGGGTCGCAGCCGCGTTAGACGTCTTCCTCTACGATCAGCCGGTTAGACCACTTTGACTTCATCTCTTCATTTGTCGCAGTCGCTCCCCGGTGCGTTTAGTGCCGGGGAGCGATAGACTTTCTTCCGTATTGAGTGTCTGAATGCGTGTTTCTGTCAAGAATTATCTGTAGTAGAACCTAATTATCGTGGTTCTCGTGAAAGTAGCGCCGAGTGTTGAGTTGCGAAGCGTCAAAAGTACAAATCGCAATGCGTTCAGCCAGAGTGGCGACGGGAAAAGCGGGGCCGGTATATCCGGAACAGGACCCGCAACAGGAGCGTAAGAAGCTGCTAAAAACACCAGGCAACATCGAACCCTATGACCTGGACCGTGCGGGGATATGAAAGCTTCCATGAACTCCAACTTTCACGTTACTGAGTATTGAC
>Ga0172381_10001537_pt1 | contig 26913 bp, 39 predicted proteins | sample Leawel6488metaG_FD_119754 | JGI IMG/M metagenome (GOLD analysis project Ga0172381, IMG submission 119754) | Leachate microbial communities from a municipal landfill in Southern Ontario, Canada - Leachate well 64-88 metaG | ecosystem: Engineered > Solid waste > Landfill > Unclassified | place... | reverse complement strand
AATTTGCCGGTCTCTTTAGAATAAAAATTATGAAAACCATCCCACTTCTTTTGTTTATACAAACGACTATGAAAATAGTCACGATCCCTAAATCTTAGTTTTGACCAAAGAAGTAGATTTAGGTGGTCGTCTTGTGTTATTAAACGGGAATAATGATTTTCTAAAACTAATTGATTCATCAATTTTATTGTAGCTTATTATGACAAGCAATGCAATATATATTTACATGGCAGACCCTAAAATGAATTGGTTTGACTGGCACACTTGGTTATACTTGGCCTGCGGTCTTGTTGGGCTTATATTTGCGTTTATTATTATAATCCCTATTTGGATTGCGGCACAAATCATGCGGCTTATTGATAAAATTAAACAGTAGCAGCTTGACCACTTGCCAACCAATCAACAAATTGCTGAACAGTGATCCCTTTTTTAGATTGTAAGAATTGGTGTGGATTACGTTCGCCAAGATACTCTTTGACATTTCCATTATCCAACATGCTATCAATCAGGTCTTGGTCTAAAGTATCCATAGTTAGTACCAAATTATCTTCCTGCTGATGGCTATCGAGGGTGGGAAATAAAGAAACCAATATGGTTTTTTTGAGATTTTCTATACTACGTGTTTCAAGCCAAATGGAAAATTTCATCTTTTTTTATATGCTCCCCAATATTTTCTTAGTGATAGCTCTACAGCATCTCGATGTTCTGGCGGGATACGTTCCCCAGTTTTATCTATTTTGTCCAGAGGTGGGTTTTTTATGCGTGATTTCAAAGCCGCTGCAAAGCGTGCAGGATTGACACCAGCAGGAATTAAACCCCTGTCATTTAGATCAGAAATTAAATCATCAAATCTGCTCATATCTAGATCAGGTGCAGTATACTTTAAATTAAGTAAAGCTTTTTCTATATCGTCGTTAAACTGCGATTCTAACCAAATAGAGAATTTCATACTTTATTATATAGAGGTAAATTATGATTAAATTAGTAGAAAAAGTATGGGGAAACGAAGTGTGGTTGGTAAACAGAGAATATTGTGGTAAATTTCTCAATCTTAAAAAGGGGTTTAAATGTTCTCTACATTGTCATCATATCAAGGATGAAACTTTTATAATTATGGATGGCAAAGTCCTAATGGAGGTAGATGGACAGATAAGAACGATGGGGCCTATGGACATACAGACAATCGAGCCGCACCAAAAACATCGTTTTACAGGCTTGGAAGATTCTAAAATATTAGAAATATCCACACATCACGAAGATTCTGATAGTTATCGGGAAGAAGAAAGTGGTCCTGCATAGCTATATATTCTTATGACATTTCGTGAATGGCTTACTTACCCAGAACCGGGTAATTGGGTGTTTGTGCTTCAAAATATACCTGCGGGTGCCAGGGGAGCTATTTCCTTGCCCAAAGGAACATATCTTGTAATGCCTTCAGAAGATAGAGATTCTTACAATTTGAAAAACAAACGCACAGATAGAATTTATCAAGTTTATGTTGATGATTTTGACAATATGGTAAAAGAGAAAGTTGTGAGAGCCGCCGAATGAAAAATACCTTTAAATGCTGGATTGAATCAAAAGATATTTTTGGGTTTGAAAGAGAACTCTATGCTGATCCTAAGCCAGAAAAACTTGAAAAACCAGTCAAAGAATTTAGTCTTACTCGATTGATGACCAGTCTTGGACAATATCCTTTGGGAGTCAAAGAACCCAATATCAGATTTATCAATGAAATTCAATGGGGACAAGACCCAGGAGCCATAAGGGTAAGAATTGGAAACAAGCTTTGTGTTATGGTCGAAAGGCTCAATATAGACTTACAAGGCATGAAACGATGGGGTTGTAAAAGGTTTTATCAAATTCCTCAAGATGGCTCAGGCGGTCAAGAAGAATCAGTATCTCAAGAAATTATGGAAGTTATCAAACAAGTTGATATGGAACCACTTGATTCAGCCAATCATGACTATAAAGATTTAGAAGAATTAGCAGCCTCTATGAGTAATATGTTAAAAAAGACATCCAATTCATTGTTTATTTTCGAAGGAACTAGAAAAAATGATGAAGATGAATATATCATCCGTTTTTCAGTTCGAGGAATGGGACAAGGGTGGAGACAACAAAGACGCATAGAAGAAAATCATACAAGGCTAAATTATAACAAAGATCACGGCGTCATTAAATTAAGTAATTTTAATATTTATTCTCCGCAAAAAGGGCGTGAATGGCAACAATCACAACAGGATTTAGAGTTATATTTCTTCCCAAGCCAGCCGATGGAGGAAGTTGTTGAATGCATTTCTAACTGGATGTATTGGTATTAAAAATGAATTTCAAAGAATGGATAATTTCTGAAAGTGCTCTGTCCCGAGCAGAAGAACTATACTTAAATTTTATCGATGGCGATATAGAGTTTTCTAAATTAGGTCCAGTTGCAGTCAGAGCAATAGAAAGATGGTATGAAAAACATCAATATAGTTTTGATTATGATGAATTTAAATCTAAAGTATTAAAAAGACTTAAAAAAGCGGAAGATGACAGTATAGAAGAAGTATTGTCTCTTATTGGTGCTCAATTAGAAAGAAGCAGAATAAGAGGGGGAATTAGACTGAGTGATGAAGAGGGCTTTAAGCCAGAAAAGCCGGAAGAACCAGTCGAAGTACCAAAGCCAATAGAAAAACCAGCACCAATCGTTGTGCCACCAAAACCAATAGAAATACCACCAAAACCAATAGAAATACCACCAAAACCAATAGAAATACCACCAAAACCAATAGAAATACCAGCACCCGAGCCAATTGGAACATTAAGATTCAAGCCTTGGCAAAAAAAGTTTGCTTTATGGCCAGACGAACCGCCTCAAAGAAAATTATTCTAAAATTTCTCTGGACTGGTAAATGGTTTTAGACGACACCTTAAACCATCTACTACATTCAATGCATTTAGTGGGGCCTTTATCAACAATCTCTAAATCATATTCTTTATCACAATGTGGGCATATAGGGCGGGCAAAACCCGCCACGGTTTCTGGGAGGATTATGTTTATCATATGTCTAAAATATAGTGTAGAATAATGATTTTATTTCATCAGAAATTTTATAAATGCTCAAATCTCTTTCAAACACTTGATTGATCGACTGTCCAGATAAGCACTCAATCACCAAAGGGTGTAGCAATATGTAATAAGGCGATATTTTACTGGTGGTTATCCATTCTTGCAATTTTTTTTCTTCCAACCATTGTTGTACTTGCTCTTTTGAAGGATCGCCCAAAAATTTCTTGGTTTTTAATAAATCCCTTTGAATATTTTCTATTTGCGGAGTTAGTTTCAAATCCTCTGTATTGGTGGTTAATAGCCTCATATTTTTTTCATATTTACTTTTCCACCAAGTCCAACGTATCCATGCTTTTGGTCCAACCAAAATACAGGGCTCCAGCAGAGCGTGAACTTCGCCATTCCCCATTTTTGCCATTAATTGAAGTTGTGCCAGGATGTAAAATCGATACTCCTTGGGCTGTAAAAGACCTTGCGTTTGTCGGACCAGTGTGTAACAATATTTAAACAATAGTGACTTACGAGGATCACCTTTTATTCGCAATTTTACAAAATGTTCATTGGGAAATTCCTTTTGGGAAACTTCCTCCCATAACAATGCTACCCGAAATGCCAATGCTTCGAGTTTTGTCATCTTGTATTTTAACACAGCTTCTAGACGGGAGTTGTTCATGGCAGTATTATATACCATTCATAAAAAACATGAAATAGAAAAATCTAGTTGACTCCTGAAAAGCGATAAACTATATTATAACCAATTCACGGTCACCCCGTGAAAGAACTACAATTTAAACAGAAAAATATTTGTGGACCTAAACGTAAATCTCTACCGGGCAACGGGGCGGTATTGATCCGTCCTTGCATTCCTACAGAAATTGGGATGCATGTTAAATGGCTGGGTATTTACGTCTATACCAGAAGTGGTATACGATAGGCAGGTCAAAAGTCTGCCTATTGCCGGTCACGCTTGCCCCTAAGCTTATGAATAGGGGCGGGGAAAACGTGAAAAGCGAGAGAACCGTTAAAGGCAGCCTGAACCCATAAGGCTTTACCCCTGAAAAGGGGTGCCAAAGGTGACTCTGTTACGTTTAGCCACAAGTATAAAAACTTTTAGGGTCTAGTAAGTTACTTAAGTACTTATTTCCCCCTAAAGGGAAAGCCATAATATATAATAAAACAAATAAACAACAATAAAAATGAAAGGCTTTTTGGCTACATATGTTTGTGAACTTTTTTGATTTTAATTTATTGTTGTTGAATGAGGCTCAAAGAAAAAGACCTTGGCCTTCTTTCCTCTTGTTGAAATGGGGACAAATCCAAAACGATGAGAATGGGGATTACTACATCGATTTTCAACAAGCTGGTGGTGCGATTGATGAACTGGCCAAAATTAAAATAAAAACCCCTATCGAACGTCCAGATGGTCGATTTCAGGTGGAAAGAATAGATCAACAAAGAGGCCGGGTTTATATTGGGAAAATGGTATTAGGACAACAAATTAAAGCCCACTATGGTATTTGGCAACTTAAGTTTGGGAATGTGAAGCAAGACAACATCGAGGGTTATTATTATGATTGGGCAGATGACCCTGGTTCTATCAACAATTTAGAAGATGTCCAAATAGGCGACAAGGTAGGCGATCATGCTTTAAATATGACACCCTATTGGAAAGTTACCTACGTTGACCACGATAAATCCAGAATTTATGTAGACCCCATTAAACCCAATCCTCTCTCTTCCTATGGGGCACAGCAAGGAGGTCAAGATGATGAAGACCCTGTTATTAGTATCGGTGCTGGAGGAGCCCCAATTCGTCAAAGTGATCTAAAAGTTTTGACTGGGGAGCACGAAAAAGAGCGGGTTGATTATGTGATGGATAATTGGAAGAAGGGGCATATCTACAATCCCTCTGACGTTGCTTATTTGCTTTTAGGAACAGTCCCCACTAATTTTGGTCCCAATGGTCCACAAGGTGGTTGGTATAATATCTCTGATACAATGTCGAACCGTGGCGGGCATAAGAGCATGACCCCAGAAGAAATGATGGTGGCTGACGCTAACACCCTAAAAAACACCTTTCATTTCAAGGTTCCGAAAAAAGCACTTACAGGAGAACTTGATCCAAAGTTGTTTAATTCATTTGTGAATGGTGGGCTACAGGATTGGGAAAAAGATGGAACTGAGGTGGAGGGAGAGGATTTCAATGATTTACATGCCACAATCAACATGGTGTTGACCGCCAAGGAGCCTATTTTAAAACTTCGCAATACTGAAGTTTTGTTCGATAGATTCTACACTCGATATAGGGAATTTCGCAAAACCAGATACAACGATCCAGGTTATGAAGAAGCGGAAGCGAAATGGAAGGCAGGTGGCTATACCAATAAGGAATTAGAGCCAACTGTAAAAATGATTGCGGAGAAGTTGTCCAAAATTTTCCACCCCACAGCCAAAGGAAGTTTTGATCCTTATTACTTGGTAAAAGAAAAATTTATTTATTTGGCTGGACAGAAGGGTTGGAACGACGTACTTAAATTATATGAGGATGCTCCCGACAACGACAATCGTCGCAAAGTCTTTGATTGTTATGATGGTAATTACGGGAAAACAGAAAAACAGCCAGAAAAAATGTTGGAAATGATGTATAAAGAGCCCGCCGCCGAGAATTTACATCACTTTCTGAGTAGATGTTATAAGGCCAAACCCCAAGAGACCTTAAAATTCATAGAGGAAAAGGATTGGTTGGATTTATTAAATCAAAAGTATTATGGGGAAGAATTAAAGAGGGTTCTCGATAATATCAAACAAAGGGAAGAGTTTTTCAAAAAACATGGCGAGAAGTTTGGCACAAAGTTTGGTGATTTTGAGGATTAGCTTTTTTACCTTCCTTTTGGTATACTTTATCTTATGTCGGAATTGGCAGAAACTCTAGAGTCTCTTGTTGGTCAAACCCTTTTTGTTGCCACTTCTCCCGAAGTATTGGATTTTACCAATCCAAAGGCACCCGCTACCCTTGTAATTATGGCTCCGAATAAAAGGATGGATATTCCTTTAAGCCATAAGCCAGCGGAACTTATTAATATTATTGGCGAGCTAAAGTATTATTTAGATCAGTCCAAGGTGTTGATTGCCTGGAATGCCAAGAATTTGTTTAGTTTTATTTTAGCAATTACGGGCAAGGAATTGAGCATATCGGCATCAATCGTTGATTTAAAGCTAATTGAGGCATTCCTGGGGCATTCTGAGCCCTGTCCTGGTAGTTTTAATCAAGCCAAAGGGCGATTGGCAAGGGTTGTTGGTAATTCTAGTTGGGAGCAGACAAAAACCATATATAAAACCATATATACTCCATTGATTCGAGAGGTTCTTCCTCGGATTGAAACCTTGGGATTGGCACATACCGATCAAAAGGCTATTTTACATCCCTATTATGAGATTGAGGGGCAGAAGAATGGTCGAATGAAGTGCAGGGATGCTTTTAATAAGTCCTTCAATCCACATACCCTTGAAGAATCTGAGAAGCAATTTTTAACCACTCCTGATTTCGATAGCAAGGATTTTTTGTATTTCGACTTCAAAAATATGGAAGTTTCCGTGTTGCAATGGCTATCCAAAGACACTTTGTTAGGCAATATCTTAAATCGTAGTCGAGATGTGTATGAGTCTATTTGGGAAACCATAACCGGGCTCGAATGTTCTCCATCACGGCGAAAGGTGTGCAAAGGGTTCTTTTTGCCTGTGGCATTTGGCATGGGTGCGGCTACTTTAGCCAAGAAAAATGATGTAGCTGAGGAAACGGCAAAAACCATTATTAGTCGAATTTATAAAAAGTTTCCCATAGCTATGGGCTGGTTGAACAACAAGGACGTAAAAGATAATAGGGCAATTGATTACTATGGGCGAAATCGTTTATTTGAAGAAGAATATTATCGCACACAACTAAGAAACTTCCACATCCAGGCCCCAGCATCTGTTATTTGTTTACACAAATTGGTGAAATTACATAAAATTATTCAGGGAATTGCAAGAATTAGCTTTCATGTTCACGATGGATATTATATAATTCCAAATGTGGGGCAAGAAATAAATGTTTTAAATTTGTGTAAAGACATTTTAGAGGAAGAGGATGGGTTGTATCCTGGTTTAAGATTGCGGGTTAAAGCCTATAGAGGTAGAAATCTCAATCAGTTGAAAGTAGTGAAATGAGGAAAGTCAAGAACAAAGAGCGTTGTGCTTATCGTGGCCAAAAGGTGCGTTATTCTGTTTGGAGAGCAAAATATAATCTTTTTTGGGAACGGTTTCATGAAGAAATGGTTCGACAGATTTGTGCTGACAATGATCTTCCTGTGGAGCCGCTGCCACATGAGAAAAAACGCAGGTTGGATTGGGAGAAAACTCAGGACGAATTAGAACACAAGGGTTATCACTTACTTGGCCATTCCATCCGAGAAATCCAAACCAGGGTTGAAGTGATACTTGGATTCGATCACAAGGTTGGTCTAGCAGGGATATGAGGAAAAAATGTTAAAAAGAAAATGGCGATGGATGTTTGAGGGAAAGAATGCTGATGGAAAAATAATAATTCCAGAAATTATTATTAGGCCGGAAGAACGACCGGCGTTTCCCTATATGGCAGTTGGGGATGAAAATGGCGGCAAGATTGTTCCCATTAGTGGAACTATGCAATTTTGTGTTTTCGAAGAATTTAATCAAGATGTTGTGTCGTTCGTAACGTCAGCCGAAATAAGGCTCTATGGCGGTAATAATGAGCTTATGGAATATTGGAAATTTAATGATGTAAAGATGCCCCCGCCGATGCACGAACCAGATTCAGATTACGGTTTTGAGTATATTCCCTGGTCGTTTTCATATGAATCTTCATCGTATTGTTGTCCCATTTCTATGAAGGAAATTCTTAGCAATGACCAAGATATTATCGAAGAGAAAGCGTAAAGAGGCAGTACAACTTGCCAAAGGCAAGAATACACATTGTTGTGGTTCTTGTAACAAAATACACGTTGCAGATAGGATGATATATGGACCAAACCCATTTGCTGCCGAGATATATCCAGACAGTCCAGAGGCGAAGCGTAAGGTTTGGTTATGCAAGGAATGCTATAAAGATATATGTGATGATATTTAACAGAAAGGTTATATGAATTATATTTTTGAAAATTTTCCGGTCACAAATCAGGAGTATGAAGAGCTAGAAGATAACTTCGGCAAATTAAGCCATTATCAGGCTTGGCAATTGTATTTTAAGAATACCAAAAACAATCATACTGATGAACAAGAAGATATTGTTCAAGATTTAAAAATTTCCTTGCTAACAGCGGGAACATATTTTAAGAGGCAAACATATATTGAAAAATGTTTAAAAATATGTAAATTGCATATTACAGACAGATTTCTTATGAGTGTTCTTGACGAACTTCAGAATTTATGGAATAATAAAACTCGGCATGGTGCCAGTCGGCAAAAGTTTGGGCCACATCAAGAACAAATGTTGACGCTCTTGGTGTCTACTTATGTGCCTGATGAGAAGCAGCCATCAAAACAAGCCCCTTTAAAGATCGATGCCAAATTTAAAACATATTGTAAATCCATTTCTTGGAATCGTTTAAAGGCGATGGGGAAAAAGATTACAAAGGAAAAATCAATTAGAGCAGCATCGGTTTCATTAAGTGAGTTTGACTATCTTGGGGGAAAATAATGTCTGAATATGTTTATGCTCCTTATTTGGAATTGAATTTACTCACGAAATTCGCAATAGCGGTTGATTATGACAATACCATTTCCCTCTCCCCATCTATATTTGCGGCCCATTTGCCTAAGTTAGCTAAAGACTTGAGTTTAAAACTTATCGTAGCAACTAGCAGAACAGGCACAGCCGATGATATTAAAGTATTTGAACAAGCAGGATTGATTGGGGACAATGCTTGGGTAGACGATGTTATTTGGTGTGGTCGTCATTGGAAGATTGACGTGTGTGAGAAGGCTGGATATGTTGTGCTATTTTGGGTAGATGACCAGCCCGAAGGTTGTAAACGGGGTGGTATATTATGGGCAAGGATTGTCGGGGCATATAAATGGCTGGTAAAGAAATGGAGTAGTGTGATATGATAAGGTGCAGTGAATGCAAGAGCAGCATCCTTGATGATGATATGAGATGGAATGATTGGCTTGCTTTGATGAATTATTTTGAGCATGAGTTTGAGGAAGGCGAAATTACGCAAGCCACTTATGAGCATATGATAGATCGTTTAGTAACGCTCAAACCAGCTTTGAAAGAATAGAATGCCTGAAATTGATGTTTCCAAATATGAGGAGGGGGCGTTTGATGACCCCGATGTTCAAGCTGAAGTACAATATCAGTGGGAAGAGAATTTTCAACGCACAATTCTTTCTCTTCTTTTAAATGATGCGGTGTTTCTCACCCAAAGCTTTGGTTTAATAAAGCCTTTTTATTTTACCAATGAAGTTCACAAAGAAGTCGCCAATTGGTTGTTTAAGTATTTTGACCAATATAAAGTTCTGCCCAAGCGATTGTTTATAGAACAATTCATAGCCGACAGAATTAAGGAAAAGCCAGCCGATGTAAAAATGCATTGGCGAGCCGAAATTAACAATGTCTACGAACACTACGTTCCAGGTGTAGAAGATAGAGATTATTTAAGGGATAGAATATTAGACTTTGCTAAAGAACAAGCAATCAAGGCGGCGTTCTTTAGTTGTATGGATGAATTGAAATACAATCACCAGGATAAGTGGAGCATCATTCAAACCAAGCTACAGGATGCTTTGTCGGTAGATCGGGATTTTGACATTGGAGAGGAATATTTTCAAACATATGAACAGCGTTATGACAAGATGATTAAAAGCATTGCCGAGGGTGATATTTTCACTTCCGGCTTTGAGTCCATTGATAACGCCATGCAAGGCGGCGGAATGCAGAGAGGCGAAATAGCGTCATGGATTGGGCTCTCTGGTTCTGGCAAATCCCTTTGCTTAATCAAGGCGGCGGTTGCCAACATTCATCGTGGCAAGAAGGTTTTGTATATTTCTACCGAATTGGATGAAAGTCGTGTTGCTGAACGATTTGACGCCCAATTAGCTGATCCTGGCAATCGATACGGAATCGGTATCAAGAATTTGATTCCCAACAAGGATATCGTATTCCAATCTTTACAGAATTATACAAAGGATTATGAAGACCCACGCCGACTGGTTATCAAACACTTTCCCAGCGGTGAGATGGACGTGGCCACGATGCAGGCTTATTACAAACAACTGCAAATGCGTGGTTTTGTGCCTGATTTAGTGATAGTGGATTATATTGGCGAAATGAAAGATTTTGCCGGTATGAAAACCTATGAAAGTCGATTTTTAATTATTCGTGCATTAAAAGGGTTTGCCAGTCGAGAGAAAGTATGTTTGTTAACCGCCATGCAGGCTACGGGAGATTCTCGCAGCAAGGTAAACATGGGAGAATTGATCGATGATGATAATTTGGCTGATGCTAAAGGCCAGACACGTCCCCTAGATGCTTTGTGGAGTTTGAATCAGCGAAAGGTAGAATATGAGGCCAAGGTCGCAAGAGTATCAGTTGTAAAAACTCGTTTTGGAGAATGTCGTTTTGAGTTTTGGATAGAAATGGATAGAGATCGTACTTTAGGAATGCAAGAGATCAGCAAGGCAGAATTTGATAAGAGAATTAATGAAGTGTCGGCTAATAAGGAAGTGACTGCTCGGCATTTGGAAGAATTGCAAAAGAAAGCAACAGACAAGAGAAGTCAACTCCAACAAATTACTGATGAAAAGAAAAGATTAAAAGCCGAAAAAAAATTCAAAAGTGATCCTGGGGAACCCATAGAATGAAATTACTTGACAAAATACATTCCAAAATTGACAAGACAATTAAATATGTTTTTCAATTGGAAAGTGGTTTGATAAGTGAGGTTGCTTATATTGATAACAATACTGGCAAAGATATCATTTGTGTATCTACGCACACGTCTTGTGATCTGGGATGTAAATTCTGTCATACAACGGATTGTCAAGGCAAGGTGCATGTTAATTATTTGGATATGGGTGAAATGAATGAGCAAATAGAATTTATTCACCAAGACTTAAAACTTGGTGGACGGATGTTGTTGATTTCTTTTATGGGTTGTGGCGAACCATTAGAAAATGATAGTGTTGTGAGTGTGATGCTTTCTGCCAAAAAGAAGTATGCCCCTTGTCGATTTGCTGTTGCCACTCTTATTCCAAAACGTAATTGGTTTAAGTTTTTCAATTTGGTTGAAGGAATCATACTTTATCATTTAGATGTAAAAATCCATCTATCTTTGCACTTTACGGACAATAAATTACGTAAAGAATGGATGCCAGCGGCATTAGAAATAGAATCATCCATTGCCGCCTTGGAATTTTATCAGAAGATGATGTCGAAATTGACTAGGGGCAGCAAAGTAGAGGTTCATTACACTTTGATTGAAGGGGTGAATGATTCGCCCCAAGATGCCCGTAGATTATGTGAGTTGTTGTTTGGCCGAGATATTCCCATAAAGTTGTTGCAATACAATGAGCGTCCTACTATTGATAATAAAGCCAGCCCCCATGTGCAGGCATTTATGGAAATTATTGAGCGGTTTGGTCAAAGGGTAGAATATTATGAACCGCCTGGAAAAGGGGTGGGAGCAAGTTGTGGCGAATTTCTATTAGATTACTATTTAAAATACAATAAGAAGGAATAATTATGGCAGAAGAAAAAATTAGTGTGTGTGGTATTGAGGTTTTTTTAGATGACAAGTTGTTTGCATTTAATGAATCCAATCTCAACATCTACCTACAAAAAGCAGGTCCGCAATGTGCTTATTTGCAGGCTAAGCTAGCTGAGTTGGAATCTTTGCATGACAAAAAGTATCACTTGTTATTTATTGAATACAAGGATGAGGGCGGCACGGAGAAATATGTAGAAGCCAGATGCAGGTCTAACCCCGATGTTGTAGACCTTGCATTAGCTATTAAAAAGATAAAGGGTCATTTGAGAGCATGGGACATGAATCATGCAAATGCTATATCTTTTGGACACAACATCAGACGTGAAATGGAAAAATTGAATAGTGATATCCGGTTTAAGGCTGATCCTGGGGTTGATGAGAGAATAATGGATATATTGCGAGCCACCCACAAAGATGAGAAGGCAGAGAAGGATGAGAATTGGAGCAATGACGAACAATCTAGTTTATGAATACTGAAAATATAGCAATAGTAATTACACAAAGTCTCAATAATCAGGGAATAGAGATAACGCCAGGAGAGACGAAAAATTATTTGCCTGATGATTGGTATTTATTACCATTGGATGAAATGGAAAATTATGTGTTTATGGAGTATCTGGTAGCTGAGTCCAAGAAGGATCGAGCAGAAAATTTATCAGACAAAGCATAAATATAAGTGCCTTGAAAATGCAGTTTCAAAAGTGGCGGTTTCGGCTAACCATGTTAAATGTCGTATCGCAACACTAAAACCATTCTACATGGGTCTTAAAGACTGGATGGGGAGACTAAAAAAGTCTCAGCAAGGCAGGAGAGATAATTATGTCGTTCATTTTTATATCTCCTTTAATTTGATAGTTAGTGCGTGTCGTGCAAGAGAGCCGATCCCAAGTTCTATTTTTTCAACTGGAGCGATAGGGGTCGGCTCTTTGTTTTTAACTATTGACTTTAGGGGACGCCTTTTTTTATAAGCTAACTCTAATGATTATATGGAGAATTTGGCCAAAGAATTAGAAGCAGACATTAATAAAGCAATTACTCTGCCTACCAAAATTTTGATGAGCAGATTTTGCTTTCTCTCTGAAGGTTCTAAATTTGCTCAAATTATGTCTGATCCCAAGTATTTTCCCTTTTTCTATTATTTGGGAAAACGAATTCAGCCCAAAAGGTTTTTAGAAATAGGGTTTGGATTAGGGTTTGTTAGTGGCTGTTTTCTTCAGGGTTGTAAGACTGTCGAGGAGTTCACTGCTTATCAACACATCAAGGATGAGTTTTATAGTTTTTTAATAGGTCGTAGAAATATTTTTTCTGTATATAAAAATAAATTTACTTTTATAAATGACATTTTGGACTTGGCAGGTGAATTTGATTTCGTTATAATAAATGATGATGATTATGCTTTAGATGATTACCGTAGCGTTCTCGATACAGCTTGGAATCATTTGGCATATGATGGTCTTTTGCTAATAGATCATGCTAAGTATGGTGGAGATTGTAAGCAGGTGTTGCCTGACTTCTTCAAAATAGCTAATCGAAAACCTGTATTTGTGGACACTCGATATGGAGTGGCATTGTTGAGGAAATAATATGAGTTATGAAATTTTGTTAAAGTATCATGAAGAAACTGAAGTAAAGGGAGAATATAATCGGGAAGAAACTAAAGAGAAGATAATCAAGTGTGGCAAGCCATTTGAAGATACGCCACTTGAAGACGTTGCCGGAAAGATTATTGCTCAATTAGCTCGCCGCAATATTTTAGTGACTGACGTTGAAGTTTATGAATATTATAAAAAGAAAGTCAATTACATCGAGGCAGAGGATGGCATAAAGATTAAGGGACGGAAGTTTAGTTTTGATGGCACGGTTAAATTCAGCACAGAAGACACAGATGAATCAGATGTTGAGGATAAGTTGTTGGGATTGCTGAATACTAATCCTAATATTTTAGATTTAATAGAAAATATCACCACTAAGGACAAAACAAAATTACAACAAATATTAGGTAAAAATGGTGGTTCCAAACCCGCCCCAATAGGACCAATACGATTTGAGATTTTTGATCCTGTAGAGGGCGGCGTTCCACCCCCAGGAACTTTAGGTGGGCTTAGTAAAGGGTTTAAGTTTACAAAGGGCAGAAGATATCCAATTCTTCAAGAAAAACCAGTAGGAATAGACCCAAGGCTTGGGTTGTTGTATATGACAACAGACGATGCTGGTGTGCAAAGAGAATTAAGTGACAGATTCTTTGTGGTGCCGCCTCGTTTGGATGGAGCATTTATAGAGGACCGTGCGGCTTATGTGGGTGGTGATGGACCTGAGCCAACATTATCGTTTGGAGATCAAGTTAAAACAGATATGCCAGATTTATCAACTTTGCGGAGAAAATAATGAATAAAAAATTGCAAGAGCGAAAAAAGAAGCGTCGAGAAAAAGAAGCCAAAGGTAAGATTGTGCGTAGGCGAGAAGCAATACGCAAACAGAAGAAATATGATGAAAGCTTGGATAAAGATGTAGCAGGGTCTGTCGAAAAAATTATGCCTATCATAAATCCATATAAAGAACAATTAAGGAAACAAAAGGCTTTGGCCCATAATATGGAAATTCTTCACAAGCTAGAAGAAGAATACAAAAAAGAGCAAGAGAGGAGATCGAAAACCAATGCCGACCTAGAGGCAGATGGACATTTAACATTGGTGGATAAAATTCAAGCGATGGGAGAGAAAGCCACAAAAGCAGCGGGGGGCATGTCATTAATTGAGAAAACAAAACAAACACTTGAGGCTATGAATGGGATTCAAATAGAAGATGAATATAATCAGGTGGACATAAATATAGCCCCAAAAAAAGATGAAAATAATTTGTAAAAATTGTATTGACTTTATGAATTATTTATCGTATAACTCATATATAAGGAAGAACGATTAAAACTTTACTACGTTGTAACTTTTTACTTTCTAACTTTTTTAACTTTTTTAACTTTTTTAACGAGGTGTAACTATGGCTATGGATTTTTCAGGAATCAAGAAAGAGGCAGGGAGGCTTGCGAGTGGTGGTGGATTTGGGCAAAATCTGGTAAAAATGCCCGATGGTAAAGGGGTTCTAGTCTTGAGACTGTTGTCTAACCCCAAATTCAATGCAGTCAGCGGTGGCGTTTTCGTTCGCACACGCATTCACATGATAAACGGCAAAAACATTCATTGCCCGAGAGAATTGGGTGATGATGGTTATTGGCGTGGTCCTTGCCCAATTTGTGAGTATTACTCACTACTTTGGAAGACTTTGAAAAACAAGTCACCCGAAGAGCAAGAGCATGACAAAGCTGTTGCCCGTGCGATTAAGCCTATTGAACGCTATTACTACAACGTAATCGTTCGACAAGAGCAAGATCAAGAAACTGGTGCGATGCTCACCAATGTTGGCCCCAAGATTTTTGGTTGTGGCAAGACATTACATGAGATCATCATTGAGAAACTCTCAGAATCATGCGATGTTACAGACCCACAAAATGGCATGGATTTCCGTGTGGTCAAAAACATCAAAAAGGGACCGGACGGAGAATACCCGGATTATGTGAAGAGCAAATTCGAGGAACCATCCGTGGCAGGAACTCCTGAAGAGGTTGCAAAATGGGCTGCATCGTTGCACAATCTCTGTGATTTGCGTAAGCTATTGCCTTACGAAGAGTTGCTTTTCAATTTGAGAGTCCATTTCGGAATGGAAAAGGACAATTCGGTTGGTTTCGACGTTAGAGAATTTGCTAATGCAACCGCAACCACTACTGTAGGAACTACAGCCGTTGCCAAACCAACTGTAACGACTGAAGAGCCTGAGATGCCTGTAACTGTCGGTGGCGGCGATCAACAGCTTGCTGACGACGAATTTGCTGCTGGTTTGGAAAACCTCTAATCGGTAATCTTTATAGCTCAAGCATCAACGAATGATGCTTGAGCTATTTTTCATTATTCATATCAGCTTAGTCTGAAAATATATATAAAGGTAAAAATTATGGCAAAAAAGAAAGCAGAAGATTTTTTTAGTATGTTAGCTACCGCAACAGGTGGCGAAGTGTTCAAAGATTCCGGCAAAGTCAATTATTACATCGATACAGGCAACTTTGCATTAAATTATATTTGTTCTGGCAAATTTATTACTGGTGGTATTCCTGGCGGGAAAATCATTGAAGTCTACGGACCAGAAGCAGCGGCCAAATCTCTTGTGGGTTTTTGTTGCTTAGGTGGTGTTCAACGCTTAGGCGGAATTGGCATTTACGAAGATGCAGAGCGTGCAGGAAATGCTGAATTCGCTGAATCATGCGGACATTTAGACTCCAGTCAAATGGTTACACATTATCCGCCAACGATTGAAGAATTCGGCAGAAATGTATTAAAGACTACCAGAGTGATTCGTAAAGCACGCCCCGATGAACCAATTCTTTATGTGTGGGACTCAATCGGTGTGGCCATGACGGATCGAGAATGGAATGAAATTAATTTGCCCGATAAACCCACTAAAGAACAGGTCAAGGAAGCGGGCGGTAATGAGCGTCCTGGTGAAAGAGCCAAAGCATCAGGAAAAGTGTTGCGACAACTTTGCCCATTTATTGATGACAACAATGCAACTATGTATGTTGTCAATCAAGAGCGGTCAAAGATTGGTGTGATGTACGGTCCTTCCAAAACTCAGGCTGGTGGTGGCGAAGCATTGAAATATTATGCTAGTTGCCGATTGGCCTTAGCCGCCAGAAAGAAGATTGTGCAAAAGAAAACCAAGGTGGTGATAGGAGTTAATTTAACGGTTAGGAATGAGAAGAACCGAACTCATAGACCGTTCCTATCGACCGAAGGTATTCAAATTTACTTTGATGGTGGCATTAACCCTGTTGGCGGTTTACTGACAATTTTGATAGGTGCGGGTCGTGTTGAAATGTCTGGCAAAGGCACTTACAAAGTATGTGAGCCTTGGGCTGGTGGCAACACAGTCACCTTCAAGGCCAGTAAGGTAAGAAACGATGTTCCTATTAGCTTGCTGATGGATTGTCCAGCTTTAGTGGATGCGACAAGCACCGAAGAAGTAAAGGAATATTTGAGCCATTTTGAATCCGCTTTGCAAATCAGCAATGGAGATTCAATTGAAGAAGAGCCAACCGATCAAGAGGATATCTTGAATGCAGTGATTGGTCATAAAGACGAAGACGACGAATAGAAGGAATGTATTAAAAAATGAACACGAGTATTTTTATTCGTGTTCATTTTTTATTTTATACTTGCCGCCACCAATTTTTTCTATAACATGTCCTTCGGCCACAAGTTCTTGGCGTACTTTAGAAAAATGGTTACAGAAACATGCGGTAGTTAATTTGAATTTATGAAACTGTTGCATAATGTTTTGTAATTCTACTGTTTCGCCTCTTAGCAGAGCTTCTCGTATATGTTGTTTAATTTGAGAGGCTATTTTAATAAACCGTTGTTTGATTGCAATTTTTGGCAGTTTGTATTCAAGTATTTCAAATGGTGCGGTTGAATTATAACCAGAATCGCAAAGGGCAGGTGCCAAGGCTTCTAATGATAGAATTTCTGGGTTATCTGCCTTTGCTATGGCTATTTCTGCTCCGAATACTTTGGAAAATTCTACCAATTGATTTAAATAACGCTTTTGTGTAAATAGGTTACGATTATCACTGGTGGTAATTAATAAACAATCTTTAAACATAGTATGTCTCCTGTTTATTTAATTATATCAAATTAACACAAGAAATCAATATGCTGCTGTCTTATTGGGCAATTTAGATTTTTGGAAGGGTGTATAATACTAGTCAAGGGGGTAACATCATCTAATTCTATATTCGGTATATAACGAACTGCGTACCGTTCACAGGTGCTTCCATAACCTGATATTTTTAATGGATTTGCATAATCAGTGAGGTTGTCTACCGGACCAAAAGCACCAGCCGCTGTTGGGTAAATGATTTCTTCTACTGTAACATGTCCAAAATTTGGAAAGTTATAACCATTGTTTGTTTGATTTAATACTTCGTTAAAAAAATCAAAACTCATCAATTGTTGAACACAATTATTAGAATAAAAATTAACCGCACCCAGCATATATTCAGCTTGTAATTCTGGTTTGTTGAGAATTTTTCTCGGAAGATCGCCATCAGTTTGACAACCAGCAATACAATGACAAAATCCTAAATTGGCACAATTGGACCTTTTTATCAAATCTTCTTTAAAAAAATCATTTAAATACAAAACATCATATTCAATATAATTGTACCAATCTGCATTTGGGTATTTAGCATAAGCATAGTTCATGCCAATGGCAATGTTTTTATAAGGGGGTGCATTGAAAGCCCCTTTGATAAGATCAATGTTTTGAAATGGAAAATTTTTAAACGCATCCCAGTTTCTTTGGTCTACTACTACTACAATTTTATCTGTAACCCATTTTTTTACTGATCCAATTGTGTGTTGTACTAATTCTGGGTCTGTATGTACGTTAATAATGGTGACTATATTCATACATTATTTAGATTGATTTTTTTAGAAAATAATGGTAAAGTAAAGATATGGATACTACACATTTGTCATTCGAAAATTGCCATCGAAGATTCGGTGTGGAAATTGAGGTCAATGCTTTAGACAGCAGAGATTTTATCAATTATCCATTATCTGACGGAGAAATCCCTGAGGGTATCGATTATATAGGCGAAAGTATGTCAAGATTGTTAAAAGAGCCGGTTGCCATTAAGACATGGCATTATACTCACAATAACAATCAATGGGTTTTAAAGTCAGATAGAAGTTGTGGCATTGAGATTTGTTCGCCTGTAAGCAATGGCAGATATGGACTCAATAAAATTTGTGATGTATTAGATGTGTTAAATCACGATGATAGAATTCCCATAGATCATCGTTGTTCGTTACATGTTCATGTAAATGTCTCCGATTGCAGCCGTCGAGAGATAGCCTCTATTTTAGGATGTTGGATTAAAGCCGAGCCTGTTTTCATTGATGCTCTTCCTGCTTATCGTAAAAAGAGTCGTTATTTTCAATGCATTGGTGCCAGCAATTTGATTGGGCCGATGCTGGAATCTGGCGATGTTTTAGAACGGTTGTTAGGCACGCACAAGTATATGACCATCAATACTTATCACAAGATGAAGAATAATAGGCCAACAATTGAATTTAGAATTATGGGCAATGAGGGCTGCCGATGCACAGAGATAGGTAGAAATTGGATTATTTTAGTAATGCATTTTGTGGAGATGGCCAAGAAGAAGCAATTATTCAATAACTATGCTAATTTGTGGTCTGGTTTATTGTGGGATGATCCTCGGCAAGTAATGGAGCTTTTGGGGTTCATGGGCGACTACGAATTGTCAGAAGATTTAATCAGTGTACGAAGGTGGTTTTTAAAGAATCTAAAGCTTCGAATCGGCAAAGGTACAGGATTTTGGAATATGGAAAGCAGGGGATTTGCTGCAAAACAGGTGCAGGATATTATTTCAGAATTACGGCTGGATATATAGTGTATGAAGAAGCTAGATGACGCCATAGATACGCTGAGAATGATGGGAGATCATTTGATCCCATATAATTATCCAAAGAATGACCCTGCACTTGAGGATTATATTGGTTTATTTAAAACTATTTTAACAGAGGTCGATGGCTACACGGTCAGGGTACATTTCAATAAAATGGACTATGACACCCACTTTGTTGAGACTTGTCAAATGAGTGGTGAAAACATTCCTTTTTTACCATTCCCTGTTGTGGCAAAAATAGGCCAGAAATTTTTAGGGTCCAGCCATTTATCATTGATTGAGCAAGCCATTAGGGGAAAAATGTATTGGTGTTGGGCCATTTGTACAGATGGCACTGGTCGCCCGATGCCTTGGATGCATCCCATGAAAACGCATTCTCGGGAATATAATGGTTTTGAGTTTCAATTCGTAAAACCTGGAGAAGTGGACTTCCACTAATATCATGCACAATATAGTTTTAAAAGTTTTAGAGGCGATTGTAGGATTTATTATTGTCGGTGCTGCCGTGGCTGGCTGGCATTTTTGGGGAGTTGAGCCAATAATCGCTATAATAGTTGGTGCTGGTGGCTTAGGAATGATCGGACACGCTTTTAATTACCAAATTTTGTAATTAATAACCTTTCTTGATTGGTATTATGTGTAAATACTGTATACCAAAAGGGAGGTACAAAATGACAAAGAAAGACAAACTTCAGCACCTTTTAATCACGTATCTGTTAAAAGAGGGGCAAGTTGAATTTACCTTGCCGAGCGGAGTGAAATTAGAAGTAGGCATCACCAAAGAAAACAAACATGGCATACAAAAAACCGATGATTATTGCTACGTGGTTGCCTCCCAAGATGATAGGGTTATGTCGATGGATGACTATAACATGGAGTTACAATTTGGTAGAAATCGTGTGTTTTTTGATGATGAAAATGCAGACAATCACATTTTTGCTGTTGTCTGATGAATTAGTTCATCATTTACCAATAAAAATTCACTAATTATATTGACAGAAGCCGCATTATAATTTACAATATACTCTATCCAGATGATAATACCCTTTAATGAAAGTTCAAAACGGGTGATGCGGATAGATGTTACTTTTCCTTTTATGCTTAGTTGCTCATCAGCAAGTATTGCAAGATGAGCGAATAGTTGTCTGGGATCAATAAATGAAGACCAATTTTTTATTCCCAATTTTTCAAAATTTTGTTTATCTATTTTCATGAGGTGGTTTGATGAAATCTAATGTAGTATCAGAGTATGTGCGACGACTTTCCGATGATACTTTGTTTGAGTTGCGAAACCGTATACGACAAGATTTGGAGGGCGACAAAGCCGCAGTATGCAATATTCTGGCTCAAGACAAAGAAGTAGATCGTTGGTTGCTTAAAGCAACTAATGCTGAGGATTTTTATGAAATGATGGATCAGGTCGAAGAGGCAGTTATGAGAGAGTATGGTCGAAGAGACCAAGAAAAGCCCAGAAGAAGATAAGAGCAGGATGCTAAGAATAAATTGTGTGATACCCAACTGTAATGACCACTATTGGGTATAGATAGGGTGGGGAGGCATTTTCCTCGCCCTGTTTTTTTTGAAGGAGAAGAGGTATGCTTTGGACAATTTTGGCAATTGTGTTTGGAATATGGTTTCTGGGTTTTGCGGGGCTGTTGGTTTTTGCCGCAAGCGAGCAGCATATGACCTTTAAAGAAAAGGTATACATCGCAGCACTTTGGCCATATGTTATTTGTGTGCTGTGGCTATCAACGAAGGGGTAAAAATTGAATTTAACACAAGAACAAAAAAATATTATCGCCAATCTCATACAATTTAAGAAGCCTGTTCAAACATTGGGCGGGTATGCTGGAACTGGCAAAACGACACTTATTTCTCAATTGGTCAAAACACTGCCTCATTTTGCCGTGTGTGCTTTTACCGGCAAAGCAGCCAGTGTTTTGAGGCAAAAAGGAGTTCCAGCCAGCACAATTCACAGCCTTATTTACCATCCAATGGTAGATGATGAAGGGCATTTGATGCGTGACCATCACGGCAATCCAATCTTTGCCAGAGTGCCTTCTTTAGATGCTTCTGGTATTATTGTAGATGAAGCATCTATGATTAGTAGGGATTTATATGAAGATTTGGTAAGCTTCCATATTCCTATTATTTTTGTGGGCGACCACGGGCAATTGGAGCCAGTGGGCAAGGATATCAACCTTATGGCCAAGCCCGATTTTGTGTTAGAAACTATTCATCGTAATGCTGGTGAGATTGCTCGCTTCTGCGAATTCATCAGAAATGGTTATCGACCTGCTGCATTCCGACCATCGTTTGAAGGCAAAGTGCGGTTTCTTAGTCGTTTTCAAGCTGATGCATACCTTACAAAAGTGGATCAAATTATTTGTGCATTCAATAAAACCAGAGTGCAATTAAATAAAAAGACAAGAGGGTTAAAGGGATTTACTGGAGATTATCCACTGGTTGGTGATCGAGTAATGTGTCTTCGCAATAATCGAAAAATTGGATTATTTAACGGCATGCAGGGTGATTGTAAGTTTCTTTATACAAAGAAAAATCGGATGCATTTTAGAAGTGATGAAGGCACGCTTTTTGATGTGATTTTTGATCCTTCGAATTTCAATGTGGAAAAATATGAACTTCAAGGCAACAAAGACGATCCTGATCCATTTGATTTTTGCAATGCTGTTACAGCACACAAAGCCCAAGGCTCAGAATGGCCTTCAGTTATGGTTTTTGAACAACGGGGTGGACAGTGGGATCACGTTAGGTGGGCTTATACTGCTGCCTCTAGGGCTCAGGAAATTCTTTATTGGGTAGCAATGTAATTTAATGCCTCTATTGCTTTTGCTCTTATGCTTGGGTCAAAAAGCTGGGATAAATGTAGCATACTTTAGCTTAGTATGAAGTCATCCAATGATTTGCCAATATCTTTTTGTGAAAAAAATCCGGTAGAAACTTCCAAAGCATAAACAAACTCTTGTTTGCAGCCAATTTCTTGTGTTTGATTGGCTTGTAATTGTCGAATATCAACTAATTTTTTATTGATATCAAAGAAACCAATTTCTATGGGAAAGTTTACGTTCTTGTTCCAAAATTTTGATTTTGACGGGGCTTCATAAACAAAAAGGGCACCTTCGTTATGTTTTAATGGCTCTTGGTGCATTAGGCCCTGAGCATGCTCAGGACCAGTGGTAGCCACAAAGCGAAGATGCACACGTTTTTGAATGGATTCGAAGAATGTTCTCATTGACAAAGTTATATATCGTGGTAGAATGATTTCTTGCCACAACTACAATCAATAGATAAAGAGATTTAATGCCACCTGTAATTAAACTGAGCGATCAAAATGAATTAGTAAATCCAAAGGACTTCCTATATGGCAAGTTTCCTTTTGATAAGTTCAACCCTGTTCAATCAAGAATCTATGAGATTTACGACAAACAAGCCAACGTAGTGGTTGCATCCACAACCGCTAGTGGCAAAACTGTTTGTGCGGAAATTATTGCTTCTTATGAAATCAGAAAGCATGGTGGTAAGATTGCCTATTTGGCACCCATGAAAGCTTTGGCTAAAGAAAAGACGGACGACTGGGGAGATGCAGACCATCATTTTGCTGACTTAAAGGTAAGTATCTGTACTGGGGATTATCGACTGACCCCGCAACGAAAAAAGGAATTAGACGAAGCCGATATCATTATTTTAACACCAGAAATGATGAATAGTCGAATCCGCAATTATGCCTCTGAGCATAATGAGTGGTTGAAGTCTATTAAGGTGCTAATTCTTGACGAAGCACACCTGCTCACGGTTCCTGGCCGAGGAGATCATCTTGAAGTTGGTTTAATGAAGTTTTGCGAGATAAATCCAGATGCAAGAATAGTTGCTTTGTCTGCTACGATTCCTAATGCCATCCAAGTGGCTGAATGGATTTCATATATTCTCACTGGCAAAGAAACATATTTGATTGAATCTGATTATCGACCCATCCCTTTGGGTGTGCATTATACAACTTATGAAAAAACAAGAAGATATGAGTCAACAGAGGAGGAGAAGGTTAATGCAGCACTGGAAATTGTTGAAACTCATCCTGATGACAAATTTTTAATTTTTACACACACAAAGCGAACCGGACAGTTGATGAAAACCGCCCTAGAGAAGTCGGGATTTCCTGTTCAGTTTCATAACGCTGATTTACTTATGGAGGATAGACATAAGTTTGAGAATGAATTTAAAACAAACAAAGATTTTCAAATTCTGATTGCGACTTCAACTCTTGCTTGGGGATGTAATACACCGGCACGTCGAGTAATTATTGTTGGGGTGCATCGAGGGTTGGATGAGGTTCAGCCTTATGATATTTGGCAAATGGCAGGAAGAAGCGGAAGGCCAGGATATGATGATCGTGGGGATTGTTACATTTTGCTCCCCTCAGAACATTCTGAATGCCAATATCATATGAATCGGCTTACCAAAAATTACAAGGTGGTTTCTAGACTATTGGATTATGTAGGAACGCCTACTGATCCTCATTATAAAACCTTGGCTTTTCATTTGGTATCGGAGATTCATCACGGTGGCATTAAAACAAAGGATGATGTAACTCTTTGGTACAAGAGGAGTTTGGCCAATTTTCAGACGCATGGTTTGGATGAAAAGATTATAGAGTCTACTTTGAATTTGTTGTTGAAATTTGGAGCAATTAAAGAAGTAGATGGAGAATACAAATGCACTTCTATTGGCATGGTTTCCTCCATGTTCTATTATTCACCATTCGATGTGGCCGACCTTCGCAGTAATTTCAATACTTTATTTGCAACAAACGCAGAAGACAATGACATAGCGATGGCTGTAGCATTGGGTAATGTTGACTCTATTCGGATGGGTATTGTGAGTCGGGCTGAAAAAGATGAAATGGCAGTCTGGATGAACAAAGCAAAAATTGCTGAGAAGATATTTGGAAAGCAATTTCAAGATACGGTCTGGAAAGGGGCGTATTGCTATTTTTGTTTGATGAATGGACTGCCGCTGGGGGTGTTCACTGGAACTGCTCGTAATTTGCAGTTTGATTTCCCTCGATTGTCAACAGTGATTCAAATGATCGATCAAATGTCTGGCAAATGGGGAAAACAAGGTTGCCTAAACGCATTACAGAAAAGGATGCAATATGGTGTGGCTGCTCATTTGGTTCCATTCTGTGAGTTGAATAATGTCGGTAAGGTCAGAGCAGAGAAATTATGGCAGGCTGGATTTAGAAATTATAATGACGTTTCTCGTGATGTTGACAGGGTTCAGGCAATTTTGAAGATGAGCCGAGCCAATATTGAATCGATATGTAATCAAGCTAGATTAATGTCAATGGGGCTAAAATGAAATATGAACTAACGGTTGTTAAAGGCAATAATGCTTATTGCCCGATGTGTTATGATGAAATTAATACTCCACCTTATTCTGTCAAAAAGCATGAGAAGGGAGTAAAGGAATCTGCTTTGCCTAAGGGCACCACGGTTTTAAAGATAGAAACTGGAAGTGGTAGCCGCAGCACTTCAAATTTTTTGTGCATGAAACATGCCCGTGAAATGCGGACTACTTTGAATGACTGGAATTTATGGGTCGAATAGAGCGGATTGCTCTGTCAGTAAAAAGAACAACTTCTTTTCCGTTTTTGACGCCAGAATATCCTTTTTCAAGAGCCAACTTCATAATCATAGTATTTTTATACATTGGGCTCATCATTTTGAAGTGAGGATCAATTGGCAGCAAATCCTCATCCTTGACGCTTTCTACATCGAGTATTTGCGAGTCATCAATTTCTATGGCCAAAATTGTTTTCTTTGGCCCGCTAAAGCCATTGAAGTAAGTTGGGTTTGGTGTAAGGTAGAATCCTCTGAACATCCCGCTTTTATAGCGATCTGGGTCGATGCCATTTTTTAGGATAGATTCGGCGTTTTCGGGTGTGGTGCCGTGATAGTATATGGATTCAAGCCATTGTTTGAATTTCATGGGTTTGCTGGATTGATACCTCTCCATCCTTTTACAAAGTTTTTATTTAGGAAGACACCTGCTGATGTAGGTGCCCAATATTTGCCTGGGCCGAAGTCTTTTCTTCGTTTGCGATCTCGACTTCGATCCATTTTTGCACACCATGCACCACGAACTGTGCTTTTTTTCCAATCAGCAAACAATCTTTCCAATCCTTTGTAATCATAATCTTGAGGGGATTGATTGGCACTCCAGCGTTGGCGAAGCCAGCAATAGAAATCACTTGCTTGCCCTTCGTATTCTCCAACAAAGAAAACGTCTTGAAAAGCATCCCAAGCCGCAGCATCTTCTACAAATTGTCTAAAACTCATAGAAGTATATAGATATTACGTCCACAAATAACCAGTCAGATTGACTATTCTGTGCATCCTTGCTAATAATGCTTTGTGTTGATTGGCTTCTAATTTGTTGAGTGCCATTAAACAATCGTGATAAATTTCTTCATCTTCGGTGGTTTTAAAATTTTGCTCCCATTTATAAAGGGTTTCGCCGTAGAGTCCAGCCATTTTTTTATCATCGTCTTCTTCCCATCGGTCAATTGGCTCGTGTTTTCTGGCTTCTGCCCAAAGAATTTCTTCTACCTCTTTATATTCTTTCATATAAACATTATGCCACCAATCATAAAGTTCCTGCATTTCGTCACGAACATTGACCATTTTGCCGGGGTCCAATGGAAGGCCGCTACCGGGATCAATAGAATCGTCTTTTACCACACGAATCTTGTGATCGGAAGCTTCCCAATCCACATGCCCAGGCGAGCACTCTTGTTCAATGAATTGAGATAATATCTCAAACATCATATGGGGCAGCATTTCCATTCTGTCGCACCAAGTATAAGGTAAATAGCGAGGCTTGATAACTGTGGGGCGAGTCCAAATAAAGGACTTGAAGCGATACCACATTTGCCAAGGTCGCCAATCATACGGCACTATTTCCCAGTATTTGTATTTAATTTTTTCGAACATCTTTATCCTCGGGAGAGAAAAAGTTTTTTGGATATTGCATTTTTACAACGCCGTTTCCCTTAGTTTGTTGTCCAGTTTCTGGGTCTTCTACCCACCATCGGACTTGTTCAATTTCTGGCTTAAATTGTTCTTCAACAATTTTCCCTGCTTTTTCTTCAAGAGCAGTAAACTTATTGTTGAAAAAACACTTATCATCGGGGTCAACAGGAATGTTGATGCGTTCACCTTCGGATAAAATAACCACTCTGCATATGCTGTTGTTTCGATCAAATAAACTACAATTTTTACAAATTGGTTTTAATTTTTTCTTTTTTAACATATTGACCTCTGCATCACATTATAGTATAGTATGTAGAGATTACAAGTGAGGTTTAACATGAGCGAGACACCAACTAAATTCGACAAGGTAATGGATTCAGGGGCTAGACAAGAGTTTGGCACCGGGGCTGTTAGGGACACCCAAGATGGCAAGGGAAGGTTTGATTTGTTGCCATATTATGCGATTACCCGACTGGCACAACATTT